>Ga0207797_1000339_pt1 | contig 36165 bp, 31 predicted proteins | sample PRCRCaboRojoPR_6_FD_187275 | JGI IMG/M metagenome (GOLD analysis project Ga0207797, IMG submission 187275) | Marine sediment microbial community from Cabo Rojo, Puerto Rico - PR CR 10% Liquid 1 (SPAdes) | ecosystem: Environmental > Aquatic > Marine > Coastal > Sediment | place: Cabo Rojo, Puerto... | reverse complement strand
CCCCCCCGCTAGATTCTGAAACTAGAAGGTCAGGATTCCCCGACTGTGGTAACGATACTCTTCTAGCACCACCTGCTCCCTCAGTGGAATCTGATTGAGGGCCATATTCCACCTGTTGGGTCGCCGGCGTTGCTAGTCCCAGAGGGGAGACACCGCCAGCAAGAGACAGAAAGATTGTCCGAACTTCACTCACGCCCAGACAGTCTCGGCCAGTTGCCTCGATCCGGGCCGACGGCTGCTGATTTCACAAAGCTTTAAGTATTTTCCAATGAGCTTATTTAAGTGGTATGACAAGGCGAGTAGTTATTATGGGCGCAGCCGGGAGAGACTTTCACGACTTCAATACGGTATTCCGAGGCGACGACGATCATACGGTCGTGGCGTTCACTGCCTCGTTTGCCCAGAATATCGGCGAACTCGATGAAACCCCGGAACGAACCTATCCAGCCTCGCTGGCTGGCGAGGGGTACCCCGACGGTATTCCGATCCTTCCCGAGTCGAAAATCGAAGCGATCATCGACGAGTATGAGGTCGATGAAGTAGTCTTCTCGTACTCGGATATGTCCCACGAGTACGTCATGCACTTTGCCTCCCGCGCCATCGCCGCCGGAGCGGATTATCGACTCATCGGTACCGACGCGATGATGATCGAGGCGGATATTCCCATCGTCGCCGTCGACGCCGTTCGAACCGGATGCGGTAAGTCCCAGACCTCCCGCAGAATCGCAAGCGTTCTCGGCGAGATGGGCAAGGACGTCGTGGTGATTCGGGAGCCGATGCCCTACGGCGACCTCGAAGCACAAAGGGTCCAGCGCTTCGAAACCAAGCAGGACCTCATCGACAGCGGCGTGACCATCGAGGAACGGGAGGAATACGAACACCACATCGAGAACGGCTTCGTCGTTTACGCCGGTGTCGACTACCAACGAATCCTCGAAGAAGCCCAAGCAGAGGCCGACATCATTCTATGGGATGGTGGGAATAACGAACTCCCCTTCTACGTCCCCGACGTCCACTTCGTTCTGGCTGATCCCCACCGCCCGGGCCACGAACTTCGATATCATCCTGGCGAGGCAAATCTTCGAATCGCTGACTACGTGGTGATCAACAAGGAAAACACCGCCGAAGAAGACGACATTCAGCAGGTCGTCGAAAACATCGAATCCACGAATCCGGACGCGGGCATCATTCACGCAGATTCCATCGTCTCCGTCGAGGATCCGGCTGCGATCGAGGGGAAGCGTGTGCTGGCGGTCGAGGACGGCCCAACGCTCACCCACGGGGATGCTTCGATTGGCGCTGCGGTCATCGCTGCCGAACAGTACGGCGCTTCCGAAGTTGTCGATCCCCGCCCGTACGCCGCGGGTACGATGAACGGTATCCTCGAGAAGTACTCCCAGCTCGGCGATGTCTTGCCCGCAATGGGCTACAACGAAACACAGATCGCGGATCTCGAGGAGTCGATCAACAACACCGACTGTGACGTGGTGATCGCGGGGACACCGATCGACCTCGCAGACGTCGTCGATGTCGACAAACCGGTCGTTCGGGTTACCTACGCGATCGAAGAGAAGAACCTCACGTTCGAAGAGGCGCTTCGAGAGTACGCCGAGGAACTCGGTCTCTAAGCACCGTCTGTACGTTCGAGCGATCCCCATGCGTGTCGCTTGGCCTTCTTCGGTCCCGTTCCGCCACCCGGTCAGAGACGAATCCGGAAAGCATGACCCGAGAGACGGGTGCCGCTGGATGCCCCTGCTAACCACGGAGACACCTCGTTTCGGCGGAGCAGCGTCATCTCCTGACAGAAAGGACCGCTCGAGAATGGGGCCATCCCCCGTGAGCTACCGAGCTCCAGGAGTGGAAAGCCCCATCTAGTGAGTGCCATATTTGACCTGTCCGACCGTGAAATCGGCTCCCGGAAGTATCCACGGTAGCAGTGGAGATTGCGTGGGATGGCACCCTGGACAGATGTCGAGGAGTCCCGAGTGCGGGCCCAAGCCGTTCTGAGGACCCGGGGCCTAGATGGTCTGCTCAACCGGTCCCGAAGACGCGATACGCCTTGGAACTCGCCCGGGGTAGTCGCCGTTCTATTCCGACGCACCGAGCAGGCGAAGAAGGATCGCGTTCTGAACGTGCATCCGGTTCTCGGCTTCATCGTAGACGATCGACTGGGGGCCGTCCATGACGTCAGGGTGGACCTCTTCGCCTCGATGGGCCGGGAGACAGTGCATAAATACGCCATCGTCCGTGTGGTCCATGAGTTCGGGCGTGACCTGGAAGCCCTCGAAGTCCGCTTTCTTGTCTTCCTCCTCGCCCATGCTCACGAAGACGTCGGTATAGACCGCCACGGCACCATCGACCGCTTCGACGGGGTCATTTGTAATGTGTACGTCGGCGGTAGCGACACGGTCTCGGATTTCTGGGTCGGGTTCGTAGCCCTCCGGGGTGGCGATACGGACCTCCCGCCCCAGTTTCGCTCCCGCCTGCATAAGGGAGTGAGCGACGTTATTGCCATCACCGACGTAGGCGAGCGGCCCTTCGATGTTTTTCTCGCGGAGGGTGTAGAAGTCGGCAAGGGCCTGGCATGGGTGGAGTAAGTCCGTCAGACCATTGATGACTGGGACAGCTGCATACTCGGCGAGTGCGACCATCGAGTCGTGTTCGAAAAGCCGAGCCATAATGCCGTCTGCATATCTCGAGAGAACGATTGCCGTGTCGTTCAGTGCCTCTCCCCGAGCCATTTGGGATTGTCCCTGCTCGAAATAGATCGCGTGTCCACCCAGCGACGTCGTCCCTGCCTCGAAAGAGACGCGGGTGCGAGTTGACGGTTTGGCGAATAGCATGAGGAGGGTTTGATTCGAGAGTGCTCCTCGGAACCGACCCGGGTCCGTCTTGAGCATGTCCGTAAGCCTGTACACTGCTTCGATTTCCGCGGTTTCCCAGTCGTCGAGGTCGATGAGGTCTTTCATTGTCGCACCTGTGTCAAGCATCGCCCAACGCGGTTCGTGTTGCCGTATCGAGCGAGGTGATAGTTCCAGGTTCTCCACCGTGTTCGATAAATCTAGCTGTTGGTTCAGAGTCCGGTGCCATACGCTCGCGCCGAACTCCACTGCATCGCGCCAGTCGCTGTTCAGCCGTTGAGACGGCTCGCACTGCTCTTCGACCGCCTGTCATACTGCCAATATATATGGCGTGAACAATGGAAGGCAGGCACAACCACTTAGCAGGGATGTGCTTCGGAACGGTTCCCAATGCCATGCCCGTGTCGATGAGGGGTTCCTCACCACCCAGCTCGCCGTTATTCACGTCCATCAATATTCTTCCACCAGCGGAGCATATCACTGTGCAGGCTGCAGACCGCAGCGCACTCTTCTGTCAAATCGGACCGAAATATTTAATGGCTAACTCGGCCATACATTAAGAATGTCGACGATTGTTAACTCGTGGACTGAATGGCAACCGTTGGAACGGGTCCTGGTTGGCCGACCCGAAGGCACCAATCATCCTGCCCCGGAACCGATGTGGAACTATCATCGGCCCGAGGCCGGCCATCCCCTACCCAACTACGGTCCATTCCCGGACGAGATGGTCGATAAGGCCAACGAGCAGATGGAGGACTTCATCGAGGTGCTCGAAGGCGAAGGAGTGACAGTCGACCGAATCGAGATTCAGGACTTCATGGAAGATCGGGATCCGGTGTCCACCCCCGACTGGACGCAATTGAATTCCTATGGAGCGAACAACGTCCGCGACATGACCATGATCCACGGCAACTTCATCATCGAATGTGCATCGGGGCGGCGCTCGCGCTACTGGGAGTTCCTCAACCTGCGGGACGTTTTCGAGGAGTATTTCGAGGAAGACGACGGAATGGTCCACATCGCGGCTCCCAAACCCCGGTTGACTGACGAGTCCTACGTCGAGAACTACGATCACAAGTTCCGAAACGAATGGTCCGACGACGAAAAGCGCGAACGCCACTTCGAGGCCCGGTACTCCCTTACCGAACACGAACCCCTATGGGACGCCGCCGACGCCATGCGCTTCGGCAAGGACATCTTCCATCAGGTCTCCGCCGTTACCAACTGGAAGGGCTTCAAATGGCTCAAACAACTCGGAGAGGCGCTCGACCTCCGCTTCCACCACGTCCAGTTCGACAGCCCCACCGATCCCGACAAGGTGGACAACTTTCGGCCGTGGCATACCGACGTTGACCTCGTCCCGCTCCGGGAAGGCCTGGCGATGTATAATCCCGACTGGTCACCCATCACCGACGAGCTGTGGGAGCTCTTCGAGGCAAACGACTGGGAGCTCGTCCCAGCGGCCCGGCCGAGTCACGTCTACGAATCCGAGTATCGAATATTTGGTGGATACGGCGAGAAATCGTGGATTTCCATGAATACGTTGTCCCTCGGTCCCGAGACCGTCTGTGTCGAAGCCCACGAAACCGAATACATCAAACAGTTAGCAGACCTCGGCTTCGACGTCATCGAAATCCCGTACGATCACGTGATCCCGTTCGGCGGCGCACTGCACTGCACGACACTCGACGTCACACGCAAGGGCGGAAAGGAGGATTACTTCCCCAACCAGATCGACGGTTACTGAGAGTTATCTTCGGCCCGCGAATCTGATCGGTCAGAAACCGATTTGACCGACCGAGACTGATGAAACACGTATCCATCGGTCGAATCTTGTGCTCGATTCAAACCGACAATTTCCGGTTCAGTATCTTCGAACAAGACCATAATCCGTGTCTCGTGGATCGGGGAATCTACTCCTCCGGATAGTCCTTCCCATTGATAGGATAGAAACACGCTGTCAATTGCTCCGCATCGATGTTCCGTAATGGGGGTTCGGATCGAGAACATTTCTCGGTTGCGTAGGCGCAGTCCGGACGGAACCGACAGCCGCTCGGGAGATCAATTGCATCGGGGACGTCGCCCATCGCGACGTCCTCTCGCTCGACTGTTAGATACGGATTCGGCATGGCAGAGAGTAGCAGGTCAGTATACGGATGTGCGCTCTCGTCCACGACCTTACTTGTCGGTCCCAATTCAACAATATTTCCAAGATACATGATTGCCGTACGGTCGGTGAGATAATCGATTGTCCCGAGGTCGTGGGAAATGTACACGATGGTCAGATTCCGCTCCTCCTGCAACGTCCGAAAGAGGTTGAGGATCCCCGTACTGATGCTTACGTCCAACATCGAGACGGGTTCGTCGGCTATCAAGAAATCCGGTTCGAGGACGAGTGCACGGGCAATAGAGACGCGCTGGCGCTGCCCACCGGAGAGTTCCGACGGTAACTGATGGACAAACGATTCGGGCGGTTTCAAACCGGCATCCGATAATGCTTTCTCGACTCGTTCATCGCGCTCTTCCTTGTCGCCAATACCATGTATCACCAGGGGTTCCCGTACAATTCGCCCGACCGAGAATCTGGGATTCAATGATTCATACGGGTCTTGAAAGATGATCTGGCATTTCCGCTTGTACTGCTTCATCTCTTCTTTACTGAAGGTAGTGACATCTTGGCCGTCGTATACGATGTCCCCCTCAGTCGGTTTGGTTAGCATCGCCAGCATCTCGCCAAACGTCGATTTTCCGCACCCGCTCTGTCCGGCCAAGCCCAATATCTCGCCTTCCCGGATGTCTATCGAGACCCCATCGACTGCTCGGAGATACTTCTGCTCGTGGAACAAGCCCTCGACGAATCCCGTCGTTCTGGCAGGATACCATTTCTTGAGGTCCCGGATTTCCAGTAGCGGGCCTGAGCTCATCGGCGGTCCACCCACGTGCCCGGGATCTGTCCCATCTCTTGGAACTCGTCTTTCTTTTCGGTGTAGTGGCACTTCGCTACGTGACCATTCGAGGTGGTCTCTAACGGTGGGTCTATCGAACACTCGTCCGTGGAAAATGGACACCTCGTCTTGAATCGGCACCCACTGGGCGGATCGACGAGATTGGGGGGAGCCCCGGGGATAGTAACGAGCGTCCGCGATCGCTGGCCGAGTCGGGGAAACGCGTTTTGAAGGCCGATCGTATACGGATGAGACGGGTCGTCGAAAATCTCCTGCTTAGTACCCTGTTCGATAAGTTGTCCTGCATACATCACCAGTACCCGGTCGGCAATCTCCGCGACGACATTGATATCGTGGGTTATCAGTAGCATCGTCATTCCACGGTTCGTCTGGATCTCCGTGATCAGATCTAGGATCTCCTTCTGGATTCCAACGTCCAATCCAGTCGTCGGTTCGTCGGCAATGATCATCGGTGGATCCAGGGCAAGTGCCATTGCGATAACCACACGCTGTCTCTGCCCCCCGGACAATTCATGTGGATAATTTCGCTTTCTACCCGGGTCTATTCCCACGCGTTTCAATAAGTAATCCACCTGTTCGTCTATCGGTTTTTCATCATACGAGTGAATCTTCAGTGTCTCCCGCAGTTGGGCCCCAATCGTGTAGACCGGGTCGAGGGCGTTCATGGCGCTTTGGGCGATCCAGGAGATTTCCTTCCATCGAATCGATTTGTTCAAGTCTTTCCGGGATAACTGCACGAGGTCCTCCCCCTTCCACATGATCTCCCCCTGGTCAACTCGGCCGTTCGGGGGAAGTAGCTGCAGTATCGATTTTGCAAGCGTTGTCTTTCCACACCCGCTCTCCCCGACGATCCCAATGATTTCACCTTCCTCGGCGTCAAAGCTCACGTTATCTACCGCATGTAATTCCGTCGCATCGACCGAATAGCTGATTGATACGTCAGTGAGTTCAAGCAGGGTCATTGTTGGTGTTGACTCACCTCCGGGTTGATGATCTCTTCCAGCGCCCGCGAGATGTAGAACAGCGACACGACGATCACGGTGATGCTCGCCCCAGGTGGGATCACCCACCACCAGGCAGTTCTGATTGCGCCGGTCACGAACGAACTCTGGAGCATCGTACCCCAGCTAACCCCGGTGACTCCGAGACCCAAGAATGATACCGCTGCTTCCAGGGCGATCGCCCAGCTCACGATGAGTATCGTCTGGATGAGCGCGATCGACATCACGTTCGGGGCGATGTGGAGGAAGATGATTCTGCCGTCGCTTGCACCGATGGCCTTTGCAGCTTTCACAAACGGCCTCTCGGTCAACGAGAGGGTTTGTGACCGGATAACTCTGGCCATGGTGCGCCAGAGTACGAGCATGAATGCCAACAGAATATTCACAAGCGAGTTCCCGAAGAACATGGCCAGGACGAGGATCAAAGGAATCGCGGGAATACCGTACAGAATATCAACAATCCGCATAATCATGAGGTCGGTATTGCCCTTGTAGTAGCCCGAGATGAGGCCAACGGTCGTTCCGATGACGAACACGCTGAACCCGGAAACCAAACCCACGATTATGGAAATGCGGGTCCCCCATACCCATTGGGTGAAGACATCATTCGAGATGTGGTTCGTTCCCATGGGATGTTTGAGTGACGGTGGCTCGAGCACCTCCGCCCCCTCACTCGTAATGAAGGTTTGTGTGGGGGTATATGCAGTAATGACTGGCGCAAAAATGCCGATGAGGACGAACATTACCAGAATCAAGATACTCGTCATTGCGAAGGGATCTTTTCGAAAGACTCTCCAGATGGCGATTGTTTGCTCCACTGTTCGACGCATAAACAGCAACTGATTGGACGAAATCCGACTCGCGACAGTCTCCTTGGCCTTCCGGGCCGTGTCAGGTATCATCAACCCACACCCTCCACAACCGCTCTCGGATCGACGAAGGAAGAAAGCGAGTCTGCGAGGAGGTTCAATGCGAGAATGATAGTGGCCAACATGACGAAGGAAGCCTGTGCGACCGGATAATCGTTCTGCATCACGGCGTCAAACATCAACAAACCCAATCCCGGCCACGAAAACACGACTTCAATCACCACTGACCCCCCGAACCCGAAACCGATAACCACAGCGGAATAGTGGAGCACGGGCAGCAGTGAATTTCTCGCTGCATGCAAGTACAATATTCTGTTGTTGGACATGCCCCGTGCACGGCAGAGTTCGATGAATTCTTCGTTCAACACGTCAATCATACTGTTTCTCATGACGAATGCAGGCATCGAGAGGAAATATGCGGTGGTCACCGACAATGGCAAGACCAGATGATAAAGGAAGTCCAATGAAAGGAACTTATCTGCTTGCGTTCCGATGAACCCGGCTGAACGTAACCCCCCAGGAGGTAGCCAGCCCAGTGTGAACGAGAATAGCATAATTCCGAGCATGCCGGTCCAGAAGACGGGCGCACCACGCAATGTCAAGAGAATGGCAATGGCGATCGAATCCACTTTGCTCCCTCGATACCAGGCGATGTATGCCCCGATAAGTGGACCCAAGAGGAAGGCCAATATCAGCGCGAACATGACCAAGGCCATGGTGTTCAATGTCTTTTCGAACAGTAGTGTCGAGACTAGTTGCCCGTTCATGTAGGATACCCCCAAATTGAATGTAAGCAAATTCCCGATGAAAATTACATACTGTTCGTGCAATGGCTTGGTCAACCCATACGTCTCAAGAATGATCTGCCGGGTTTCCTCCGTCATTCTCGGATTGAGAATGGCCGTTGTCGGATCGCCCGGTACGAGGCGAAACAAGAAGAAGATCACCGTGACGATAGCGTAGAGGGAAAATATCGTTAATCCTACACGTTTTAGTAGATAGACAGTCTTCTGGTTCACGATTTAATGGTAGGAATACGACCGCATTAAACCTACCGGGCAGTCGAATTTCCGTCGTACCTTCGCACGATTTTCCATCTCACATCGAAGTGGGCGATGAACGCGGCGACGCCGAGTCGGTTTGCGCGTCGATCGAGCTATCGAAGTGATAGATCGACGCCATGATCGCATACCCTATACCCAGCAACGAAGTGTCCTCCGTCGCGACGACGAAGACGGCTCTGAACAAACGGGGGTCGTCCCAACTCGTCGATTAGCATCACCAGCTGCCAGTGTCGGGCAACGATGGTCGAGTCCTGGCATCGCAGTCGGCGACGTCGGAGTCCCGCTGAACTGGGTGGATGCCGAACGCCCGCTCGGTCTCCATCCTTCGGCGTCGGCTCCAACAATAGTCAAGAGGTTCCGAGAAGCCGAGCATGGCGCCCGCAAGTCCCCCCGTGGATGCAGTGACAACGGGAGTCGTCTCCGGCAACAGTCCACCCGAACCGTTACTGGAAGAAGCGGCCAGTGTCGGTCGACTGCAGCGAAAAAATCCGGAGGCCGTCCTCGGAGTATTCGAGGACCGACTTGTGGTCCCATGTTGGAGCACGTCGGTTCTCGAGGAGGTACATCGATACGAGGCCGAGCCTCGCAAAAAGCTGACTGGGAGTGCTGACCAGTGCGGCGAATTTCCCGCCGCCAAGCGGGACGAAGATGGTGAGGGCAGCCAATCCGTTCTGCGGTTCCTCGAGGGCAGCGGCACGCCCCAAGCGGCCACTGCAATTGGCCGGCCGCAGCAGCAAGAGAAGCAGAGCGCGGGGTTATCCCGGGCCGACGGCGAACGGCATCTCGGTACCCTCCCCTGCCGAGTTCCACGCTGTCCGACAACGACGATCGACAGCATCTGAGTCTCGCTGGGACCTTCTCGAGAGGCCGAGAATGGTGTGTGAGCCGTGTTGCCGACCGTGTGGATGCTGTGGCTTCAGTGGCTGAGTTTCTGCAAGGACCGATCGTTGAGAATCCGGTCTATTCAACCGACAGGGCGCATCAACTTCCCATCGTCATTCCATCGGTACCCACCCTCACGGAGCATATCTCTGGCCTTCGCCAAATCGAAGGGATATTGGGTAACGTCCGGGTTGTGCCAGAATTCATTGTACGGTGAGATGGGCGACGGAGTCCCTGGTTTGTGCAACCCATCGAATGAGATAGCGATGATCTTCTCGATATCCGTCGCATGGTTGAGCGCTTTTCTGAGCGTCGGGTCGGTGAACGGTTCCCGTTGGCAGTTGAACCGAATATTTCGCCACCCGAGGGGGGTGACCTGATAGCCCTCCCTCCCCTCCATGCCGGCGACCCGCTGGAATTGATCCGGCTGGAGAGATTCGATGTAGTGGGCATCCCCCTTCTCAAATGCGCCGAATGCTGCGGCCTTGCCACCATAGATCCGGAAGATGAGGCGGTCAATCGATACACCCGAGAAGTGTTCTTTGTTCGCGTTGTAGACTAGTTCCTCTTCATAATTCACTTTCTCCACCGTGAAGGGACCGCTGCCAACTCTCGGGAGATCGGGTAACGGGATGTTGCCCGGATGTTCGACCCCCAGGTCATCCGTGATGCCGTCCCAGTGGTGTTCTGGCAGGATGACCAGCTGATCCAAGTTGACCGTCACGAACGGTGCCCATGGTCGCTTCAAATTGAATCTCGCGGTCCCCTCTTCGGGAATCTCGACACTCTCGATGGGCTCGTAATAGGTTTGCTTGTTGGGAGCACCCCATTCCTGGTAATACTCCATCGTGAACTTCACGTCTTCGGCGGTGAAGGGTTCGCCGTCATGCCAGGTATGTCCCTCACGAATGAAGGTATCTATCGTGGTATCATCTACGACGTCCCAGTCCGCGGCGGCCCATGGCTGGGGCTGGCCCTGAGCGTCGACAGCTAGCAATGGATCGAGGTGCATCTTCTGGATCAAATGCGCCTCATAGCCAAAGCTCTTCATCGGGTTGAGCGTCGTAATATCTGTCGTATAACCCGCCACGACGTCCGTTACGTCGGTCCTTGGTTCCAGGGAACTGAAATTCCAGACGTTCGTGTACGGATCTCGAGCAGGGACCATCGACCACCCCGAAAAGTGTTCGGTGCTATGGGCGCCCAGCGGCTGGTAGTAGAGCAGATTAACCCAGGGGGCGCCATCGGCGATGATCGCTTGCGCTTCGTGCGCAAATTTCTGCCGTTCCGCACGATCATACGTAGAATTCATGTTCTCCAGCGCTTCGTCCAGTTCTGGCGTCGAAAAATTGCTCGCGTTATTCCCGCTCGGCCCAATCCGGCTCGAGTGCCACAAGTCATAGAGGAACACGTGTGGGTCGATCCGCCACGGACCGATCGAAAATGCCCCTTGCATAACGTGGAAATCGGTCTTCAGCCACCGATCGAACCACGGTCCGAGTTGTTCGACTTTGACTTCGATATCGACACCTAGCTGTTCCCACATCGGCACGACGGCTGTCGTTGCGACGTACCAGGAGACTGCGCGCTGCCTCGGGAAGACTGCCAAGGTATATGGACCAACCTGTTCATACTCTTGACCCGCCTCCGGCGGCTCCTGCGTAGTTGTTTCCGTCTGGGTGGTGCCGCCATCCTGTTGATCGCCGTCTTGATCCCCGTTACTATCGGTGAGGAATGCACAGCCGGCCAACCCGCCCATACCCGACCCTGCGATAACTGCCAGTACCTGTCGTCTCTCAGGCATGGTAAAACCTCACACACAATCCAGCTTATACTTTTCTATTGCAATCATGTATATCATTTCAATCATATTGCATCAACTCGGTGATCGGGATGTATGGGGTTGGTTCTCACTCTCCTGGACCACCGGATCGAGTGCTTCACTGTCGGTAGCGTCGACTTTTCTGCGTACGGCTACGATGCCCGTACTCGGTCTCTCGCACGGGAACACGGCATTTCCGGATCCAGTAGGAGTCTTCAGCGCGTGGCTTCCCGGATCGGCTACCCGTTCCCGAGTATCTTCATCCGCCAGCAGGGCAAGATGGGACACGGTCTACGAGATACCACTGGATGGGCGATTCAGGGCACCGACTCAGCGATCCAACAAACCGCCGCTACGCCACCCCGATCTGCTCCAGCATCCCCACCAGGTCTGCCTGGCTCCACTGTTCGACGAGCTTCCCGTCCTCGATCCGCGCCATATGCATTTCATCTATCTCGAATTCCTTCCCTGTCGCCGCGTGCCCCATGAATTCGCCTTCGTGCGTGCCCCGTACCACCAACCGCGTCACGACCAGATCTCCCTCGGCAACCACCTCGTGGATTGTCGGCGAGAGATCTGGAAACGCCGCTAGTTCGGATTCGACTTCCTCTCTGAACGCCGCGAGTCCCTCCAGGACCCGACCCTTGGGATAATGTTGGACGAAGTCCTCCGCCAAGAACTTGTCTAACACGTCGACGTTGCCAGCCGCAAAAACCTCTTCCTCCAGGCGCCGCACTAACTCCTTGTTTTCTTCTTCTTGTTGTGTCATTTTGGTCTCTTTGTCGTGATCGGTCGTGAGTGTTCGTGTCGGTCGGTTCTCCGTGACGTTGGTCGTACGACCCGCCTCGGCCTCTCGTGTTACTCGAATCGCCGCCGAGAGGAGGTACCACCACCGAATCCGACGCTGTGATGGCTCTTGAATTTTGTGTTGATCTCACCGATGGTCCACTCGGGAGCTATCCGAAGGGAACCAGCGTCCTGCGGTCAAATCGAACGGTCGCGAATACACAAGGCGCCTAATGGCTTAGTCCAGGACATGTGTCCGTCCCGGTGTCCAGTCTGGCGGGCAGAGTCGTACTCGCGGCTCGCTACCGCCTGTTTTCGGACATTCCAATCCTTGAGCAGCAGGACGCCATAGCGCCTACGGACGCGGTTGCCGACATACCACAATCCCCCAATAATTCGAATTTCCGACACTCGAAAATCCGAACAACGCGATGCCCGAAAACTTCCACAGCCTATACTGGTATCTAGCCGCGATCTTCGTATTCGAGATGGCAGAGTGCAATGAATGCGCCGATGAAAACGACATTCTTGAGGACGAACGCGGCCCAAGAATCCATTTTGAAAGGCAGTGGAATACCAAACAAAAATAGCCACGGGGGTTGCCAAGCGTAATACGGCATAACAATCAATGTAGAAAACGCAACTATCTGATGTGCCAGGAACATCCAAAACACCAGCCTGAACTTTCGCATGAAGAATAGCAATCCCAGCGTCATCTCGAATACGCCAATGAACAAAATTGCAGAATCAATCGGTATTCCAAGATTCGATACGAACAAACCAACCGGCCGACGTACCGGCGAGTACCCAGGAGCAGGTTTCTGGATTCCATAGTAGAAGAAAACAAATGCGAAGGACCAGTACAGTGCCGTTTTTGCATTTGGTTGGAAGTAGGTAGTGATGATGTGGTCTTGAACTCGATTGGCAAACCGTATGCTCCGATCAATTGGTGACTTGATTCTCATCATCGTAATGTAGCAACGTGTATCGCTTCATCGGGCAGAAGAATGTACCTGTTGCCCGTTTCGAGGCTGGTATAGGTCGTATTCTCGCCGTCTGGCCAAACAATGGTGACCTTTTCGACGGACTGACCGCCCATACCGACATGTACCAGGCGGGAGTCTTGCGTAACGAAGTCACCTCGAGAATTTACCACACGGTGGATTGTTTGCGTATCGGTTTGGATAACTACGTTCGCGTTTCGTGAAATCCCATCTGGATTTCTGACAAAGAACTGTAGGGCTTGGTTAGCGGTATTCTGGTTCTCGTACAAACGATAGTACAACTCTCGATCGGTATCTCCACGGTACAAGAACTTGGAAGGAGCAGTTATTATGTCAAGACGTCCATCCATGTTGTAGTCAATTCGTGCCATACCTCGGGTATTCTCGGTATAGAATCCCATCTCACTACCGTTTAGTTTTGTCCAGCCGACCTCCGTCCCTTTCCAGACTTGCATCGTGCGATATACCTTGGGAAACGGTTCGACGGGGATACTGCCAATCGTCCCATGTACGATATCGAGATGGCCGTCATTATTGTAATCTGCAACCGTGGCCGTCCATCCCCATCCGCCATCCTCGATACCATATTCCTCGGCCTTGTCCTCGAATCCGCCGGATTCGTTCATCACGATGTAGTTGTTCCCATACGGAAACGCCGCGTGAAGGGTTTCGTATACAGAACCACCAGTTGTAGACGTCGCTTGTGCGGGAATCCAGATGTTAGTAATAAAGATCTCGAGTGAGCCGTCCCCATTCATGTCGATGGTACGTACTGACATCGCGTTTCGATCTGTGTAGCGAGGCATCCGATGTTCGTGAAAGGTTCCATTGCCTCTATTTATATAGAGGTAGTCGGAGCCGAAGTCATTGCCAACATAGATATCAATATGTCCATCGCCAGTGAGATCCACGGCGGCGCTCGCAAGTGTCCAACGCTCCCCTGTTAGACCCGCCTCCTCGGTCACTTGGGAGAAAACAGAGCAATTGCCAAAAAGCAGTATATTCTCATTGCCACCTTCCGGATCTGGCCGGAGATCGGGATTATTGCGGATTTCACTGATAGGTTGTTGGTATGCCCGTTCTCCAGAACCATATTGGCCAATGAAGACATCCAAGCATCCATCCGCGTTGAAGTCAGCCGAATTGATCGTCATGGGTCGCCACGTCGCTTTCGCTATTCCGACGTCCTTCCGTTCGAAGGTCCCATTCTCATTGACATAAAAGGCCGGCCTGTCACCGACGGGTGCGATGATCAAGTCACGCCACCCGTCGTTATTGTAATCAAGAAAATGGGCCGTCTGCGCTAGTCTGAGGGGGAATTCGCGGTGTTCGGCAAATCCACTACCAGTATTCTTGTAAAGCACCGGGTTCTTTCCACCCATGAGAAGGACATCTTCATCTCCATCATTGTCGAAGTCAACCACGTACACACCCTGTCTCATTTCCATGATCTGGGGCTCGTACCGGATTCCATTCTCAAAGGCGACCTCCTGAAAATCTACAAAGCCACTGTCCGTTCCCACCGATGAGTCATTGGCCACAAATGCCGATTCTTCGGATTCGACCGAGTGGGAATCTCCCGCCAAAACGAACCCCCCGGCAATCACGAATGAGATTACGAGGGCAATTACGAACCCATTTACCGTATCACTTTCCTCCATCCCAATTCGACATCCGATTGGTTTGAACACATCCGAAGGCTTAACGATGTATGTTAAGATTTGTACATCTACATTGGGATGATGTGTACCGATCGTTAGGTACGTTCGTCCCTCCGCATTCGCGTGGTTTCCGGTAGTCAGCTCGGCTCGATGAAACCGACGGTATTCGATAGCAATGGGTGATCCATTCGGGGCCCTGGGTCGGGATCTACCGAGCTCAGCTATGCCACACCGATCTGTTCCAGCAGGCCCAAGACGTCTGCCTGGCTCCACTGTTCTACAATCTTGCCGTCCTCGATCCGAGCGATATGCACTTCTTCGATTTCGAACTCCTTCCCGGTAGGTTCTACCCCAAGGAATTCCCCATCCTGAGTGCCCCGCACCATCATCCGGACGACGACCTTGTCGTCTTCGGCGATCACGTCTTCGATGGTTTGTGAGGAGTCTGGAAACGAGGCGAGGTTGGATTCGACCTTCTCTCGGAACTCGGCCCGTCCGTTCAGGGGTCCCTTATGGAAGTGCAGGACAAAATCCTCGGCCAAGTACGCATCAATCGCATCGAGATTGCGTTCGTTCCAGACCTCGTCCTCGAACCGCAGTACTAGCTCCTTGTTTGCTTCTTCTTGTTTGGTCATGTTGGTATCGTTTGTCCTAATCGGTCGCGGTTGTCGTGTGCTTCGGACCTTCGTGATGGTCGTCCAACGGTCGTCATAGGCTCTCTTGTCGGTTGAATCGTCGTCGAGAGAGGGGGGGGGTTCCACCAATACCGAACGGTACGGAGTGATAGCTCTTGAACCTTGTTCCCCGAGCATCGGCCCCCCGGGCTGTAGGAACACTCTGCCAGAACGCACCTGCGAGGGTTCGACGCAGGATACTCCCTCGTGATTGGCCCCAAAGACTTGCGCCATGCTGATGGACAACGAATTTCGGAGATTCTCGCGAACTCACCCCGACAACGCCGCGGTCCGTCTACAGTATGTCTTCGGAATTGTTGGGTCAGTATTTCCCGATCCGAATTTGCACTTGGTTTGTTGATCACCAGTTCTCAGCAGATCATGGTGGAACGCTACACCACCCCGATCTGTTCCAGCATCCCCACCAGGTCTGCCTGACTCCACTGTTCGACGAGTTTCCCGTCTTCGATTCGGGCCATATGCATTTCATCTATCCCGAATTCCTTGCCCGTCGCCGCGTGCCCCATGAACTCGCCCTCGTGAGTGCCTCGCACCACCAACCGAACAACGACGAGATCGTCCTCGGCCACCACCTCGTGGATTGTTGGCGAGAGATCTGGAAACGCCGCTAGTTCGGATCCGACCTCCTCTCGAAATTCGGCCAATCCGTTCAGGACCCGCCCCTTCGGATAGTGTTGGACGAAGTCCTCCGTCAAGAACTCGTCTATCGCGTCGACGTTGCCAGCCGCAAAAACCTCTTCCTGGAACCGCCGCATCAACTCCTTGTTCTCTTCTTCTTGTTGGGTCATGTTGGTCTCGTTTGTCGTATTCGGTCCTGGGTGTTCGTATCGGTCGGTTCTCCGCACGTCCGGCCAACGACCCGCCACAGCCTCTCTTAGTGGTCGAATCGCCGTCCAGAGGATGTTCCACCAACACAGAACGGGATGTGGTGCTTGCTCTTGAGTTTTGTGTTGAACCCATGGATGACCCGCTCGGGAGACAAACACCGTACCCTTGGTGGTTTCTACCCGGTCCTCGCACGGATTCACGTGAGTCACACAACGTCCTCAGCACCGCGGAGTCTGTCTCCAAATCCGCCAAACGGATATGCTTCTCGAGGACACTCAGGCCGCTGCTCATCCTCTCGGCGCGCTCGCCGACCAGGCCGATCTCGGATCCAGGCGCGACGCCGCCTGATGACTGGTTGTCTCGTCTGGGAGTCCCGCTGATCGACTCCCGGGCGTGGAGCGAGAAATCGAGTCCCCACGGTAGCATCCTTGTGCCTGGGACTTCTCTCCACCCATCGCGAATCATCCTAATGCGATTTTCCCGGCTGCCGCCGGCCTCCGTTCACAGTTTGGAAAGCCGTTGGTCAGCGAGCGCTTTCCAGCATGGGGTTATCGGCCGAATCCTCCATGGTACAGTGGGACTTCCCTGGAACGGTGCCAGCGATGCAGGACTGTGACGTGCAGCAATGCGCCTTCTACTGGTTCATTCGACAACAGACTGGGTCCGATCGACAGGGGTTACTGGAGTTCCGATTCGACCACCTCGACGGCCGAATCCACGATTCTGGTCACTACTCTCTCTCCGAGCTCCGCTGAAGCAGCGGTAGAAGGGTCGATGAAGAGACCAGTCTCTGGTATTGTATCCTCCGGTGCTGGCTTGACTCGGTATGCTGTCGAGCGAGGCGCTTCGACGTCGCCAATCTTGTCCATCGCAACAAGAGATGGGTCGAAATGCAGCATCATTGCTGTCTCGAACACGCCAGCATGTTCCTTATTGTCCCCCGGATACCCACCCGGGAAATCCTCGAAGACCTCCTCTTTGAAAGAATCGGGGATGAACGTAAACGTGGTCGCGAACACGAACTGGACCTCCTCGTCTGATTCGATCAAGAATTGATCTATGGCTTCCCGCACAAACGAATTGTTTTCGAAGTGGCCGCTCATGACAAATATTCGTCGGGCCCCATCATCCACGACTTCTGCAATAATGTCCTTTACCTGGTTCAGTAAGTTCGACCCTCGGAGATCGATCGTACCCGGGAACGAGGGGCCCCCACCGCTTTCGGTTTGGGAACGCCCGCCATAAGGAATGGGTGGCAGCACCAGCCCCCCAGTCTCCGCTGCGATCCGTTCACACAACCGGCTCGGCAATACCACGTCGACGCCGAGGGGTAGATGTGGACCATGTTGTTCGGTTGCCCCGACAGGAAGAAACACGACGTCCTCTCGTACGCGGTCGCTGAATTCGTACCAAGTCATCTCTTCTGCTTTCACGGTATCGACCATCTCAATTGGATATATTGCCATTCCCATACCATAAATCCGCGTATTGGAGGCTTGCGGGTCGTTCTCGGGACACTTCTTCGAGGTCGTCGACTGAGCGTGTCCTTTCCGCGCTGCGAGCATCGGTTGGGTCGAAGCAGTGAGCGACGAACCGAGAGAAGGCGGGGTTCAGGTGGAAACCGGTACCGCCTGGATACCCTCAAGAGGATGGCTCTTCCCCGCACCTTTGGACCGTCAGGAGGCTTTGCACGCTCCGCAGACAGCGTTCCCACATCGGCAAAGAACGTTCCCATATCGGCAGATAGCGTTCCCAATCGTCGTTGCGACCCGCTGCGGACTACCGTGAGGCGATGTGGCCCCGATGTGGGCCATGGCGAGGTCCCGCCAGCGGCATCTTCGAAGACCGTGTGCTATCCACGTTTCTCTCACTAGTCCACGCTCGCACTCGCGCAGGTGAAACACGTCCTGTACAGCATGAAGTACGTCGTGTACAGCATGAAGTGGAGGCCGCCAAAGAGGGACCCGACCGAAACGTTGACCGATGTTCCACGCAACGGGAAAGAATGACCCCGCACGCAACACGACCCGCCGCTAGATACGCATAAAGTATAAATAACATGTGAGGAACTATGTAGGTGATGGCCATGGAGACGTTGCTCATTACAGAAGAACAAGCGGCTGACTTGCTCTCGATGGAGGAAGTCATCGAAGCCGTCGAACGCGCGCTTGAAGGCAAAGCGACTGGCGACGTGATGATGCCACCAAAGATTCTGATTCGATTCGACCAATACAACGGCGATCTGGCGGCCATGATTTCCTACCTCGGTTATTCGAATATGGCCGGAGCCAAGATCGGTAGCGTCCACGGCGATAACCCCCGGAAATTCGATTTGCCCGTCGTCGTGGCCGCGATCGTCTTGGTGGATCCCGCGACCGGCGAACCGATCGCATTCATGAGCGGAACGGATATCACGAGTTATCGAACCGGTGCGGCAGGCGGGGTGGCCGCCAAGTACTTGGCGAATGAGGACTCGGAGGTCGTCGGTATGGTTGGGACAGGGGAACAAGCCACCACGCAACTGCTCGCCCTGAGCGAATTGTTCGATGGCTTGAATGTGAAGGCCTACGATCTAAGCGAAGAGCAAGTAACTCGATTCATCTCGAAGATGGACGACCGAATAGACGGCAGCATCGAACCGGTCGATAGTATCCAAGATGCCGTTGCAGGCTCAGATATCGTGGTTACCACGACGCCCTCGAAGTCACCAGTCATCTCCGACGAGTGGGTCGATGACGGGACCCACATCAACGCAATCGGAGCAGATAGCGTGGGAAAACGGGAACTCGATCCGGAACTCCTGAAACGCGCGACGATTATCGTCGACGATCGTGAGCAATCAGCGGCGGTTGGAGAAACAGCGTTCCCGATCAATGAAGGCATGCTCTCCCCAGACGACGTTCACGCGGAACTTGGAGACGTCGTCGCCGGGCAGGAAGCGGGGCGGACGAAAAGCGAAGAGATCACCGTCTTCGATGCAACTGGGTTGGCCCTGGAGGACGTCGCCGCTGCAGCCGTCGTCTACGAGAAGGCAAAAGAACGCGGCATCGGGCAAACGTTCAGTCTCGTTTCGTGAGCGCGCTTCGTTGACTGCGGTTGGTCCTCCGCTTGGTGATTGCTGTGGCCGGGCCCCCACCCCCCTCCTGAGTGCGTTTCTGTCAACCGTGCCTGAGAGCCGGTTCGAAACGGTCGGTTGGATGAGCCACCCCGGGTTGCCAGCCTCGAACCTCCTGGCGGCTACCCAGACACCCGAACTGGTGGCCAGACACGAGCTGAGGCCACAGTCCTGGAGGATGCGGCGTCCCGGGACTCTCAGAGAAGACATACCGGGGTTCGTCCGGAGTAGTGAACCGCCAGGACCGACCTTCCTCCACGTCGACAGCGATCCCTGGCTCGTGGACAGAGGCCACATTAGGCTCCCGGGTCGACTCACGGATATTCTCGTGCTCTTCCGGGTCTTCTCGGACCCGGAAGGAACAGCATGTGTCAGACCCTCGGTCACGTGGAAAATGGGCGAGTTACGAATACAGTCTCGTACAGCGGACACCACAGTAGTCGGCCTACATGTTAGCAATTAAAGGTCGTACACATGATATATGAGTTAAAATAACTTTATGCTGTCGCGTGCTCTATCTCATGACGGACGCCATGAAGAGAAGAGAATACTTGGCAGCAGGTGCTGCGGTCACCGCCGGAATGGTTGCCGGATGTATGGGCGAGAGCGAGGGCGAACTCCGTCTCGAAGACGTCGACCAGTGGCCACCGGAGAACTATGGAACCAACGTCACCATCTGGAACTGGTTTACCACCTGGCGGGACAGAATCATCGAACACTTCCAGGATGACTATCCGGATATCGAATCATACACCCTAGACGCGTACAACAACCCGGGTCAGTTCTACGCCGCCGTCCAGGGGGACCACTCCATCGATTCGATCGGATCCGAGGGTGTGTTCACCAGGCGGATGACTGAGGAAGGATTGCTCCAGCCGCTTCCAGTAGACCTGATGGATAACTGGGACCGGATCGAGGCCCCCATCGTCGAGGCCAGTGAGAAGTACTTCGCCAAAGACGGCGAAATCTATGGGATTCCCACTACGAGGACGCTTATCCCAGCAATCGCATATCATTCGGACTACTTCGACGAGCCACCGGACTCGTGGAGCATCTTCTGGGATGAGGAATACAAGAACAAGATGGTGATGCATGACCGAGATTACGTCATGAGTGAAATCGCCTCCTGGCACCTCTATGGGAAGCAGATTCCGGACGACTGGGACGCAGTCGAGGAGGCACTCCTCGAACAACGCCCCCTCAACCGAACGTACTACCAAGATCCGAACACGATCATCGAGTTGATGGCAAACGAGTCCATCCTGGTTGCACCGATGGCACAGACGTGGGCGATTATCGGTCACGAGACGCTCACTGACAAGATCAACGTTACCGTCCCGCAGGAAGGTGCCGTCTACTCGCTCGACCCCCTCATCGTTCCGAAAGGCGCACCAAATCCCATCGCCGGAGCGATGTTCGCCGACTACGCACTCAGTGACCTCAGTGCAAGAATTTACTGGGAGGAGTATTATGCCACGACGACGCACGAGAACGCCAACGAACTCAAGCGGGAATTCGCGACCGAATCCGAGTACGAGGTAGCGAGGTGGAAAGACGAGTGGGATCTCGGGCCACGAATCCCGTACGATTCCGAGCAACGCGACCACCTGTCGGATATCTACACCGCAATCGTAGGCTAACTATGGAGAGTCTGGAGGATCAACAGTCGACCGCAACGGAACGACGCCAGACAGCGGAGATTGTCCTAGAAGTACAGTCACTGACCAAGGTATTCGGCGGCAAACAAGAGGTAACAGCGGTCGACGACGTGAGCTTCGAAGTTGAAGAGGGTGAGTTTCTCTCGATTATCGGTCCGAGCGGGTCGGGGAAATCGACGATCCTGCACATTATTGCGGGGTTCGTGGAGCCGACCGCCGGATCTGTGATACTCGATGGCGTGGATGTGACCGATACGCCCCCCTTCGACCGCGCGACGAATATGATGTTCCAGGACCTCGCACTGTTCCCGAACTACGACGTCGCTGGAAACATTGCCTTCGGACTGAGACAAGACGGTGTCCCAAAAGCAAAGCGACAAGAGCGAGTCGAGGAAATGCTCCGGGTCATCGAACTGGAGGGATATGGCGATCGGAAAATCGACGAGTTGAGCGGTGGCGAGAGACAACGGGTTGCGCTTGCACGCTGTCTGGTCAAAGATCCGAAGGTCATCCTCCTGGACGAGCCGCTGGCGTCGCTGGATCGGCGACTCCGGCAGAACATGACGACCGAACTCAAACGTATCCAGGAACGCACTGGATCGACGTTTCTCTACGTTACTCACGACCAGGAGGTCGCCCTGGCGGTTTCGGATCGGACTATCGTCCTGAAGGACGGGGCGATCGAACAGATCGGAACGAGTGACGACCTGTACCAGAAACCGGCGTCCAGATTCGTCGGGGACTTCGTCGGCGACATGAATATGTTCGAGCACGACATCGTCGTCGGGGACGGAGCCACCCAGCAATCACACCGCCTGACGAACGGGCCAATCCAGGTCGGTCCGGAGTCGCTCAATGGATTGCAGCGTGGCGAAGAGAAAACCGTAACGATCGGAGTCAGACCGCACCACATCGAAATCGTCGAGGAAACTGACGAGCCGGGATACTACCTGCAGGGAGCGGTAGAGAGCCAGACCTTCCACGGGAAATCAAGCGTCGTCAACGTCGAGACCGACAAGGGGGTGATAGCGGTCGAGACGACAGAGAGACTCGACCTCGGTGACGCAGTCACCCTGCGCTTTACCCCGTCTAACTTCCACGTGTTCGACACAGAGACGACATACGCATGAGTACAGCCCTAGACACCACCCAGCGAATTCAGCGGTCCGTGCAAACGTACTCTGATGAGTTCTTACAGGCCGTGCGAAAGCGACGGTGGTTGAAGATGGGGTTGTTCGTCGGACCCTCAATGGCCATTCTGGTACTCTTCTTGGTACTCCCGATATCGTATATGTTCCTCATCTCGCTCTCCGATGCGTTCCCGCTGGGTAGTCTTACCCTCGAGAACTACTTGAAACTCATCCAGACCGAATCATACGTCCGAGTCATTTGGAGAACGTCGGTACTTACCGTACAAACGACGATACTCGTGGTACTGTTCGCGTATGCGATCGCCTACGGGATGGCGATGTTTGCCAAGCGCGCCAACCTCGTGTTGTTCTTCATTATCCTGCCGTTCTGGGTGAACTACCTCGTCCGGAACTTCTCGCTGCTCGTTATCTTCCTGGACGGCGGCGCGATTCACCAATTGCTACGGCTGGTACCAGTGATCGAGTTACAACCACAACTGCTGTTCACGCGTACCGCGGTCCTCGCCGGATTGGTTTACAGTTTCCTGCCGGTCGCCATCTTGCCGATGTATGCGTCCATCGCACGGATGGACAAGTCACTCATCATGGCGGCGAAGGACCTGGGGGCAGACCCGATCAGGACGTTCCTCTACGTGACACTCCCCAACACCAAAGACGGGATTCTCGTCGCCATATTACTATCAATGATTCCGACATTTGGGGCGTTCGTGACCCCGGCGATGCTCGGAGGGCCGAACGATAGAATGATCGGACAGCTTATCGAGTACCAGTTCATGCGGATCTATGACGTCCCGTTCGGGTCGTCTCTCGGAGTACTGACCGCGACCTTCGTGTTCCTGGTACTGGTCGTATCGACGAGACTGGGCGGTATACCACTCATCGAGGACGATGATGAGTAACAACTTCGTACGGAAAGCCTCGGTGGGCGCCGCAAAATACGCGTCGGGACTCTTCCGGTCGTACCTGATGATTATCTTGGCGCTGATGTGGTTCCCGATGATCGTATTGGTAATCCTGTCGTTTTCGGAGCGAGCGATGCTTTCGTTCCCACCGGAAACGCTCACACTTCGGTGGTACTTCGAGGTGTTTACGGATCCGCAGGCCCTCCCGGCGATTTTCACGTCATTACGGATTAGTCTGATCGCGACCCCGATCACGCTGCTCATCGCATTGTTGTTCGTGTACGGGCTAGACCGCCTCGAGTTCCGGTGGAAGCCCACGGCGCTGTTCATCGTCATCCTGCCACTCGTCATTCCCGGCGTAGTCGGCGGTATCGCCGTGTATCAGTTCTCGGAGTTCCTGGGAATACGTGGGTTCGCAACGGTGGTCTTAGTACATGTGATAGTGACGATCCCGTTTGGGATGCTTGTACTCTTAGACACGCTCTCGAAGTTCGACCGGTCGCTGGAACGTGCGGCCCTGGACCTCGGCGCAAACGAACTGACGACGTTCTTCCGCGTGACACTCCCGAACATCTATCGAGGAGTCGTCGCTGCCGCGCTGTTGGTGTTCTCCCTCTCATTCAACGAATTCCTGTACACGTATTTCGTCCGTGGCAACAACATCGTCACGTTGCCCATATTTTTGTGGTCGAACACGGCCAAGTTGGCCGATCCAATCGTGTACGCCGTGAGTGTCGTATTTATCCTGACCGCAACGACAGTGTTGCTCCTCACCGTGGCAATTACGAGTATTCGACGGGTCTCGCAGTTCTGAGTACTCTCACCGAGTACTCGTATCGGGTTCGGGATACGGTTGGCAGGATTCGAGATTTGGGAATTGCCCGCCAGGCAACGGACACAGCCAGACAGCTCCTTCGAACCGGATGTGGGTCAGACCGCCACGTTTCGATCCCGACAATCGTGGTCCACTACTGTACCCCGAGTTGTTCCATCAGCCCCATCATGTCGGCCTGACTCCACTGTTCGACGATCTTGCCGTCTTCGATGCGCACGATGTGGACTTCCTCGATCTCGAACTCTTTCCCGGTCGGGGCATAGCCCATGAACTCACCCCCGTGAGTGCCTCGCACCACCAGTCGCATCACCACCATATCGTCCTCGGCGATGATGTCCTCCGTGGTTTGTGAGGAGTCTGGAAACGCCGCCTGGTTAGATTCGGCCTTCTCCCGGAACTCCTCCGGGCCGTGCACTTCCTGACTATTCGGATAGTGCAGGACAAAGTCCTCGGCCAGAACCTCCTCGATCACGTCGAGGTTGCGCTCGTTCCAGACCTCCTCCTCGTATCGCCGCATTACCTCCTTGTTCCGTTCTTCCGTTGTTGTCATGGTAGGTTCCGTTCTGGTCTTCGGTCGGTGTTCTTGCCCGTTCGATTCTTCCAAGTGTCCGTCAATAGCCCCGACACCGTCTCAGCAGTTCGCTGCATCGCCGTCGAGGGATCGGCCATAGCCTCCGTGCTGGCAGCCGCCAGTGTCCGATCGCAACGCACTTGTCCCCTACTCCACCCCGAGTTGTTCTAGCATCCCCATGACGTCGGCCTGGCTCCACCGCTCGACGATCTTGCCACCCTCAAGACGCGCGATGTGTACCTCGTCTATCTCGAATTCCTTCCCGGTCGCCGCATGCCCCATGAACTCGCCCTGGTGGGTGCCACGCACCACCAACCGTGTGACGACCATATCGTCCTCGGCGATGATATGCTCCGTCGTTTGTGTGAGGTCTGGAAACGCCGCGAATTGCGATTCGACCTCTTCTCGGAACGCCGCCGCCCCGTCGATGTCCTGACCGTTCGGGTAGTGGAGGACAGCATCCGCTGCTAATACCTCGTCTATGAGGTCGAGGTTGCCTTCTTTGAAGACCTCGTCCTCGAATCGCCGTACTATCTCCTTGTTTTCTTCCTGTGTTCCCATTTGCGCTCCATTCTCGGATTCCAGCACTCCAAGTTCGTCGTTCGGTGTTTCGTGGTGTTCGTCCAACCCCCACCACCGTCTCTCCGGGCCGATTCGCCGTCCAAAGGGGTTGTACTAACATCAGCAGATACGGAATGACGGCTCTTGAAACTTCCTCCCTGACGAGTTTCTCACGGCCGTACCGGCCAACCACCGACGAATAATCGGATGGTGACTGTCGAATACATACTCGTGTCCGTACGCTCATGGTTTGTGCGATGAATGAGCAATACGAGCATCCCAATCGCGTCTTGCCTGACTGCAAAGGGGAGCCCATTCGAGGCAATCACGATTCGAAATCCTTGCTGGATGAGTCGAACTCCCGAACTCGGAATGCCGGTGACGAACCGTCGTATCGGTAAGTGTGCAATTTGTTGAATAACCTATTTATGGAGGATACATGTATTTTCAGGTGACGATGATCGCAGCTAAAGGGCCGGCATTGACTATCGACGTGAGCACCCAGACCACGTATCAAACGGAGATAGCCGATGTCCTGGAGCAGTTTATCGGGGGACGTGGTGCTGCCACGAAATTGGCCCACGATGAGATCCCATTCGACGCTGATCCGTTCGGGCCCGAAAACAGTCTCTTCTTCTCGACCGGTCCGCTCCAGATGTCGAGGATGAGTTTCACTGGCCGGATGAATCTCACAGGACTCTCGCCGTTGACGAACGGTCTGCTCTCGTCGAACGCCGGGGGTTACCTCTCCCGCAATTTTGCTGCGACTGGAAATTCGGTGGTGGAGATTACGGGAAAGAGCGAGGAGTTGATAGCCATACGTGTAAGCGATGAAGGCGTTGCCTTCGAGGAAGTGCCCCAACTTTCGGGGGCGACAGTTCCAGAAGTCACCGCGTATATGGAGGACCAGCATGGGTTGACCGAGGATCACTTGGCCCAAATTGGACCAGCGGGCGAGAACAGGGTCCGTTTTGCGAGTGTGATGACATCGAATTCGCGAGCGTTCGGCCGAGGGGGACTCGGGGCCGTCATGGGATCGAAGAACGTAAAGTGTATATCCTTTGAGGGTAACGCCACCCCAGATATCGACCTACCCGAAGACGTGCAGAAGACGGTCCACAAGGAAGCAGCCCAGGCGGACGATCTCATGAAGCGACGGGGGACGAATGATGCAACCGAATGGATTATGGAAAACTTCTCCATTCCAACCCGCTATTTTGAGAAATATGAATTCGACGGGATTGCAGGAATCAACGGTGAACGAATCGAGGAGAAGAAGTACAAGAAGGGTACGTGTTCGACCTGTGCTTTCGCCTGCAAGCTTCCGACCCGAGACGAAGAAAGCGGCATCGAGACCGAAGGGCCGGAGTTCGAGACTGTTTTCTCCTTCGGAACAAATTGTGAGGTCGATGATATTGTCAGTGTAATGAAATCTAATCAATTGTGTGACGAGCTTGGCCTTGATACGATCAGTGCCGGCAATGTGGTTGCGGCCTATTTGAAGGCCCATGACGAGTTCGGGAACTCTGGATTGATCCATGAACTCGTGAGGGACATTGCGTATCGAGACGGGGACGGAGATATGCTGGCCGAGGGTATTCACCGTTTCCACGAAGCGCTGGGGGTACATGATTACACCGTGAAAGGATTGGAATTCGCCGCTCACGATGGCCGAGTTCTTCACGGACAGGGCCTGAGTTACGCCGTGGCGAATAGAGGCGCCGATCACCTTTACTCGGTAATGCTTGCACTCGAGTATGGTGGTGATCTCAAGCCGGAAGGCCTAGACGGGAAGGCTAGCCGACTGGTCACCGAAGAAAACCGGATGGCTCTTCGAGACAGTGCCGTGGTTTGTGAATTCTCCCGAAAATATGTCCCAGCGGACGCTTTTGAAGCGCTCTTGGACGCGGAATATGAACAGTTACTAGATGTGGGTTCCAAGATTGTAAACCTCGAACGCCATTTCAACAATCAGCGTGGTATGGGCGGAGACCACGATATGCTCCCGTACGACGTTCCTGGACTACAGGACGCGATAGCCGAATACTACACTCATCGGCAGTGGAATCAAGACGGGACCGTCCCCGAGTCGATGGTACCGTAACCGCGAGTGGTGGCCCGCGGGCTTCTCGTCCCACGCATCTTCGTGGGAGGTCATACATTCGAAACCGCCAATAGGGGGCCCATGGCCGAATACGGCATTTTCTATCGGCGTGAACTGAGACCGTGGATACCTTACCAGAAAGGCTCATTATAATTCCGGCTATTGGAAAGTGTATGGAAGTAACTTTCACACTCTTTGGGATTCATCGGGAGAAAGCGGGGACGAAGACACACTGCGTGCAGCTCGAACACGATGCTCGTGTCCAAGACGCCCTCGATGCACTCGTTGACGACATTTCCTCGCTTGAAGGGTACCTCTTCGATGACTCCGGTCGACTCAGAGAAGACGTCGTCGTCATGGTCGAGGGCGAGAACATTTCGCACAGACAGGGAGTAGCTACGGCCCTGGCCGCGGATAGCGAACTGCACATCGTCCACCAGATCCATGGCGGATAGTGTGTCGGCCGATGGCCTCCTCGACTGGTAGTGTGTTGGCCGGAAAACCTGGCGGAATAGCAGCCTCGCTAGCGTCTCCACCCGGTCCAGCGGACCAATTCGCCTGATATATGATGAGCAGGACTGGGAGATCCCTTCCGAAGACGAAAATCGGGACCCGGCTCGAACGTTCGAGCGGGGCCTTGGAAGAACTACCCTCCGCACTGGCCTCCTCGGTTAGGGTTTCGGGATCGCTAGGTCGTCCTTGTACTCGTTCATTTCAATATCATGCTCGCTCCGCTCGATCCATTCTGTGATTATTTGGGCGATCTTGACCCTCGTTCGGGCTAGATTATCGAGGTACTCGGGACTCCGTGCGTCGATCCACGTGTTATATAACTCGCCTTCGGATGGCCCCGGCTCGATTTTGAAGTATACTGGCGCAGCAATTCGAGCAATATCCGCAGCTTCATGGAACCGCTGAAAGCCACCCATCGACTCGACGAGACTCATATAGATGTCCAGCGGGATATCGACGCCCCCGCTTCGGATCGATGCGATCTGTGGTAGTGTTAGATCTGCAAGTGGATTGAAGCTGTCCGCCCCCAACGACTGGAGAAGGATTCCGCCTGGCGCTGTCCCGTGACCCGCAAAGACGGACACTTTGAACTTGACCTCCTCGGGGATGATGCCCTCGCTTCTCATTGCTTCGAGGAGGGCGAGAATCCCTTCGTCAGTCACCAAGAACCCCCGGATACCTGCTTGAATACATCGGTCAATTTCCTGCAGATAGCTGCTCATCATATCGTGCCCACGGATTCGCATCCCGCTCACAATGCCTTCTTCTCCCGACGTATACTGTCTCCCCGTGTCCCACTTTCTATTCTGTGCTGGATTGACGAGCAATTCGACCTCGGCGTCTGCACCGACGGCTGCAAACCGTCGCAGTTCCTCATCGTCCAACAGGGTTGCACCTTTGACCAGCGAGATGACGCGATGGATGGTAACGCCGCGCGTTTCGGCCTCGTCGACCATTGCTCGTAGATTCGAGGCCGATTCGATGCCCGAGATTTCGATTCGTGCGTGTGCACCGCCAGGAAATGTCTTCTCCGAGGTGGGCAAGTCATAGCGTGGGTTCGGTGAATAGGTGGTGTGATCGTCGATGTATGCCTTCATCTCTTCAAAAGACATCGGATCGACCTCCCACACCTGCTATCACTGGCACCGTGGGCAGGGAGATGGATATCCGGCCAATGGGGTGTGTTGGTTCCTCAACACCACGGCAATCAATCGCTTTCATAGCCTCATTCCTGGTAGTGATCGGAGGAGGGAAATCGACCTTCGATCACGGCTTCTCGATATCCGTTCGCGGCCTTTTCCATCTCGCGTTCCACCTCTGCAAACTTCTTCGCAAAGGGTGGAATCCAATCCCCGATACCGAAAATGTCGGTCACGATGAGGCCTTGGCCACTCGTGTACGGGCCGGCTCCGATACCGATGGTCGGAATCTCCAATTCTTCCGTGATTTCTTTGGCCAACGTGGCGGGAATATGCTCCAAGAGCACAGCAAACGCCCCTGCCTCCTGATGCTTCAGAGCCATTTCGCGGATCTCCTGGGCCTCTTCCTCGGAAGTCCCGCGCCGCTTGAGGTCGCCAATTTCGTGTACGCTCTGCGGATTCAGGCCCAAGTGGGCCATTACGGGGATCCCATTGTTCACGAGGCGCTCAGTTAACCCGACCGTATGGGGACCGCTTTCGTGTTTGATAGCAGCTGCGCCTTCCTCTTTCAGCATCCGGCCGCAGTTCCGAATGGCCTCATCTTCGTTTGCACCGTAGCTCATAAAGGGCATATCAGCAATGATCAGTGCATCCTCAGTTGCCCGGGCAACCGCCCCTGTATGACTGGCAATCTCGTCGACCGTAACGGGCAGGGTCGAATCGTATCCCAACATCGTATTTCCGACGCTATCGCCCACGAGGAGCATGTCAATTCCCGCTTCGTCGAGGATTCTCGCCGTGGGTGCGTCATACGCGGTGAGGAAGGTAAGCGGGTCGTCATCGTCACTATGCATACGGATATCTTTTGCTGTTGTCATCCACTAGCATAGAAAACGAGACGCGACTTATACTTTTTTATGCCCTATCGAATCCGCGGAAGGCGCCGCGGTCAATCCGTATCGAGGTGATGGAGGTGGACGCGGGCGGCCGGTCGTCAGTCCTGCCCCGCACTAGATAATATCAGAAATTTGGTCTGACAGTGAAACGGCATCGAAGGTTGCTCACAAAAAGCCCCATCTCGACTATCCAGGGCTGCCCGTACATACCCCTCTCCAACCGTGCGTACTGGGTTTGATCGATCCAGCGCACAGTCGATTTCTGCGTAGCGGGCACTTGCCATCTGCCAAAATGCGACCCTGAACGATTGTCCGCCCCAACCTGTGTAGCCGGCGAAACACAATCAGCTGACATTCTTCACCGCTACCCGACGACCCACCTGAGCTGGGGCACAGCGCCGAGTTCGAGGACGGTATCGCACCCCATATCGACGAGCACCGTCGCGTTCAGCGTTGGCCCGTGGGTTCCAAACACGGAACGAATCAGCCATTCTATCAACAACTTTGGACTGACTGAGGATCACCCAAGACCGACGCCTGTCGTCGTGACATTCCGAGCCCTCTACAATCTAGACGAAAATCACTGCCTTCCCCCACCACCTATACCACCTTGCCAAAGCTGTCCGAATATGTAACAAGAGTGCGTGGACAATACGTGAAAACAGCAATACCAGACCGTATCCAGAACAGGTCCACACCCTTGCTGGAAACCGTGAGTTTACTCCAAAGTCCCTCGAGATTTCTTCAACAGGCAGGTGAACCTGAGAACGTTCCTTCGGACGAAACAGCCCGACTAGGCTGCCAAATCGCGTTTTCGCACGACAGCGGTTTCCTCGACCTTTGCATTACTACACCTACAGGAGAGATAAAGGCCCGCTTCCGCATTGACGTTCCCCGTTTCAGAACAACACTTATACCCTCGTTACTCGTCTAAGGACCATGGTTGACGAAGCAAAAAACCCCGTCGTCACCACCAAGCGAACACTGGAGATAATCGACGCACTCAAAGAGTTAGAGGGGGCCGGGGTTACCGAGATCGCCAAACAAGTGGATTTCAGCAAAAGTGGCGTCCACAATCATCTGAGCACACTCAAAGAGTATAATTACGTTGTAAAAAGTGGCGACAAGTATCATCTCGGGTTGAAATTTCTCGAGATAGGAAGCTATACGCGAAACCAAATCCAGATCTTCAAACGGGGCAAGTCCGAGGTCGATCGCCTCGCCACGGAAACCAACGAAATGGCCAATTTGGTGACCGAAGAAAATGGGATGGGTGTGTACCTCTACCGCTCGTTCGGGGAAAACGCGATAGACCTGAACGCAGACGCTGGAACTCGCTCCTATTTGCATAATCAAGCCCTGGGGAAGGCTATTCTTGCACATCTTCCCGAGGAACGGGTAGATTGGATCATTCATGAATATGGGCTGCCCAAAACAACCGAACGTACGATTTCAGATAGAGACGAGTTGTTGTCCGAACTCGACAAGATACGGCAGCAAGGGTATGCCATCGACGACGAGGAGATGACCAGAGGCCTCATGTGCATTGCAGCGCCCTTGTTGAAAGACGAAGAGATTCTCGGGTCCATAAGCATATCAGGACCCAAGAACAGGATGACCAAAGAAGGATATCGAGACGAATTGCGAAGCAAAGTCATGGACACAGCGAATGTCATAGAGTTACAAGTTCGTTACTGAGCAATCCCAACGGAATATGATTTACATGCATATTCCCTCAATGTTCGATCACGCTCTGGGGAGCAATCGCAGAAGTGCAATTTCGGGGCGAAATGGTCGTTGCAGCCGTATCACTGCCACTCCACCCTGCAAATCATCGTCCACCCGCCCGATAGGCGTCCCCTCGACCCTTCGAGTTATCCACTCACCTAGCGGAAAGGATAGAAGCGCTCGTTCCCCCTCAGGGAACGCGCCACGTCCCTATCAACGGTGTGGAGATAGCTCGATTCGACGCCGATAATCTCCCCAGCATCCGTCTCGCCATATCCACCATTTCGAGTCGATTCGGGGTGCCGTATCTCGCTTGGCAGCAGGTGACATCGTCATCTCCCAACATACGGTATACCGTGTCCATCTCGCAACGGAATGGGACGCATGGAATAATACGCTGGCAATGTCCTCCGTCGCTCGTTACGCTACCGGAATGAGATCCCGCACTCGCTCATCGCCCACTGCCATCACCCCCACCAATGACTCGCCCATACTGTTAGTTCGTAGGTGTCGGGGATTTGCAACGAGCTTGCTCAACCCACCACCTCTTTTCCGTTCCCGTGACCACCTACTAATCGTGACTCAGATCTCCGTGACGCGGGTATACTTCGCGTCTAAGGCCTCCGCGTCATCGGCGAGCAACGCGATAACAAGATTCTCCGCTTCGGTTTCGAAGTACTCCACCAGGCGGGCGATGCGACTACTGTCGAGGGCCTCCAGGGAGTCGAGCAGCATGAACGGGACCTCTTCGTACACTTCGTGGACGAGATAGCCCGCGAGCGCGAAAATCAACCCGGTCACCTCACGTTCGCTCTCGCTCAAGTTGGCCACCGTGTCCTCGTAGGCCGTTCCCGACTCGTCACTTCTGACCACGTGGAGTTCGAACGTCGCATCTGCAGTGGTGTTGGATCGCGTCTTCGAGCGTTCCTCGCGTCGCTCGATCCAGATCCGCTCGATATTCTCGAACCCCATGATCTGTAAGACATCCGCGATCCGGCCGTTGAATTCTTCAATCGCCTTGCTCTCGAGCCGTCCGACGCGCGTGCGCAAATCAGTTAGCGTTTCGGCCACCGTGTCGCGCTCAGCCTCCAGGTCCTCACGCTCCTCGAGACGTGCCTCCAGAGCCTCGATGTCGGCCTCGGTGCTCTCACGCTCGCGTTCGAGCCGTTCGATCGCTAATTCGAGACGATTGGCCTCCTGGTGGAGATCGAGGAGCTCGCCGTGATCGTCCGCGAGTTCCAATTCGTCGATCTCGGCTTCGAGATCTTGAATCTCCCTTTCGAGGTCATCTCGTCGCGCTTCGAGTTCCTCGATGGTGTCCGAGCGCTCGGCCAGTTCGTTTTCGAGGCCGGCAAGTTTGCTTTCGACGTGCTCGCGCTCGCGCCTCCGTTCCTCGAGGCTGCGCTTTTGCTCTGTCAAATCCTGGATCTCTCCGTCCAGGTTGTTGACTGCGGATAGCTTATCCTCTCGCATCTCACGGAGTCGATCCACGGTGCCCTCGATCTCGGTGGGTTTGACCTCCGATCCACAGGTCCAGCAGGCAATCGTTTCTTCCTCGATCAGTCGGGCCGTGACGTCGCCTCCGCCGCTGCTCTCGCGCAACTCGCCGAAGATACCCACGTCGCCATTCAGCAGGTCCTCGTTGAACTGGATGAGGTTCTGTAGTTCAGCGACATCGGACTCGAGGGCCGATTTGCGCGAGCGTAACTCCGACAACTCCGAATCGATCCCTTGGCGCTCGTCCTCGACCGAGTCGGGGAGGTCGTCTATCTTGTCACCGAGTTCTTCCCGTTCGTCTTTGACTGCCTGCAAACTCTCGCGTTCTGACTCCAGCCTGTCGCTGACGGTCTCGAATTCCGACCGAAGGTCTTGGGCTTCGTTGAGTTTGGCTTCGAGTTGCTCCTTGACTTCTTTCGTTTCCTGAACGTCCGCTTCCGCGGCCCCGATCTCCTCGCGAAGGGTTTCCAGTTCGTCCTCCTTCGCTGCGATCCGTGTATCGAGCTGGGTGGCGTCCTCCCGTAGCCCCGGCAGGTCGTCTTCGAGCGTGGCGAGTTCGTCGAGTTGGTCGTCTAACTGACGCTTGTGCGCCTCGTACTGCTGAATTTCGGCCTGCAGTGCCGCGGTGTCGATCGGCTCCATGATAACCGACCGGAGGTCACGGTCCGGGTTGGCAACTGCGCGGCGTGCCTCGTTGTCCTCCAGCAGAAAGGCGAACAGGTCGGCGAGTTCGGCGTCGTCGAGAAACGGGTCACCGTCAAATCGCACCTGCGTGTTATCGCGATGCAATCGCCGCGTGTGGACCGCATCGCCGATGGACAGTTCGACCTGGCCGGCTTCAGCGTCGGCCTTGAGAGAAGTCTTGTTGCTGCCCAGCGCGGCCATGATTGCCTGGAGAAACGACGTCCGGTTGGTGGCGTTTTCCCCCGATAAGATCGTCACGCCCGGTGGAAACGACACATTTGCTTGTGATATCCCACCGATATTCTCCACGGTAACGGTCACTGATTGTTCGGGTGCTCCGGATTGTGTCATTATTCGAGATATCGCAGGACCGCAATAAATAAGTTTGGAAGTGCATATCCCAGAGCGGCTGCGTAAATGATAGCACGACGAGGGGATACCTGTCGTGCGCGTGTGGTGGGAGAATGAGGTAGCGCGTGTGGCCTCCATCGTCGCAATTGATCGCTGGCACCGAGTCCAATCAGAGCAGGTGAACAAGGACGCCGGATATCTCTGACTGACACTGACTAGGTATCCACAAATTTCGGATCGTGAACGTCGGAGATTCCGCAACTTGCAACGCCCTGTAGGGGCGGAGATTCGGTATGGATGTTACCCCTTTCAAGCACATCTTCGCCCATTTATCAATTATTCGAGAGAAGAGACCCGAATCGCGTGCCTGTACGCAATAGCTCGCACTGTCCATCAAACCCGTAATGGTCGGGTGTTAGTGGGGTTTCACTAAGAGAGAGAAAGAGAGAGTGTGAGTAAAGGCAGGAGGAGTAGAGGTAGGTCTCGAATAGGCGAAGTTGGACGGCCACCCGGCGCAGGAGCAGAACTGGGAGCAGTGTGAGTGATCAAAGATTCGGTTCGACCCCTCCACTCACCCCCTCCGAACTTTCAGCAATTCGTCGCGAGACGACGGCCCCATCTCACTCCTCGCACGTGCATCCGTCTCCCTCGAGCAACTCTTCGATCGAGTATTGTCGTCCACAGTCCTCACAGTATACCTGTACCTGGACGATTACGTTGTGCTCCCCGAGCGAGATTTCGCCGCTCCTGGCGAGGCTCACGAGCCGTTTGTCGGCGACGGCTCGCAGCCGGCCGCGAAGCTTCTGAATCCGCTGGAGCGAAGATTCGACGGGATCACCGGCAGTCTTGGGAGCTTCAACCTCTCGTTCACGTTTCAGGTATGTACGGATGGCCTGATATGACACCAAATCCTTCTCGAGGGACTCCACATCCACGCCGTCTCGCTGGAGCCGGCCACGGATGTCGCGTTCGACCCCGCTGCTCACATCGTCGTCTCGCAAGCCCCTGTACACGGTGTCGACCTGGCCCGGAAGCGGGTCCGACCCCGTCTCATCCAACACGGTCTCGATGATCTGCTTGTTCAAATATTTCGAGAGGTCCCGCAGACTCTTGCGCTCGTCACCAGCAGCGGTCCACGCTTCCTCAAGCTCCGCGCCAAGGTCCTCGAGGTCGTAGGTGTCGAGGACCCGTGCAACCTTACTCCGACGGCCGCTTCCATCTCCATTTTGATCATTTTGCTCTCCCATGCGGTATCAGCGCTCCATTAGTCGGGGATAACGATCGTCGACCCCCGCCGTCTCGTTCTCGAGGCGGACAGGGGTAATTGGCTCCGCCTCGGTGTCGAAGTGTCCCTCCAGCCGGGCGAGTCCACTGCCACCGGGTGCGGCCAGGGCCTCGAACACCGTGTCCGCCATCCCATCGTGGACTTCGCGAACGGGAGTGCCGACCAAGGTGACGATCAGACCCGTGACCTCACGCGCCCGGTTGCGCAGTTTGGCCTTGAGTTCTTGCGTCACGTTCCTGAAATCCCGGCGGGGAGCCGGCCCGACCTCGGTTTGGTCGCGTATCGACTGCAGCCCGTCGGCAGTCCTCACGGTTTCTGCGTCGTGTTGTCTGCTTTCCGCTCGGTTCCCGGACAGCTCATCTTCCAGGGGCTCGAGTTCCTGCATTCGCTCGCCCAGATGGCGATTCGTCGCCTGACGTTGGTGCATTTCCGTCGAGAAAGCGGTTGTGACCATCCGCCCCGCGATCATCGTCTTGAGGTCAGGATCCGGATTGCTGACTACTCGGTGGGCCTCGCTAGCCCCCAGCAAGTGTGGGAAAAACTGGGCGACACCCGGGTCCTGGACAAACCGCTCTCCGTCGAGCCGTACGGATCCTGGAGGACCTGAGGATTGGACCATTACGTGTCCTCTCGCATTCCTCTGTCAAGTAAATTTGCAAACGCGACGCGAATTACGTGTCGTTCTAACACAAAGGAATAACACCTGTACGGTCGTTAACCCCCCCCCCCCCCCCCC
>Ga0207797_1000338_pt1 | contig 36180 bp, 26 predicted proteins | sample PRCRCaboRojoPR_6_FD_187275 | JGI IMG/M metagenome (GOLD analysis project Ga0207797, IMG submission 187275) | Marine sediment microbial community from Cabo Rojo, Puerto Rico - PR CR 10% Liquid 1 (SPAdes) | ecosystem: Environmental > Aquatic > Marine > Coastal > Sediment | place: Cabo Rojo, Puerto... | reverse complement strand
TAATGACGCCGGCCTGGGCGCGCGAGCCGTACAGCGACGACGCGGCCGCGCCCTTCACGACCTCGATGCTTTCGATGTCGAGCGTGCCGATGTCCACCTGGTCGGCGCCGAGAATGACGCCGTCCACGATGAAGAGCGGCGAGTTGTCGCCCGTCAGGCTCGTGGTGCCGCGGAGCCGGACGCTAAAGCCCGACCCGGGTTGGCCCGACGCGCCGACGATGGACGCACCGGCCACCTTGCCCTGCAACGATCCGAGGGCGTTCGAGGCCGGAGCCTGCTGAAGCTGAGCGGAACTGACCTGCTCGACGCTGAAGGACAGCTTGGCTTTCGGGGTTTCGGAGGTTACGCCGGTAACGACGACCTCGTTGAGCTCCTCCATCGAGGGCGCCATCCGAAAGTTTTCTTCGATCTCCTCGCCGGCCTGCAGGCTCACCTCGCGCTCCAGAGTGCGGTAGCCCACGAAGCTGACGCGCAGGGTCTTCTCCCCCGGGCTGACCTCTCCGATTCGGTACATGCCGTCCGGCCCGGTGGCGGTCCCCACCCCGGTCTCTACGACTTGAACGGTTGCGCCGGGAAGGGGATCGTCGGTTTGTGCATCGAGGACTTGCCCGGAAATGACTCCTGACTGTGCCCAGGTGAGCCCTGGGGCTAGCAAACACAGCAAAAGCCCCCATGCGAGTCGCTGTAGCAATGCTCTCATGACTGGTCTGGTGATTCTGAAAGTGATGAGTGATGGTACGACAGGGACCCGCCGCTGCACCGGGCACAAGTCCCTCTCTCATGGGGGCGGTGGGAGTCGCAACCATAAGAGGTGTGAGCACAGCGCGGGACATCCGCGTATCGTGTGCACAAACGATAAACCATGTCAGAATGAGAATCAACCGCAGATTTAGATTCTTTTCCGGAACCGCTTTCCGAATCGGCCTCCTTCGCCGTAGAAGCGGTTTCGACCGGTTGGCCGTCCGGGTGCGCCCTTCGCCACGAGGCTCCAAATTTCCGTTTGAGGCTATCCCGTTCGTTTTCCCGAAGAAACAGGAAGGAGGCATCTGCGACTGTCCGCCGCACACCGACCATGAGCCTGCGCCGACGGGTACCGCGATTGCGTCACGTTATTGTTACATGCAGAAGGCCGCCGTCGCGGCCTGCGAACAGCTACGTACATCAGTTAGCCATCGTCCGGCCGGCACCGGTCCGTCTCCCCGGCGTCGATGGGACGGCGCGGCCGAGCCTCCCTCCCTGCCCGGATCTGCGGTTGGGCCCGTGCTGCGGGCGGGTCCCGGGAAACCTCCCTCCGGCAGCCCGCTTTAACGTTCCCGTTTTTCGCTCGTCTCCACGCGCCGGACGGCCCTTGATGGACCCTCTGATGGACACGGCCTCTTCCTCTTCCGCTCCCGACCCTACCGACGCGCCGCCGCTTCCGGACTCGGACGTCCAGTCGCTCCACCCCTCGATACAGACGGTCTGGCGCATCAAGCTCGCGGGGATGGCGGCGCTCGCCTTCTTTGCGGTGCTGTTCTACGACCTGACGCACCTGTTCGACCCGTCGCCGTGGCTGCCTTTTGGGGTGCCCTCGGGGGTCGTTCTCGTGCTGGGCACGCTTTTCTGCTGGGGCTGGCCGCGGCTGCGCTACCGCGCCTGGGGCTTTGCCGTTCGCCCCGAAGAGTTGTACCGGGAGCACGGCGTCCTGAATCACGTACGAACGATTGTGCCGCTCCGGCGCATCCAGCACCTTGACGTGTCGCAGGATCTGCTGGAGCGCGAGTTCTCGCTCGGGCGCCTCATCGTTCACACCGCCGGCTCGCGCAGCAGCGACGTGGTCATCCCCGGCCTGAAGCTGACCGACGCCGAGCGCATCCGCGATGAGGTCAAACGGTTCATCCTCGAAGATCCCCTCACGGAAGACCCGGTGTGATGCCGTCCTCCGCTTCCTCGTCGTCGGACCCGTCCGCGAACGGAGCCCCCGCGCCGGATTCCTCCTCTTCGGAGGGCGTCTCTTCGGAGGACGTCTCTTCGGAGGGCGCGACCGGCTCGCCCGTGTCCGATGCTGCGTCGACGCCCGACACGGAGCCGGACACGCTGGGCACCGCCCACGAGCCGAATCGCCTCCATCCCCTCACGCTGCTGCAGCGCCTGCTGGCCAGCCTCCCGGCGTTTCTGGTAATTCTGTTCCCCATCCTTCAGAACCCCAGCTCCGAGAACCTCTTTTCGCTTGTCCTGTCGGTGGTGTTCGGCGTCTTCGCGATTCCGGCCATCGTGCTGCAGTACTGGCGATTTAGCTACCGCATCGAGCCGCGGCAGATCGTCATTCAAAGCGGCGTCTTCAACCGCCAGAATCGCAGCATTCCCATCGAGCGGGTCCAGAACATCCAGATTCAGCAGAACCTGGTCGCCCAGATCGTCGGCATCGCGAAGGTGCAGGTGCAGACGGCCGGCAGCGCCTCGACCGAGGGCACGCTGGAGTACGTCGGCCTGCAGCAGGCCCACCGCATTCGCCAGACGATCCGCTCCTTCCAGCGCCAGCAGGCGAACGCCGATGCGGACGCCGCGACGGCCGAGGACGCCGCGGAGACGACCGACGCGGACACCGCCTCGGCGCCGACGACCGAAACGCTCTACACCATGTCGCTCGGGCGGGTGCTGCTTTCGGGCGCTTTCCGGTTTTCGTTTCTGTACATCGCGATCATCTTTTCGGCTCTCCAGTTCGTCGAGCCCGACACGCTGCTGCAGTGGACCTTTTCGTCCGAGCAGGTCGACCAGGTGACGGCGGCCATCACCTCGCACCCGGCCGTCGCGGCGCTCGTCAGCATCGCCCTGGCGGCGCTCCTGGGCTGGATCACCGGCATTCTGCTGCACCTGAACCGCAACTTCAGCTTTCAGCTGTGGCTGGAAGACGACAAGCTCCGCAAGCGGCACGGGCTGTTCACCGTCACGGAGGGAACGATCCCGCTGGAGAAGGTGCAGACCCTGGTCTTGAAGACGAACCCGCTGATGCGGGCCTTCGGCTGGCACGAGCTGGAGGTTCAGACCGTGGGGCGCGACGTCGAGGAGCAGGGGCACCGGGTCATCGTTCCGTTTGCGCAACTGGAGCCGATTGTGGCGCTGGCGCAGCGCGTCCGGCCCTTCGAAATCCCCGCGTCGTTCGGCTCGGTCTCGCCGCTGACGATCCGGCGCCGGTTTGTTCGCTACAGTGTGGCGCTGTCGGCCGTGCTTCTGCCGGGCGTCTACTTCTGGCCGATCGACTGGTGGCATCCGGGCGGCGTGGCGCTGCCGTGGTGGGGCTTTGCGCTCGTGCCCGGCCTCCTCCTGGTGGCGCTCCTGCAGTATCGCTACCACGGCTACTCGGTACAGGACGACGGCATGTACATCCGGCGCGGCGTGCTCTCCCACTACCTCTGGATGATCCCGACCGAGAAGTTTCACGTGTTCTACGACACGGCGTCCCTCTTCCAACAGCGCCTGCACCTCAAAACCCTGTTCGTGGACACGGCCGGCGCGGCGGCGTTTGCCTATCCGGAGGTCATCGACCTTCCCGAAGACGAGGCCGACGAGCAGCTGCTGGACCTGCACGCCCGCTTCCAGCAGATGTACCACGACCGTATCGAGGCAGCCACCGGATCGGCCACCACGCGGCTGTCGGAAGACGAGCGCCCGCAACTGCCGGACGAGGTTGGGTGATGGACGGCCGGCGTGGACGGCCGAGGTGTGCGTTGCGGGTTTGCTTCCCGGGCGTGCGAGCAATACCTAGTGAGCGTGCCCGGCGCCCGATGTCGTGCCGATGCGCCCGACGGACGGCGCCCGAGTTGCCTTCCCTGACCAACGTCCTGCCCCCGGTGGATTCCCCTCAGCGCGCCAGCGGCATTCTCCTGCATGTTACCTCCCTGCCCAGCCTGTATGGCATCGGCGACCTTGGCCCGTCTGCCTACTCCTTTGCCGACTTCCTGACGCGAACGGACCAGCAGATCTGGCAGGTGCTCCCGCTCGGTCCGGTCGGGTACGGGGCCTCGCCGTACTCCAGCCTCTCGACGTTTGCGGGCAACCCACTGCTGATCAGTCCCGAGCCGCTGCTGGAGCGCGGTCTGCTGGAGGACGCCGACCTGGCGCCCCTGCGCGCACTGCCCGACGACCACGTCGATTACCCACGCCTCGTTCCGCGCAAGGAGACCGTGCTCGAAACGGCCTTCGCACGCTTCGACGCGCACGCCAGCCCGGGCGACCGGGCGGCGTTCGAACGGTTTCGCCAGTCCAACGCCGGCTGGCTGGCCGACTACACGCTCTACGCGGCGCTCAAAGACGCCCACGACGGCGCCGCCTGGTACGATTGGACGCCGCCCCTCGCTCGGCGGACCCCGGAGGCGCTCGACCGCGCACGAGCCACCCACGCCGACCGTCGGCGCATGCACGCGTTTTGGCAATACCTGTTCGACCAGCAGTGGTCGGCGCTGCAGGCCTACTGCCACGCCCGCAACATTCGCCTCTTCGGCGACCTGCCCATTTACGTCGCGCCCGACAGCGCCGACGTGTGGGCCAACCAATCGCTCTTTCGGCTGGACGAGCACGGCGAGCCGACCGTCGTGGCGGGCGTGCCGCCCGATGCCTTCGCAACCGAGGGCCAGCGCTGGGGCAACCCCATTTACGACTGGGCGCGCATGCAAGAGCGGGACTACCAGTGGTGGACGCGCCGGATGGCCCATACCCTCGACCGCGTGGACCTCGTTCGCCTCGACCACTTTCGCGGCTTCGAGGCCTACTGGGAGATCCCGGCCTCGTCCGAGACGGCGGCGACCGGCGAATGGGTTGAAGGCCCCGGCGCCGACCTCTTTGCCGCCCTGGAGGCCGAGATCGACGACCTCGCCGTCGTCGCCGAGGACCTGGGCGTGATCACCGACGACGTCATTGCGCTGCGCGACCGGTTCGACTTTCCGGGCATGGCCGTCCTTCAGTTTGCGTTCGACGGCGATGCCGACAGTCCGTACCTCCCCCACAACTACACGCGCAATCTTGTGGCCTATACGGGCACGCATGACAACAACACGATGGTCGGCTGGTGGAAGGACGACAACCGCCCGGCCGACACGCGCCGCTTTGCGCGCAACTACCTCGCGCTGTCCTCGTCCGAGACGCCGCTGCACGCGCGAGCGCTCCGGGCACTCATGGGCTCCGTCGCGCGCCGGGTCGTGACGCCCCTGCAGGACGTGCTCGGCCTCGGCGCCGAGGCACGAATGAACGTCCCGGGCCAGTCGCAGGGCAACTGGACGTGGCGCTTCACCCCCGACCAGATCACCGACGACGACGAAGAACGGCTGGCGACGCTGACGCGCGTGTACGGCCGGGCCCCTCGCGATCAAGGTCCCGCGTGACGGCTCCCTCCTTCTCGGGGTCGCAACGGGAAACCCAGCCCGCGGCCCCGGAACGCGCTCCTCGTCCGGCCCCTCCGCTCTTCCATCCCCATTCCCACCTGCCATGTCCCTCCCTACGGACGGTCCCTTCCACGGTGCACTTCCCGGAGACGACGGGACCACCTTCCGCGTGTGGGCCCCGCTGGCCGACTCGATGATGCTGCTTCGCGAAGGCGCAGCGCCGGTGCCCATGGAGCCGGCCGACGACGGGACGTTTGTGACCAAAACCGAGGCCCCGCCCGGAACGCGCTACTGGGTGGAGCGCAACGGCCAAGATCGCTTCCCCGACCCGGCCTCCCGCTTTCAGCCAGAAGGCGTCCACGGTCCGTCGCAGGTGGTCGACCCGTCCACCTACGCATGGCAGGACGCGGACTGGTCCGGCGTCGCGCGCGAGGATCTCGTCATCTATGAACTGCACGTCGGTACCTTCGCGGCCGACGGCACGTTCGACGGCGTGCGCGACGCGCTCCCGTACCTGGCCGACCTGGGCGTGACGGCCCTCGAACTGATGCCTGTGCACGATTTTCCCGGACGCTGGAACTGGGGCTACGACGCGGCGGCCTTGTTTGCCCCGTCGCGAGCCTACGGAACGCCGGACGCCCTGCGCCGCCTCGTCGACGACGCCCACCGGTGCGGCCTCGCAGTGCTGCTCGACGTCATCTACAACCACTTCGGGCCGGACGGCGCCTATGCCGCCGCGCTGGCCCCCTTCTTCACCGACAAGCACGACACGCCCTGGGGCAACGCCATCAACCTCGACGACGACGGGTCGGACGGCGTGCGCCGCTTCTTCATCGACAATGCCCTGCACTGGCTCCGCGAGTATCACCTCGACGGGCTCCGGCTCGATGCCACACACGCCCTGCACGACGCTTCGGCCCCGCACTTCCTCGCCGAGCTCTCCGACGCCGTCGACACCCATCTGGACGACCGGCCGCGCCACCTCATCGCCGAGGACCACCGCAACCTGAACCGGCTCGTGCAACCCCGCGCGCTGGGCGGCTACGGCCTCGACGCCGTCTGGAGCGACGACCTGCATCACCAGGTTCGCTGCCTCACGGCGGGCGACCGCGAGGGCTACTTCCGCGATTACACCCAAACGACGGCCTCCGACATTGCCACAACCCTGCGCGACGGATGGTTCTACCGCGGCCAACACTCGGAGCACCTCGGCGCGCCGCGCGGCACCGACCCGGATCCGGTCGACCGGTCGCAGTGCGTCGTGTTCATCCAGAACCACGACCAGGTCGGCAACCGCCCGACCGGCAACCGCCTGACCGACGACGTGTCGCTCCCGGTGTACCGCGCCCTCTCGACGCTGCTGTGCTGTGCCGAGGAGCTGCCGCTTCTGTTCATGGGCCAGGAATGGGCCGCGGCGACGCCGTTCCAGTTCTTTACCGATCACAACGAGGAGCTGGGACGGCGCGTCACCGAGGGCCGCAAGGAGGAGTTTCAGGACTTTTCGGGCTTTGATGGCGCGGTGCCCGATCCGCAGGACGCGCAAACGTTCGCGCGGAGCCGCCTCGACTGGAGCGAGCCCCGCGAGGCGCCCCACGACGGGATCCTGACGCTGTACCGCGACCTGCTCACCCTCCGCTCGCAGCTCGGCCCGCTGGCCGACGTCGAGGCGCCGACCGACACGACGCTCGGCCTGCACCGCCCGCCGTACCACGTACTCGTGACCCTGGCCGGCCCCGCCACGGTCGACGCTCCTGCCGACGCCCGCTGCGTCCTCCACACCGAACAGGACGACTACGCCACCGACGCCGTCCCCCCTCGCCTGGAGGACGACGCCGTGGCCTTCGACCGTCCCGGCGCGGTCGTGCTCTGTGCGATCTGACGACGGCCCCAGCCCCGACCCCGCGCCCTCCCGCTTTTTTCCCGACCGCCACTCTCCCTGCTCCCGATCGCCCGACCTGCCGTGCCCCGCTCCCTTGCCGATGAGCTTCAACTTGAACCGGGCATGCGGATCGCGCTCCTGAACGCACCCGATCCGTTTCTTCCGGCGCTCCGCCCGCTCCCCGAGAACGTCGAGGTGGTGGACGATCCGGACGGCCCGGTGGACTACGTGCACCTCTTCGCGCTGAACACCGACCACCTCGACGCGCTCCTGCAGGATGCGCTCCGGCTCGTTACATTCGACGGATGCCTGTGGATTTCCTGGCCGAAGCCGTCGTCGTCCGTGGAGACCGATCTGGATCGGGAGCTGCTCACCGAAGGCCTCGGTGCGCTCGGCTACCGGCCGGTGCGGGCGGTGTCCGTCAGTGACGTCTGGGCGGCGCTCCGCTTTCGCCCGCGGGATGCGGTCGGCGCGTAGGCCGGGCGCTGGCGGCCGGTTTCCGAGGTCCACAGTCGCCGGTCATCCACGGCCCCCGCTCCCTTCCCCGCGGAATCCCGCGACCGCAGGCTCCGCCCCTGGCGCGGGGCCTGCGCACCGGATCCACGGCTTCTCTTGCGCCCTTCTTCCTCTCATTGTTCACTGGTCATGCACGCCACCTATCGCCTGCAGCTGACGCCCGCGTTCGGTTTTGCCGAGGTCCAAGCGCTCCTTCCCTACTTCGAGCGCCTGGGCGTGAGCCACCTCTACCTGTCGCCGATTACGGAAGCCCGCCCCGGCAGCACGCACGGCTACGACGTCATCGACCACAACCAGGTGCGCGAGGCGTTCGGCGGGCGCGACGCGTTCGACGCCCTGTGTGATGCCGCCGACGCGGCCGGCCTCGGCCTTCTGCTCGACTTCGTGCCCAACCACGCCGGGGTGGGCCCCACCAACGACGCCTGGCAGGACGTGCTGGCCTACGGCCCGCACTCGGCCTACGCGCACCACTTCGACATCGACTGGGACCCGCTGAAGCCCGAACTGCGCGGCAAGATTCTGCTTCCCTTCCTCGGCGAGACCTACGGCGAGATTCTGGACCACGGCGAAATCACGTTGTCCGTCGACGAAGGGCACTTCTACGCGGCCTACTACGACCACCGGTTTGCACTCAGCCCGCGCACCTACCCGCAGATTCTTCGTGCCATCCTTCCGTCGTTTGAGCGCACCGACGCCTTCTTCGATCTGCGCGAGCTGCGCGACGCCTTCGACCGCCTGGCCCCCGACGAGCGAGAACGCGCCGAGGCGCTGTGCCGCCGCCTGAACGCCGTCATCGCTTCGGCCGACCCGCTCGACGACGCCCTGCTTCAGGACGCCGTGTCCCGCGATGCATTGCACGACCTCCTGGAGCAGCAGCACTGGCGGCTGGCGTACTGGAAAACCGCGGGCCGCGAAATCAACTACCGGCGGTTTTTCACGATCAACGACCTGGTGGGGCTCCGCATGGAGGACGAGGAGCTCTTCTGGGGCGCGCACCGCTTGCTTGGCGATCTGCTGGCGATGGACGGCGTGGACGGCGTCCGCATCGACCACATCGACGGCCTCTTCGATCCGCATCAGTACCTCGACCGCCTGCGGGACCTGGGCGCCCCTCACATCTGGGTCGAGAAGATCCTGGCCCCGCGCGAGACGCTCCCCGAGGCCTGGCCCGTCGACGGCACCACGGGCTACGACTTTCTGAATGACGCCATGGGCACGCTCGTGAAGGACGACGGCGAAAAGGCGCTGCGCCGCCTCTACCGCCGCCAGGTGCCGGACGCGCCCTCGTACGCCGAGACGGTCTACCGCAGCAAGAAGCTGATCATCGGGCAGACGCTGTCGAGCGAGCTGGCGCGCCTGGCCTACGAGCTCGACCGCCTCTCGGAGGCCGACTACCACACGCGTGACGTGACGCTCGCGGCCCTCCGCGAGGCGCTGGCCGAGGTGGTGGCGGCGTTCGACCGATACCGCACGTACCTTCCGTACGGGGACGGCGAAACGCGCGAGGTCGTCGAAGAGGCCATCCACCGGGCCCAGCAGCACAAAGCCACGGCCGAGCCCACCGTCTTCCACTTCGTGGCGCAGGCCATCCTCGGGGAGCTGCGCGACGATCTCCGGGAGGCGCAGCGCGCTTGGGTCGGCCGGCTGCAGCAGTACACCGGACCCGTTGCGGCAAAGGGCGTCGAAGACACGGCGTTCTACCGGCACGTTCCTCTCGCCGCGCTGAACGAGGTCGGCGGCGAACCGGATGCCTTCGGCACGCACGACCACGCCTTCCACGCCCGCAACCGGTTCCGGGCGCGCAACTACCCGCACGCCCTGATCACCACGGCCACGCACGACCACAAGCGGGGCGCCGACACGCGCATGCGCGGCATCGCCCTCGCCGAAATCCCCGACCGCTGGGCCGACGTGGTGCAAGCGCTCGACGCCATTGGCGACATGTACCGCGGCCCGCACGGTCCGGCCCCGGGCGACGCGTACCTGTTCTACCAGACGCTCGCTGCGCTCTGGTGCGACGCCACGGGAACGCCCGCCGAGACCGCGCGCCGCGAGGCCCTCGCCGACCGCCTGGCCGCCTACATGGAAAAGGCCGCGCGCGAGGCCAAGCAGCAAACGAGCTGGATCAACCCGAACACCGACTACGAGGACGACCTGGAGCGCTTTGTCCGCGGCGTCACCACCGACGCGGACACGCCCGACGCGCTGGACTCTTTGGCCGAAGACCTGGCCCGCGCCGGCTTTGCCAACCGCCTGAGCCAGCTCGTCCTGAAGCTGACGGCCCCCGGCCTGCCGGACGTGTACCGTGGCACCGAGGGCGCGGACCTCACGCTCGTGGACCCCGACAACCGTCGCCCCGTCGACTGGGCAGCCCAGCGCGAGGGGCTGGACGACCTGGCTCCGATGCTCGATGCCCCTACGCCCGAGGCCGTGCACGCTCTGCTGCAGACGCCCACCCCCGACGCCTACCTGTACGTGCACGCCCGCCTCCTGCGCTGGCGGCGCGCGCACCCCAATCTTGTCACGGCCCCGGCGTACGACGGTCTCGACCTCGACGGAGACGGCGCCGGCGACTGGCTCGCCTTTGCCCGCACGACCGGCGAGGACACCTCTCCGGACGCCGCACTGCTCGTGGCCGTGCCGCGCCACCCCCTCACGCGCGACCCCGACGCCCCGACGCGCCTCCGCCTTCCTGACGCGCTGCACGGCCGGACCTGGACCCACTTGCTGACCGACGCCACCATCCGCCCGGACGCCACCCTCGACCTGACGGTGCAGACCCCGGCCTGGACCGTTTTGGCCACTCCGGCCCGCGACGACACATCGTAACCGGTCCATCGCTCCTTCTCGCTCTGCGTCCGAAACGAGTCGCTTCAGCAATGTGTACGGGGGAGCAGTCGGGCCTGGACGGACCCGGATGCCGGCGTTCGGTATCGGCCGGGACGTTCTTCTGCCCTGCTTCTGCCTGACCTGTCGCGTACTCTCTCCAACAAGCGGATTGTTGCGCTCGTGAACATCTACGCCGTCCTCATCCTGGTTGCGCTGCTGGTGGAGTACGGGCTCAACCTCGTCGCGAACGTGCTCAACCTGCGCGCCCTTCAGACCGAGGCGCCCGACGCGTTTGTCGATGCCTTCGACGACGACGAATACGAAGAGGCCCAGGCGTACACCCGCGCCCAGACTCGCTTCGGCCTTGTCACGTCCACCTTTCATCTGGCCGTGCTGCTCGTCTTCTGGTTTGCCGGCGGCTTCGAGGGGCTGGACACTGTCGTGCGCGGCTGGGGCTTCGGTGCCATCGGCACAGGCCTCCTCTACATCGGGCTGCTCGTCCTGGCGCGGAGCCTCCTTTCGCTGCCGTTCCAGGTCTACGCCACGTTCGTCGTGGAGGAACGATTCGGGTTCAACCAGACGACGCCCGCCACCTTCGCGCTCGACCTCGTGAAAGGAACCGCCCTCAGCCTCGCCATCGGCGGGCCGCTGTTGGCGGCCGTGCTGTGGTTCTTCGAGGCGTCCGGCCCGTACGCGTGGGTCTACGCCTGGGTGGCCGTGACCGCGATCATGCTGGCCCTCCAGTTCGTCGCCCCGCGCTACCTGATGCCGATCTTTAACGACTTTGAGCCGCTGGACGACGGCGAGCTGCGCGACGCAATCCTGTCCTACGCCGATGCGGTGGACTTCGCGGTGGACGACGTGTACGTCATGGACGGATCGCGGCGCTCCAGCAAGTCGAACGCCTTCTTCACGGGCTTCGGAGCCAACCGCCGGATCGTGCTCTTCGACACGCTCGTGGACGAGCACAGCGTCGACGAGTTGGTAACGGTCGTTGCTCACGAGGTCGGCCACTACAAGAACAACCACATCCCGCAGCGCATGGCGATTAGCATCCTGCACACGGGCGTGCTCTTTCTGCTGCTGTCCGTCTTTCTGCAGGTGGAAGGGCTGTACGCCGCGTTTTACGTGGACCAGATGGCTGTCTACACCGGCATTCTGTTCTTCGGGCTGCTGTACACGCCCGTGGACCTGCTCCTGTCTCTTCCGCTGAACGCCTGGTCGCGCCGGCACGAGTACGAAGCCGATCGCTTTGCGGTGACAACCACCGGCCGTCCCGATACCTTTATCGGTGCCCTCAAGCAACTGGCCGAGACCAACCTCGCCAACCTGACGCCGCATCCGTTTAAGGTGGCGCTGGAGTACTCGCACCCGCCTCTCGCGGACCGCATCCGCGCCATTCGGGCCCACGCCACCGATGCGCCGGCTCGCCCTTCCGCTCCGGCGCATCCTGCCTAAGTGCCCCTGTCCGCGGTTTGAGCGTGCTCGCTCCCCGACGTCGCGGAGCGGTCGCGGAGGATGCCCCTTCGGACCCGAGCCGGCGTCAGGCCGAGTCCTTGCTGCCGTTCCCGTTGCAGGTTCGTTGTTCCGCGCTGCGGTCGAGTGCGCAGGGCATGATCTTCGGCGCTCGCTGCGCTCGGCGGAATCCAGCCAAAGCGGACCTCCCGTGCGATCACGCCAAGCATCGCTCCCGGCACCGAAGCGATCCTACCCCCCGATTCCAGCTCGTCCTTTCGAGCGCGGCCGAGGACTCGACCCGCGCACGCCCACCGATTCTGAGAGAGGCCGCTCCCGGCAGCAGTCGGGACGGATCGACGGGGCCTGACGGCGTGAGGTGGTGGGTCCGTGCACCCGCGCATGGTTGGACACAGCCCGTCATGCGTGATACGACACGGGCCCCCTGTTGGGCTTCAGCCGGTCTGCACGACCGCCGTCCGTCGTCCCCGGAATCACGCGCCTTCTTCCGGGGTATTTTCAGCATGCCGAGGCCCTTCTCCGCTCAATCAATCTCCTTCTCATGGCCCATCTTGTCATTCCCGGCGGCAACGGATTCATCGGATCGCACATCGCCCGGCTCGCGGCCGAGCACGGACACGACGTGACGGCCTTCGGCCGCAGCGGGGCCCCCGACCTCGACCCAGACTCGCATGCCTGGATGCGCGACGTGCGCTGGCGCGCGGCCGACGTGTTTGATCTCGACACGTGGCGGGACGCGCTGGCCAGTGCCGATGCCGTGATCCACAGCATTGCCACCATTCGGCAGAATCCCGAGCAGGACCGCACCTTCGACCGGGTGAACGCCGAATCGGCCCTTCGCGCGGCCGAGGCGGCGGACAAGGCCGGCGTCGAGGCCTTCGTCTTTCTGTCGGTACGCGACAAGCCGCCGTTCGTCTCCGGTCGTTTCATTGCGGCGAAGCGCCGGGCGGAGCGCGACATCCCGCAGGCGTACCCCGACCTGCGCTTCGTTTCTCTGCGTCCCAACCTGGTGTTCGGCCCTGGGCGACGAGGCTCCGGCACGCTGGCCGCGCTGCTGGAAACGGCCCAGCCGTGGACGCGCTTCAGCTACGCGACGCCGGGCGGGCGCCCCCTCCCCGTCGAGCTGGTTGCCGCAGCCGCCGTTCACGCTGCCGTCACGCCGTCGGTCGAGGGGACGCTGTCGGTTCCCCAGATCGACGAGTTCGGTCGCACGAGTGGCCTCGTCGGAATGGACGAGCTGTCTGAGCCCTCGCTCGTCCCGTTCCTCCTGGGGGTTGGAGGAGCCGCGCTCGGGGGATGGCTGCTGCGCAGGGCATTCCGCTCCTGAGGACCCGCCGCCCCGGCGCGTCGGACGCTACACGAACAGCGTTCCCAGGTACGCGGCATACACAAGCAGCAGAAGGCTGCCCTCCCAGCGACTCAGCATAAATCCGCTGCGCATCATCGGGAGCAGCGCCACGGCGAGCCCAATCATGACGGCCAGATCCAGCGTCCGCAGCGCATCGGTCGCGAGCGGATGAATGAGAACCGTGACGCCGAGGATGCCCAGAATGTTAAAGATGCTCGATCCGACGGCGTTGCCCACGGCGATGTCGCCCTCGCCCCGATAGGCCGCCGTCACCGAGGTGGCCATCTCGGGAAGGCTCGTCCCGATGGCCACTACGGTTAGGCCCACCACCACCTCGCTGATGCCCACGGCTGTAGCGACGACGACCGCCCCGTCGACCAGAAGGTCGGCGCCAATCCCGAGGGCGCCCATTCCACCGGCCAGCAGCACCAGATCGATCCACAGCCGATGCTGCTGCGGAACGCCGCGGTCGTACTCCTGCTGGACGGCAGCCGTCTCGGAGCGCGCCGCATATACGCTGAACCCGGTGTAGGCAATGATTCCTCCTGTCAGGAGCCCCCCGTCGAGGCGGCTCAGCCGCCCATCCACGAGCAGTGCACCGAGCGCCAGAGAGGCGCCGAGCAAAATCGGGGCGTCGATGCGGATGATCTGGGCTTGAACGCGCATGGCACGCAGCATCGCCGACACGCCCAGGATGAGCGCAACGTTGCTGATGTTGGATCCGACGACGTTGCCGAGCGCCACGGCCCCGCTGCCACGAACGGCGGCGCCAACGCTGACCATCAGTTCCGGCAGACTCGTGCCCACCGCCACCACGGTCAGCCCAATGACCAGCGGGGAGACACCGGCTGCCCGAGCCAGCGACGACGCCCCACGAACGAGCCCCTCTGCCCCGACGGCCAGCAGGAGCAGCCCGGCAGCGATGGACAACAGCGACGGGACCATAAAGCCGAGGCGGTCAACATTGATGAGGAGCAGATGCCGCAGGCAGGGGCTCAACCCGTGCGTTCTCAGCATCCGAGCCGACGACGGCGGCGCTTAACGCAAAAATGCCCCTCAGGCGCCACGCAGGACGCCGAGAGGCATTTCTGATGGGACAGCACCCATGGACAGCACTTGTAGGCCCGGAGGGATTCGAACCCCCGACCCGCGGATTAAGAGTCCGCTGCTCTACCAGCTGAGCTACGAGCCTAGATCGTGGATTTGCATCTGCGTCCAATGACCCGCAGCACGCGATGATCCATGAAGTTTCATCGGACCAAAAACCGGCCTCGGAGGCTACGAGGCGGACGTCGGGCGCTTCAATCCGGCAAGCAGAGCGGGCGAGCGGAGGTACTGCATGAGGTCGCGCACGACCCGCTCGAACGCTGCGCGGTGCTGCGGCTGAACGGGATGCGAGGGCGGCATCTCAATGCGGTACGGATCCACGGCCGTGCCGTGCTTCCACAGTCGGTAGTCGAGATGCGGCCCGGTCGAGCGACCGGTGCTGCCCACATATCCGATGACGTCGCCCTGCGAGACCCGGGCACCCGGGCGGATGCCGTCGGCGTAGCCCGACAGGTGCAGGTAGCCGGTCGTGTACGTTCCGTTGTGGCGAATCTTGACGTAGTGTCCGTTGGGCCCTTTGTAGGAGGCGTGCAGCACCTCGCCGTCGCCCACCGACCGCACCGGGGTGCCGCGCGGCGCCGCATAGTCGGTGCCACGATGCGGGCGATATTCCTTCAGTACCGGATGCATGCGCCGGTTCGTGAAGCGAGAACTGATGCGCGAAAACTGCAGCGGTGCCTTCAGAAGAGCGCGTCGCAGGCTGTTTCCGTTGCGGTCGAAGAACTCGGCCGTGCCCGTTCCCTCGTCGAACCGAAAGCCGTAGTACGTTTCTCCACGGTGCGTGACGGCGGCCGCGATGATTTCGCCGGGGCTGATGCGCCGTCCGTCGACGGTGCGCTCCTCGTAGACGATGCGGAACCGATCGCCCTTGCGCAGGCGGAAGAAGTCGATCTGCCAGGCGAACACCTCCGAGAGGCGCAGCACGAGCCCCGGGTGCGCCCCGGCGGCCACCATCGTCTCGTACAGCGACCGCTCGATGGTGCCGCGGGCCGTGCGCCACTGCACCTCGACGGGCCGCTCTCCGACGTAGCTCGCATCGGGACGCCGCACATTGAAGACGACGTACTCGACCGCGTTGGGCCGGTAGACGAGGTACTCGGCGCGCTTCGTCCACGGGTTCATGTAGACGCGGTACGACCTGCCGGCCCGGATGTCGCGGACATCGAACGTGCCACGAGTTTCCTCGGCGAGCGCTACAATCCGTGAGTACGACACGCCGCGGTCGAGCAGCAAATCAGCGAACGTCTCGCGTGGAGCCACGTCGTCGGCGACCGTTTCCAGCCCTCCGGCCGCAATCCCGTAGCGATTGGTCGACGCGGCTTCCCGCTCGGGCGGCTCGGCGATGGCGGTGCCGGTCGCAGCGACAAGAAGGATGGCGGCGATTGCCAGAGAAACGACGGGAGCAAGAAGCCTCTCCATAAATCCACAACGATTCATTCGGGACGCAGGTGGGAACTGTGCGCCCTGCAATGGGCGCACCGAACAACCTTAGTACATACGATGCGAGACGCCAAAAATCAACGAAGCGGGACTGTTGTCTGGGGGCCCCTCCGCTCGGTTCGCAGGCCGCTACGGGGTCTCCGTGGCTTCGTCCGTGGCGGCCTCGTCCGTCGCAGCCTCGTCGGCCGCGGCCTCGTCCGCCGTCCATACGTCCTCGCGGACGCCGGACTGCCGGTTGGCCCACCGCGCAAGGACGAAGAAGAGGTCCGACAGCCGGTTCAAATACACCACGGCCTGGTCGTTGATCGGCGTGGAGGCGCTGGCGCGAACGATGAGGCGCTCGGCGCGCCGGCATACGGTGCGGGCGGTGTGCAGCGTCGCGGCGGCCGGCATCCCGCCGGGCAGGATGAAGTTCTTCAGCGCAGGCAGTTCGGCGTCGAACTCGTCGATCCACGCCTCGACGGTTTCTGCGTGGTGCTCCTGGATGCGCGGCACGACCGGGTTGGCGTCGGTCGGGGTCGCGAGGTCGGCGCCGAGGACGAAGAGGTCCTCCTGCACCTCGGCCAGCACCGGGTCGAGGCGGTCGGCGCCGGGCTCATCGGTGAGGTGGGCACGGGCCATGCCGACGAAGGAATTGACCTCGTCCACCGTGCCATACGCTTCGATGCGTGCATTGCCCTTGGCCACGCGCTCGCCGCCAAAGAGCGAAGTCGTGCCGTCGTCGCCGGTGCGGGTGTAGATTTTTTTCATGAAAGAGCGGGTCTGGGTTCAGGAGCAAAAAACGTGAGCAATCGGGCCATGCGAACACGGAGGAACGGACGCGGATTGCCTCGACGAACCGGCGTTCTCAAACATGAACGCCGTTGGTTTCCGCGACCGACTCGACCGGCCCGCGATACACAATGTGCAGAGAGCCATCGGGGTTGTCGACGATGTCGGCGCGGATACGAAACACCGAGGCGATGCGCTCGGGCGTCAGTACGGCCCGCGGGGCGCCATCGGCCACCAGTCGGCCGCCGGAGAGCAGCAGCAGGCGATCGGCGTAGCGAGCCGCAAGCTCCAGGTCGTGAAAGACCGCGAGCACGGTGCGCCCCCGCTGCACCTGGGCCTGAATGCGGTCCATGAACGAAAACTGGTAGTGCACGTCGAGGTGCGAAGTGGGCTCGTCGAGCAACAGCAGGTCGGCGTTCTGCACGAGGGCCTGCGCCAGAAACACCCGCTGGCGCTCGCCGCCGCTCAGCGACAACACCGAGCGGTTGGCGAAGCCGGCCAGGTCGACCGTCGCGAGGGCCTCCTGCACCCGCTTCCGGTCGGCCGGCCCGTACCCGTCGAGCCAACTCTTGTGCGGCGCCCGGCCGAGGCGCACGAGCTCCGACACCGTGAAGTCAAACGTCAGCGAGGGCACCTGCCGCACGAACGCGAGGCGCTGCGCCCGTTCCGATGCCGACCAGGCCTCTACGGGGCGGCCATCCAGGCGGATCTGTCCATCGAACGGGATGAGCGCGCTGAGCGCCCGTAGCAGCGTCGTCTTTCCGCTGCCGTTCGGCCCGAGAAGACCGACCCACGTTCCATTGCCCATCTCGAACGTGACGTCGTGCAGAATCGGGGTGTCCCCGAGGGTCACGTGCACACGATCGAACGAAAGAAGCGGCATGCAGGTAGCAGTTCGTCCAACAGCAAGGTGGGACTCATCAACGAAGCGCCGCCCGCCGGGTTCTGCCCGCTGCACTGCTTCCGAAGCCCATGGCCGTGGCCCCAGCGGCCGCTGTCCAATCCCGCGCTCTGCCTGCACTCTGCCCCGACCATGACCGTTCCCGATCTGTCCGTTCGCGTCCAGGCTCATGAGATGATGGACGACGTCTCGATCACCGACAACCGGCTGACCGCCGCGCTCGACAACCTGTGGTGGACGAACAAGCTGCTGGGTGGATGGGCCGCCACCAATGCTGTCCTCGATCCGGTGCTGCAATCGCACGACCACCTTCGCGTGCTGGACCTGGGCACCGGCGGCGCCGACGCCCTCGTCCACCTGGTGCCCCGTGCCGAACGGATGGGCTGTCGTCTCACAGCCGTGGGTCTCGACGCCAATCCGGCCGTGCTCGCCTACGGGCAACGCCTCGTGGAGCGGCAGCTTCCCCCTTCGCTGCAGCGCCGCATCACCCTCGTGGAGGGCGACGCGCTCGCGCTTCCGTACGACCGCGATGCCTTCGACGTCACGGTGGCGGCCCTCTTCCTGCATCACTTCCACGGTGCCGATTGCGTTCGGGTGCTGCGGGAGATGGACCGCGTGGGCCGCCTGGGCGCCGTTGTGAACGACCTGCACCGGCACGTTCTCGCGTATGTCGGCATCTGGTTGCTGGGGCGGCTGCTGCCAACCTCGGCCATGTTTCGGAACGACGCGCCGCTGTCGGTGCGCCGTGGGTTTCGCCGAAAGGAACTGTGCAACCTGGCACGGTCGGCCGAGTGGGCGCGCGCCGATGTGCGCTGGCACTGGGCCTTTCGCTACACGCTCTCAAGCCTCCCGGCCCGAACGTAGCAGCCTCGAAACGTCTGCCGAGGCACATCCTCGCCGACCTCGCGTGTGCATCTTGTTCGGGTCTCACCACTGGCTTCTCGTCTTATGACGCACGACGTCGTTATCATTGGAGGCGGACTCGCAGGATGTGGGGCCGCCATTCTTCTGGCCCAGCAGAACGTGGACGTGCTGCTGCTGGAGAAGGCCACCTATCCCCGGCACAAGCTCTGCGGCGAATTTCTCTCGCCCGAGTCGCAGTCCGTCCTGGCACAGCTCGGGGTTCTCAACCCCGTTCTGGAGGCCGGAGCGCACCGCATTGATCGGTCCCGCCTCACGGCCCCTGGGACGCGCTCGGCCGAGCACGCCCTTCCCGGCGACGCGCTCGGTCTCAGCCGCTACCGCCTCGATTCCCTTCTTTTCCGGCAGGCGACCGCGGCCGGGGCCGACGGACGGACCGGTTCGCGCGTGCGCTCGGTGTCGGGCTCCCTGGCTTCCGGATTCGAGGTGGAGACCGCCGACGGCACCACGCACGCCGCCCGGATGGTGCTCGGGGCCTACGGAAAGCGCGCCCGCCTCGACCGGGCGCTCGACCGCTCCTTTCTCGATGAGCACACCCCGTACGTGGCCTTCAAGGCCCACTACACCGGGGCCTCCGTTCCGCACACCATCGAACTGCACGGCTTTCCGGGCGGGTACTGCGGCTGCTCCCACGTCGAAGACGACCGGCTGAACGTGTGCTGGATCGGGCACGTCGATGCGCTGAAGGAAGCAGGTGGCACGCCGGAAGCCATGATCGGAGCGGCCCGCCAGCAGAATCCGGCCCTGGACGATCGCCTCCGCGGCCTCGATCGGGTGTCCGATCGGTTCGAAGCCATCAGCCAGGTGTCGCTGGCCGACAAGGACCGCTTCGTGCGCGACGTGTGCATGATCGGCGACACGGCGGGAATGATCGCCCCCCTCTGCGGCGACGGCATGGCCATGGCGCTTCAAACCTCGGCCCTGGTCGCCCCGCTCGTCACCGAGTGGCTGGACGGAACCCGGTCGGACGCCTCGTTTCGGACGGCATACCGACGCCGATGGTCGCGCACGTTTGGCACCCGGATGCGCGTCGGGCGGTGGATTCATCGGGCCGCCTTCTCTACCACGGCCGCAACCGCGCTCGTGCGCACGCTTCGCTGGGTACCTCCGCTCGGGAAGATGCTCATCCGGGTCACGCGCGGGCGAAGTGCAACGGCGCAGTAGAGCAGGAACCGCCCTCATCGCGCTTCGGCCCGTCGCAACCGGTCGTTGAGAGCGCGGCCCAGTCCTTCTTCGCCGACGACCTGCGCGTAGATGGTCCTGCAGTCACGATCATCGGCCGTCCGGAAGAAGTGAAACACCTCCCGGGCGTACGCCTCGACGCTGGGGGCCACGTGCACGAGGCCGAAGCTGCTCGGGTCGGGGGGCGACTCCGTCCCGATGTAGGCTGCGGAGGCCTCCGGCACCGCTTCGGCGGCACGGCGCACGCATCGGACGCGGGCGGTGGGCGCATAGTGCCGGTGCTGGGTTCCGGGACTGCGGGCGGTCTGGTCTTCGGCCGTATCGGCCATCCGGCCGTCCGGGACAATCTCCTGGAGGGCCTCCAGCGGAACCGATCCGGGGCGCAGCACCACCGGCGGCGTCTGCGTCACGTCGACGACCGTCGATTCAAGCCCGGTGGGGGTACGCCCGCCCTGCAGAATGCACGGAATGCGTCCGTCCAAATCCGCCGCCACGGCTTCCCACGTCGTGGGGCTCGGACGGCCCGAACGGTTGGCCGACGGCGCTGCGACGGGCGTGCTGCAGGCCGCCAGAAAGGCCTGCGCGATGGGATGACGCGGCATGCGCACCCCAACCGTGTCGAGCCCCGCAGTCACGACGTCGGGAACGCGAGGGTGCTTGGGGAGAATCAGCGTCAGCGGCCCGGGGAAGAACGCCTGCATCAGACGCCGGGCGGGTTCCGGAACGGAGGCGGCAACCTCTGCCACCTGGGCGCGGTCCGCGACGTGCACGATCAGCGGGTTGTCGCTGGGTCGCCCCTTTGCCTCGAAGATTTTTTGCACCGCATCGGACTGGAAGGCGTCGGCCCCGAGACCGTAAACGGTTTCTGTCGGAAACGCCACCACCTCGCCCCGCCGAATCCAGACGGCGGCGTGCTCCGGCGAGGTCGTCCGTTCGGTGGTCATCCTCGATGCAGGGTGCTCTGAAGTTGACATCGCCGACCGCGTCAATTAGGATCGTTCTGTCGGTCTCCCCATTCCTTGGATTTTTCCGTCATGCCTCAAGGATCCCCGTCCCCCAACGGTTCCCTGTCCCCGCACGGTGCCGCCCCGCCCGCCCCCTCACCGCGCCGCGTATGGGACGCGGTTGTGGACGCCACGCAAATGGTGCTGAAGCGTCGCTTTCGTGTGCTCCTGCTCATCCGGGAGGCCTACGACCGGCTCGCCGAAAACCGGCAGCCGCTGCAGGCAATCGCGGAGGATGTGCAGGACATGATGCGTCTTCTTTTCGCCTGGGCCAAGCAGTCGTACCGGGGCGTGTCCTGGGGAGCGCTCGCGCTCATGGTCGGAGGCCTCGTGTACGTCCTCCTGCCGACCGACGTGCTGCCCGACGTGCTTCCCGGCGTGGGATTCGTGGACGACGTAGCCGTCGTGTCGATGGTCGTCGACGCCGTGCGCGGCGAGATCGACCGCTTCCGGGCATGGGAAGCCACGGGCTGAGGCCTGCCCGCGGGATGCGGCACCCGGAGCGCCGCCGGCTACGGTCCGGCCGACCGGTCCAGGCCCACCACCTCGTACCGAGGGGCGCCCGAGCCGTGCACCCCGTCGCGCCGCAGGTAGGCCGTCGTCGTGCCCCTTCCCGGCGTGCGGATCGCCGCCTGCAGAAAAGCGGCCCCGGCGGGCGGGATCGACAGCGTCTCCGCGGCCGTGCGCACCCGGGCCAGCCGGTCGGTGGCCTGGTTGCGCTGGTTGTCGAACGCGCGCCACACCACGGTTCGCTGTACCGAGTCGGGCGCGAGCCCATGCCGGGCCCGTAGATCCACGAACCGGAGGTCGGCGCCCTGCACCCGGAAGCGGTCGAGCCCCCCTGCAAAGTCGAGATACGCGTGAGCGATGGAATCGCGACGGGCCAGCAAGGTCTCGACGAGGTACGTTTCTGCCTCGCGCTGGCTAAGCTGGGCCGTGGCCACGACGGCCTCCACGTCGGCCCGTGAAAAGGCCGCAACCTGTCGTGCGGCCCAGAACGCATCGGCCGGGTCGGCCCGCTCGAACGCCGGGTTCGGCAGTTCGGCCCGCCAGCGCGGGGGGCGGAAGAAGGCGGCCTCAATGTGGCCCACGCCCCGGAGGTCGGGCGTCTTGGCGTTGCGCCAGCTTCCGCCGGCAATGCCCAGCGTTCCGATGCGCGTAAAGACCGACCCGAGATCCAGCACATGCTCGTGCCCCGACCAGGGGGCCTTCGGAGCGGCGCCGGCGCTGCCCAGCGTTGCCTCGAAGCGCCGCAGGTAGTGGCGCACATAGTGCCGATCGCCGTCTCGCACGACGACGCCCAGCGTGTTTGATTCGTTGATCTTGCTGTGGTTCATCCAGGCGCAAAAGACCCGCAGCCCCCGCAGCTCGCGGCGCAGCTCGTGCGGAAACACGTCGTTGCCGTCGTCGTGGCGCGTGCCGTGGAACCGCCAGGGCCCGATGCGCCGGTACGCGTCGGGGATCCGCGTAGCCAGCACGCGATAGGTGCCGTCGGGATACGGGTGCGACGTGTTGAAGAGGGTCCAGACGTCGGCGCGCACGACCCCGCTGTCGGGTTCGGCCCGTAGCTGATCCGGCGCGATACGCAGCAAATGATGCTCCGGCACGTAGTAGCCGAGCGCGTGAAAGAGGCGGCTCGCGATCATGGCCGCCCCGGTGGCAAGCTCCGGATGCGCGGGGCTGTCGAACGTGAGGCGATACCGCCGCTGCTGCCGATCCATGATGACGGCGTTCGGCAGACCGCGCCGCGTCGTGACCGACGTGACGCGCCACGGCGCGGCGGTGTCGGGCGGCGGGCCGGCGTTGGGCCCTCGGGCCAGGGCCTCCGGCGCCTGTTCGTGCCAGTAGTGGCGGTTCGTGTACCACGACGAGTTGGGCACCTCGCCCAGGGTGTTCACGTTCGTGGCCGGACCGCTGTGCACCCCGGGACTGCCAAACGTGTGCGACAGAACCTCGACGGGGCTCACGCGCTCACTCGCGGTGCGCGGCTCCGGAACGGGCATGTCGAGCCGATCGGGATCCTCCCAGACCGGGTCGTCGGGCAGAAAGCGCTGAGCGGCCACATCGGCGGGGCCGAGCCCCACAGCGAGCCCCCACGCCAGCAAACTGGCGCTCAGAAACCGAAGCATGCGGCCGACAAACGGATTCACGGTCGTGCTCAGAAACCAACCAACAGCGCAACGTCACGCCTCGGGGCCTTGCCCCTGGGAATAGGTACGCGTCCGCCCCCGGCGTTTCGTTCCGCAGTCTCGCCCTACAGAAGCGATCCGAGCTTCAAGTACGTGCGAATGCCTTCGGGACTGCGGGCCACCTCGAACCGCGCCACCGTTCCCTTGTCGGTCCGCAGCCGGAATCCGATTCCCACGTCGTGGCGAATGCCCTGCACGCGGAGGTCCTGGAACTCATTGAAGACGTGCCCGGCATCGGCGAAGACAGCCATGTCCAGCCAGTGCCACACGTGGCAGCGGAGTTCGGCGTTCACGAGAAAGACGTTGCGGTCGCGGAAGCGGTCGCGCGTGTATCCGCGCAACGAGCGCGAGCCGCCGATGGTTTGCAGCCGGTAGAAGGGAACGGCTTGGTCGGCGAAGGCCTGCGTGAAGGAGGCGAACTGGCGGAACGCGAGCCCATGCTGTGCGCCCGCTTCGAGAGGGATGTATTCCTGCAGGTCGAGCGTGAACCGCGTGAAGCTGTACGCCTGCGGCCCCACGTCGCGGTAGTGCGCCACCTCCGCGGCTGCGTACGTGCCCCGATTGGCGTCGAGCGAGAGGGCGCGAAGGCGACGCTGGGTGGGCGCAAAGCGGCGTCCGTAGCTGCGATCGTACGGCGTGTTGCGCGAGTCGTACTCCAGAAATCCGCCCGTTACGACGTAATCGACGTTGGCGCCGACGCCTGGAAGGTCGTGCCCCGCAAACCGCTGCATCACCTGCGGGTCGCCGTCGGTCATACCGGGACCGTACCGATCGGCAAGATAGGAGACGTGGCCGCCCAGCATCGTGTTGGGCCCCAGCGAGCGACCCAGGAGTCCGCCCACCATCGTCTCGTTCAGTCGATAGACCGACTCGGCCGCTGCGTCGGCCCCCGGCCCAATGCCAAAGAACTCCTCCTGCGGCTTGTGCAGAAAGCGGCCGTAGGTGTAGAAAACCGTGGATCCATCTTCGATGCCGTAAAGGGCCTTGAGCCCGGCGTATCCGTTGATGCTGGTGAGGGCCTGCGTCATCGCGAAGCGGCCCGGCCCCTCCAGGAAGGGCGGCTCGTAGTGGAGCCCGAAGGTGGCCTCGGCGTTGCTCGGAAGTCCGCCAAACGCCGGGCGCAGCCCAGCAATGCCGACCGAGGGGATGTCGAGCAGCACCTGGGTGGGCAGGATGATGCTCCGCGTGCGGCCGATGAGAGCATCCACCCGGTCGACGAAGCCCTTCTCGGGCGGCTCCATCGACTGCGCCTTGGCCCGGCGACGTGCCCGCCAGTGATGCGCGCGGGTCGTGGTGTCCGCAGCAGCCTGCGTCAATCCGCGGTTGGACGGTGGGGATGGGGCCGTCGCGCTCGATGCTGCGGGCGTCTGAGCATGGCAGACCGCGCTCAGTACGGGGCTCCCCAGAAGCACGGCCAGACAGCAGAACAGCGCGGTCCAGGTCCGCTCTTCCGAGGAGGCCATACAAGGCAGGAGCCGTTTCATAGGCACCAAATCCGTCTGGGGGGTCAACGCATGGGAGACACGGGCGCCTGGGGAGCGGGATCTCGTTTTTCCCGGATCGGGTCGGCTCCGCAGCGGCGCCGTGGTTTCGGTTCCGCACGACGTGCAGACTCAAACGTAACGCTTCTTTCTATTGAATGCAATTTGCCTGCCACTTTGAACTCGTCTCGGCGCCTTCCGTACCGCGCCTTCCGTAGACCACGGCTCTTCTTTTTTCTGCGCCATGGAACTCGCTCCGGGAACACCGCTCTGGTACATTCTGCTTCTGGCCCTGGGCATTGCTACCGGGGCTGTCATTGCCTGGTATCGTCGGAGCGGGTCGTGAGCGCATCCGCGATGCGCGACCCGACCCCGTTGGTGACCGGCAGGCACCAAACACCAAACGCCTCTTCCGGGCCTGCGCGGTGCAGACCCCGAAGAGGCGGACTGATGCAACTCTCAACCCGGAGGTCGTACACGGTCCTTAGGGGACGACCTGTTCGCCCTCCGACTCAACAATGAGGGCGTCCACCGGGCACACCGCCGCCGACTCAATCAGCCGGTCCTGGTCGATGTCCGGCGTGACCTCCTGGAAGTCCACAATGTTGTCTTCCTTGATCTCGAAGATTTCCGGCGCCACGTTCGTGCAGTTGCCGGAGCCGATGCACATGGTGCGGTCGATGCGCACCGTCACGCCGCTAATTACACGTTCGGGGTAGTCCTCCATGCGTACCATTTGAGTTGTCTGTGACAAAATGCGAGTGGATGGCCCCTGGATCGCGCAGAGACCTCGGGCGTCCCACGGCAGAAACCGCCGTGGCGTTCCCCGCGCCCGAGGCCGTCGGCGAGCACGTTACATTCGACCGTGGCCCCAGGGAACGGGCCTCGGCCCCCACCGGCGCTGGACTCAAGACGCGTCGGCTTCATCGGTGCGAGAGGGCAGCACGCCGTCGCCGTGGGGCTCCCCCTCGTCCTCTTCGTCGAGATCAAGCTGATCGTCGAGCAGATTGCCCGCGATCTCAATAAAGTCCCGTTCGGTGATGATGCCCACAAGCCGCCCTTCGCGGACCACCGGCAGGGCGCCGATCTGATGGGAGCGCATGAGCTGCACGGCCTCCAACGTGGCGGCATCGGGCGGGACCGAGATCGGGTCTTTCTTCATGATGTCGCAGACCGGAACGCCGCCGTAGGGCGTCTCGTCGCTCTCGGCCATGTGGCGCAGGAGCGTGCGATGGCTGACGAGCCCCACCAGGCCATGCTGCGCGTCCTCAACCAGCACGTGGCGGATGTGCTGCCAGTCCATGAGGCGCGCGACAAACTCGACCGATTCCTGCTCGTGGACCGTGAAGATGTCGGTGCTCATGTAGTCCTCCACGGTTGTGTCCTGCATGCCGGTCGTGGAGTAGCCGCCGTCCATGGAGGCGAGCGACCATTCGTGGACCGGACGCCCCTCCTTCTGGCGCTCGATCATGCCGCGGGTGATGGCGCCCAGGCGCTCGGAGCGCGTGCCCCGATCCTTCAGGCGCGCAGCCGATTCGAGCTGCCACTGCGCGCCCGTCTGGCGGGATCCGACGCGCTCCTGGATGATGCCGAGATAGCGGTCCACGTCGTCGACGTCGATGCCCGAGTCGTGCAATCCATCCTCGGCCACGGCCAGGAGCTCCTCCAGGATGAGCTCGTCGGCCGGGCAGCTCCGGCCCTCGATCCACTCGAACTGCGAACCCAGCCCGTTGCGGGCGGCCGAAATGAAGTTGTGGCGCGCCTCGTCGAAGTCCATCACCGCCGAGATGTCGTCGTACTGGTCGGACAGCCCCGAGACGAGGCCGTACCAGAACACGGCATTCGCAATTTCGTCGACGACCGTTGGCCCGGACGGCAGGACGCGGTTCTCGATGCGCAGGTGGGGCTTGCCTTCGGTGATGCCGTAGCACGCCCGGTTCCATCGGTACACGGTGCCGTTGTGCAGTTGCAGGGCCATGAGATTGGGCACGCCGCCGTCATGGAGCACCTGCAGCGGGTCTTCGTGCAGCTCGGTGGTAAGCAGCACCCGGAACCGCGAGATGTCCTCTTTAAAAATTTCGGTGACCGACTCGTCGACCCACTGGCTGCCGAAGTGCACGCGCGGGCTCATCTCGCGCAGATACAGATTGCTCGACCGCGTGTCTACGGCCTGCTGGAAAAGCGCAATGCGCGTCTCGCGCCACAGGCGCTTGCCGAACAGGATCGGCGAGTTGGTGCCCGCCGCCAGCACCGGCGCAGCCACCACCTGCGCAATGTTGTAGAAGCGCGGAAACTCCTCCGGCGTCACCTGGAAATGGGTCTGGAAGCTTGTGTTGCACCCCTCCAGCATGATGGAGTCGTGCTTGACGAAGAGCTCGTCGATCCCGCGAATCTGGTACTGGCCGGCGCCGCCGCGAAGCCGCGAGATGGCGTCGTTCAGGGCGTAGTACCGCGCCCGGGGCGTCATGTAGTCGAGCGCAAAATCGGACAGATGCGCCGTGGGCAAGATGCCCGTCATGGCAATCTCGCCGCCCACCTCGTCAACGAGGCCCCGGACCTTCTCGATGAGCCCGTTGGTGGCCTGCTCCATCTGCGAGAAGCAGTCCCCGCCGTACGCCAGCGGGTCCATGTTGAACTCGATGTTGAACTTGGTGAGCTCCGTCACAATGCGGTCGTCCGTGTTGCGCTCCAGGACGTCCTCGATAATCGGAGCCGGATCGCCGCTGCGGTCGACCATGAAGAGCTCCTGCTCGGCCCCGATGCGTCGGGTGCCGCGGTCGAACATGTCTTCCTCGAGCATTCGTTCCAGCGCGCGCACGTCTTTCAAAAGATGATGCGTAAACGCGCGAAGAACCGCAGGGTCGGCGTCTTGCTTCACGTTCTGCTCGCCCATAGATGAGGTCGCTGTTTGGTCGGAAGAAGGAGGCTGAAAGCGGGAGGACGCATACAACGCGGCGGGGGTCGTTGCTGCGCCGGATGGAGAAATCCGGTTGGTACATTCGTGTGTGGTGGGCCGGAGCGATCAATGCCCGCCCTCGCCGCTGGCATCCTGCGGCGCGGCCTGCTGTTCCCACGTCGCAATAAGAGACCATATGCACGTACGGCAACAACTAAGAGCGCCTGTGTTCCGGCCCATCACAACATAGGGAGGATTGCCGATAGACGTCAACTTTTTGTGAACTCGTTCCTGGGAAACTCCGGGTTTCGTCTGTCTGTTCACGGGGTGCTAGCCTGTCACCGCGACGCCGCCTCGCTCATGGACGCTCGTTCGGTTCTCCGTTGCTGCCTGATCGGTGCCCTCACGCTTCTGAGCGTGGGAAGCGGCGTCCTGCCCCGAGCGGCCCACGCCCAGTCTCGCGCACCGAGCCCACCCGCAACGCAGTCTGCCGACTCCGTGCGGGCCTCGGCGAAGGCCCGAGCGCTGCTCGTCCGAGGGTTGACGCGCGCCTATGTGGACGACTACGAGGCCGCGATCGAGCACTACCAGCAGGCGCTCGAACACGCTGCGAATGCTCCGGCCATTCTGTCGGCCCTGGCCGACGCCCACGCGGCTCAGGAGGATCGGACCTCGGCGTTGTATTACGCGCGCCAGGCGGTCCGCCACGGCTCGGCGCCCCCCTACGCGATGCAGTTGGCCCGGCTTCAGCGCCAGTTCGGAGCGCCCGAGGCGGCCGTGTCCACGTACACCGATTTGCTGAACCGGCGCCCCGATCATCGTGCTGCGCTGCGGGCTCTTGCCGAAACCCAACAGGCCCTTCAGCAACCGACCGAGGCGCTCCGGACGTACGAGCGCCTCGCCGACCTCGAAGCCCCCCCTCCTCCCACTCTGCGCACGACGATGCTGAAGCTCTATCGTCAGGTGGGCGACTCGTCGGGTGTGGAGACCACCCTTCGCGCGCTCGCCCGCGAAGCGCCGCAGGCTGCACAGTACCGTCTCCAGTTGGGCCGCTTCTATGCTCAGAACGAGGAGACCACCCGCGCCATGGATACCTACGAGCGCCTGCTCCAGACCCCCGGCGTGCGGGCTGCGGCATCGACGGAGCTCGCGGCCCTCTACCGCGAGACCGGACAGACGCGCCGGGCCGACTCGCTTTTGCAGTCACGGGCCCGCACCGCGAGCCGCTCGCCGGAAGCGCTGGTGGAACGCGCGCAATCTCTTGCCGAAACGAGCGTCTTCGACCGCGCCCGCCCCGATTCGGCCGCCGCGCAGCAGGCGGTGCGGCTTCTGCAACGCACCCTCGACGCCGCACCGCGGAACGCCGAGGCACTTGCGCTGCTGGGCCGCATCCAGATTCAGACCCGACATTACGCCGCTGCCGGCTCGACGCTCACGCGCGCCCTCGACCTGAACCCTCGTGCGCCCACGATGTGGGCCCAGGCGGCGACGGCCTTTCTGGAAGCCCGGGATGCGGAGGCCGCTCGCACTGTGGCCGAGGAGGGATTGCTGCTGTTTCCGGGACAGATCCCGCTGCTTCGCGCTTCGGCCCGAGCCCTGGCGCAGCAGGACCGCTTCGAGCGGGCCCTCGACCGACTTCAGGAGGCGCTCTCGCTCCTCGATGCGGACGCCGCCCGTGCTCCAATCCAGGCCGCCATGGGGTCCATGCATCGCCAGCGGGGCAACGAGGACGCTGCCGACGCCGCATTCGCAAACGCCCTGGCGGCCGCGCCCGACGACCCGGTCGTTGCACGCCACGTGGCCTATGATCTGGCCACCCGAAACGCTGACATGGACCGTGCCCTGGCGCTGGCCCAACGCGCCGTGTCGGCCGACTCGTCGTCCCGCGCGCTGCACGCCCTCGGCTGGGTGCACCTTCGGCGCGGATCGCCCGAGGCCGCGGCCTCCGCCCTGCGCCGTGCCACGGCAGACGGCGTGCCTTCCGCGTCGCTCCTCGAACACCTGGGCGATGCCTATCATGCGCTCGGAGACACGTCTCGGGCCCGGGCGGCCTGGCAGCGCGCCCTCGACCGCGATCCCGACCGGGCCGCGGTCCAGGAGAAGCTGGCGGGGCCGAAATAACCACTCCGCACGCCGGGGCTCCGCATTGGGTGCGCTTCGCTGTCTTTCCTCTCACACGCTGCTCCGCTTCCGTCTTGACCTCGACCGCTCCGTTTCGTCTCCTTGTTCTGAGCCTCGCCGCGACGCTTGCGGTGGTCGGCTGCTCTGGACCCAAAGAGACCGTCGCGCCGCAACTCCCCGAGGGCTTTCCGAACCACTCCCTCGCCGAGATCCAGCAGCGCATCCGGCTCGCCGCCGACACGCTCGCCAGCTTCCGCGCCGACGCCCGAGCCACGGTGCGGTCTCCCGAACAGAGCGGGACCTTTAAGACCGAGGTGCGTCACGTCCGCGGCGACTCGCTGTACATGAACTTTCGCCTCTTTGGCATTGAAGGGGCGCGCCTGCTGGTGACGCGCGACAGCTTCTTTTTCCACGACCGGCGCGAGAATCAACTGATGGTGGGGTCGCGCCGCCAGGCCGAGCGTCTCTTCCCTGCCCCGCTGTCGGAAGGGGCCATCTTCAACAACCTTCTGGGATTCCTGGCGCCGCCGTCGCAATCGGGATGGACCGTTCGCCACGACAGTTCGCTGTATTACGTTTCGGACCCCACCGGCCGCCGCACCTACACGATCGACCCGACCCGCTGGCGCGTCGTTCGCTACGCCGTGGAGGATGCGGACGGATCAACCCTCGAGGAGCGGCTGTTTTCTGACTTCAAGACCGTCAACGGCGTGGCGCTGCCCCGGCGGGTCATCTTCCGACGCCCCGCCAACTCGACCCTGGTAATGCTGCAGTATCGCTCTCTCCGGCTGAACCCCGACGCCCTGTCGTTCGCGCTGAACCTGAACGGCGATGTGCCGCGCGTCACTCCCCGGTTCTCGCCGCGGTAGCGTCCGCAGGGAGATCGATGGTTCCGGTCGTCCCAAACGGCCCCTCCGCACTCACGAAGGCTCTCGGTTTCATGCTGCGCGTGTTCTTGTCTCGTCGGTCCGGCGCCTGGCTCTGCGTGGCCCGTTGTACCGTGATCGGACTGTGCTGTGCGCTGCTGACGAGCTTTTCGGGAGCGTTCGCGCAGGATTCCTTGACCTCGCGCCAGGCCACCGAGCAGCGGCTGGAGGCCCTCCAGGAGCAGATCGCGCGTGACGAGTCGCAGCTGGAGGAGACGAAAGAAAAAACGCAGGCGTCGCTCGAAACCCTCGACGAGCTCAAGCGCGAGATGGCGCTGCGGGAGGAGCTCGTCGCGACGCGCGACCGCCGGATCCGCGAGTTGGAGCGCGAGCGCGCGGCCCTGCGCGATACGCTGCAGCACATGCAGGCCCGCCTCGACGGCCTGCGATCCGAATACCGCGACCGGGTCATCCACGCTTACAAGTACGGCCGCCTGCACGATCTGGCCCTCATTCTGGCCTCCCGCTCCATCAACCAGATGCTGATTCGCGTCCGCTACCTGCGCCGGTTCGCCCAGCAGCGGCAGGACAAGCAGCAGGCAGTGCGAGCGGCGGCCCAAGAGGTGGAAGCGCGGCGGGAAACGCTCGCCCAGAAGCGGGAGCGGACCGAGTCGCTCCTCGCCGATGCACGCGCCGAGCGGGAGAACCTCCAGGAACTCCAGGCGGAACGGCGACGCATCGTCCGTACCCTGCAGGAGCGGGAGTCGGAGCTGCAGGCCCAGCTGCAGCGAAAGCGCGAGCAGGCGCAGCAGTTGGAGCAGCGCATCCGCGAGATGGTGGCCCGGGCCCGGCGCGAGGCGCAGGGGCAGTCTGCCGCCGAGCAGGCCGCGGCCAACGCCGCCTACGCTTCCCTCTCGGCCTCGTTCGAGGACAATCGCGGCAGCCTGCCCTGGCCGGCCGACGGGGTGATTACGGAATCCTTCGGCGACCAGGTGTCTGATTACGGCACCTCCACCTACCACCCCGGCATCCTCATCGCCACGAGCCCCGGCAGCCCCGTGCGCGCGGTCTTTCGCGGCGAGGTGACCGGCATCGACTTCGTTCCGGGGTACGGCACCTATCTCGTCGTCCGCCACGGCGACTACCTGTCGGTGTACAGCAACTTCTCGTCGGTGCGCGTAAGCACCGGGCAGCGCGTCGACACCGGGCAGCGGCTCGGCGAGGCCGGCACGCCGAACGAACCCCGCGGGGCCGGGGTGTTCTTCGCCGTGTTCGACGCCGACAAGAGCACCTCCGTCGACCCGCTCACCTGGCTGGCCCCCCGATGACGCCCCGTGCAGGCGCCTGTGGCGTGCGGCATCGGAGGGATCCGGGCGCCCCTCATCCCGCTCCGTTTGCGTCCATCGCAGCGAGGACGCGCCGCATGCCGACGATGTACGCCCCCGTGCGCAGGGAGGTGGCGTGCTCCGTGGCCGCGTCTCGGACGGTGTGATACGCCCGTTGCAGGATGCCGGCGAGGTCGGACCGGGTTTCCGCAAGCGTTCGTACCGGCCCGTTCAAGTTGCCCTCCCATTCGAAAAACGACGCCGTGACGCCTCCGGCGTTGACGAGAAGGTCGGGCACGACGGTGACGCCCCGCTGCGCCAGCCGGTCGTCGGCCGCGGGTGTGGTGGGCAGGTTGGCCCCTTCGACGACGAACTGCGCCTGCACGTCGGAGGCCGTGCCCGCATGCAGCACCCCGCCGAGGGCCGCGGGAACGAGCACGTCGCAGTCGAGCCCCAGCACGTCGGGGCCGCGGATGGGTCGCACGCCCGGTGCCATATACCCGCGAAGCCGTCCCGTGGACGCCACGTGGCGACACACGGCCGCCACGTCGATCCCGTGCGGCGCGTGCAGAGCAGCGGTTGCGTCGGCAACGCCCACGATGGTGGCCCCTGCATTCGCCAGGCAGCGGGCGGCATGACTGCCCACGTTGCCCAGCCCCTGAATCACAATCCGCGCCCCGGCGATGTCGACGTCGTGGTCGGCGAGCACCGCTTGCGTCACGACGCATACGCCCCGCCCCGTGGCCTCGTCGCGGCCCGCCGCTCCGCCCTGAGACAGGGGCTTGCCCGTCACAATTGCCGGCGTGGGCCTCGCTTCTCGTGCGTACTCATCTGCAAACCAGGCCATGGTCTGGGCGTCCGTCCCGGCGTCAGGGGCCGGAACGTCGCGCCGGGGCCCCACGACCGGGGCGAGCCGGCGAGCAAAGCTGCGCGTGACGGCTTCCCGCTCGGCGTCGCAGCAGGTTCGCGGATCAACAGCCACGCCGCCTTTGGCTCCGCCAAACGGCACCCCCACGAGGGCCGTCTTGTAGCTCATGAGCTCCGCCAGGGCTTTTACCTCATCGAGCGACATCTCCGGATGGTAGCGGAGCCCGCCCTTGGCCGGACCGCGCGCCGAACTGTGCTGCACACGGTACCCGCGGACCGCCGTCGAACGACCGTCGGCCGTGGTGTACGGCACCTTGAGCGTCATCGTCCGCTCCGGCATGCGCAGACGATCCAGGCGCTCTGGCGACAGGCGGAGATGGCGGGCGGCCCGGTGCACGTTTTGCGCGACGATGTCCACAGACGGCGGCACCGTCGAAGAGGGGGAATCAGAAGACACGGACACGCGAGCCGACGAGCAGGGCATGAAGAACCGGGCATGAGGAAAGAATTCTGCGACGACCGAAGGATCGAGAGTCGTTCGGCCAAAATCAAGTTACGGGCAAAATTTATTCGGTGTTATTCTCGTTAGCCCTGTATTATTCGCTCAGAATGATCGTTTGGCTTGGATTCCATCATCCACATCTCCATAGCGACGGAGGGCGTTCGGGCCGCTGTCTTCCGTGCAGGCACGGATTCACAGAAGCTTTCGCCCGCTCAGCCCCCGATCGGTAGGAACGGCCTTCCGCGCCGTGTATCTTATGCCTTCCGGCTGACACAAAGCCTCACTCTTGTTCGTCGCTTCCACCAACGGACCTCTCAACTCCATGGCTACACAGTATGACTGCGTCATTCTCGGGAGCGGACCGGGCGGATACGAAACCGCCATCCGCGCCACCCAGCTGGGCATGAAGACGGCGATTATCGAGAAGAACAAACTGGGCGGCGTCTGCCTGAACATCGGCTGCATCCCGACCAAAGCATTGCTGAAGAGCGCCGAGGTCATGGCCGAATCCTCGCACATGTCGGACTTCGGCATCGAGCTGGAGGGATCGGTCACGCCCAACTTCCCCAAGGTCATCGAGCGAAGCCGGAGTGCGGCCGACCAGATGAATCGGGGCGTCAAGTACCTGATGAACAAAAACGACATTGACGTCATCTACGGCCACGGCCGGCTCACGGCGCCGGACACCGTGGAGGTCGAGCCGTCGGTCAACATGGACGGTGAGGAGGTCGGCGAGGCCACAACCGTCACGGCCGACCACGTCATCATCGCGACGGGTGCTCGCCCGCGCGAGATTCCGCCCCTCCCCATTGACGGCGAAAACATCCTGAGCTACAAGGAGGCGATGCTGCAGACGGACCGTCCGGAGCGGCTCGTGATCGTGGGCGCGGGGGCCATTGGCGTCGAGTTCGGCTACTTCTACAACCACATGGGCACCGATGTCACCATCATCGAGGTGATGGATCGCCTGGTGCCGAACGAGGACAAGGAGGTGTCGAAGCAGCTGGAGCGCTCGTTCAAGAACCAGGGCATCAACGTCATGACCGGCGCGCAGGTGCAGGGCGTCGATCAGAGCGACGCGCCGCTGCAGGTGGAGGTCGAAACGGGCGACGGCACCGAGCACGTCGAGTGTGATCAGGTGCTCAGCGCCGTCGGCGTGGTCGGCAACGTTGAAGACATCGGCCTCGAAACCGTCGGGGTGGAAACGGACGGCAACGACATCGTGGTGGACGACTTTTACCGCACGAACGTGGACGGCGTCTACGCCATCGGCGACGTGACCGGCGCGCCGTGGCTCGCGCACAAGGCCAGTCACGAAGGCATTCTGTGCGTCGAGAAGATTGCGGGCCACGACGTGCGGCCCATCGACATGAACGACGTGCCGGGCTGCACCTACTGCCAGCCGCAAATTGCCTCCGTCGGCTACACCGAGGAAGAGGCCGAAGAAGCGGGCTACGACGTGAAGGTCGGCAAATTCCCGTTCAAGGCGAGCGGAAAGGCCGCCGCGCTCGGCCACCAGGAGGGCTTCGTCAAGACGATCTACGACGAGAAGTATGGCGAATTCCTCGGCTGCCACATCATCGGGCACGACGCCACGGAGCTGATCGCCGAGGTCGTTACGTCCCGCAAACTGGAAACGACCGGCCACGAAATCATGGAGTCGATGCATCCGCATCCGACGCTCTCCGAGTCGATCATGGAAGCGACCCGCGCGGCCTACGGGCAGCCGATCAATGTTTGAGTTTCGAGTTCAGGATTCCGAGTTCGGAGGTCCAGCGGCACCGCTTTCTGTCGAGAGCGGTGCCGTTTGCGTTTCCGCCCTTCCCCATGCTCCAACCAAACCGCCATGTGTCGCCTCTACGGACTCCAGGCCACGCATCCGACCGAGGTCGACTGCGCCCTTCTCGACGCGCACAACGCCCTCATCGCACAGAGCAAGCAGGACGCCCGCGGGCTCTCCAATCCGCACGGCTGGGGCATGGGCCACATCGCAAACGGAACCACGTCGTGCTTTCGTCAGGTCCACCCGGCCTTCGAAAGCCAGGGCTACCGGAAGAAAGCCGCCCACATCGAAGGCACGACCATCCTCGCGCACGTGCGCCGTGCCACGGTCGGGGATCCGAAGCAGGCCAACACGCATCCCTTTCGGCACGGCCCCGCCCTTCTCGCACACAACGGCCACGTGCCCGCCTTCGAGGCGATTCGTCCTCATCTTCTCGACCGCCTGTCCGACAAATATCAGGGGATCATCCACGGCGATACGGACAGCGAGCACATCTTTGCTCTCCTGCTCCAGCTCCTGAAGGAGACTCCCGGCGCGCCTCTTCACGTAGTGACTCGTGATGCCGTGACGCTCGTCCAGTCGTGGGTCGAAGCGGCCCATTCGACCGTCGAGACCGGGCCCATCAGCGCCGACGTCGAGGCGCTTCCGCACGCAGAGCATGGTCCTGTGCTGGGGCTGAACCTGCTATGGACAGACGGCGACACGCTCGCCGGCGTTCGGCTCAACCGTACGCTCTGGTCGCTGCGGCGGCAGAGCGTTCCGTCGTGCTCGGTCTGCGGCTCTCCCCTCGCTGATCCACCCGATGGCGACGACTACGCCTCCACGGTTTTTGCCTCCGAGCGCCTCACCGACGACGACTGGACCGAGGTCCCAAACGGTGCGGTCTTTTCCGTGTCCACCGACGGCACGCTTACGCTCGAATCGCTCGACGCTGCATAGGACGGCACCGCCTCCGCTCCGGTCGGCACACGCTGATTCCCGTCGCGTAGGCCTGATACGCTGGAGGAAACGCTGACCTTGAGATCCACCGCACGCCCCAACGTCCCGCTGGAATGACCGCCTTCGGCCTCCCTCTCGGTTCCGCCCTTGCCCTCGCCGGCGTTGTTCTGCTCCCGCTGCTGACGTACGGGCTCTATCGCATCGACCGAGCACGAGCTGGCGGATACGTGACGGTCTTCGGCGCTCGTTCTTCAGACATGGAGCGGGAGTGAGATGTCGGTCGGTCTGTCCCTCACGTTCGGGCTCTACGCCCTTCTGCTGGTCGCGATCGGGGTGTACTTCTTCCTGCGCACCGAAACGAAGCACCTCGCCGACTACATGCTCGCGGGGCGGAACGTGGGAACGTGGCCCATCGCGATCTCGGAGGTGGCGTCCGTCGCCAGCGGGTGGACGTTCTTCGCCTGGGTGGGCGTCGGCTTC
>Ga0207797_1000337_pt1 | contig 36205 bp, 34 predicted proteins | sample PRCRCaboRojoPR_6_FD_187275 | JGI IMG/M metagenome (GOLD analysis project Ga0207797, IMG submission 187275) | Marine sediment microbial community from Cabo Rojo, Puerto Rico - PR CR 10% Liquid 1 (SPAdes) | ecosystem: Environmental > Aquatic > Marine > Coastal > Sediment | place: Cabo Rojo, Puerto... | reverse complement strand
GAGGTTGTCGCGGGCGAACTCGATGACGCCCTCCTCTGTGAGGTCGACGCCGTCGGCCGGCACGACGATGGCCTTGGGTGTCTCGCCCCACTTCTCGTGGGGGACGCCGATGACGGCGACCCGTTCGATGTCGGGGTGGTCGTAGAGTGCGTTCTCGACCTCGACGCTGGAGATGTTCTCGCCGCCGCTGATGATGACGTCCTTCTTGCGGTCCTTGATGGAGATCATCTCGCGCTCGTCCATCGTGGCGAAGTCGCCGGTGTGGAACCACCCCTCCACCCGGTCGTTGAACGCCTCGCGGGTCCGCTCGGGCTTGTTCCAGTAGCGGTCCATGACCTGGTTGCCGCGGACGACGATCTCGCCCATCGTCTCGTCGTCGGGCGGGACGTCCTCGCCATCTGCATCGACGACGCGCAGTTCGGTCCCGAGCATGGCGTGGCCCTGACGGGTCTTGATGGCGAAGCGGCCCTCGCTCTCGATCCGGCGCGGCGAGTTGCTCGTCGTGATCAGCGGGCCGGTCTCGGTCAGCCCGTAGACGTGCAGGATGTTCCAGCCGAGCTCGTCCTCGACGGTCCGGATGGTGGATTCGGGCGGTGGGCTGGCTGCGGTCGCGATTCTGACCGGCTTGTCACCGGTAGCCGGGATATCGCGGGCCTCGTAGTGGTCGAGCATCTCGTCGAGGACCGTCGGCGCGCCACAGAGGTACGTCACGTCGTGGGCGTGGATGCGCTCGAAGGCGCCCCCGGCGTCGAAGTGGCGCTGACAGACGTGCGTCCCGCCGACGCCGGTGACGACGTAGGGATAGCCCCACCCGTTGACGTGGAACATGGGGAGCGTCCAGAGGTAGGCGTCGTCGTCGGTGACCTCGGTGTGGTGGGCGGTGATCAGCGCGTGCCAGTGTTCGGTCCGGTGGGTCCGGACCACGCCCTTCGGGTCGCCGGTCGTCCCGCTCGTGTAGTTGATCGTCGCGGGGTCGTCCTCGGAGATGTCGGCGCGCTCGACCTCGTCGGGGGCTGCCCCCTCCAGAAGGGACTCGTAGTCGCGCCAGTCGCCGTCGACGCGGTTGGCCGGGTTGGCGACGAACTCCGTGGCGGGAACCCGGTCGCGGATCGCCTCGACCTTCTCGGCGTACTCGTAGTCGGCGACGACTGCCCGGGCCCCGCAGTCGTCGAGGATGTACTCGTAGTCCTCGGCGATGAGCCGGTAGTTGAGCGGGACCGAGACGGCCCCGAGGACGTTGATCGCGTACAGCGTCTCCAGAAACCAGTGTGTGTTCGGCGCGAGCAGCGCCACGCGGTCACCCTCCTCGATACCGAGAGCCGAGAGCGCCACCGCCGCGCGGTCGACCCGCTCGCCGAACTCGGCGTAAGTGTACTCGGTGCCGTCGTGGGCGACAACGCCGACGGCGTCACCGTAGACGTCGACCCCCCTGTCGAGGAAGTCCAGCGTCGTCAACGGTCGATGCATAGTATGCGGAGAGGTAACTGTGAAACGTAAAGTTCTTTCTCACCGGAGGTAATCGAACGCGCGCCGTGGCCCGGCGGGACTGGACGCGACCGGGACTCGTCCAGGCCCGGGTGCGGGCGGTTCACGACGCTCCCAGAGCCGGTGTGCGGGCGGGACCCCTGAAAGAACGGTCCCGGTACCTCGACGCGAGGCGCAGCGACCTCTCGGTTGCGACGGCCAGGGGCTAACTCCGACGGCTTCGTGACCGAACTATTAATATCAATAGATGAGTCCTCGCAGGGGATGCCGACAGCTCGTCTCATCGCGGTCGGTTCCTCTCCGCTGGGCAAGACAGACCTGCCCGGCCGCGACCTGTTCTCGAAGGCACTGGCCGAGGCGTTCGAGGGACTGCCCGATCCGGCCGACGTCGTCGACGGGCTGTACGTGGGTGCCCAGTCCGAACGGTACGAGAATCAGATCATGCAGGGAACACTCATGGCCGAATGGGCCGGCCTGCGGAACGTTCCCGCAGAACGTGTCGAGGCCTGTGCGGCCGCTGGTGCGCTCGCGCTCAAGAACGCAGTCCGGGACGTTCGGGCTGGCGTCCACGACGCAGTGCTGGCCTGTGGCGTCGAGAAGATGACCGCCGGCGGGACCGAAGGTGCCACGAACGCGCTCGGTGCCGCCTTCGAGCGGGCCCTGGAACAGCGGTCCGGGATCACCGCACCCGCCACGTACGCCCTGCTCGCACGGCGGTACCTCTACGAAACCGACGCGACGGAACGTGACCTGGCCAGGATCGCCGTGAAGAACCACCGGAACGCGGCGGCCAACCCGCGGGCGATGTTCCGGCAGGCAGTCGACGTCGAGACGGTCATGGACGCTCCCGACGTCGCTCCCCCGCTGAAACTGTACGACTGTGCACCGGTTACCGACGGTGCCGCAGCAGTGGTCGTCGCGAACGACGAGGTGGCGGCCGACCTGCAGCGCCGTCCCGACGCGGTCCGCGTGGCCGGCGTCGGCTCGGCGGCCAACAACCTCGCCGTCGCGGAGCGCGACCTGACGTTCGTCGAGGGGGCGAACGTCGCCGCCTCGACCGCCTACGAGGACGCGGGTGTGGGCGCCGCGGACGTCGACGTCGCGGAAGTCCACGACGCCTTCACCGTCTGTGAGGCACTGCTGGCCGAGGCCGCCGAGTTCGCCCCCAGGGGTCGCGGAATCGAGACCGTCGAGGAACCCGGGGACCGGTCGGCGGGCTGGACTGACGTCCGGATCAACACCAGCGGCGGACTGAAGGCCCGTGGGCACCCGATCGGGGCGACCGGGCTGTTGCAGGCGGTCGAAGCCTACGAACAGCTCACCGGACGGGCCGGTGAACGGCAAGTGGCCGACGCCGAGACCGCGCTGCTCATCAACGAGGGTGGTGTCGCGGACGCCCATACCGTGGCCCACGTCCTGACTGCACGATGACCGACGAGAGTAATTCACCGATGAGAGACGCCGAGTCCACGACGACGGGACCGCTCGGACCGGACGACATCACTGCCGATTCGCCGTTCACGCTCCCCGGCTTCTTCGACGCGTTAGCCGAGGGCCGGTTGGTGGCCGCCCGCTGTACGGAGTGTGAGACACACATGCTGCCGCCTCGCCCCGCCTGTTACGGCTGTGGCAGCCGGGCAGTCACGCTCTCGGAACAGCCCCGAACCGGCGAGATCATCTCGTACACGTCGGTCAACCGCCCCCCGTCCGCGTTCGAGCACCTGGCGCCGATCACCGTCGCAGTGGTCGAACTCGACTCTTCGGCTCGGCTTACGGGTCGCGTCGCCGCTTCGCTCGAGGACGTCTCTATCGGAGACCGCGTCGAACTCCGAGTCTGTGATCCCGAGACCGTCGATATCGATCCGGACTTCGACCTGTCCTACGAGGAGGAGTGGCCGATCCACGTCTTCGAACTGATGTGAACGTACGGAACATCGGCGATGTTCGTCCGCAGTGACATCCCTGGCGGTGACGCTGCCGTCGTCCTCGTGGACGAGGACGATCCCCTCCGACTCGTCGCGATCCGACGTCGCGCTCGCCATCGCTGGACGGTACGAGCGAGACGGGGGAGAAGGCATCGACCCGCTCGACGTAGTGCTCGCGAACAGTCACCGAGCACGACCCACCCGGACCACACCGGAGTCCCTACTCCCACGGCACCGCGAGCCCGAGGTCGTCGGCGAGGGCCTCGAGTGCCGCGCGGTGCTCGGGACCGACCGGGACGCCCCGCTCGCGATTGACCCGTTCGCGGTCGGCCTCCGGCCCGCCCGGGAGCATGGCTCGCTCGAACCCCTCGAGCGGTTCGAGTTCGGAGACCTGGCGGACGTACTCGTCGACCTCCCGCTTGAATCGGTCGGGGTCCGAAAAGAGGTCGATCCGGAAGAACAGCGCGAGCGACCCCTGGTTCGCTCCCTCGTACGCCTGGTAGTCGCGCGGCTCGTCGATGCCGAGGCCGGCGAGGAGCCCGCCCCACGACTGGCAGATCGCCCCCATGCCGACGTGACGGAGGACCAGCCCGGGTGCGAGCTCGGCGATCTCGTCGCGGTGGGGACTGGTCTCGTAGAGGTCGTGCATGGTGCCGAAGTCCAGGAGAACGGGGGTCTCCTCGTCGGTAGGGGCACAGAACGCCATGGGCGAGCCGCCGCCGGCGCTGTAGATCGGGTCGCCCGGCGAGAGGTCGAGCTGGTGGCCCGAGGTGACGAAGGCGAGCAGGTCGCGGTCGAGCGCCTCCCCCGCGTAGATGCCGGCCGCGCCGAAGTGCCCGTGGTTCCGGGTGGCCATCGCCGCGAGACCGCGCTCCTCGGCCTTCTCGACGGCACGCTGGGTCGCCTCGTAGGCCGGGAAGTAGCCGAGGCCGCCGTCCCCGTCCAGGAGGACGCTCACGGGCGTCTCCCGGACAACCTCGACGTCGGGGTCGGCGTTCACCTCGCCGGCGCGCATCATCGGCACGTAGCCACGGTCGTGGTACGTGGCGAGCAGCCGCGTGCCGTGGCTGAACACGCCCCGCAGGTCGTTTGTCACGAGCAGGTCCGCCAGCAGGTCGGCCTTCGGCTCGGGCAGCCCGACCTCCCGGGTGGCCGTCGAGACGAACTCGTGTAACCGTTCGTGGGGGACGCGGACGAACTCGTCGGGAGTCCGGTTCATACCGTTCGTTCGGACGAACGGATGGTAAGCGTTGGCACAACCGAGCGGGCGAGCGACGGGTTCCCCGATGCACCGTCCCCCGGTACACCTCCGCCTCGCGCTCGTTCCCGCGGGCGCGTTCGGTCGGGGGCCGACGCGACGGACGGGCCGACGCGACGGACGGGCCGACGCGACGGACTCGCGTGGCGCCGGCGACGGGGCTCAGAGCAACGCGACCCACTCCCGCTGACAGCCCTCGTTGCAGAACACGTACTCGTTCCTGTCGGCGTCTCGCCCGTCGGTGACCGTGACGTACTGGTGGACGGTGTCGAGACTGACGTCGGTCCCACACCAGGCGCAGTCGGCCGTCGCACTGTCCCAGATCACGCGCCGCTGAGAGCGCGACACGGCCCAGTTCTGCTCCGGGTTGGCCGGCGGTGAGAGGTTCGGCGACTCGGACATGCGGAAACGATCGACGTCCACGGATAAAAATCCAACTACCAGCCAAAATATCGACCTATTAGACAATATTTTACACCTACGAAAGGATTTTCGCTCAAAAACCAATATAGAAGTCCGCGACTCGACGTCGAGGACCGTGTCGCCTCGAGTGGACGTCAACGAGGCCGGCGAAGCGGTCGACCGCCGCGGAACGAGTCACGAAATACAAGATTTATGTATAATATAGAACGTCTTATATTAACGAGGAACTGTCCGTCGAACCGTCGGAACGGGATCGTACTCGGAGGACGGTACGAGGTAGAGGACCCGATTCGAGGTGGTTTCCGACTACTCTCGTAGTGCGCGGGCGACGAGAACGAGCCGTGAACACCCGCGTCTCGAACGACGAAAACGTGATAGCACACTACTCAATACACTTATTTATACGAACGTCGACATAGATATATGGCAACTAAGACCACACCCGCCGCCGAAGCCGACCCCGACGACATCCTCCCCGCCTGGGCGTACCACGTCCCGCCCATACTCCTCGGCGTGATCGGCTGGGGCGGGCTCGCCTACCTGACGTTCTTCTAGCCGGGGAACGTGTGCTTGTTCCGTCCGGGACCGGTCCACGACGAGTACCGCCGGCGGATCCGGCGTGGGACGACGACCGGCGAGACGGCCTCGAGCCCGGAAGAGAGGGACCGGAACGTCCGGTGACGGCGTCGAGCCGGCGACGATCGGCAGGCCGAGCGATAAATACCTGTCGCCGCCCTGCAGCCGCCCTGCAGTCCGGCTCGGGGTTGGAGACGCCGGGGGACGAAGCCCGTCCAACGCCCCGATCGACGATGGTCACCAAACGCCGGGTGCTGGAGTTACTCGTCGACGAGTACGAGTCGGCAGCGGAACCGCCGACAGCGTCGCGGCTCGCAGCACGGCTCGCCGCGGATCCGGCGACGGTCCGCGGGCACCTGGACGCCCTCGAGACGTACGAGCTGGTCTCGCGATCCGCGACGGCCGGGGACGGGGAGCCGGGGTTCGAGCCGACGGTCACGGGTCGGGAACTCCTCGCACTCGACATCGACGACGACGCCCTGATCGTCCTCGACGTAGAGGACTGACCGAGCCGCCGCGAGGGTCCCGCGGCGGCAGCCGTCAGCGGCGACGACGGCGACCGTCCGCTCGAAGCGTTTTTGTTTCCCAGCATACACTCCTTCACTGTCAGGCGATCCACTGACAGGTACCAGCACTCATGCCAGACGACCACAGAACCGAGCACGACCGCCGGGAAACGGGTGGCTCGGACGACGGGTCGACGTCGGCGGCCGAGCCCGGAGCGGACCGTGCGGCCAGCCCCGATCGAGGGGAGACGGGCGACGCAGCGGCCGGAACCGGCGGACGGCTCGACCGGGAGAGTGACCCGTTCGACGCCGGCGGCCGCGAGTACCGGATCTTCGAGTGTCGGGAGTGCGAGAACATCGCACTGACGGTCCGTCCCCCGGACGAGACGATGCGGTGTCACGGCGAGGCCATGGTCGAGGTGACCGAGCAGTCGATCGACGTCGAGCCACCGGACATCCGGGAGGTACTCCTCGACGCGTTCGGCCTCCCCAAGACCGGGCTCGACATCTGTCTGTGCGTCATCGGCGAGGGGCCGGTCTCGTCGTCCGAGGTGGCCGACGTCCTCCAGTACGACCAGAGCACGATCTCCCGGTACCTGAACCGCCTCGTCGAGATCGGACTCCTGGAGAAGGCCCAGCTCAACCGCGAGGGAGGCGGCACCGTCAACGTCTACCACTCGATCGACCTGGCGCGGATGCGGCGAGAGACGCTGGTCGGCTTCTACGCCTGGGCCGGCGAGGCCGCCTCGCTGCTCGAGGAAGCCAACGTGACGAAAGAGGAGTACCTGGACGAGGACTACTCCGACGGGCTGAACGAGGTGTTCTGGGAGTCGTTCCGTGGCGGGTGACGGCGAGCGACCGGCCGCAGTGGCCGTCGTCGGCCACGCCCGGAGCCCGGATCGCCGTCGTCGGCCACGCCCGGAGCCCGGATCGCCGTCGTCGGGCACGTCCGGAGGTCGGATCGCCGTCGTCGCTCGGTGACCCTTCGACCCGACGACGGCCCGGAGCCGGCCGCGACTCGCGTGGCCGGTCGACGGCACGGCGAGGGCCGGCGGACGGTACTTGTATCTTTCGCGGACCGGGAAGCGCGCTTCGCGGTGCCGCCGAGTACTTGTGGTCGACGGGCCCGATCGCCGTATAACTCTTTCCCGGTCGTGAACTCCCGCATCGACGCCGGGTCGGGTTGATGGAGCGGGACGCCGTCGCGTCAACCACGCACCGGGCAACCGGCGGCGCCGTCGGGCGCTCGGGATCCCGGTGTGAAACGGGTGAACGCGAGATGCCACGACTACCGTCCCGGGTACGAGTACCGATCGACCGACCGACCGGCCGCACGGGCGCGCGACCGACCGCCTCCGGGGCCCGGTTCCGACCGACCCCGGCCGACGCCCGGATCGCCGGGGAGCCCACCACCGGAGGAGAACGACGATGACGAACGCCGACGGGCAGTACGTCGTCCGGCGGCGGACGGACGGTACCCGGGAGACCGGGACGAGAGGGGCCGTCGACGGACGGCCCCGCGCGGCCGGTCGGCGCGAGCCGGACAGCTCGATCACGGTCGAACCGTCGCTCCAGGAGGTGCTGACGGCTGTCTTCGACCTCCGGGAGCACGAGCGGGAGACGTACCGGGCGCTGCTCTCGGCACCCGACAGCACGACGAGCGAACTGGCCTCGGTCGTCGACCGGGACCGGAGCAACGTCAACCGCTCGCTGTCGGCCCTCGCCGAGAAGGGCCTGGTCACGCGCCGCCGTCGCATCCTCGAGATCGGCGGCCACGTCTACCAGTACACGGCGAACCCGCCCGGGGAGGTGCGAGAGCGACTCCACGAGGCGCTCGACGAGTGGGTGGCGACGGCCCACGCCCGGATCGATCAGTTCGCCCCGGACGGGCGACCGGATCGGTGACCCGTCCTTCCCACGTCCGCCGCTCCCCCTCCGGATATCGTCGGCCGCCCGCCCGTCGTGGACGCGGACGACCGGGCGCCGCCCCGACATCACGGGCGTCCGTCACGAACGACCCACGAGCGTGAGAGAATCTTGCATCGTCGTTGATGGCGCAATATGGCCAGAAGATACTTCAGCGTCCAAATTTCGTGCTGAACCATGACCGATTGGAAAGAAAGACTCATATGCGAGTAAATTCTTAGTCCTCCTGTACCATGGACTGGATGCACCGCCGCAACCGATCCGAGGCACAGCGCAAGAAAGAAGAGACCCGAGCCGGGACCCGGTGGTCGTTCGTCGCGGCCGCCGTCACCGTCGCGTGAGGTCCGGGATCCGTTCCCGGTCGATCGAACGGCCGCGACGGTCGCCGACCGGCGACGACTCGCCGCGGCACGCGCAGTTCTCGCAGTTCTCGTAGCAATCGTAGTTTCGTAGGGTCGGTTGTCCTTCGTTTCCGGTGTTCGACGGAACGGTCGTCGAATCACCGGTACACAGTGACAACCGACCCTATCAGTCGTCGACCGCGCCCGCGAGCGGCCGCCAGCGCGTCGGGCGGTCGTCGCGGTGTCGACGAGCTACTGCGGCGTCGGTCTGCCGCCGCTTCGTCGCCCGGTCGGCCGGCCGCGAGCGTCGACACCGGCCGTACGTCGGCGCCGTCTGTGGAGCTTCGGAACAGGGGACGGCGTCGGGACCGGGATCGAACCCCGGTCGAACGGGACGAGCCGGACCCCCGCAGGAACTGTCCGGTCGGCGCGGTCGGCGGGACGGCGCTACTCGTCGACGTTCTCCTCGGGCGGGAGCCCGTTCTCGTCGACGACCGTCCCGTCCTCGTCGACGGTGACCACGCCCCGGTTGTTGAGCGCGTACGGGTCGATCCCCTGCTCCTCGATGAACTGCTTGTAGAGCCGTTCGGCCGTCTCGGCGTCGGCCTGCCGGTCGGACGCCCGGTCACAGAGTTCGACGAGGTCCTCGGGCACCTCGTTCTCGTGGACGATCCAGTGGTTGATGAGGTCCGAGAGCCGGCGGATCGGCGAGGTGAAGTGCCCGTAGATGTCGAAGTTGAGGGCGTGGTGTCCCCCGAACGGGTCGTTCATGTACTTCGCTCTGGGCATGACACGGAGGACGGCCCGCTGGATCTTGTTGAGCGCGCGCGGCGGGGAGTCCTCTAGCGCCTTGTTGACGGCCTTCCGCGGGTCGTCGAACGAGGCGCTCGGGATCGAGACGCCGTCGAGTTCCATGATCTCCCGTAGCGCCTTGTCCCACTGGTCGGGGGTCGGCTGGGGGTGGACGCGGTACATCGCCTCGACGCCCCGCGAGAACATCAGCTCGTGCGTGACGGCCTTGTTGGCCTTCAGCATGCACTCCTCGACGATCGTGTGCGCGCGGTCCCGCCGTGGGTTCAACACGAGCGAGCCGTCCTCCTTGCGCTGTTCGTGCATCCGGTCGGCCAGCTCGAACACCGCCGACAGCTCCTCGTGGAGCGGCGCGTCGGCGTCGTCCAGCCGCCGCTCGGCCTGGGTGTAGGTGAGCCGCTCGTCGCTCCGGATCACGGACTTGTAGATGTCGATCTCCTCGTACGAGAGGGTCTCCCTGTCGAGCGTCATCTCGACGGTGTGAGCCAGCCGATCCTCCTGTGGGACCAGCGAACAGACCGTCTCGGCGAGGGTCGGCGGCAGCATGTGGATCGTGTAGGCCGGCAGGTAGACGGTGTTGCCCCGCTGGACGGCCTCCTCCCACATGTTCGATTCCGGGTGGACGTAGTGGGAGACGTCCGCGATGTGGACCCACAGCGTGTACGTCTCGTCGTCCACCTCGATCGAGATGGCGTCGTCGAAGTCCTGTGCGTCCGCGGGGTCGACCGTCCAGGCCGTCAGGTCCCGGAGGTCCTGGCGGTCGGCGACCTCCGCCTCGATCTCGGACTGGACGTCCTCGGTCCGCCGCTCGGCCTCCCGGAGGACTGCCGACGGGAACGCGTCCCTGATCTCGAACTCCTCGAAGAGCTCCTGTCGCTTCTCCTCCAGCCGGCGGGCCGTCTCGACGCCGATCTCGACGGGACCCTGCGCCTCGGCTGTACCTGCCTGTGCCTGCGCGTCGTTCGACATACGTCGGGTAAAGAGGGAGAGGTAAAAAGGCGTGTCGGGCGGGCGCGGACGGAAACGGGGGTGGCGACAGGTGGAGGGGACGGGAACGAGACCGGGAAGACGGAGGCGAGGACGGGGCGGTCCCCGCCGGACGATCAGGACTCGGGTTCCTCGGGCGAGCCGTACCGTTCCTCGACGGCGCCGAAGTACCGGCGAAGGAACTCCTCGCGCGGGAGCCCGTCCTCCTCGATCTCGAGGAGGAGCGTCTCCAGTTCGTCGCGGGGCTGGTGGCAGAGCTGTCGATAGCAGTCCTTACAGAGGTGTTCGAACTCCTTGCCGTACCGGTCCCACCGGTCGCCCTCCTTGTCGTACTCGCGAGCCTCCGACCGGAGGACCGACGTCCCACAGGCGATACAGACGACCGACTTCCGGTCCCGGTTGCTCCGGGAACTCCACATGGAAACCCCCTCGGTCCCCGTTCACTTAGCGTTTGTTCCGACGTCGGACGCGCGAGCGACGGTCGTCACGCGGATCCGCGTGTCGACGAGACCGATCGTCTGCCGGACGGGACAGTCGTAAACGGCCGATTAAACGACGTCGAGCCGGGACGACCGGGTCGTCGCCACGGCGGCAACAGGGACGCGCTCGACACGACCGATCGCCCCCGGCGGCCGGACTCGACCGACCGGCAGCGTTCGACGGCCAGCGATCGACCGCCTGGAGCGCTCACACCCGTCGACCAGCACCGCCGGCGGCAGGCTCGAGTTGCTCGACGCACCGACAGCCGCGCTGGAACGGACGATTTATCCGGCCGACCGGCGACCGTAGCGGCATGGAGGTCAAGTCGCGACACCACCTGCGCAGCGACGGGGTACACGAGCTGCGCGAGCGGCTCGCGGAGGCGCTCGGCGTCGACGTCACGGGCGACGCCTTCGAGTTCGTCGAGCTGGAGGACGGTCGGGACCTCGTGCTCGTCGACGGCGAGCCGACCGTGATGTACGTCGACGAGGAACCGTTCCTGACGGTCAGAGGGGCCAACGACTTCCCGCCCGAACGCCGGGTCGTCACCGTCGACGCGGGCGCGGTGTCGTTCGTCTCCAACGGCGCGGACGTGATGCGCCCCGGGATCACCGAGGCCGACGAGTCGATCGCGTCGGACGACCTGGTCGTGATCGTCGAGGAGACGCACGGCAAGGCCCTCGCGATCGGCCGCGCGCTGGTCGACGGCGACGACCTGCTCGGGAACGAGGGGAAGGTCGTGGCGTCGATCCACCACGTCGGCGACGAACTCTACCAGTTCACGCCGTAGGCGGACCGCTCGTCCCCGTCGCGTCGGCTGGACCTGGTTCGTCCCGCCCGGCACCCGACTGCGAGCGACGACCCGACCGCCAGCGACGGCCCGTTCACGGCTCGTCGTGCTGTTCGGCGGCGTCCACGTCGTCCTCGTCGTACGCGTCGCCGTACTTCTCGAGCGTCAGCTCGTAGCCCCTGACCGCCTGCTCGTACGTCTCCCGCAGGTCGGCGATCGGCGTCTCCGTCGCGTCGACCCGCAGGTCGTGGGAGTAGGGGTCGACGTCGTGCTCCACGGTCGTCCGGACGAGGAGCGCGGCGCTCTGGACCGGCAGGTCCTCGCGCTTGTCGCCACCCTCCTCGTGACCGGCCGCCAGCGCGTCGATCAGCCGCTCGGGGAGGGGCTGGCCGTCGTCGTCCGGCGGCCGGGCGGCCTCGTAGGTCGCCGCCGTCGCGTCGATCACGGCCTCGCCGGTGAGGAGGTTCCCCGCCACCGTGTACTGGTCGCCCGACCGGTGGCCGTACCAGCCCTGGCAGTCCTCCCCCGAGAAGGTGAAGCGCTCCTCGCGGTCGACGCCGTGGAGCTGGCGCTGCGTGCGCCCCTCGTCGGCGTTCAACAGCGCCTCCAGGGCGTCGTCGACGGCCAGGCCGTCGTCGACGTACTCGATCCCCTTGCGACCCAGTTCGACGTTGACGAGGCTCTGCGTGGCGATCGCGCCGTGTTCGCTCGCGAACGGACAGAGCGTCCCCACGCCGGGCAACCGGGTCGTGACCGCGACGCCGAAGCGGTGCTGCTCGTCGCCCGCCTCGTCGAGGAACGACTCGTGGACGCAGATGCTGAAGGTCACAGACCGATGCAGGGCCGGTCGGTCGAAAAAGGCTCGCGTCCCGGCGGACGAGACAGGGCGGCCGCGTAGCCGCGATCGGGGACTCACCTGCCCGCGATCGGGGACGTTCGAGCGCGCGTCCACGACGGAGGAATCGCCGGACCACGTCACGGCGGCCCACGTCCACGTCGAAAGAGAAGCCTTTTGTACGTCACCCGGGTACGGGAGAGTGCAGGGAGCCCGGGTGGTGTAGTGGCCCATCATACGACCCTGTCACGGTCGTGACGCGGGTTCAAATCCCGCCTCGGGCGTTTCTCCTCGTCGACAACAGTCGTCGAGAGCCGTCGCCGCGTGGCCGACGACTACCTGCGGCGTACTGCGATCACCCGGCTCGACGTCTCCACGGAGCAGGCGGCACTGCTGGAGGAGACGATCGACGGGTGGCGTCGCGGCTGTCAGGTCGCCACGGATCTCGGCTGGGACGCTCGCGCCGGCGCGAACGTGTCACTCGAGCGCGAACGCCGACGACGACGCCGCGACGGTCGTCGGACTGCGGTCCGTCCGCCGCGGGCGACAGCTCCCGGGGCGGACGGGCAGGGGTCGACCGGCCCTGAAGTCGGGGACTGTGACGCCGAACCGGAGGTTCAGCCCGTACCCGTCCGGCGGGGCCGAGGCCGGGAACACCGACAACTCGTGCGGTCCCGAACTCGACTGGCGTCGACGGGGACCGCCCGGGAGTCGACGTCCCGCGCCGGGTGACGCCGCTCGAGCTGTTGTTCCCACAGGAGACGGCGACGCCCGTCCACGAACCTCGACCGAATCCCGCCCGCGACGGTCACACGATCAGTCCCCGGCGCCGCCCCGCGCCAGCTCGCGCGCCGTCGCCAGGCTCGCCCCGTCGCGCCGGAGCGCCTCGACGAACAGCTCGCCGGCGCGGTACGACGACCGGACCATCGGGCCCGAGGCACAGTAGAGGAAGTCGAGCTCCTCTTCGGCGACCCGCCGCCAGGTGTCGAACTTGTCCGGGTGGACGTACTCCTCGACGGCGAGGTGTGACCGGGACGGGCGGAGGTACTGGCCGAACGTCACCACGTCGACGCCCACGTCCCGGAGGTCGCGGAGCGTCTCGTACACCTCGTGGTCGTACTCGCCGAGCCCGAGCATGACGCTCGTCTTGGCGTACGCGTCCGACCTGGAGGCGATCCGTTCGAGCACCGACAGCGACTGCTCGTAGCCGGCCCGGGGGTCACGGACGGGACGCTGGAGGCGCTCGACCGTCTCGACGTTGTGGGCGACGACGTCCGCGCCGGCGTCGAGCACCTCGTCGACGAGGTCCGGCTCGCCCTGGAAGTCCGGGATCAGCGCCTCGACGAGGATCCCGGGGTCGCGGCGCTTGATCTCGCGGATCGTCTCGGCGAAGTGGCCCGCCCCCTGGTCGGGGAGGTCGTCCCGGTCGACCGAGGTCAGGACGACGTAGTCGAGGCCGATCTCGGCGACGGCACTGGCGACGTTGGCGGGCTCGTCGGGGTCCGGCGGCTCCATCCCGCCGGTTGCGACGTCACAGAAGTTACAGCCGCGCGAGCAGCGGTCCCCCAGGAGCATGAACGTCGCCGTCCCCGGGCCGTCCTCGCCGCTCCAGCACTCCCCGCGGTTCGGACACGAAGCCTCCTCGCAGACGGTGTGGAGGTCGTGGTCGCGCAGCGTCGACGTGACGTGGCTGAACCGCTCGCCGCCGCCCAGCTGCGTCTTCAGCCAGTCCGGCTTGCGCCGGAACTCGCCCGCGTTCCGGGAGCTCACACCGGCACCGGTCCCGGTTCCGGTTCCGGTTCCACCCCCGGTCCCCGACGCCGGCTCCGACCGCTGTCCCGAGTCGCTCATGGAGGACGGTTCGGCCGCGAGCACAAAAGGTTGCGGCCCGGGTCGGTCCGGCAGTGTTCGGGGACGCGACTCACCGACCGAACAGCCGACCGACGATCCGCCACGACCGCCCGGGTGGGACGTCGGACGGGGTCGGGGGCTTCCGGGGACGGTCTCGCGTCCAGCCCCGCTGCCCGTCGATCTCCCCGTCGAACAGTACCGGTCGGGGGACGCCGGTCCCGGAGCCTCGCCGCCGGCGGGCGGGCGTTCTTTCCGCCCGGTCCGGCATCCACCAGACATGGAGACCGACCACGCCGACCCGGCACGCGCCGGCCGGCTCCACCACGTCGAGCTGTACGCGTCCGACCTGGACGCGTCGATCGCGTTCTGGGGCTGGCTGCTCGGCGAACTCGGCTACGAGGAGAAGAGCGACTGGGAGGCCGGCCGCTCGTGGATCAACGGGCCGACCTACGTCGTGCTCGTGCAGGCCGACGCGTCCGACCGGCCGTTCGACCGTCGGGCGGCCGGGCTGAACCACCTCGCGTTCCACGCCGCCTCGCGCGAACAGGTCGACGAGCTCGCCGCGGGCGTCCGCGAACGGGACGACGCGACCCTGCTGTACGGGGACCGGCACCCGTTCGCCGGCGGCTACTACGCGCTCTACTGCGAGGACCCCGAGGGGCTGAAAGTCGAGGTCGTCGGTCCGGACGCCGACGGAACCGAATCCGGATCCGGATGAACGACGGATCCGGGTGAACGACGCGGTCGGCGTGCGAGAGGGGAACGACGCGTCGGACGGGCAGGTTCAGAGCCGCGCGGGCGCCTCGCCCTCGCGCGTCCAGGCCTCGGAACGGTACTTCGCCTCGGCGATCTCGGTCGCGCGGTCGCGCTCGGCGGCCGTCCAGCCCCCCGGTTCGGCGTCGGCCCAGTCGGCGAGCGCGTCCTCGAGCGTGTCGACGATCCGCTCCCGAAGCGTCGGCGTGGCCTCGACGCCCAGCTGTTCGGCGACACCGGTGACCCGATCGCGGAACGCCGCGGGCGTGGCGTCCGGGTCGGCGAACGGGGCGAGGTGGCGTTCGGCGTCGACCGCGACGGTGAGCGAGCCGTGCTGGACGACCGCGTCGCGGGTGCGGTACTGGGCGTTCCCGGAGAGCTTCCGGCCGGGGTCCTCGCCGGCGACGACGTCGTGGGCGGGGTGGAGCGCCCGGAGGTAGCAGGCCGGCTCGTAGAGCGCCGGGCGGCCGGTGTCGGCGAACCGGGCGTCGACGCCCAGCTCGCGGAGCCCCGCGAGCAGCGGCTCGCAGAGCAGCTCGTAGGTGTCCATCACGTCGCCCGGGAGTTCCTCGGCGGGCGCGACGATCGAGTAGGAGACGTCGCGAAAGGAGTCGTGGTAGATCGCACCCCCGCCCGTCGGCCGCCGGACGACGTCGATCCCCGCGGCCGCACAGGCGTCCCAGTCGACCGTGGCCGGGTCCTGGCCGTAGCCGAGCGACAGCGCGCTGGGTGTCCACTGGTAGAGCCTGACCGTCCGCGGCCCGCCGTCCGCGGCCGTCTCGGCGGCGACCGTGTCGTACGCCATCGCCGTCGCGGCGTCGAGCGACTCCTCGCGGACCAGACGCCACTCCCCCTCCGGTACGGCGGCAGTCATGGCCGGACGGAGGGCCGACCGGCACTAATCGGTTGCGCCGCGGCGGTCGTCGTCCCGTCCGCCGGAAACAGTTGCTGACGCAACGCTTTCGGGCCACACACGCCTGAGACGGTCGCTCGGGGGGTCGGCGACCCCCCGGTGACTCCTCGATCCTCCCGTCGCGCGCGCCAGGGAAGCGCGGAGCGGCCCGAGCGAACGGGCTCACTCGTCCGGACGCGGGAGCGCCACGAACGACTCCTGAACGACGCTGAACGGGTCGTAGACCGACTGGTGACACGGACAGTAGACCGCGTTCGCGGCGCCGAAGGCGACGGCCTGCTGGGTCTGCTTGTAGCCGGGGACACAGCAGAAGTGCGTACACTTGTTCAGCCAGGCGAGGAACCCCTCCGGCGCGGCCGCCTCGACGAACGCACCCGACACCGGATCCGCGACCATCCGGTCGAACAGCCGGTCGGCGACCCGGACGACCTGGATCGGGAGCGTCTCCTCGCCGGGGACGTCGACCGACCGCCACGTCCCGGTCGCGGGTTTGCCGAGGCCGGCGGAACCGATCTCGTTGCGCCACTCCCGGTAGTCCGCGAAGTCGTCGACGTGGATCCGCTGGCCGGGCGAGACCGCCTCGCGCTGCCAGGCGTAGCCCCCCTCGTCGTACCGGAACGCGTCGTCCTGCTCGGCGCCGGGCGCGACCGCCGGGATCGACTGGACCCCGCAGTACTGGAACCACTCGGTCGAGTAGGTGGTCCCGCCGACGTCCGCCTCCGCGACGGGCAGCGTCCGACCGCCGACCTCGCGCTCCTCGGCGGGGGGAAAGAGCCCGGAGAGGAACCCCTCGGAGTCGATCCGGACGGGGATCAGCGGCATCCCACGCGGCGCCGGACCGTCGGTCAGTTCGATGCCGAAGTACTGCAGGACGCCGCCGCCGCGACCCGAGGGGGCCGTCGAGAGCTGGACGACCGCCGAGCCGGCGACGCCCGTCCCGGCGAGGGCTGCGCCGCCGACCACGCCCTTTACGAACCGCCGACGACCGGTCGCGGCGGGGTAGACGTCCGAGTCGTCGTCCCTCGCCCGTACCGGTCGCCGCCCGTCTGCTGCCATGGAACCGGTAGGACGGCCGACGCGATAAGTCGCGCGAGCGTGCACCGTCGGCGCCGGACCGGACCCGACGCCCGACCGGACGAGCGATCGCCACGCGCTCGACGGCCCGAACGCGGAGATCGAGTCCGGAGAAACGGTTATGCTCGCACACCCCGCACTCGTCGCATGTCACCTGCCAGTACCGTCCCGGACGAGGGACTGTCCGGACGACGGATCGGCGCGCTCGCGCTCGTCCTCGCCGTCGTCCTCGCGACCGTCCCCGCGCCCGTCGCCGGCGTCGAGACCGGCGACATCGGGAGCGTCGAGCTGATCGACCGCGTCGACCGCGACGGCGACGGCCGCATCTCCGCGGTCCGCGTCCGGATCACCGCCAACACCGACATGAACGACGGGTTCCTCGCGGGGGACCCCGAGCCGTACTTCGAGGTCCACTTCCACCGCGCGGACGGCTCGTACGTCGAGGGAACGGAGTACAGCCAGGGCGTCGGGAACCGGAACGGCGTCTTCGTCCTCGAACTCCCCGTCGCCCGGATGGCCGAGCGGAACCCCGATCTGCGCGAGGAGGAGGTCGCGGAGGTCTGGGTGGACCTCATGGAGTCGGAACCGAAGACGGACTACTGGGCACACCAGACGATGCAGTCCGTCGAACCGTTCCGGATCGAGACGGCCGCCGCCGACCGGCTGATCGACCTCCGCGTCGAGTCGAACGTCGAGGGTGCCGTCGTCGAACTGGACGGCGAGCGGCTCGGGACGGCGCCGGCGACGACCGAGGTCCCCGCCGACCGGGGTCTGACGACGCTGACGGTCCGGGCCGACGGCTACGAGCCGGCGACCGACCGGGTCCTGCTCACGTCCGGCGTCGGGGACGTGGTCACCCGGCAGGTCGACCTGCAGCCCCAGTCGAAGCCGCTGGTCGTCGAGTCCGAGCCGACCGGCGCCGCGGTCTCCGTCGACGGTCGGCGCGTCGGGACGACGCCGTTCGCCGCGGAGTACCGGATCGACCGGAGTTACCGGGTCGAGGTACGGACGCCCGGCTACGAGCCGGCGACGTTCACCGGCGTCCGGCCGGGAACGCCCGTCGTGGCGACGCTGGCGCGGGAGGGAGACGGAGGCGGAGGCGGCGGAACGGGCGCGACGAACCTGACGCTCTCGCCGATCCCGATCGACCCCGACCGGCTCCTCGTGCCGGTCTTGCCGGAGCTGGACCTCCGGATCGTGGCCGCGCGACCGAGCCTCTCGACGAACGAGACGCGCGTCGGCGAGCCGGTGACGTTCGACGGGACGGGCTCGTACTCCCTGGCCGGCGACCTGGCGGGCTACGAGTGGACGTTCGGCGACGGCTCGAGCGCGACCGGAGCGACGGCGACGCACGCGTTCGACGCCGGCGGGACGTACGAGGCGACGCTGACCGTCACCGACGAGAACGGGTCGACGGCGAGCGCGACCCGGACCGTCACTGTCGTCGACGAGGCGCCCGTCGCCCGGTTCGGCGTCCGCGGCGAGCCCGCGGCCGGGCGGCCGGTGACGCTCGACGCGACGGGATCGACCGATCGCGAGGGGGCCATCGCCGCCTACGAGTGGACGTTCCCGGACGGCGTCACTCGCTCGGGCGAGCGGGTCGAACACCTCTTCGCCGGTACCGGCGACCACGAGGTGACCCTGCGGGTCGTCGACGCCGCGGGCAACGCGAACGCGACGACGCGGACCGTCACCGTCGTCGCGCCGAACGCACCCCCCGAGCCCCGGCTCGCAGTCACCCCCCCGCCAGTCGTCGCCGGGACGGCCGTCACCTTCGACGCGAGCGGGACGGTCGACGCCGACGGGCGGATCACCGCCTACGGCTGGAGCCTGGGCGACGGCTCGTTCGCCGCCGGCGAGCGCGTCGAGCACACCTACGCCCGGCCGGGGACCTACGACGTGGAACTGGTCGTCCAGGACGACGAGGGGACGCGCGCGCGCCTGACGGAGACGATCGAGGTTCGGGCGGCGACGACGGCGACGGCCACGCCGGCCCCGACGCCCACCCCGGTCGACACCGACGCCGGGTCCGACGACGGCGAGAGGGGGGACGGGACGGGAGACGGGAGCGGCGCGGACGGCGGCACCGAACGCGGGAGCGGCTTCCCGGTCCCCGGCTTCGGACTTCCGGCGACCATCGCGGCCGTCGTGCTCGCGGCGGCGCTCCGCTCGCGGCTGGGCCGATCACGTCGGGAGTGACGGGTCCGGCGTCCTCGGGGAGGAGAGTCGGACGACAGTGATCGCGAAGAGAGGTCCGTAACGGAAACGTCGGCGGGGGCCGACTGGCCGCCCGTGCTCGGCGGCTACTGGACGCCGGGCCGGACCCGGGTCGCCCGCCAGACGTTCGCGCGCGCCCCGGCACGCTCCAGTTCGACCCGGACGCGACCGCCAGGGCCGACGTCGGCCAGCAGCTCGCGGATCCGGTCGTCGGCGTACTCGACGACGTGATAACACGCCCCCGTCCCCGGCCGTTCGAGCGTGAGCGCGCCGTGCTCGTTCATCGGCCGCAGAACCGCGTGGACGTCCCCCGCCTCGCGCATCGTCGTTGCCATATCGAACAAAAATGGAGCATGGGATGATAAACCTAACCCAAGAAGGAGAATTTTGAAAATGCTCTCCACTGTATCGACCTACGGCAGTTCGTTCGTAAGGAAGCCAGGATCGGCGCCGACGACCGGCGAGTGCCTGCCGGGAACGGCCCGTATCGGCGAGTGAGAGACGAGGACGGGAAACGGGCGGGACAGGGAGCCGGGAGGCGGTGCCGGGCTGGTTCACAGGAAGACGAGCAGGCCGGCGACGAGGAACCCGAGCGCCATCAGGAGTAAGACGAGCACGACCAGCGCGAGGACGGGTTTCGTCGAGCCGCCGGCGAGGAGCCCGGCGACGATCCCGCCACCGGAACTGCCGTTCGACTCCCCGTCCGAACCGCCGGCGCGATCCGCCCGGGCCCGCCGGGACGGACGGTCCCGCTCGCGTTCGCGCGCCGCGTCGGGCGCGCCGTCGTCCGTCCCCTCACCGTCCCGGGCGCTCACGTCGTCGCCTCCCGGTCGACGCCCGTCACCTCGAACCGCGCGCCGCCGGCGTCGCTCCCGGTCGCCCGGATCGACCAGCCGTGGGCCTCGGCGATCCCGCGGGCGATGCTGAGGCCGAAGCCGGTTCCGTGGTCGCCGGTCGAGTAGCCGCGCTCGAAGACGCGATCGCGATCCTCCGGCGGAATGCCCGGGCCGTCGTCGGCGACGGCGAAGCCGTCCGCCGTCCCGGCGACGGTCACCCGAACGTCCGGGCCGCCGTGCTCGACGGCGTTCCGGAAGAGGTTCTCCAGCAGGCTCGCCAGCCGGTCGGGGTCGGCCGCCAGCTCGCGGTCGTCGACCACCTCGAGCGTGGCCGATCGGGTGTCGACCGCCGCCCAGGAGTCGCGGGCCGCCTCGCCCAGGGCGACGACCTCCGTCTCGCCGACGCGCTGGCCCTCCCGGGCGAGCGTCAGGAGGTCCGTGATGAGTGCGTCCATCCGCTCGTGGGCCCGCTCGACCCGGTCGAACTGTGCGAGCGCGTCGTCGACGTCGCCGGACGCCACCGCCTGCCGTGCCAGCTCGGCGTACCCCTGTGCGACCGACAGCGGGTTCCGGAGGTCGTGGGAGACGACGGAGGCGAACTCCGTCAGCCGCTCGTTCTGGCGCTCGAGCTCGCGCTCGCGCCGGCGGAGCACCTGCGTCCGATCGGCGCGGTCCAGCGCCACCTCGACGGTCGCCGCGAGCACCTGTCCGAGCCTGACGTCCGTCTCATCGAAGCCGTGCGGGTCGGTCGAGCCGAGCGAGAGGGTGCCGTGGCCGCCCAGCGGGAGGTACATCGAACTCCGGATCCCGGGCCGGTCGACGCCGTCGTCGAGCGCCTCGACGTCCTCGACGACGCGGTGCTCGCCGGTCTCGTAGACGCTCCAGACGACTCCGTCGCCCCGCTGGTAGGTCGGCCGCTCGCCCATCACGTCGAACGTCTCGTCGGTCGCGGCGACCAGCACGAGCGCGTCGCGTCTGGCGTCGTAGAACCGGACGGCGTTGACGGGGTACCCCAGGATCTCGCGGACGGACCGGGCCGCGACCTCGGCGACCGCGTCGCGTCCCTCGACGCGCATCAGCTCGCGGGCGGTCTCGTGGAGCCGGGTCAGCGTCCGCACGTAGCGCGCCCGCTCGGTAACGTCCGTGTAGACGGCGTAGCCGGTGACGGAGCCGTCGTCGCGTTCGAACGAGACGCCGTGGAGGCGGAACTCGCGGGGGCCGTCCGCCGTCAGCCGGGTCACCTCGCGTTCGATGTCCTCGGCGCGGCGAGCGGCCCCGGAGAGCTCTCGCGCCTCCGCCAACCGGTTGTCGGGTGCGACCAGTTCGTCCAGGTCCGTTCCGACGACCTCGGACTCCTCGTAGCCGAAGGTCCGCTCGAAGGCCTCGTTGACTCGGCTGACGACCGGCGTCGGCCCCTCGAACTCGACCTGGGCGATGGCGTCGGTCGTGTGCTCGAACAGCGTCGCGAGCTGGTCGCGCTCCTCGCGGAGCGTCCCCTCCCTGGCGACGGCCTCCAGTGCCACCTCGGCGTCGGCCGCCAGGAGCCGCACCAGCTCGGCGTCTCGATCGTCGCTCCGGTCGACCGGCCCGCCGAGTCCCAGGAGCCCGTGGTCCCCGAGCGGAACCAGCAGCACGACCTCCGTCCCCAACCAGGCGTCCTCGACCGTCACGGGCTCGCCGTCGCGGTAGAGCTCCCAGAGGCGGGAGTCGCGACCGTACCGGCGCGTCCCGTTGCCGGAAGCGCCACCCGTGTGCGCCGACGGGTCGGCGCGCGAATCCCCGCCGGCGTCTGCACCCGACTCCCCGCGGGCGTCGACGTCGACAGTCGCCGCGAGCGGGACGAGCACCGGATCGCCGCCCGCGCCCGCACCCGCACCGTCGGTCGCGTCCCGGTCGTCGGTCGCGTCACCGGCCGTGCTGTCACCCGGCACACGCCGCTCGCCGGTGGCGTCGCGCTCCCCGGACCGTCGATCACCGGATCCGACGTCGCCGGCGACACCCCAGGCGACGACGGCGTCGTAGCCGAGGACGTCCACGGCGGCGTCGACGAGGGGCTCCGCGACCCCTTCGGCGGTGGTTGCGCGCAGCAGCTCGCGTGTCGTCTCGTGGAGCCTGGCGAGGGTGCCGACCGGCTCGCCGGCCGCGTCGCCCGGATCCGTGTCCTCAGCGTTCACTGTCGCTCCCCTCCATCGCCCGACCAGCCGTGGGCGTCACGGCTTCCACACGACCGGTCGGTCGGCGAACGCTCGACGGACGAACCGGGGCGACAGTCGAACCGGAGCGGATCCGCACCTTCACAGTCGAGACCCTTCGGACGAGGAACGTAAATCCGTTCCGTCGTTCGGACGGCCGAGCCCTCACCCGCTCAGGGCGGCCGCCAGCGTCGACCCGACGAGGACGCCCGCGAGCGCCGCGACGAGCGTCCCGGCAGCGTAGCCGGCGGCCCCCACCCGCCGACCGTCCCGCGCGAGCTCGTCGACGCCGACCGCGAACGACGAGAAGGTGGTGAACGCGCCACAGAAACCGGTCCCGGCGGCGAGTCCGAGGACGCCACCGACCGGCGCGGTCGTGACGGCGCCGAGCGCGACGCTCCCGAGGACGTTGACCGCGAACGTCGCCCGACGACCGCCGAGTCGGCTGTCGACGGCGAACCGCGCCAGGGCGCCCGCGGTCCCGCCGAGACCGACCGACGCCGCGGCGGCGACGCCGTCGACGCTCACGAGAGCCGCCCCCCGACGAGTCGGCCGGCGACCGCGGCGGCGACGCCGAAGAGGTAGGTCGCTCCCACGTTCGTCACCGCCGCGGTCGGCGCGAGGGCGGCCGTCTCGACCGCGAACGTGCTGTACGTCGTGAACGACGAGAGCAGGCCCGTGCCGACGAGCACCTGCGTCCGCCGCCCGGGAACGGTCGCGACGAGCAGGCCGAGCACGAAGCTCCCCGCCACGTTGACCGCGACCGTCCCCGCCGTCGCCGGGAGCAGGAGCCCGACGGCGTACCGGGCGACGGCGCCCACGAACCCCCCGGCGGCCACCAGGAGCGGGTCCAGTCGGTCCATACGGCCGGGTCGAGACCGTGCTACTCGACGGTTTCGGAACCCGACCGTCCACCCGGCTGGCCGCCACGCGCGTCGGCGGCGGCCGGGCCGCGGTCGGCGTCGCCGTCGACGTCGATATCGGACGCCCGCGGACTCGTCCCCTCGTGGGGCGTCTCGCGCTCGCGGACGCGCACGGCGTGGACCGACTCCGTGACGTCGTCGACGACGAGCGCCGCGCCGACCGCGTCGGGAAGCCGCTCGCGGAGCGTCCCGCGGAGGTAGGTCGGCGTGGCGGCCGCGAGCGCCTCGACGTCCGACTCGGCGGTCAGCCGGTGTGCGATCAGGAGGTCCGCCTGCGAGACGGCGACGCCCGGCAGAGCCCCGGGTCGCTGCGTCGCGGCGACGAGACTCGCGCCCGGCGCTCGACCGCGGGTGAGCAGCGTCCGGAGCGCCGGCGCCGCGACCCCGTCGAAGGCGACGTGTGCCTCGTCGACGAAGAGCCAGGGGAGCCGTCGGAGGGGGCCGTCGGTGCCGTCGGACCACCCGCCGCGGTCGGCACAGCCGCCGGCGCAGTCGGTCGCGCCGCTCCCCGCCGCCACCTCGACGGCCCGGACGCGGGCGTCGTAGAGCCCACGAGCGACCGCCCGAACGACCGCGTTCGTCGGCGCGTCGCCGAGTCCGGCACAGTCGACGACCGTGACGGCCCCGTCGGCGAGGGTCGGGGGTGCGAGCCCGGCGGCGTCGAAGACACCCCACGCGTCGGCGAGCCGGAGGTGGTTGTCGGCCGCCCGTCGCGTCGGGCCGTCGACGGGCGCGTCGGCCACGTGCGCCCGCATCGCGGCGACGCTGTCGGCGGCGTCGGCCGCACGCCAGACGAGCGCCCCCGCCGCGTCCGTCGGGTCCAGACCGACCAGTTCGGGCCAGGCGGACGGCGGGACGCTGTCGGCGCGCACGGCCGGCTCGACGACCCGTCCGGGGAACCCCGCGGTCGCGAGTCCCGTCAGCGCCCCCATCGGATCGACGACGACGGGGGCCACGCCGCGGGCCCTGGCTGCGGCCTCCGCGAGGACGCCGAGGGTGTACGACTTGCCGTAGCCCCGCTTCCCGACCACGAGCGCGGCGTGCGGCCGGTCGAGGTCGAGTCCGACGGGCGCGCCGGCACTCCCGTCCCGGGCGCGGTAGCGGCCCAGCAGCGCCGTGGGTGGCTCGACGCCGGAACCGGCCGCCTCGTCGCGTCCGGTGCCCCTGCCACCGCGCGCGGCCCCGGGGTCGTCGGACCCGTCGGCCGGCGGCGTCGTCGAGGTCGCCGCACTCGCCCCGTTCTCGCGTCCGAGTACGAACACGGGCCGACTGGGCCCCGCATCCGGTTTCAACGTCCGGATCGATCCCGGCCGGGTCGACGAACGGTCCCGGCCGGCCAGCGACGCCGGGGGTCACCCGAGCAGAGCGACGGTGGGCGCCGACGTTCGGCCCGAACAGTTAGTACTGACTTGCAGAGAGTCACGGTAGAATGCAGGTAGGGGGAGTACTGACGGAGTCGCGGGCGGTCTCGCCGGTGATCGGCGTGATCCTGATGGTCGCGATCACGGTGATCCTGGCGGCCGTGATCGGGACGCTGGCGCTCGGGCTCGGGGGGACGAACGAGTCCGTGCCGCAGGCGCGCTTCGAGTTCCGGATTCTCGAGAAGAGTAGCAGTCCGGACGAGCTCAGAGTGACGCACGCCGGGGGCGACGCAGTGCCGAACACGGAGCTGTACCTCACGATGGACGAGGTACAGATCCAGGACGAGAGCGGAGCAGGATCCGGACCGTTCGAGAGGATGAGCTGGTACCAGGCACAGTCGATCGGTCCCGGACCGGCGGTGTCGAGCGGTGACCCCGTATCCGCCGGGGACAGTGTTCTGGTCGAGCCACCCGACGCTCCGGCGTCGAACGAGGAACTCGAGGACAAGACCCTCCGCGTCGTCTGGCAGTCGGCCGACAGCGACCGGACGGCGACGCTCAGGGTCTGGCGCGGGCCCGCCGCCTGACCGGCGGCGAGCGTCGACTGCGCGCGGCGACCGACGCGAGTCGGCCTGCTCACCCCGGACGGGCCCGAGCTACCGGGCGATCGTGACCCGAGGTTTCAAGTGCGGGAACGGGACCACCCCGCCCCGCGATGGACGCAGACACCGATCCGGGCGCGGATCCCGGACGCGACCCCGGCCGAGACCGGACCGTCGACGTGCGACGCACAGCCACCGGTGGACCGCCCGTCGACCTCGACCCCACCGCCCCGCTCGACCGCTTCCGGTCGGACGAGCGGGCCATCGAGGGGCTCCCGATCAGGCTCGTCATCGCGCTGGTGGTGGGCGTCGCCTCCCTGTCGGTCATGATGAACATGCTCTCGGGCATCAACGGGCTGGCCGTCACCGAACTCGACGCGCAGCCGACCCCGGAAGTGATCACCCCCGGCGGGACCGACGTCACGGTGACGGTCGTCGGCGCCGACGGCGAGCCCGTCGAGGGCGCGACGGTGATCGTGAAAGGCGGGAGCGCGCGACTCGACGGCGTGTCGACCGCGAAGACGGGGCCGGACGGGAACGCGACGGTCGCCGTGAACCCGAGCCTCCGCGAGAACCAGGACGAGGGGACGCTCGTCCTCGACGTGAAACCGCCCGCCGGCGGGGGATACACCGACAAGCGCGGCAACGCCAAGGTGCTGGTCGTGAAACCGTCGTCGGACTGAGTCCGGTCGGGCAGCGGTCGGCATCGGCCGTCGGCGACCGTCCCGGCCGTCCCGGCCGTCCCCGTCGTCCGGCGGTGACTGTCCCCGTCGACCGGCGGCGACCGCCCCGGCCGTCCTCGCCGTGGGCCGGTCAGCGCCCTCGACCGTGGTGGCCGCGACCGCTGTCGAGTCGCTCGTCCCAGTCGATCCACTCGTACTCCCAGCCCTTCTTCGCGAAGTAGCCCTGCTCGGCGAACTCGCGGTCCTCGCGCTCGGTCCGGTTGCGGGGCTGGCGGCCGGCCTGCTCGCCGTCGACGAGCATGGGCGCGAAGCCGACGGGGCCGAACTCCTCGATCACCTCGTAGTCGGCGCCACGGTGCCGACCGTCGGCGGGCCCGTCGGGCGAGGCCGCTTCGCCGTCCGTCTCACGCTCGGGGCGAACGGCGACGAGCGTCTGTTCGGGACCGCCCTTCGGCATGACGAGCCGGCCGCCGGGGGCGACCTGGTCGAGCAGCCGGCGGGGCGGCTCGATGGCGGCCGCCTCGACGAGGATTCGGTCGAAGGGGGCGTACTCCGGGAGGCCGTCGGCGCCGTCCCGGCAGTCGACGAGGACGGCGCCGTACCCCGCCCGCTCCAGGTTCCGCCGGGCGTCGAGCACGACCTGCCGGGCGATGTCGAGGGCGTGCACCCGTCGTGCGCCGACCAGCTCGGCGACGACGGCCGCCGTGTAGCCCACGCCGGCGCCGACGACCAGCGTCGTGTCGCCCGGTTCCGGGTCGAGCGCCGCCAGCAGCCGGGCGACCGTCCTGGGGGCGAGGACGCGGGTCCCCGCGTGTTCGGCGTCGCGGTTGTCGTACGGCCGCTCCGGGACGAACTCGTGGCGCGGCACCGTCCGCATCGCGGTGCCCAGGGGCTCCGGGAGCCCGCCGAGCGCGTGCTCGAGGCCGTCGACCATGTCCTCGCGGAGCACCGCCGGATCCATGTCCCGAAAGTCGGTACTCCCGGGTAATCAACCTCGCGCTTGCCGGCACCCGCGGGGGACGGAGAGCCCGACCCCGACCGCGCGCGTCCGCCTTCGCGTCGGCGACGATCAGCGGTCGCGCCGCCCGACGACCGCTGCCTCGGCGGTTCCGGGGACGTCCCGGACGGCCGCCTCCAGGCCCGCCGCCGCCAGCGCCTCGCGGAACTCGTCGCCGGACCGGACGCGTCCCGACGTCCCGTGGACGGCGTACGATTCGGCGGCCACGAGCGACGCGTCGACCGTCCGTCCACACACGGCGTCGATCAGCACGACTGCGCCGCCGGGAGCGAGCGCGTCGCGGGCCGTCGTCAGTAGCGTCGCGAGGTCGTCGTCGTCGAGCCGGCGGGCGAGCCCGGCGGCGAAAACGAGGTCGACCCGGGCGCCGGGGCCGGTCGCGCCCGCGCCGGACGCGTCATCCACACCCCCGGCGCTCTCACCGTCGCCCGACTGCTCGGTCCCGCCGGCGTCCGGCTGCTCGGCCCCGCCGGCGTCCGGCTGCTCGGCCCCGTCGGCGTCCGGCTGCTCGGCACCCGCGTCGCCCGACTTACGGGCCCGCACCGCGACGGCAGGCGGCGCGGCGGCGACGAGCGAGACGGGCGTCCCGGCGAGGAGCGGCTCGACGGCCTCGATCGCGGCCGGCGCGTCCTGGAGCCGGGCGTCGAACCCGCGGGCGACGAACTCGCGGGCGTGGACGCCGGAGCCGCCGGCGACGTCCAGCACCCGCGGCGGGCCGTCCGTCCCGGTGGTACCGTCCCCGGCGCCGGCCCCGTCGGGCCCGTGGAGGGCCCGGACTGCCGCGGTCACCCGGGCCCGGACGACCGACTCGTCGGTCGCCGCGTCGGCGCCCAGTCGGTTCCGGAGCCAGTCGGCCGGCCGCGGTGGCGCCTCCCCGATCGCCATCGTCTCCGGGAGCCGCGCCCAGCAGCCCTCGACGTCTACTGCGTGGGGGAGCCGCCCGATCGACCGGAGGTCGCGCTTGGCGAACAGCCCGAGCGCCCGGTTCGTCGGCTCGTACTCGTCCCCGACGCGGGCGAGGAACCCGGCGTCCGCCAGCACCTCGATCGTCACCGCGGCAGCCTTCTCCGTCACCCCGGCCGTCGCCGCGACGGCCGCCGGCGTCCCTGCCTCGCCCAGCACGGCGTCCAGGACGTCGGCCTCGCGGGCCGCCCACAGCAGCCGGCGGACGCGCTCGTCGCGGGCAGGACTGACGGTCGGAGCGTCCGTCCCCGATCGACGCTCGTCGGTCGGCATGCCCGCCCGCTCGCGGCCGCGGGGCAAAAGTCGTGTGGCGCGCCGGCGACGCCTCTTCGGCAGGGCGGCGACGCCCTCAGTCACCGCCCCCGCCACGCATCGGGACGAACCGCACGCCCCCGTGGGTCTCCCGCGCCAGCGACCCGTCGGCGCGACGCCGGGCCCGGACGAGCTGCTGGCGCCGCCGGCCGACCGGGGCGACGATCCGACCACCGGGGCGAACCTGCTCGACGACCGCGTCCGGGAGCGCGTCGGCCGCACAGGTCAGGTAGACCGCGTCGTACGGCGCGTGCGCCTGCCAGCCGTCGTGTCCGTCGCCGACGCGGATCCGGACGTTCGCGTAGCCCAGCCGGTCGAGCCGCTCGCGTGCCGCCTCGGCCAGCGCACGCTCGTACTCGACGCTGTAGATCCCCTCGACGAGTTCGGCCGTCACCGCCGAGTGGTAGCCACAGCCGGTCCCGATCTCGAGGACGTGATCCCCGGGCGAGAGGTTCAGCAGCTCGGCCATCACCGCGACCATGTGGGGTGCACTGATCGTCTGTCCCTCGCCGATCGGCTGCGGACGGTCGGTGTACGCCGCATCGCGGCGGGACTCGGGAACGAACTCGTGGCGGGGGACCGCCCGCATCGCCTCGGCCACCGCGTCCGACTCGATCGCGCCGCGTCCGCGGAGGCGGTCGACGAGACGGTCGCGCCGGGCCGCGAAGTCGGCCGCCTCGTCGCTCTGATCGGTCGCGTCGTCGGTCGCGCCGGTCGAAGTGTCGGCCGCGTCGTCGTTCGCGTCGGATCCGAACATGGGTGGGTGTCCTCTCGAGGCCGAACCGAACCGAACCGAACCGAACCGAACCGAACCGGGTCCGCGTCAGTGATCGAGTCGCCGCGCTACCAGGGCGACCAGGCGTCGGACGTCCGATCCAGGGCGTAGACGCGCTTGACGTCCTTGGCGAAGACCATGTCGCCCTCGTGGTCGAGCTTGTCGAACCGGTAGCCCGTGTCCTCGCGGACGTGGATCCCCGTCACCTCGAACTCCTCGTCGCCGGCCGACTCCGTCTCGCCGACGACGAACTCGTAGTCGCCGGGGACCCGCATCGTCACGCTCCGGGTGCCGTCGCGGTCGCCGTCCGACGGGTTGATCGTGACGTTCACCGCGACGTTGTCGACCACGCGCGTCCAGACCGTCCGGACGTCCTCGAGGCGCGCCTCGTCGGCGCGTTGCTCGTTGCCGACCTCCAGGGAGGTGACCCGCACCTGGAACAGCGCCTCGGGCGTGTCGACGACGAACTCGTCGCCGACCTCGAGGCGGTCGTCCGGCGAGCCCGCGATCGTCGTCGTCTCCGACTCGCCCTCCTGGGAGACGACCACGTCCCGCTCGATGGTCGGCTCCGACTCGACCGTGACCTTGTGGGTGTGCCCGCACTCCGTACACCGGACAGTCGACTGACCGCCCGGTTTGAGGACCTCGTGGACGGTGGCGTCCCCCGGAGAACAGGAGGGACAGGGGACCGCCACGCGCTCGGATTGCTCGCTCATGGGCGTGTGTGGACGGTCGAGGCGTAAAAGGCTGCGTTCTGCGCGGTCCGACCGGCGGCCCCGCCAGGACGGAAGACGAAGAGCCCGACCGGACCCGACGCGGGCGGGGCCCACGGACACCCCCACCAGTCCACCCCGGTCGGCTGCTCCGACCCCGTCGGCCGTCCCTCCCCGGCCGGCTACACGCCTTCGGGGAGTTCGACGGGCTCGCCGTCGGCGAAGACCGTCGGGTCGCGGAGGATGCCGTCGAGGTGGAGCGGCGCCTCGACGTCGCCCCCGATGCTGGCGTCGTCGCCGAGCGCCACGTGGACCGTCCCGGCGGCCTTCTCGTCCAGCAGGACGGAGCCGACCAGTTCGGAGACGCCGACGTTGGTCCCGATCCCCAGCTCGGCGAGGTTGTACGCCGCGTCGCCGACCGCCTCGGCGGCCGTCTCCACCTGCTCGCGGATCTCGTCGTCGGAGATCGACGTGACGAGCCCGTCCTCGACCTCGAAGGTCAGCGCCTCGCCGTCGGCCAGCAGTCCGTGGGGCATCATCGTGCCGTCGACGACGTAGGTCCCCGACGCCGACGCGGGACTGACGAACACCTCCCCGGCGGGGAGGTTCGAGAAGTCGCCCGGCTCGTGGACGAGCCCCGTGTCGCGCAGCCACTCGCGGTCGCCCGGCTCGACGAGGAGGTCGGTCCCCTGCGGGGACGTGATCCGGACCGTCTCGGCGCCCGCGACCTGCTCCAACACCCGGTCGCAGTGGGCGGCGATGGCGTCGTAGTCGGCGTCCATCCCGGCGACCATCACCTCGCGGGTGATCCCCGGCATCGTCGCGCCGCGGGCGCCCGCCTCGCTGGCCGCGTCGCGGGCGCGCGTGTGGCTGAGGCTCTTTGTCGTCGGAGCGAGGAACGCGTCCGCCTCGCGCATCGCGGCCGCGACCGGGGCCGGCGGCTCCGCGCCGTGCTGGCTCCCCGGCGGGTACCGGACCAGCGTCGCGCCGTCGGTCACCGCGCGGGCGACGTCGTAGAGCGCCTCGCCGATCGCCAGCCGCTCGTCGTCGGTCACGATCGCGATCGACTCGTCGGCCGCCAGCCCGAGACACTGTCCGATCGCCGTCTCCGCGGCGCCGCGTAACGCCGCGTCGGCGTCGCCGTCCTCGTCCGTCCCGCCCGTCCCGTCCGCTGTCGTCCGGGGTCCGTCGGCCATGCCCCCACTCGGCCCGCCGCGCGGTTAGTCGTTGCGCGTCCCGCGGCCCGACCGTCCGTAGCCCGGCCACACGGGCCCCGACGCACTGCACCTGCCGCGGGACGCGGCCCGGAACGAACCCCCGAACGCCGTGTTACTCGTTTACGAAATAGAGTAAACTTATGACGGATGCCGGCATACTCCCGGTCGACAGGAGCTTCCCCGCATGCTACAGGTTGGAATCACCGGATACGGAACGATCGGGAAACGCGTGGCCGACGCCGTCCGCCTGCAGCCGGACATGGCGGTCGCGGGCGTGGCGAAGACGACGCCGAACTACGAGGCCGAGAGCGCCGTCCGGCGGGGCTACCCGCTGTACGTCGCGGGCGACGGGGCCGACGCGTTCCGTGCGGCCGGGATGGACGTCGCCGGCGACCTCGAGGACCTCGTGACCGCGTCGGACGTGATCGTCGACGCGACGCCCTCGGGCGTCGGCGCCCGGAACGCGGAGCTGTACGCGCGCTACGGCGTCCCCGCGATCTTCCAGGGCGGCGAGGCTGCCGACCTGGTCGACGCGAGCTTCAACGCCCGCGCGAACTACGACGACGCCGCCGGCGCGGACGCGGTCCGCGTCGTCTCGTGTAACACGACCGGGCTCGCCCGCCTGCTCGCGCCGCTCGACGAGGCGTACGGGATCGAGAAGGCGCGCGTCACCCTGATCCGGCGCGGGGGCGACCCCGGCCAGACCGGTCGCGGTCCGATCAACGACGTGCTCCCGAACCCCGTCGAGCTGCCCTCCCACCACGGTCCCGACGTCCAGACGGTCATACCCGGCCTCGAGATCGACACGCTCGGGGTGAAGGTCCCCGCGACGCTGATGCACACCCACAGCGTCAACGTCACCCTCCAGTCGGAGCCGGACGCCGACGACGTCCGGGAGCTGCTCGGCGGGGAGTCCCGGCTCTTCCTCGTCCCCGGGCGCGCGGGGATCGACGGGGCGGGGAAGTTGAAGGACTTCGCCGCCGACGCCGGTCGCCCACGGGGCGACGTCTGGGAGAACTGCGTCTGGGCGGACTCGATCGCCGTCCGCGGGCGCGACCTCTACTGCTTCCAGGCGATCCACCAGGAGAGCGACGTCGTCCCCGAGAACGTCGACGCGATCCGCGCGATCACCGGGAGCGCCACGGCCGCCGAGAGCGTCGCGACGACCGACGAGGTCCTCGGGATGGGGCTGGGCGACCTGCTCTCGGGGACCGTTCGGCGGGCACCGTCGGCCGCCACCGGGATCGTCGGCGACGACTGAGCCGGGACTCTCTCTGCTTCGATCACTGGCCCGTCCGTCGATACGCTGCCACGGACACTGACCCATCCGTCGACGAGCACCGGGAGTGTTCACCGTCGGTCGCAGCTATCGGGCCGTGTTGGAGACGGCGTCACTCGTCCCGTTCGTCCTCGCAGCCGTCCCGCTGGTGCTCGTGCCGGGGCCCGACTACGCCGTAGCCCGACCCGCGCCCGCTCGCAGGGGCTCGCCGGCGGCTGCCTGCTCGTCATGGGCGTTCGGGGACTCCGCGGTGACGACCGGGTCGACCCGACCGCGGGCGCGGACGCGGCCCGGGATGCGGAGAACCCGAACGGAGACGAACGCGGCGGAGGCGGGACGGGGAACCTACTCGTCGTCGACGAACAGCAGCTCGACGGCCGGGAGCGACTCCCCGGTCAGCGCCCGGATGTACGCGCCGCCGGCGATCGAGACGTGCGAGAAGTCGGACTCGTCTAACCCGTACAGCTCGATGGCCCGGGAGGTGTCGCCGCCGCCGACGACGGAGAAGCAGTCGGTGTCGGCGATCGCCTCCAGGACGCCGACCGTCCCGTGGCTGAACCGCTCGTCCTCGAAGACGCCGAGCGCGCCCTTGACGAACACCGCCTCGGAGTCGCGGATCACCGGCTCGTAGGCGTCGACGGTGTCGTGACCGACGTCGAGGTAGCTGCGGTCCTTCTCGTCGAGTTCCTCCACGCGCACCTCGGCGCGCTCGCCGTCGTCGCCCTCGTACGCGAGATCCTCGGCGAGCAGCACGGCGTCGCGGCGCTCGTCGAGCAGCGCCTCGATCGTCCCGTGGTTCGCCTCCCACTGGTCGTCGAAGAGGGCCGCGTCGTCGACGTCGTAGCCCACGGGGGCGCCGTCGGCGCGCAAGAAGAGCTCGCCGGCGATCCCGCCCAGACAGAACGTGTCGACCGTCTCCCCCAGCGCCTCCATCACGCCGACGACGTCGGTGGCTTTCGTCCCGCCGACGACCATCGTCACGTCGCCGTCGAACTCCCGGCTCGCGATCGCGGAGTTGGCCTCGTACTCGGCGACCATGACGCGGCCGGCGTACGCCGGGAGGGCCAGCGGGAAGCCGACCAGCGAGGCGTGTTTCCGGTGGGCCGCCGAGTAGGCGTCGTCGACGTAGGCGTCGAACTCGGGCGCGAGCGTCCGCACGAACTCGCTGTCGGCGTGTTCTTCGGGCTCCTTCTCGGGGAGTTCGTCGTCGGTCATCCGGACGTTCTCTAACAGGAGGACGTCGCCGGCCTCCAGCCCCCGGATCGCCGCGAGCGCCTCGTCGCCGAACGTGTCCGCGACGAAGTCGACCTCGTGGTCGACGTGATCGGCGAGGATCTCGGCGTGCTGTTCCAGGGAGACGAAGTCGTCCCGGCCGGGCCGCCCCTGGTGGGCCACGAGCGCGATCCGGTGGTCGGCCGCGATCAGGTCCCGGACCGTCCGCGCGTGGCGCTCGAACCGGCGGTTGTCCTGTACGACGCCGTCCTCCACGGGGGAGTTCAGGTCCAGCCGGACCAGCACTCGCTGGCCGGGGTCGAGGTCGTCGAGGGTACGGAACATCACCCGTGAGGTCGCGGCTGGAGCACTTAGGTGTGGGCGGATCCGGCCCGGAGCGGGGCAGGTCGGCCACCGTCCGGCCGGTCGATGGCTCGAATCGGGACGGTCCGCCGGGGCCACGCCGCCCCGACGAGCACCGCGGCTCACCTCTGCACGTCTGAGCCCTGATCGTACCATGAGCGCGAGTGCGATCCGTTGTTCCGTGTCGGCCGTCGCGTCGAGCAGCTCGTTCGCTGCGTCACAGAGGAGCGACAGTTTCGTGCCTGCCGGTCGTCGTCCGACTCCAGCGTCGCGTCGCGCATCTCCGAGAGGTGGGACGGAACGTGAAAACGAGGCCAGGGGACGGAACTGGAACGAGGGGTGAACGGGTCACCGCTGTCCGACCCTACCGACGGAGGCTGACAATCCGGCGGTACGGAGGAGATCGTAGCGGTTCTACCGAGGACTCGATTTCCGCGGCGAGCCCCGTGAAGCGACTGGTTTCCGGGCCAACAGTCACTGAAGTTAATATTTCACCTTTCATTTTATCTCGAAAGTGTTCGAAGCCGTCATCAATGAAGCAAAATCGAACCACCGAAGCGCTGTCTAAACATGTCCGTGATGAGATAGAGAGTGTCCCCGTCCTTCACGTCGACGACGAGCCCCGATTCGGCGACCTCGTAGGCACGTATCTGAGCAGAATCGACGACAGGCTTCGCGTCGTCTCGGAGACCGACCCCGAGGAGGGACTCGCCCGGCTCGAGGCCGAGCCCATCGACTGTATCATCAGCGACTATCAGATGCCCGGGATGGACGGGCTCGAGTTCTTGCGGGCCGTCCGTGACGAGTACCCCAACCTTCCGTTCATCCTGTTCACAGGCAAGGGGAGCGAGGAAGTGGCATCAGAGGCCATCAACGCGGGCGTGACGACCTACCTCCAGAAGAGCGGACCCGAGACGTACGAACTGCTCGCGAACGAGGTACAGAACGGTGTCCGTCGCCACCGATCGGAGCGGCAGGCACGGGTCGCGAGAGACCAACTGCTGAACCTCTACGAGCAGACGGACGGCTTCTACATTCTCGACGCCGACTGGACGATCGTCTACTGGAATCGACAGATCGCGGACCGGATGGACCTCCCTCCAGAGGAAGCGACGGGGAGACGGTTCTGGGACGTGTTTCCCGAGGCGACCGAGATCGACACGTACGAGCAGTTTCACGAGGCGATGGAGACCCGCGAACCGACGAAGTTCGAAGTCCGGTACGAACCACGCGGGTACTGGGCCGAAGTCCGGGCGTATCCGGTCGACGAGGGCCTGTTCGTCCACTCGCGGGACATCTCGGACGAGAAGGGACGGGAGCGAGAACTGGAGCGTCGAAACCACGTGCTGGAGTCGTTCGCGAACACGGTCTCGCACGACCTCCGGAACCCACTGAACGTCGCCGAGGGGCGATTGCGGCTGGCACAGGAGACCGGCGACTTCGACCACCTCGACGAGGTCGCCGAGGCGCACAATCGAATGCGGAACCTGATCGACGAGCTGCTCCGGATCGCTCGCGGTGACGACCTGACGGTCTCCGAGGTGTCTCTGCGTGAGCGTGCCGAGGAAGCGTGGGCGACCGTCACCTCCGAGGGGATGGAGCTCGTCGTCGGAGGTGACCCTCAGTTCGAGGCCCACCCCACCCAGCTCCGCCGACTGTTCGAGAACCTGTTCTGGAACGCGCTGAACCACGGGAACGCGGAGACGGTCCGAGTCGGGACTTTCGAGGACGGGATCTACGTCGAGGACGACGGGGGAGGGATTCCCGTCGAGGACCGCAAGCGAGTCTTCGAGTCGGGCTACTCGACGACTGACGAGGGCCCCGGATACGGCCTCCACATCGTGACCGAAATCGTGGACATGCACGACTGGGAGATCTCCGTCACGGAAGGGACCGACGGCGGTGCCCGATTCGAGATCCGTGGAGTTCGGTTCGTAGGGGATTCATAAGTACCCTGCCACGGTGTGTCGATCCGCCCTTATAGTTGAGTGGGTCCGGACGGATTCGAACCCCGGTCGCTCCGCTCACTGGCGTTCGCTTCGCTCCCTGCTTCAAATCCGACGCCAGCTCCGGTCCTCGCTGTCGCTCGGACACGGGGTCTGGGTCCGGACGGGTTTCACTCGTCGTGCTGAACTGACTGCCGTCACGCGTTTTCGTCGTCATCGTCGATGTCGTCGAATCCGAGTTTGTCGAGGTGGTGCGCGCGCCGCTCGCGGAACTCGTCCAACTGGTTGACCTTGTCGTAGTACCGGTCGATGACGTCGACCGAGGCGTTCACACGCTCCGCCACGACGTCGGCCCGGAGGCCCCGGTTCAGCTGCCACATGATCGACCCGGATCGGACCGGGTGGGGACTCACCGAGCTCGGGCAGCCGTACGCCTGGGACATGGCGTACCACTCGCAGGAGCCGCGTTCCTTCCCGTGCGGACAGTCCCGGACCCGGCAGGGAACCGTCGCGAAGTAGCTGGTGTTCCGGATGGTGTTCGTCCCACACCGACCGCGTACGCTGGTAAATCGCCTCGGGATCAAGCCCCGAGGCTTTCGCGTGGACTCCCGTTCTATGCCTCAGCCGAGGCAGGGGGTACGTACTCCCCACTCACGTTCAGCG
>Ga0207797_1000336_pt1 | contig 36231 bp, 26 predicted proteins | sample PRCRCaboRojoPR_6_FD_187275 | JGI IMG/M metagenome (GOLD analysis project Ga0207797, IMG submission 187275) | Marine sediment microbial community from Cabo Rojo, Puerto Rico - PR CR 10% Liquid 1 (SPAdes) | ecosystem: Environmental > Aquatic > Marine > Coastal > Sediment | place: Cabo Rojo, Puerto... | reverse complement strand
TCCTCCCGACGATAACCGTAAGAGACTGGCTACCATTATAGTAACCAACCTCAGGGACCACGGCTTGAAGGCGGAAACACAGCCTCTGGAATGGGGTGCGTACCTGGATCTCCTTTACAGGGGAGACGACGATCCACTGGGATCTCAGGTAGACATATTCATCCTCGGCTGGTCCGGGTCTCCCGATCCGAACGCGTTCACCTACTACCTGTTCGAAACCAAGGATAACGCAATTCTGGGAGCGGCCAACAACATGTCGTTCTTCTACGACCCGCTGGTACAGGACAAGGTCATGAAGGCTCAGCAGACGATGGACCAGGAAGAGAGGGAAGAACTCTACGTCGATCTCCAGCGTCGAATCATGTCCGAGTACGTCCACATTCCGGCCTATCACCAGATAGAAACCCGGGGAGTAAACGCCAAGGTACACGACTACAAGCCCGACCCGTTAAGTACGATGCCTCTGGTGAATCCGTTCCGGAACGTCTGGATCGAACAGTAAAAGTTCTCTGATAGTTAGTTCAATATCAGTTCAAATTAAGGATTACCAAAACCAAGGGGGCTGGATAAACCGGCCTCCTTGGTTATATTTTAGCAGCTATCTTCGCTTTCGTAGCAATACGATCGTTTGAAGGGAGAGGGATTTATGACTTCATACATTATTAGAAGGTTAGGCCAGATAGTCTTGGTCCTTTTTATCGTAAGTATATTGATATTTAGCCTCCTTCAGCTTGCCCCCGGTGACCCCGCTACCGTTTTGGCCGGTCCGGGTACCAGCGTGGAGGAGCTCCAAGCAATTCGCGAGGACCTTGGCCTGAACAAACCGATACATATGCAGTACGTCACGTTTGTGAAGAAACTTTTCAACGGCACTCTGAAGTCTTATGCCTACAAGCAACCGGTTATTTCGATAATTGCGGAGAGGTTTCCGGCAACCCTTGAGCTGGGGTTATTTGCTATTATTCTGGCTACGATAGTATCAATACCCGCCGGGATAATTTCGGCAATATGGCAGGACACCACTGCCGATTATACGGTAACCACGGTTGCTCTGCTCGGGATTTCCACTCCCGTGTTCTGGACGGCTCTAATGCTTATGCTGTTGTTGAGCATTCAACTGGATGCCTTGCCGGTTTCAGGGAGGGGGGCGACGCTCTGGGGGTTCTCGATCTTTACTCTGGACGGGTTGAGACATATCGTTATTCCCATGATTGCACTGTCGTCCGTCCAGATGGCGATGAATACGAGGTTAACCCGATCAAGTATGCTCGAGGTACTGCGGGAAGACTACATAACCACGGCAAGATCCAAGGGCTTAAAGGAGAACGTAGTTATTCTGGGACATGCCTTCAGGAACGCGGTATTGCCAGTGATGACAAATATAGGGATGATGGTTGGAACTATGGTTGCCGGGGCGGTGTTGACGGAGACGACTACGGCCTGGCCGGGTCTGGGTCGCTTGATGATAAGTTCCATTAACAGAAGGGATTTTGCCGTCATATTTGCACTGACGTTGCTGATCTCTTTTGGATACGTGGTCTCTTATCTGATAGTTGACATACTCTACGCTTACGCTGATCCGAGGATAACTTATGACTAAAGAAAAGAAGATACAGAAAAAACGAAAGAAGTTGCCGAGGTCGACTTTCATCCTGGCGCTGCTCTTTCCGGGGTTGGGCCATTTCAAGGAAGGTAGGTTTAAAGCGGGTTTTTTGCTGTCTTCCTTTACTGTATTGCAGATAGTAATAATGGTTGTGGGGTTTTCCAACGGAAGGATGACGTGGTTTGGAGGGTCAATTGACGGGACAATAGCCACCTGGGCTTCAGTTTTGTTTTTTCTGGGTATCTGGGCTCTAAGCTTTATCATGATTCGCCGGTCTTACCTGAAGAGGGAGTCGGGTGGTTACTGGACTCGAGCAGCCAGGGGCTTTATGAGGCACAAGAAGGGACTTGTCGGGGCGTTTATCGTGCTTCTGGTAATATGGGCTGCCCTGTTTGCTCCGCTCGTCGCTCCGTTTAAACCGCTGAAGATGGATTTGTTGCATACGGTTACCGCTCCGGGCGGAGGAGGTCATCCCCTGGGGACCGACAATTTCGGTCGAGATATATTGAGCAGGATTATTTACGGTTCCCGCGTTGCTCTGGGAGTAGGGGGAGGGGCTACCCTGCTTAACATGGTACTGGGTGGATTGCTGGGACTTCTCGGGGGGTACTACAAAGGAATAATTGACTCCACCGTCATGCGGTTTCTGGAGGTCCTTAATTCGATTCCCTATATCATTTTTGCCCTCCTGGTACTCAGCGTCTTTGGGGCCGGTGTCATGCAGATAATAATTGTTCTGGGGATATACGGCCTGCAGGCTGCCAGGATCATTCGAAGCGAGGTATTATCCGTAAGGGAAGAGGATTATATAATGGCCTGTGAGGCGACAGGAGCCGGGGATTTCCGCAAGTTATTCAACCACATCTTTCCCAATTCTATGGCCTCCCTGCTGGTCGTTACGACGATGAGAATAGGAATTAATATAATTGTAGTTGCGGGGTTGAGTTTCCTCGGTTTCGGTGTAAAACCGCCGACCCCGAGCTGGGGTGCCATGCTACAGTCGGCCCAGTCTTACATGACCGTTGCCTGGTGGATGGCGGTATTTCCCGGTCTGGCGATTGTGTTGACGGTATTTGGGTTCAACCTGCTGGGAGATAGTTTACGGGACGTCCTGGATCCAAAGATGTCCGCAAGCGGCAGATAATTTAATACAGCCTATCTTAGACGAAACCGTCCGGGTGAATCCATAATAGGTCTTATCGGTTCATCCGGGCGTAATTCTTTCACACCATTTTATTTCTCGAGCGGTTTTTCACGATAACCGCTCAAGGCCCGGGTCTTTCTCGTAGAGTAAAGATATCCGAAATATTTACCTGCCGTGATTCTTAGCTTTTTAGTTTGTGATAGTTACTTTAGTGTAGTAGCGGGGTCACGTTACGGATAATCTCACCATCCGATAAAAGGTTCTTTAAACTGCCTGCTAATGCGGGTTCTGTTGCAAATTATTTTTTCTCCTAATAAAATTGTACTGCTTGTGGACTGGTTCTGAATACCACAAAAAGCGAGTATACTGATTGGGGGGGTGATTGACCGGAACTTCTGAGGTTCCACGTTGAACTATCTCTGTAAAGTTTTTCTAATAATTTGTACCTTGAGCTTAGGAGGTTTTACTTATGAATTATGACTGGAAAAGAAACTTAGTATTTGGCCTTTCTTTCCTGCTGGTAATTTCACTATTTGTGGCGGGTTTTGCTCAGGACAGGCCCGAGGTAAAGAACCCCGATACGCTGAACGTAGCGTGGTTTGGTTCCGCAAATACGATGGATCCGGCGTATGCCTACGATACCTCCAGCGGAAACATCATAATGAACGTCTACGAGAACTTGCTCCGCTATCCCTACGGAATAGTTGACGGCAACGAGAAGAAGACTGAAGGATATAGCGTGAGCGAGTTCAAACCGCTGCTGTCCACCAAGGTTCCGAGCCAGGAAAACGGACTTATCCGGACCACGGCGGACGGAGGGATGATTTACGAGTTTCCCATCAGGGAAGGAGTTACCTTCCATAATGGAAACAAACTCACGCCCGAAGACGTAGAGTACACGTTCGAGAGAGTGATGATTCAGGACAGGTCCGGAGGACCGGCCTGGATGATCCTTCAGCCGCTTACTCAGTACAAGAGCGTCAAGAACCTGGTAACCGACGTGGCAGGCGTGGACAAATACGAGAATACGACGAAAGAAGACAGGGTTGCCGCGTTTAAATCCTATATAGACCCGGCAGTTGAGGTAAAAGGGCAGAGCGTAATATTCAGGTTGCCCAAACCCTATCCACCGTTCCTCAATATACTGACCCAGAGCGCGGGCTGGTCCGCAATAGTGGATAAACAGTGGGTCGAAGAGCAGGGTGGCTGGCCCGGTACGGCTGAGACGTGGCCGGAATACCACAATCCCGGTGGCGGTCAGGCGGCGGAAGAGTCACCGCTTTACGACAAAGCAATGGGAACCGGTCCGTTCAAGCTCGAACGCTGGGACGTCGGAACCGAAATAGTCTTTACCAGGTACGAGGACTACTGGCGTGAACCCGCCAAGATGAAGAGGGTAGTTGTCCAGAAGATCAAGGAATGGGGTACAAGAAGGCTCAAATTTATAAACGGTCAAGCTGATATAGCTTACGTACCTCTCCAGTTCATGGGCCAGGTCGAAGGCGCGGAAGGGATCACCGTCCAGAAACACCTGCCGACGATCCAGATGAACCCTGCCGCCTTCTTCACCCAGGATGTCATAACTGAAAACAACGACCTGACCGGCTCCGGCACCTGGGGCGACGGTGTTCCATCCGACTTCTTCAACGACATAAAAGTCCGAAAAGCCTTTAACTATGCCTTCCAGTACCAGGCGTTTATCGACCAGGTACTGCAGGGGCTGGGCTACAAGACTAACGGTCCCGTACCGAAGAACATGCAGCCGTTCTACAACGAGGACTTAGAGCTCTACGGCTACGACCTCGACAAGGCGGAACAGCTGCTAAAAGAGGCTCACGACGGCGAACTCTGGGAGAAGGGCTTTACGTTCACGATTCTCTATAACACAGGTAACGAATCCCGGAAGACGGCCGCCGAGATTTTTGAAGCCAATATCGAGAAGCTGAACGACAAATTCGAAATCAAGGTCAGAGGGGTAGACTGGTCCACGTACCTGGATCAGATGATCTCCACCAAGCTGCCGCTGTTCATCATCGGCTGGCTTGCGGACTTCCCCGACCCCCATAACTTCGTTACTCCGTTCATGGCTTCGGACGGTACTTTCTCCGGCTGGCAGGGAGAGGGCATGAAGGAAATGGCTCAGAACCAGTTCGATCCCCTCATCCAGAAGGCCATGGAAACAGTAGATACCGAGGAACGAAAGAAAATCTATTATGAGCTTCAAAAACTGGCTCACGACCTGGCGATAGACGTTTGGTTGCCGCAGCAAGAGGGAACAAGGTTCGTTAGGTCCTGGGTCCAGGACGTTCCGTTCAACCCCATGTTCGCCAATACGCATTCCTACCTCTACCCGATCTGGAAGGGGTACGAAGAATAAAAACTAAATTCAGTCAAGCGATGGGGACCGGAACCTCCGGTCCCCATTTTATAACTTTCTCTGTCGAGGGATAAACATATATGATTGCGTACATAACTAGAAGAATTCTGGTTCTACCTTTTGTTATCCTGGGGATATTGCTCATTATCTTCGGGATGCTGCAGCTTCTGTCGACCAATCAGAGGTTGTCGACTTTTATTTCCAGTCCCGCCGAACTAAAGAATACAGACGTAGAAGTATTAAAGGAGGAGTACGGCTTAAATGACCCTATCTGGGTCAGATTCGGCCGCTGGCTGGACGACGTAGTCCACCTGAGATTTGGCTGGTCGGAGAGCGCCAAAATGACTGCCAAGAAGGCATTTATTAGGTTTTTCCCTGTTTCTATGGAACTGGCGCTCTGGTCGGTTTTACCCATTATCATAGTTGGGGTATGGCTGGGTACCGTGGCGGCGGTGAACCACAACAGGTTTATAGATCACCTGACGAGGTTATTTGCCATCGTGGGCTGGTCTCTGCCGTCGTTCGTTGCCGGTCTGGTGCTTCTCATGGTTTTTTACGGAGGGGTGGTAACCTGGTTTCCACCGGGCCGATTGGGACTCAAGGCATCGGAGATCGTACATTCGGCGCAATTCGTCCGCTATACCCAGTTAAATACGATCGACGCCGTACTAAACTGGAACTGGTTCGTCTTTGCCGACGCGGTAAAACACATAATTCTGCCGGCGATAGTTATGTCCTACGTACGCTGGGCGATGCTGTTGAGGATTATGCGGTCCAGTCTGCTGGAAACGCTTAGAAAGGACTACGTCCAGACTGCCCGGGCCAAAGGGCTTAAGGAGAGTATTGTCATCAAAAAGCACGCCCGCCGGAATGCTCTAATACCGGTAGTTACGATTGCCGGGATCTACGTGGCGTTCCTGATAAACGGCCTTGTCATAACGGAGACGATATTTGACTGGCACGGTCTGGGGAGGTGGGCCGTCACGGCGGCTCAGCAGTTCGATACCTCGTCGCTTATGCTATTTGCCCTGTTTAACGGAGTTCTTCTTGTCATGGCAAACCTGGTAGTGGACGTAATTTACGCCTATCTAGATCCAAGGGTTACTTACGATTAATATGAAAAAGAAATTAATAAAACTACTAACGAATCCTTTGTCGGTTATTGGTCTAATAATTCTCTTATTCTTCGTTGCCGTTGCCGTCGCCGCACCCTGGATTGCCCCCCCTGAAGATCCAAGTGAACCGTACAGAGTCCCCCGTGACGGCTGGGGATCTACACCACAGCCACCCGGTGAGGGCCACCTGTTTGGGACGACTCAGGGTCAGTACGATATACTGTACGGGGTGGTATGGGGAACCAGAACTGCCTTCAGAGTATCGCTCATGGTGGTCGGATTCTCCGCACTTATAGGTATTCTCATTGGGACAATGGCGGCTTATTACGGCGGGATAATCGACAGCGTTTTGATGCGGATAGTTGATGTATTTTATTCCATCCCTTATCTCGTCGCGGCGATGGTCCTGACGACCGTTCTGGGGCGAAGTTTGACCAACGCACTTATTGCTCTGATAGTATTCGGCTGGATGGGTTACGCCAGGCTCATACGGGGAAATATACTTTCCGTGAAAGAGGAAGAATACGTGTCCGCCGCGAACGCGGTAGGGGCAACTGACTTCAGAATCATATTCCGGCACGTATTGCCCAACTCGATATTCCCCGTGGTCGTCCAGGCTTCTATGAACATGGGCACGATAGTAATTACGGCGGCCACGCTTAGCTTCCTCGGAGTCGGGGCGCCTTCCGGTTACGCGGATTGGGGTCAGATGATCAGCTTCGCCAGAAACTGGATACTGGGAACCCAGGGCAACGCATTTCAGTACTGGTATACCGTAGTTATTCCGGGAGCTTCTATTACCATGTTCTGCCTTTCCTGGAACCTCATTGGAGACGCGTTCAGGGATATTATGGATCCGAAGATGCAGGGAGGAGGGGTTTGACGGCGATCCGGACTTTCCCCTCCCCAGTCTTCTCGTAGGTCATACAGGTTCTCCACTTTTAAATTGGATTAGATCGGACTTCGGATGGAAGGGCTGGCTCTGGTCGATAGACGGGAGTATTTTCCCGGGTTTATGGAGGTTAAACCTGGCAATTCCTTGAGGATAAGGGCTGGGAAAAAGCGTTGTGCTGTCAGGCCCATTATGCTATACTCGTTTAGGTTTTGATTCGTCATCAAAACTTGCCGAGAAACCCTCTGGGTATCTCCTTGGGGGGAAATCGGCTGGTTTAACAGGTAAGAGAAACATTACTAACCTTACGAGTCTGTGGTTACAAGCTCCGCCCTTGGTGCGGGGTAATTAACTGATTTGACGGAATGTTGACGGTTGGAAGAACAATATTTAGGTAAGTTGAGGTGGTAGTTTCATGGCAAATTCTAAATCCTTGAGTTTGATAGGGCACTCCGGTACGGGGAAATCAAAGCTGGCAGAAAAGTTCTTAAAGATCAGCGGAATTGACGGCGACGTAAATTTTGACCCTTCGCAGGAGGAGCAGGATCACGGGCACTCGATAGATCTGGGCGTGGGTTCGTTTAAATACAAAGGTCAGAACTGGAACCTTTTAGATACGCCTGGAGCCGAAGAGTTCGTGGAGGAGGTTTATAAGGGAGTCTTTGCTTCTGAAGCCTCGCTGATGTTGCTGGATTCCGAAAAAGGGGTTCAGGCACATACCGAGAAGGTCTGGAACGTATCCCAGAAGTACGAGAAACCCACCGGTATTCTGGTAAACAAGATGGATCAGGAAGAAGCCGACTTCGAAGCGGTCATGGCCGAGCTACGGGAACAATTCGACAAGAATTTCGTCGTTCTCCAGATTCCGATCTTCGACGATGGTGACTTTGTCGGGTTTGTCGACGTACTGGAAGAAAAAGCTGTTTACTTCGACGGAAGTAAGGAAGAAGTTCCCGAGGCGCTGGAGGAAGAGCTGAGCGAGGAAAAGGAAAACCTGTTCGAGGCACTCGCGGAAGTCGACGACGAACTCATGATGAAGTACCTCGAAGAAGATGAAATTACCAAGGAAGACACGGACAGAGCGCTTGACTCGGGTTTTGCCGATGACGAATTCTCACCGGTATTCGTTTCTTCCGTGGAGAACGGATCCGGCATAGACGTCCTGCTGGAGAGGCTGGCGGGGATCGTTCCCGAATTCGAACCAGATTCGGGCGGAAGGTCGGACCTTCTGGTCTTCAACAAGCTTTCGGATCCCTATCTCGGCAAGCTGGCGTTCGTCAAAGTCTACGGAGAAGACCTCGAGGAAGGTGCGTCGTTACGAAACCTCAGAAACGGTCAGGACGTAGACGTGACCGATATGTATCGCTACCTGGGTGGAGATCAGGAGAGCGTACACGAGGCTTCCCGCGGTGACGTAGTAGCTCTCGGTAAGCTGGAGGACATAGCTCTTGGTGACACGCTGACGGATACCGGAGATGAGGAGATCGAGTTCGTTGATTTTCCCAGTCCCGTATACGATAGAGCCGTAAAACCGAAGAGCCGAGAAGACGAGAGCAAGATGAGTACCGCCCTGAAAGAGCTCGTCGCTAACAAGGCGACGATTACTTACCACCGGGACGACGTAACCGAGGAGATGATTCTCTCCGGCATGGGTGCCAACCACCTCGAGATATTCAAGGAAAGGCTCAAGAACGGATTCAACGTCGAGATAGGCATGACTGAACCGAAGGTCCCCTATAAACAGAGCATAGCCAAGGAAGCCGATACAAAGTACCGCCACAAGAAACAGTCCGGCGGCAGGGGTCAGTACGGCGAAGTTTACCTGCGATTGTCCCCGACGGCCAGAGGTTCGGGATTCGAGTTCGTCAACGAGATAAAGGGCGGTAATATCCCGACCCAGTTTATCCCCGGCGTGGAGAAAGGGATCGAAGAAGCCCTGGACGAAGAATATCCGATAACGGACGTCAAGGCGACCGTATACGACGGAGATCACCACCCGGTTGACTCGTCCGAAATGGCATTTAAAATTGCCGGTCGCGAGGCGTGTAACAAGGCCGTCGAACAGGCCGGCCCTATCCTGCTCGAACCGATAATGAAGGTAAAAGTTACTACTCCCGGGGACTTTACAGGGGACATAATCAGTGATCTCAACGGCAGACGGGGCAGAATCATGGGTTCCGACACCTCGGAAGGTTACACGGTGATCGAGGCTGAAGTTCCTCAGGCCGAGGTAATGAACTACGCCACCCGGTTAAAGTCACTGACTCAGGCCAAAGCTTCGTTCCAGATGGAGTTCGTTAGGTACAAGAAAGTACCGAGTAATATCGCCTCGGATATCCTAGATCGGTGACTCTAGATGCTAGTTAGAGAGTTTCTAAAAAAAGATCCCGCGTCGGCGCGCGAGGGGAAATCCGTCGCGGAGACGCGGGAACTGATGGAGGAGAACAACTTTCGAATTATCTTCGTCGTGGATGACGAGGATAAATTGGTGGGTTTTTTAACTTACGATTCCATCAAGGATCAACCCGGCGAGAAACCCATCGACGGATATCTATCCCGGTCTACGCTTCATGCCGAGGAAACGGATACCATAGATAAAGCAGTCAGTATAATCAAGGAGTACAGTCTGATGGTGTTGCCTGTTGTGGACTCGGAACGGAGGCTTGTGGGGGTACTAACTCCGGGAAGGTTGTTTGAGGAGTTTGCCGACCTGTTAAACTTCGGGCAGGGAGGATTCTGGATAACCCTTCCCTGCAGCGAGCCGGATGAAATCAGCAAGGTACTTTCGGTTCTGGACGACCAGGGAGTCGAGCTTCTGAGTCTGCTCAGCGCCGGAGAAGCTGACGATCAAAAGGTGATAGTCAAAGTCGGGAAAGTGGAAGACGGCGAGGCGTTGAAGGAGTCTCTGGCGGAGGTGGTTTAGCGTGCAGGAAATTAAAGTAAAGACCTCCTCGCGGGAAGAGTTAAAGGACATAACTTCCGAGGTGAAGAGGGCGGTTAACGAATCCGGAGTAGAGGACGGAATAGTTGTACTATACGTGCCCCATACCACCGCAGGAGTAACGATAAACGAGTCGGCAGATCCCGACGTAGCGACGGATATAATCGGCCAGCTCGAAAATATCGCTCCCAGGGATAAAGGCTACAGGCATAGAGAAGGAAATGCGGACGCCCATATTAAATCCAGTTTAATAGGTAATACTGCCCGTATTTTCGTGGAAAACGGAAACCTGAGGCTTGGAACGTGGCAGGGGGTATTTTTTGCGGAGTTTGACGGACCCAGGTCGAGAAAGGTCTGGCTAAAAGCTGGCTGAGCCCACGACCGTTGACATAGAGAAACCATTTCAGTAAAATTCTTCTGCTCTTAGCCGGTGTAGCTCAATCGGCAGAGCAGTCGACTTGTAATCGACAGGTTGCCGGTTCGACTCCGGCCGCCGGCTCCAAGGGTATATAAGAGGATCATCCCGGTTATTGCGGGAGGTTGAGCCATGGAGGGGTACCGAAGTGGCCAAACGGAGCGGACTGTAAATCCGTTGGCAGGTGCCTTCGGGGGTTCAAATCCCTCCCCCTCCACCAGTTCTTGCATCTTGCTTGCGCCGTCTCGGTCGGTTGAGACGGTGCGGGTTTTGCAATACCATTTTATACTTTGAAGGTGCCCGTGTAGTTCAGTCGGTAGAACATCCCGCTGGTAATGGGAAGGTCGCCGGTTCGATTCCGGCCGCGGGCTCCAGTACGAGTATTTGTTTTTCTGGTTAAACGGCTGGAAACAAAGTTTTGATATTATTCCAAATTTTAGGAGGTACACGATGGCAAAAGAACATTTCGAGCGGGATAAACCGCACCTGAATATTGGGACGATTGGACATATTGACCATGGTAAGACGACTCTCACTTCTGCAATGACGAAGGTACTGGCCAACCAGGGGTTGGCGGATCCACAGGAATTCAACGATATCGATAACGCCCCCGAAGAGCAGGAGAGAGGAATCACTATTGCCGTTAGACACGTGGAATACGAGACCGAGAACAGACACTACGCTCATATTGACGCTCCCGGCCACGCGGATTACGTCAAGAACATGATTACCGGTGCGGCTCAAATGGATGGGGCAATATTGGTGGTTTCGGCTACGGACGGACCGATGCCCCAAACCCGTGAGCACGTCCTGCTGGCTCGCCAGGTTGGCGTACCTGCTATGTTGGTTTTCTTAAACAAGACGGACATGGTTGACGATCCCGAGTTAGTTGATCTCGTCGAAATGGAAGTAAGGGAGCTGCTCAACGAATACGAGTTTCCGGGAGACGAAGTTCCGATTATCCGGGGGTCAGCTCTAGAAGCAATGGAAAGCGACGGAGATCCGGAGAACGAGGTAAACAAACCGATAATGGAACTGGTCAACCAGCTCGACGAATACGTACCGCTTCCCGACAGAGACGAGGATCAGCCGTTCCTGATGCCGGTTGAGGACGTATTCTCTATCAAGGGAAGAGGAACCGTTGCTACCGGTCGTGTCGAACGTGGCAAGGTCACTCCGCAGTCTGAAATCGAAATCGTCGGTTTGCACGGCGAAATCGTTCAGACCGTAGCCACGAGCCTGGAAATGTTCAACAAGACCATGGACGAGGCAATTGCCGGAGACAACGTAGGTGTACTTCTAAGAGGAATAGACAAGGAAGATATCGAACGGGGACAGGTTCTTGCGGAACCGGGAAGCATCACGCCTCATACCAAATTCAAGGCGGAAGTTTACGTGCTGAGCAAGGACGAAGGTGGAAGACATACGCCGTTCTTTGACGGATACAAACCTCAGTTCTACTTCAGGACGACCGACGTCACCGGGACGGTCGAATTACCGGATGACGTAGAAATGGTCATGCCCGGCGACAACGTGACTCTGGAAGGAAACTTAATCGAACACATCGCCATGGAAGAGGGGCTCAGGTTCGCAATTCGTGAAGGAGGAAAGACCGTAGGTGCAGGGGTAGTTACGGAAATCCTTGAATAATCAATCTTAGTGGACAAAAGGGACGGTTTCGATGCATAAAGAACAGGCCATATTAGTTTGCAGCGAGTGTGGGAGACATAATTACCACACAGTAAAGAATCCACGTAACGATAGCGATAAACTTGAACTGAAAAAGCACTGCAAATGGTGTGACTCCCACACCCTTCACAAGGAGAAATAGGTAAAACCAATTGGATTACAGGCCCGTAGCTCAATTGGCAGAGCGCCGGACTCCAAATCCGTAGGTTGGGGGTTCAAGTCCTCCCGGGCCTGCCAGTAGAATTCTGAGGTGTTGTCAAGGTGAAGTGGCTAGATACAGTAGTTTCTTTTTTACGGAACGTTAGAGCGGAAATAAAAAAGGTAAGTTGGCCTTCCCAATCCGAAGTAATAACGATGACTATTCTTATTCTCGGAATGGTCATCTTGTTATCAGGATATATTGGTGGTGTCGACTTGGTTTACAGGCGCATCATCCAGCAGATCTTATCCTTGTAACAGCCGCTTGAACTTTCTCAGTCGGTATAGCGACAAAATTACTCTCGTTAAACGGGGAGCAAGTGGTCAATTATGAAAAAATGGTACGCCATCCAAACCTACGCGGGCTCGGAACTAAAGGTTAAAGAGGAAATAGAAAGGCGCGTGGAGAACCGCGGTTTGGAGGACAAAGTAGAAAGTTTTAAGCAGAACGGAAGGCGGCAATACTGCGTCGTTCCTATCGAAGAGGTAATTACTTCCAGGAGCAGGCGGGGAAAGTCCAACGAATACCGGATCCCTTACAGTTACGACCTCCTGGTCGAACCAAACCAGAGGTTGACCAGAGGCGATTCTATAGCCCGAAAGCAGCCGAAACACCTGGACTGGGATTGCATGGTTTCCGAGGTCGAGACTCTCCAGAGGGTTATAGTTGAGATGACGAACCGGACCGAGGAGACGTACCTGATCCCTACGGATAAGCGAATCAGGAGGGATATCAGGAAAGGCGAAAAGATCAGGTCGGGTGTGCCATTGACCTCCGACAAGGAGGAAAAGTTCGTCGTTAACGTAAAGGGTAAGATAGCGCTCAGAGATCGGGTCAAGCGGATAGAATTTATCCTGGAAGACGGGTCGGAGGAAGAAAAGATTATTCCCGAACGTTACCTGGTAAAGGTAAAAGAAGGGGATGAGTTCGAGGAAGGGGACAGGATAGAGAAGGAAGACGTAATCGATTCCCGCTCCTCCGGCATGGTGAAGGTAAAGGAGTACAAGGATAAACGAGTTGTTACCGTGCAGCCCGTGGAGAAACGGAGGCTGTTCCCCGGCTACGTTTTTATGAAGATGGATCTGCCGGAAGAAGAGATGATAGATCTGGTTGACGATATCAGGGGGGCCGTCAGGTTCGTAGGTTCGCGGTATCACCCGATCCCCATACGGGGCAAGGAAATGAAGGTAGTAAAAAGGCTTGCGGGGCTTATTGAAGCTCCTACCGCGCCGAGTACTCCGCGGATAGAGGTTGACTTCGACGTCGGCGAAGTAGTGGAAATAGTTGAAGGACCGTTTGCCGACTTCACCGGAGAGATTACCGCGATTGACAAAGAGGCGGAGGAAGTGACCGTAAACGTTAAGATATTTGGTCGGGAGACCCCCGTAGATATTGGTTTCGAGGGTATAGAGAAGATATAGGGAAACTTATCAACTCCCGTCGATTCAGTTGGACCGGCAGCTTACATGAATGCTGTCCGTATTTGGTACAAGTTACGATTGGAAGTCGAGAAAATCGATGTTTTAGTTCCAGGCAGTAAATTTAGTGGAAGGAACCTAAGAAAAGACACAAGTCGATTTATATTTCCGTTAATACCTCAGTAAGGATTGCGGAAAACGAACAAGCTTAGGAGGGAGGAATTATGGCAAAACGAGTAGAAACTACGTTAAAACTTCAGATACCTGCCGGTCAGGCTGACCCGTCACCCCCGGTTGGCCCCGCTCTTGGTGAGCACAAAGTCAACATCATGGACTTCTGTAACAAGTTTAACTCCGCCACGGGCGACAAGGAGCCAGGGGTGCTGATCCCTGTAGATATCACTATCTACACGGACAAGAGCTTTGATTTCGAGGTAAAAGAACCCCCCGCATCGGAGTTAATTAAGAAGGCGGCCGGCATCGATAGCGGTTCAGGTGAACCTAACATGAATAAAGTGGGAAAGATCACCGAGGAACAACTGGAACGAGTGGCAAAGAAGAAGATGCCGGACCTGAACACTTACAAGCTGGAATCGGCCAAAAAAGTCATCGCGGGCACGGCGAGAAGCATGGGAGTAGAGGTGGTTGAGTCGTGAACAGGAGATACGAAGCAGTAGCCGATAAGGTGGACTTCGAAAATATTTATCCTCTGGACGAGGGAATTGAACTCGTAAAGGATACGGCCACGGCGGAATTTGACGAGACCGTTGACGTCGCTTTCAACATGGGCGTGAACCCGTCGCAGCACATGATCAGGGGAAGTACGGTGCTTCCTAACGGTACGGGGAAAGAAGTCAAAGTTCTCGCTTTTGCAAAAGGAGAGGCCAGGCGCGAAGCCGAAGAGGCCGGAGCTGATTACCTGGGGGACGAAGAGACCGTGGAGGAAATCGAAGACGGATGGCTGGAGTTTGACGAAGTGGTATCCACCCCTGATATGATGAGCGTTATCGGTAGACTGGGACGGATCCTAGGACCCAGGGGAATGATGCCTTCACCGAAGTCTAACACTGTATCAGAAGATATAGGAGAAGCAATTTCTCGGTTAAAGAAAGGACAGGTTGAGTTCAGGACCGATAAGTACGGAGTAATTCACGTACCGGTGGGGAAGGCGTCTTTCTCAACGCCGGAACTAAGGGAAAACCTGATTGAACTTGCCAAGTCCATCTACGACCAGAGGCCCGAGGAAGGGATTCAGGAGAGGTATATTCAGAAAGTTACGGTTTCCCCGACGATGGGTCCCGGGTTGAAGCTATCCGTTGATGAGTTGAGGGACAAGGTTTACGAGCGAAAGGTATAAGCAAGCACGGGTTAGTGAGACCGATTCAATCGGTATTTCAGCTTTAAGGAGTGAAAAATGGTTACGGAAGCAAAAGAAGAAGCGGTTAAGGAACTCAAAGAAAAGTTTGAAAAAGCCGAAGGCGTAGTGCTGTCCAACTACCGGGGTATATCGGCGAACGATATGGTTGAACTCCGGGAATCTTTTACCAAAGAGGGAATTGAGTACAGGGTTGTAAAGAATACCCTTGCCTCAATTGCTGCCGAACAAGCCGGACTTGAGGGACTGCCCGAATTACTGGAAGGACCTATTGCCGTCGCAGTCGGCTACGACGATCCGGTTTTGCCGTTCAAAATTACCTCGGACACCGCGGATAAGTACGACGCTTTTTCCGCTAAAGGCGGCGTTATAGAGGGCGATATGGTTGCTCCAGAAGAGATCGAGGCCATATCTAAGCTGTCTTCGAAGGAAGAACTTCTGGCCAATTTTGCCACGGGCCTGAAGTCCCCTATCAGAAAGCTCGCCTTTGTGTTGAAAGCCAAGGTAAAAGATCTCGGCGTCGTTCTGGATCAAGTGCTTAAGGCGAAGGAAGAGTAGTATTACCAAGTTATAGTTTATCTGAATTCTTTACAAGTTACACAGGAGGTCTATTATGGACACCCAAGAAATAGTTGAGTCAGTTGGCAATATGACGATTAAGGAACTGACGGAGTTAGTTGAAGCGATTGAGGAAGAGTTTGACGTTTCTGCCGATGCAGCAGCTCCGGTAGCAGCCGCACCTCAGGGTGAGGCAGGCGGAGCCGGGGAAGATTCCGGCGAACCGGAAACCATAGATCTGGTTCTAACGAACACCGGCCAGAAGAAAATAAAAGTCATCAAGGAACTAAAGGAGATCACCGGAAAAGGCCTTAAGGAATGTAAGTCTCTGGTAGACGATTTACCTCAACCTGTCCAGGAAGGATTGGACGAGGAAGAAGCACAAAAACTCAAGGAACAGCTGGAAGAACTGGGCGCAGAAGTAGAGCTTAGATAATCAAGGAAAGTAGAAAAATTGATTGTTCTTTCCTGAATCAGTCGAGACTCCCCGGGAACCTTCGGGGAGGGATCGGTGCGCAAATTCAATATGAAGCACCCAGCAGTCAATCGGAGCCTGCTTTCATATAACGGGAGAAAACTTCAAAGACGTCTATTTACCCAATTGTCCGGCCTTATTTTTAAGAAGCCACCGATTGGCTGCTGACTGCTGGGTCTGGCGTTTTTGAAGTAGGTTTTTTTGAACTTTTGTGGTTTTTGTAAAAGCCCCGCCCTTTATCGGGGCAGGGCCACTGACTTTTCTTGTCTTAGGAGGGATACAGGTTGAGGGAAAGAAAGGATTATAGTTCTTATGGTGAAGCTATTGAGCCTCCTTATTTGTTGAAGGACCAGAAGGAATCCTATGAAAGATTTCTGAACGAGGGCCTGGAAGAGGTCTTTGAGGAAATCTCCCCGGTAAAAGCCAGCAGTCGAACCGACTTTAAACTCGAATTTACCTCGCCCAAGCTCGGTGAGGTCAGGGGGTCCGTCGAGGATTGTGCCGACAAGGATCTGACCTACGACAGACCTCTCCGGATTACCGCTCGTCTTTTTGACGAGGACGACAACCCCGTCCTGGAGAACGAGCTGTACGTTGCCGACATTCCCGTAATGACCCCGAAGGGGACGTTTTTGATAAACGGGTCGGAGAACGTTCTGGTGAACGAACTGGCTCGAGCGCCCGGGGTATATATAACGAAGGAAAGGAACAATCAATTTCGTGCCCACATACTGCCGGATTACGGGGCCTGGTTGGAATTGATACTGGACGATAACCGCCAGAGGCTCTACGCCAACCTCGACCGTGAAGCAAAGGTTCCCATAACCGTTTTTCTCAGGGTTCTGGGGATGGACAGGGAAGACATGTACGAAGCGTACAGCTTCGACCTGGATGACGTTACGGAGAGGAACCTTAAAAAGTACGTGGGTTACAAGTTTGCAGAGGACGTCACGAGGGACTCGGAAGTCCTGTTTGAAGCCGGAGAGACTCTTCGGGATCAGGACGTAGAGGTAATCCTCAACGAGGCGACCAACGAATCACTGAGCTTCCTCAACGCTTACATCGGCAATACGCTTGACCGAGATGACTTCGAGACCAAAGAGGAAGCCGTTCGGTTCATTTACGGAAAATTGAGACCGACCGGTCGAGTATCCACGACCAAGATGGAAAACTACATAAAGGGCCTCTTCTTCGACGAAGAGAATTATCTCCTTTCGGAGGTAGGCAGGTTCAAAGCAAACAGCAAACTTGGAGTGGATAAGGAAACCCTGGCCCTGACCGAAGACGATATTTTGAGCTCGCTCAATCTTTTGCTTCAGGTTCCCGATGATCCTTCTCTTCTTGACGAAAAAGACCATCTTGCAAACAAGGTCGTAAATCTTCCGGGTCAGGCCGCGAGGTCGGCCTTTGAACGTGGGTTGAACAGGGTCGTCAGGACTACCGAAGACAAGCTGTCAAAATTTAGCCTGGACGACGACGACACGCTGCGGGACCTGGTACCGACCAGACCTATTCAGTCCTCCGTCAATCAGTTCTTCTACACCGGGCGATTTTCCCAGTTCCTCGAGGAGACGAATGCCCTTGCCGAATTGACCCACAAGCGCCGACTGAACGCGCTGGGCGGTGGGTTGAGTCAGAGAAGAGCCAAGCTGGAGGTTCGTGACGTTCATCCCTCCCACTACTCTAGGATATGTCCGATAGAGACTCCGGAGGGACAGAACATAGGGTTAATTACCTCGCTTGCAAATTACGCCCGAATCAACGAGTACGGGTTTCTCGAGGCGCCCTACCGCAAGGTTGAAGACGGGAAGGTCACTGGTGAAATCGAATATCTCATGGCGGGGGAGGAAGAACAGTACAAGATAGCCCCGTCGACCACCAAGATAGACGACGACGGCACGCTCACCGAGGAAAGGGTCGAGATAAGAACGGGCAAGGAAAACTTGAGGATGGGAAGACCCGAGGAAGTCGATTACGTAGGGGTTTCACCGAAAGCAATTGTAGGAACCTCGGCATCGTTAATACCGTTTCTGGAGCACGACGACGCGAACAGAGCGTTGATGGGAGCGAACATGCAGCGCCAGGCGGTGCCAATTTGTAATCCCGAGGCTCCTCGCGTCGGAACGGGCATGGAAGAGAAGGCGGCAAAGGACTCGGGTATGCTGGTGCTTGCGGATAAACCCGGGGAGGTTACTTACGTCGACGCGGACGAGATCAGGGTCGAGGACGACAGCGGCACGGAAAAGACTTACAGGTTAAAGACGTTTACGCGATCGAACCAGGACACTCTGGTACACCAGAGACCTCTGGTATATCCGGGCGACGAGGTAAAAGAGGGTGACGTCCTTGCGGATGGCTCGACCAGTGAACAGGGCGAGCTGGCTCTGGGCAGGAACCTTCGCGTCGCGTTCATGCCGTTCGAAGGTTACAACTACGAGGACGCAATTGTAGTCTCCGAGCGACTCGTTAAGGACGACATGCTCGATTCGATTCATATCGAGGAATTCGAGGTGAAAGCCGAGGAGACAAAGCTGGGTCCCGAGGAGATAACCGCTGATATTCCGAACATCAGCAAGGAAGACCTTAAGAACCTCGACTCACGGGGAATCATCAGAGAAGGAACGGAAGTAGAAACCGGTGACGTACTCGTCGGCAAGATCACGCCCAAGGGAGAGTCGGAACCGAGTCCCGAGGAAAAGATTTTCCGGTCTATTTTCGGCGAACAGGCAAGAAACGTAAAGGACTCCTCTCTCAAACTTCCACCTACTGCCGGAAAGGGTAAGGTAATAAGAGTGAAGAAATTTTCCCGAGAGAGAGGTCACGAGCTCGACACCGGCGTAAACGAACTGGTTAAGGTTTACGTGGCGACGAGAAAGAAGATTTCTATCGGTGACAAGCTGGCTGGACGGCACGGTAACAAGGGTGTAATTGCGAAGATACTTCCGGAAGAGGACATGCCCTTTATGCCCGACGGTACTCCGCTGGACGTTCTGTTGAACCCTCTGGGCGTTCCGTCCAGAATGAATCTGGGCCAGGTTTTCGAAACTCACCTGGGCTGGCTCTCTTCTCTGAAAGACGAACACGTAAATACTCCGGTCTTTGACGGGGCAAAAGAGGACGAGATACTTCAGGAACTCCAGGAGGAACAGAAAAAGCACGGCCTCGACGAAGGTTCAAATGGAGACGGAAAGGTAGTCCTCAGGGACGGAAGAACCGGAGAGCCGTTTGAGAAACCAATTACGGTTGGACAGATGTATCTTCTCAAGCTCGAACATATCGCCGACGAAAAGTTACACGCGAGATCTACCGGCCCGTACGCCCTTATTACTCAGCAACCGCTGGGAGGTAAGGCGCAATTCGGCGGACAGAGGTTCGGAGAGATGGAAGTCTGGGCACTTGAAGCCTACGGAGCCGCAAGTACTCTCCAGGAGATGCTCACCCTTAAGTCGGACGATATTCAGGGTAGAACGAAACTATACAAGGCAATACTCAAGAACGAAGAAATGCCCAAGCCGGGAATCCCCGAATCGTTCAAGGTCCTGGTTCGCGAGCTCAGGAGCCTTGGTTTAAGCCCGAAAGCACTGGACGCCAAGGGCAATGAGCTTAACCTCTCCTGAGTCGGAGGACGTTGACCGAGAAGTTTCCGCTGGAATAATCACGGGCAGGTTCGCAGGGGGAGAAAGGGAATACCTTCTGCTCAAGCACGCAAACGGTGGCCACTGGAGCTTTCCCAAGGGCCACGTCGAAGAGGGCGAGCAACCCAGGGAAGCAGCCATCAGGGAGTTAAAGGAGGAGACGGGTTTAACCGTCCGGAAGTTCGTCCCGGAGTTCTGCGAAAAAACGAGCTATACGTTCGAAAGGAACGGCCTGACGGTCCCCAAAACCGTTATCTACTTCCTGGGGACCGTCTCCGGTGATTGTCGGGTGGAGCTATCGCTCGAACATCACTCACACCTCTGGTTGCCTTACGACGGCTCCCGGTCCAGGTTGACTTACGAAAACGACAGGAAATTACTCGACCGGGCAGACCAGAAACTGACGGGAAAGGAGTGGGGTTTAGATGGAACCTGACCTTCCTTCCGGAATCGATCTCATTCCAAACGGCGTATTTGGTCACGAGAGTTACGGATCGGCCTATTTGCTTGAAGGCGACGAACTGACTCTGGTCGATCCCGGGACGTCACTCACGGTACCCCGACTACTCGAGTGGCTTCGGAAAAGTTCGTATTCGCTGACCGGACTGAACAACATCCTCCTAACCCATATCCACCTCGATCACGCAGGAGCAACGGGCCATCTGGTGGACGAGTTGTCCGGCCTGAAGGTCTACGTTCACGCCCGAGGTGCACCTCACCTTGTCGACCCGTTCAAACTGCTGGAAAGCGTGGAAGAGGCAACCGGCAACAGGTTTTCGGAGTACGGGACGTTGAAACCGGTACCGGAGGAAAGTATAGTCCCCCTTGACGGGAAGGATGATCTGAAAGTCGGATCGCGGGAATTAATCGTCCTGCCTACACCCGGTCACGCTCCTCATCACCTGGTTTACAAGGATAAATCTACGGGCGCCGTTTTTACCGGAGATAGTGCGGGTTTGTATCTGGAGGGTAATTTGATCCCTGCGACTCCCCCGCCCCGGTTTGATCTCGAAAAGAGCCTCACCAGTTTGGACGAGATAAGACAGCTCGATCCGTCGGTCCTTCTTTACTCTCACTTTGGCCCGGGAGCTGAACCCGACAGGCTGATTGAGGACTACAAAATAGCTCTGCGGGAATGGGTGGATTTGATCTCGGATCTATTTCATCGGAACGAACGGGAAGAAAATTTGATTGACGAAGTGCTGAAAAGGAAGAGGGGCTGGCTCGGCGACGGGTTTACGAAGGAAGAGCTCGTCATGAACATCAAAGGTGTCGAACGTTACCTCTCCTGGAAAGGAAATTGATCTCTCGATAGACATGGCTCTCCCCAATTACGCCGAAGTAGCCGTTTTTCGACCGATTCGTCGGACGTTTGAATACTCCATTCCAGGTGGTCTCAAAAAAGAGACTTCCGTTGGCTCCGTCTGCAGGTTGCCCTTCAGGGGTGAAACCGTTCGTGGTCTGGTGCTCGATCTTAACGAGGAACCGAGTTACGAGGGTGAGCAGAAAAAACTGAAAGAGATAATAACCGGGGAACCCCTCTCCGAAGAGATTATCGGTCTGGCAAGGTGGCTGTCATATACCACCCTTACACCGATAGGCCAGGTGTTGAACCGTTTCGTACCTGCTGACCTCTCCGTCCGACCCAGAACGGAGGACAGGGTTGAGCTGAGAGCTTCCTTCGAAGAGATTAGCGAGTTCCTGGAACTCCAGGAGAGGCGAGCTCCCAAGCAGGTAGAGCTGGTCGAATACTTACTGACGGCCGACGAGACAGTCGAGAAGAACGAACTGCTCCGGGAGACGGACAGTTCCCGTTCCCCACTTGAAGCGCTGAAGGAAAAGGGTCTGGTTGAAATAACTCCTCTACCGGAAATCAGAAGCCCGGAAGGTGGGTTATCCGGGGAAGTCCCTTCTTTCCAGCCCCGGTCCCGAAAAAGTTCCGCGTTCAGCGAATTGAAGTCGGGGCGGTTTCGTCAGTATACCGTTAACGGGCCCGCCGACCAGAGGCTGGCGGATTATCTCGAACTAACCGAGAAACTCTCCGACGGAGGGACCGTCATTATCATGGCGCCAAACGTGATAAGGGCGGAAGAACTGACGGAACTCGTCCGGAAAAGACTGAACCTCGTCACTTTTTCTTACCATAGCGACCTTACCCGCGGAGAGATATCTTACAGGTGGAACCTCGCTACGACCGGCGAACCTGACGTATTTGTCGGGGTATTGAGCGCGATTTACCTCTCCGTTCCCCGGCTGAGCGCGGTTATCGTTGAAGGAGACGGGGAGCGGAACTACGAGTTGGTTGATCGTGACCCCAAGGGTAACGCGATAGAAACTGCCCGAAAAAGGGCGGAACTAGAGGGGGTGCCGCTGGTTATCGGGGGTACCGGACCGTCCGTGCGATCGTATAATGGGGTTAATTCCGGAGAGATCGAGGAGCTGAGGTCAGGTTTTTCCGGGGGATTTGGCAAATCGGTCAACCTGTCTCTGGAATCGCCCGCCAGCGGATCCGGCGCACGGGCAGTCGGATCGGGGTTGATGAAAGCAATAAAGCGGAATTACCGTGAAAACCAGTCGGTCGTGATAATCGGTGGCAAGAAAGGGTCCTCCGGCGCGGCGGTATGTGAGGAGTGCGGTGAAATCGTTCGTTGTTCCGACTGCGAAGTACCTCTGACCTTTACCGGAACCGGTAATTACGGGGTCTGTCCTTACTGTGGGTTCCGGCAAAACCTCGTGGTCTGTGATAATTGTGGGAGCGACGAGTTAAACTTCATCGGTTCGGGTCTCGAGACGGCGGAGTCCGAGATTCGTTCGGTTATACCTGGAGCGGAAGTGATAAGATTTGACTCTCAGGAGGATTCCTGGGAGGACTTTCTGGAAACTGCCGCCGAAGTCCTCAACGGTCAGGTCGACGTTCTTCTGGGCACCAAACTCGTGGCAAGCCTGTTTTTCCATGGCAGAATATCCCTGGTTGGAATGCTTGATCTGGACCTCGTAACCAACAGGCCCAGCTACAGGTCTACGGAATATCTCATCCAGCGGGTTCTCGCCGGACTCGACATGGTAAAAGGGGGAGGAGAACTATTCCTTCAGACGGGGGATTCTGGAGGAAGTCCGTTCGACTTTATCATGAACGGCGAGCTGGAAGAGCTATACGAGTCCGAATTGAAGTCCCGGCAGCGTATGGGTTACCCTCCTTTCAGGGACTTACTCAAGATAGAAGTCGAAGGAGGCGAAGAGGCGGAGGCACGAGATGTTGCGATGAGGCTGAAGCGAGAACTGACCTCGGGCGGGGCAAATTTCGATCTACTGGGCCCGGTTGACAATAAGTTTGGAACGAGAAAGGGAAGATACCGGTCGGACCTGGTGGTAAAGGCGGAAGACGGGGCTGATTTTCTAGAGCGAATTCACTCCATTGTCTCGAAAGACGATTACCGGGAAGTGAGGATAAATCCATTTGCATAGACCTTTAGTTGCACGATCGACGCAGAATTGATTAGCATTAACTCGTTTAACCGGACGAATTTGCAGTTTTTCCGAAGCTTAAGTTAATGGAAAGACGAGACGTGAGTTCAACCTGGAACCAAAAATCTCTTACGGTACGCCGGGAGATGGCACATGATCGCAAGTAGAACCGGTAGTCGGACCATTACGGCGATTGTCCTGACCCTTTTATTTTTGGGGTTAACTACCTTTAGCGTTCTCCCCGGAGAAAGTTATCGCCGCTCGGAACGGGTTGACCCTCTGCTTGACTACCTCATCCAGAAAAACCGAAGACTCAAGGCGGAAGGAAAGGACGGGGTCGATCTGGGTACCCTATCGGGATCAATAGAGGTTTACGAGGGAAAGGAGGCAGAAGGACGACCTGTCGACCTGGAAGGATCAAAAAAACGGGAGATATCCCGAAAGACTGTCGGACTGGATTACCGGCGAGAGGAAAGGCTGGGGATCCTGGTTAAGTTCAAGAACCCCGCTTCCTTCGTCAAGAAGCCGGGATTAACTCTTGTTTCGAGAGTTGGAACCGTGGCCACCGGCGTGGGTAGCCTGGAAGTAATCTCGGCTCTGGCAGACGATCCCCAGGTTGAATACGTGGCCCCGTCAAAACCGGTTAGGCCTCTGTTAAACGAGAGCCTGCCTCTGGTCGGAGCTGACGTTCTGCACTCCACGCCTCCGGTAGATAGGGGGGAGGGCGTACTGGTGGGGGTTGTGGATTCCGGAATCGATTACGACCATCTGGATTTTAGGGTGGACAGGGACGAGTCGGTACCCGGCGAGGAGTCTTCCCGGGTTTCGTTTATCTGGGATCAGACGGACGACTTTGCCGGATCTCCTTCCGGGTACTCTTATGGCTCGGAATACAGCAACCACGATATCGAGGAGGATATTAGGACCGATTCCGGGCCGTCCTCGGGTAACGTCAGGGTAAAGGACGTGGTTGGTCACGGAACCCACGTGACCGGGATAGTTGCGGGCGACGGTTCCTCGTCGAGTTCGGGTTACATTGGTATGGCTCCCGCGGCCTCGATAGTCGCGGTAAAGACGAACTTTTCCACCAGCTCGATAATTGACGGCGTGAGTTATATAGCCGATAAGGCAAGCGAACTAGGGAATTCAAACGTGGTCACGAACCTGTCCCTGGGAACACAGTTCGGTCCTCACGACGGTACTTCCCTGTTCGAGTCCGCCCTGAACGGTTTGGTGACCAGTGACCACTTAATTACTGTTTCAGCCGGAAATTCGGGAGATAAAAGGATTCATCACGGTCACGATCTATCCCCCGGGCAGGGCCGGAGGTTCCAGGTTTCGCTGCCCGGATATACCCCACTTGGCGGTACTGCCGACTACCTTACGCTCGACGGCTACTACGACTCTTATGGCAATATTTCCGTTCAGGTGGAAGGTCCCAACGGGGACTTAACGGGTGTTATAGGCAAAGGCGAGGCCGCGTCCTACGACCTTTCCGGCGGATCGGTGTTGATTTCCAACGGTCCCTCGAGCCTGAACGGAGATAACGAGATATATATTCGGATAGGGGACCTGGACGGCAATAGTCCGCCCGCCCCCGGAGATTGGACGATCGATGTAAACGCGATGTCCGGAGCGAGGCTTGATATGTGGGTTGCGGACAACCTGCTGGGCGGTGAGTACAGATATTTAGAATTTGCAAACGGAGATACTGAAATGACTATTGCGGAACCGGGGAACGCGGAAAACCTCCTTACCGTCGGTTCGTTTAACAGCAGAAATAGCTGGGGTGGTTATTCGATAGGGGGATATCCGGTGGGCGAGCTGACCGATTTTAGCAGCAACGGCCCGACGAGAGACGGCAGAATAAAACCCGACCTCGTTGCCCCGGGGGCCTGGGTGGTCTCAACTCTGGCGGAGTCGGCAAACGTTCAGAACTATCTCGTCGTGCCCGACGGAAAACACTGGGCGCTGGCCGGGACGAGTATGTCCGCTCCCCACGCCGCCGGAGCAGTTGCTCTGGTCTGGCGTGCTTCCTCCGGGCTGACTTCGGCCGAGGTCTCGGAATTGTTAAAGAGTACGGCGACTGACGAAGGACACCTAACTCCGGACACCGTCCGGGGCTGGGGAAAACTGAATGCCAAAGCGGGAGTCTACGGCTCCGGGATGCCGGTCGAGGATTTTGAAAAGGAGCTGTGGGTTCGGGCAACTCCGAATCCCGCCGAGGACCACGTGGATTTCTTCTTCTCTCATCCGGAGGATCCTGAGGAGTTGAAGGTCCAGGTCTACAACGTTCTTGGCAAGCCGGTCAAGACTATAGAACGAGACCAACTGGTTGGCAAGTTCAAATACAGGTGGAACCTGAAGGACGACAGAGGGGTGCCTCTGGCGAATGGGTTGTACATATATCTTATCAGAACCGACAATTCCAGGTCCGACTTGAGCCGTCTCGTGATAAGAAGGTGAACAGGAGAGGGGTTTAACATGAAAACGAAATATCCGGTTTTTATCGCTGCGGTAGCCCTCGTGTTTTTGACGCTCGGGGTCTGTGCCGTCAGCGGTCAGGACGACTACAGCAATTCAGGTGCGTTACTTGATCTCGGACATGGAGCCAGACCAATGGGAATGGGCGGAGCTTTTCTCGGGCTGGCGGACGACGAGAACGCGGTTTACTACAATCCGGCCGCTCTTGCCTTTCTCGAGGAATACGGCGTTACCACGCTCTGGAGCCCCCAATTTGGCCTTGTTGATTACGGGGGAGTTGGTCTCGCCGGAAAGTACGTCGGTCTGAGCACCTCTATTCTCTATTCGGGGTCGATAGACGTTCCAAACGAGTACGGTGCGGATTCCGGGACCAGTTTTAGCTATACGAGCGGCAGCGGGGTTATCGGGGTTGGGTTTCCGGTATTTTCTCAGCTATCACTCGGCGGCAAGGTCAAATATTACTACTCTCACCTCAGTCTGGATTCTTCGAGCGACGGATACGGATGGTCCGTGGAACCCGCCATTCTTGCGAAAGGAGGTAACTTTGGTCTGGGTGTAATGGTTGAAAACGCCCTGACCGGAGGTCTTGTTTACGGTTCTGACCACAGGGAGAACCTGGACAGACAGTTACGGGCGGGCGTCTCCTTTAGTTCCAGGATCGATGAAAACCTCAGGCTAAACCTTCTTGCGGACATTGAGACGCCGATAGATTCGATTGTCTCGGCAAAATACGAGGATATGACGCCCCACCTCGGGGTTGAGCTATGGTTGTCGAATATCGGGGTGAGGACAGGATATGACGGGAGGGCTTTTACGATTGGGTCCAGTATCAAGCTGCAAAGCCTGAGAATGGACTGGGCGCTTTCCGCTTATCAGTCTGGTATAACGGAGACCCACAGGGTCTCCCTGGTTTACAGGTTCTAGACTATGGCGGATTATCTGTGAGACGGTTTAGTCTGATCAGACGATTAACTCCGGTTATACTGGTAGGTTTATTTATTTTACTGACGTTATCCGTTGAGGGGGCGGCGCTGACGGTTCAGACCGGCTCGTTTAAGATCGATTTACAGGGTAAAAAGACCTGGACGGTTAAATTCGGGTTTGGAGACGGGAAGAGCCTTTCTCGCGTCGGCTATCCCAAGGATTCCTACTCCCTGGCTCAGACGCTAAAGGTCAATATGACCGGACATCTTGGCGAATACTTTTCGCTGAGTGCCAACCTTGACGACACCAAGCCCGGCTACCTTCAGAAATTCGAACTTAAGATGGATACCGATAACTGGGACGGCCGGCTGGGGGACTTCGGAACGGGCAAGGAGAACTTTACCGTTTACAATAAGAAGCTTCTCGGGCTGGAGCTGACCGGGATGCTGGGGGGAGCGGAACTCAATACCGTTGCCGGTCGCCTCCAGGGTATCTCGGAGACCAAGGTTTTTTACGGCAATACCGGGGAGTCGGAAGTCGAATATTCCCTATACAGGGACGAAGCGAAGTTAAAGGAGTCGAGTTACACCAAAAACATCCGCGGTCTGCAGTATTACGAGCTGGCGATAGAATACGTCGAGGGCTTTACCGATCCGGAGCTGGAATTTGAAGCTTCGGGCGGACTCTGGGATTTTCTCGATCAATGGGAGTTCGGCTATCTCAAGGGGGAGATTGAAGAGGAGCCGGCAAAGGAGCTTTCATCCGGTCAGTTCGACGTGGTCTCTCGGGAAGTCGATTATCTGGTTCTGCTTACCAGCTGGCAGAGTTTGATTAGGAATAGAATTAAAGGGTATATATCCGACTACAACGAGGGTTTACCCGAAGAAGAGAAAAAGGAATATCCGTTTAATCCCGGGACCGATTACGAACTGAAGTTTTTCGAGGAACTGACCGGCTACGCCGATCTCGCCCTGGGAGAGTCCCGGCTCCAGCTAACTCAGTACAGACAGAACAGGTTTTACTACCTGGGCAGGACGACCGTAAAAGAGGAAGGGTTCCGGCTGGAGGTTCGTCTTAACGGGGACTGGGAAGAAGTAGATGGCCTGACGGGCTACGACTTCAACCTCTACCCCGAAAAGGGGCTAATGGGTCTTCAGTTCCCCGAAGAATTTTTTGCCGACCTGGAAAACAATAGAGTTCGTGTCAGGTACCAGTACGAAATTTCCGGCAAGATGTATTCGCTTGGCCTCTCCGTGGCGCCGAACAGCGAGAGGGTCTATTTAAACGGAAACATTCTCGAGCGCAATACCGACTATTCGATAGACTACGAGACGGGCTCACTGTTAATTTTCCGGGACGTAGGGGCAGACGATAAAATAAAAGTGGACTTCGAACGAGCCCGGGGCGGGCTTGGCGGGTTCGCACAGTTCGCCCGGACAATGTACGGTTTTAGCACGAAAATGACGGCCGATTACGGTTTGACCATGGACGTCAGTCTGTTCCAGGCAAGGGATAACGCTCCCGGGGAACTGTCGCCAGAGATACCTACCATGCCCAACGTCCACACCGTGGGTGGGATCAGTGCGAAATACGAGCAGAACGGGTGGAATGCCCTGTTGAGGTTCGCGGGCAACGTAAACAGGTTCCCCTCCGACGACAACGAACGAGTCAACCTGCCCAACAGGATAGTTAAGATTCTTTCCCTGTCCGAAGCCGGGTACGACATGACTTTTTTCGCCCATAAGAACGGGTTTACGGTGAAGGGGGCGGAGGGCTGGGAGAGTTTCGGTCCTGAGGACGGCCTTGCCGGTAATAACGTAAATGACGGGTTGATCGTCGGGAATACCGTTTTCCTCGGAACAAACGCCGGGGTGACCACGATAGAATTATCCGGTCCGGCTCCGTTTGCCAGGGCGACGAACTGGACGAGCTACTACGAGTCCGACGGACTGCCGAAGGGCGCAATAGTCGGTCTGGCGAGCGACGGGGAGAGGGTCTGGGCGGCAACCGGTTCAGAGATTGCCGGGATTGATCTCGCTGCGCTCTCGGACGATTCCGGCTGGGAGGAAATAACTACGGATTTTGATGATGACATTTCCCTGCTATCACTTGCCCACGTGGACGGTTACCTCTGGCTGGGCACCGACCAGGGGCTATATCTGTACGATATTTCCGAGGGGGAAATCGCGGACCCGGAACCCAGGTTGGAGGGGGAAATTAAAGACATGGAAGTTGACGGCGAGGACCTCTACGTGGCGACGGCGGACGGGATAACCAGGGTGGGGCTGGACTCGGAGGAGGAAAAAGTAGTAGAAGATAGATCCGTGGAGTCCATTTCGATCGGCGGCGGCGACGTATGGTTTGGAACCGAACGAGGTTTTAGGAAGGTCGGTTCTCCCACTAGCTACGGAAGAAAGACCGTTACCGCTATACTCGCTTCTGACTCCGGAGTCTGGGCGGGAAGCGAAGGTTTTACCTCGGACGATGAGGCAAATCTCGTAATTTACGAGCTGGACGGGGGGCTGGAGGAATACTTTACGGATACGACGAAGATAAAGGGAACCGACGATGATAGGTACAGGAGTATAGACCCTAATCTGCATACGGACAGAGGGATCTACCTCGAAGCGAAGGTTGGAAAGAAGCTGGAACTGTGGTCCCGGGAGTTTTCTCTCTCGACCAGTTTCGAATACGTTCAGCCGAGTTATTCTCCTATCGGAAAACTGGAGAGGAGGGACGTGATCGGTGCGGGGTTGAGCCTGGATGCCAGTATAACTGATTCCTTTACCATTGGGGTGAGCAGCGATTACTCAATTTCTTCGTTCTCTACGGAGGAGAGTAGCTGGTCGCTGTCGAACAGGATTTCCGCCGACTGGCAGACGGTCGTTGACACTTCCACGTCGTTTACCTGGACGACGGAGGAGGGCGGGATGACCGTGCTCGGTCTGGATCTCAACCTGGCCAGGAGCCTCTGGGAGAAAAGCCTTACCACCTCGCTCAACGTCTCGGCTTCCCGGGAAATTGACACGGATGGTGGAAGCAGAAGTTATGCCGGTCTGTCAGCCAAGATCGGTATATCTCCCGGAAATTCGACGGCTCTCAGTCTGAATTATTCTTACCCCCTTGACTTTGGCTTTCTGGAAAGCAGGACGGACGAGAAGCTGGGGTGGAAGTTCGATTATTCTCGAGGGCTGCAGCTCGGTAGCGACTACGGAGCCAAGCTCAAACTCAGCGGTAAGGGTAACGCCAACGACCTTCTTGGGGGAGGCGGTCGAAGCTTCAAGAATCAATCGGAAGTACGAGTTGACTTCGATCAGGTCGGACTGGGGAGTTTCGATCTTACGCCCTACGTCTCCCTGGCCTGGAAAGGTAGCAATTATTCCAACGAAATCACGGGTAAGGTTTCCGGCAGGGGAACGATTATGGATCTTTCAACCAGGACCACGTTGAGCCGGGCCGTGAACCTTTCTACCTCCAGCAAGCTGGTTGAGTACAAGGATACACTGCGGGGCCAGGTAAGTTACGAAACCGGCGATCTCGTCCCGAAAATGAACTATTCGGTCAACAGAAATCTCCTGACTCATCCGGATTTTGGTCGTAAATCAAGGTATAAAGGCGACCTTTCTCTGGGGTTAAAGTGGAAACCTTTAAGTAATCTCTCCAGCGAGTTGAGGGGCGGAGTGGGGTACAAGCACGATGGTGGGTTCACCTATACCCTGAAAGAAATTATCAACTGGAAGTTGACCCCCGAACTCACGCCGGAAGCCAGTCTGGATCTGAAATACGTTCCGAAGTCGGAGGAGTGGGACTTTTCAGTAGAGTCGGAATTCTCCTATCCCATCAGAAACCGCTGGGGGATTTCGTTTTCTTCCGGGTTTAACTGGGGTATTGAAGAAACCGGCGAAGTTTACAATAGTTTCTTCGGTTCGGCGGGGCTACAGGTCAAGTTCTGATTGGTTCTCTCCGAATACCGGGCCCCCGCTGTTTTGAAGTTTATATCCGGTAATCTTATAGTGTTTAGGTAAGCCCTGTCCTTCAAGGTGGGGCTTTTGAACGTTAAGGGGACCAGGAGAGAGAAATATGGAGGTAAGAATGAGTGACTTTGATATTTACGCGGTGATTATGGCTGGAGGGAGGGGACGGCGGCTCTGGCCGCTTAGCACACCCTCCCGTCCCAAACAGTTCATAGAAGTCAACGGAAAGTCGTTGCTGTCGAGGACCTTTACGAGGATTAGTCCGCTGGTCAATCCGGAAAACGTCCTGGTCGTAACGAATAAGGGAAAAGGTGGGCTGGTGGAAGAAGACCTGCCCGAACTACCGGAAGAGAATATTATCGAAGAGCCGATGGGTAAGAACACGGCTCCCTGTATAGGGCTATCCGCCGTCTATTCCCGTGAAGTCCTGGGTCTGGACGACGACAATTCGATAATGGTGGTGTTGCCGGCCGACCACCTGGTGGGGCGCGAGAAGAGATTCAGGGAGCTGTTGGATCTCGCGGCCGGAGTCGCGTTCCGACGGGAAAAGCTCGTTACGCTGGGGATTAAGCCGACGAGACCGGCCACGGGTTACGGGTATATAGAAGCAGGAGACCGGCTTGACGGCGAAGAAGTACCGAGGGAGGTCATCAGCTTCACCGAGAAACCCGATTCGGCGACGGCGGAGGAATTCCTCGCCGCGGGAAACTATTACTGGAACAGCGGCACCTTCATCTGGAGAACGGATCAATTGCTTGATGGTCTAAATCGGCATATGACCGGCCTGTCTCGAGGGCTTAAGAACATCCGAGAAGCTTTAGGGGAACCGGGGGCCGATGCCAAGCTGAAGGACGAATACGAAAAGTTCTCCTCCACCTCTATCGATTACGGCCTCATGGAAAAAGCTGATAACCGCGCGGTGATTCCCGCTTCCGTGGACTGGTCCGACCTTGGAGATTGGCCCAGTTTCGAAAAATTGCTTGGAAGCGACGACAGCGGCAATAGCTGCCAGGGTGAGGTAATTTGTCAGAAATCGGAAGATAATATAGTCTTTAACGATACGGGGAAACCAGTGGTTGCCCTGGGTCTAACGGATACGGTAATTGTTAATACCCCGGAATCCTTGCTGGTTATGGACAGGGGTCGGGCCCAGGAGGTAAAGCGGATAGCAAAAGAGATGGAAGAAAGGGGGGAAAATAACAATGATTCTTGACGATACTGAAAGGATAAACGAGCTCGACCCTCAGGGGATGGTCGATGACCTCGACACATTTCCGGAACAGTGCAAAGAAGCCGTTTCAATCGGTGAGGCGGCACGTATCCCGTTTAACCTGAACGAGTTTGAGAGGGCTTTCGTGACCGGGATGGGTGGTTCTGCAATCGTTGGCGATATCCTGTCTCGACTTCTTGATTTTCCCGTGGAGACGAACAGGGGTTACCACCTACCGCGGACGGCTCGGTCCGACGACCTGTTGATCGCTATTAGCTATTCGGGCAATACAGAGGAAACTCTTTCGGCACTCAGGGACGGGCGGAGGCGGGGTATGAAGACGCTCTGTCTGGCAACGGGCGGGAAGATGGAAAGTTACTGCATCCGGGAGTCAATTCCCCTTGTAAAGATACCAACCGGCCACCAGCCAAGGGCTTCGACGGGATATATGCTCTTTCCTCTGCTCGAGCTATTTGACGAGGCCGGGCTTGCGGGGACGATAAACTTCGATCGATTGCTCGAAAAGATAGAAGATCTGGCCGATAAATGGAATAGTTCCGTTCCGGTTCCGGAAAACGAACCAAAGCAACTTGCGGTTGATTTTGCGGACAGAATCCCGATTATTTACGGAACCAAGGGTAATACCAAGGTCGTCGCCTATCGCTGGAAAACCCAGATAAACGAGAACGCAAAACAGCCGGCGTTCTGGAACGTCTTTCCGGAACTCAATCATAACGAAACCGTGGGTTACCAGCTCGGCAGCAAGTTGATGGAGAACGGCAAGGTGATCCTGCTCGAGAACGGGTTGGATTTTGAGAGAAACGAACTACGGATGAAGATCATGGAGGACCTGTTCAAAGACGAGAACATCGACTACGGCAAGGCCACCGCACCGGAAGGGGATAAGTTTACGAAAATCATTGGCCAGATCTACTTTGGGGATTACTTTTCGGTCTATCTTGCCCTGCTGAACGAAGTCGACCCGTCGCCGGTGAAGTTGATCGAGAGCTTTAAGTCGCGGTTGAAAGAGGAAGGTTAGAAGGAGAAATCCATTTAAGCTGGTCGGAACTATAACAATACTCTTAAGAAATAACGACGTTTAAATCTTGGCGAGGTGTATCGATGGACAAAACCAGTCTATTTTCGAGGTTGGAGGACGAAGTCAAAAAGGTAATCGGCAAATACGCCCCGGATTCACGGGCTCTAGAAGTGACGGCAGAGATTCTCCGAGAAGAGGTCGAACACTATGACTGGGTCGGGTTTTACATTGCCGAACCGGAGGATGAAGAACTGGTACTTGGACCTTTTGCAGGAGAAGAAACGGAGCACGTCAGGATAGACTACGGCGACGGCATATGCGGCCAATCCGCCGACTCGGGGGAGACGTTTACGGTTCAGGACGTGGAAGAAGAGGAAAACTACCTTTCCTGTAGTCCAGAGGTAAAGTCGGAAATCGTAGTCCCCGTATTCCAGGCGGGGGAATTTCGAGGGGAAATCGACATCGATTCTCACGAGCTTTCACCTTTCGGGCCGGAAGATGAACGGTTCCTCGAGTCTCTTGCCCGGGAACTGGCTCCTTTTTTCTGAACTTCCCCTTATTACCTGTGATCTAACCTAGAACAAGCTTGACTATCCAGTTACAATAGGTCGAGATTCCTATTCAACAGATAAATGACTTCAAGCGAGGGTGAGTATGAATCGTAGAGAGGTAAGCAAGCAGATGGCTTATTTACTTCGCCACGATCCGTCCGGGATGGAGATGGACGAGGAGGGGTTCGTCGATCTGGAAGTATTGTTAGAGAAATTGCGAGAACGCTGGAAGAATTTGACCGACCCCGAACTCCGAAAAATAGTCGAAGAGGACCCCAAGGGTAGATACGAAATATCGGACGGAAAAATCCGGGCGCTTTACGGGCACTCAGTAGAGGTGGAGCCGGATTTGCCGGAGGTGGACGTCGACGTTCTGTATCACGGCACGTCACCGAAAGCCGCCGAGCGAATTGACAGGGAGGGGCTAAAGAGTCAGGGAAGGAGGAAAGTCCACCTTTCCGCCAGGAAAAAAGACGCTGTAGAAGTGGGAAAACGACACACGCCTCAGCCGGTACTGCTGGAAATCGAAGCGGCAAAGGCAAGAGATTCAGGAGTTGCCTTCCAGAAGGCAAGTGACAAAGTTTTCGTGACGGATTTCGTACCGCCAAAGTTCATTCGACCATCCGACCGGTAATTTCCTTTTTAATCAAGATTAATTGTCCGATGTCGGTAGTATCTCGAACGGATTTACCTGTATTGGAGGGTTAGATATGGAATTTGATCCGCTGGCCTATAAGTATCCTTCCAGAAGAAACCTCTTATGTTCGTCCCGGGGCATGGTGGCGACCTCTCAACCCCTGGCAGCACAGGCGGGCTTGAAGATATTAAGGACCGGAGGAAATGCGATCGATGCGGCCGTGGCGACTGCAGCCAGCCTCACCGTCCTCGAACCAACCTCAAACGGGATTGGAGGGGACGCTTTTGCCCAGGTATGGGCCGACGGCAATCTTTACGGTCTGAACGGAAGCGGTCCCGCACCCGAGGCGATATCCCTCGATGCGCTCAAGGACGAGGGGCTGGAAGAGGTACCTCGGTTCGGCTGGGAACCGGTCACTGTTCCCGGAGCTCCCGCCGCCTGGGCCGAACTGACGGAGAGATTTGGGGATCTGAGTCTCGAGGAAAACTTGAAACCGGCGGTCGAGTACGCAGAATCCGGTTACCCGATCCAGCCGACACTCGGTAAGTACTGGCGAAAAGCCCATGAAGTATTTTCGGACCTTGACGGCGAGGAGTTTACGGGCTGGGCGAAAACGTTCGCCCCCGAGGGAAGAGCTCCCGAAATCGGAGAAAAGTGGTCTTCCCCGGATCACGCGGTGACCCTGAAGGAGATTGCAACCACTGGAGCGAAAGCTTTTTACGAAGGAAGAATTGCGGAGAAAATAGCGAGTTTTTCTAGAAAGACCGGAGGGTACCTGCGAAAGAGCGACCTTGCTTCCTTTTCTCCCGACTGGGTCGATCCGGTCAAGGTTGATTACCGGGACTACGGAGTTTGGGAATTACCACCGAACGGCCAGGGTCTGGTCGCTCTGATCGCGCTTAATATACTGCGGGAGCTAGACTTACGTGAGGCGGAAGAAGCTGAGGCTCTTCACGCGAAGATAGAGGCGCTTAAGCTGGCGTTTGTCGACGGAAAGGAGTACATTACCGATCCCGATTATATGGACCGGGATCCGGTCGACTTCCTTTCTCCGGAGTACGGTCGCGATCGGGGCGAGCAAATAGGTCCTGAGGCCCAAGATTACGAGCCCGGCAGGCTGGGTGAGAAGGGTACGGTCTACCTTGCTGCAGCCGACGACGAAGGTAATATGGTGTCGTTTATCCAGAGTAATTACGCGGGGTTTGGCTCGGGAATTGTAGTTCCCGGAACGGGAATAGCTCTTCAAAATCGAGGAAACCTTTTCTCGCTCGACGAGAACGATCACAATAGCCTGGCAGGGGGCAAGCGATCGTATCACACTATCATACCGGGATTTCTTACTAAGAAAGGCTCACCCGTCGGTCCCTTTGGCGTGATGGGCGGTTATATGCAACCACAGGGTCACCTTCAGGTTCTGACGAAAGTTATCGACCGGGGGCTTAATCCCCAGGCGGCACTCGACGCTCCCCGGTGGCGGTGGGTCAAGGGCAAGGAGCTCGAAGTCGAAAAGAGCTTTCCGGATTATCTGATCGAAGATCTCGACCGCCGGGGTCACCAGATCAGCGTAGCGGCGGACTCCGGCAAGTTCGGGCGGGGCCAGTTTATCTGGAAGGAGGGAGACACCCTGATTGGTGCCACTGAACCAAGAACGGACGGCCACGTGGCCTGCTGGTAATTATTTTCTCTCCTCTTTAACCGATCTTGAGCAGGCCGGGACATTTCATCCATTCGATTTGCTCGAAAACCCGTTAGTCCTTGGTAGGGTAAGTCGTTAGACTTCCGCCGTTAACCATTACAGAACAGGTTGATACAGTAAAACGCTTGACCAATATCAAGCAGGGCGGGCTCCCATGCCCGCCCGGATAGTTTATTACTAACGGGAGCGGGGGGCTCCCTCTACTGGGATTTGATTAACACCCATAGCAGGCCGGGTCCCCGCGCCCGGCCGGTAGGTTGTTTTTACCACCTACCGGGCTTCCGGCCCGGGAGAAGAGAAAAAACTAAGGAAAAGGTCCTCTGGGAATTGTTCGATAAAACCGCATCCCGCACTCAATTGGGCACTACACTCTCGAAGAGGTAAGTAGTTGTTTCACTGAAGATTTACAACTAAC
>Ga0207797_1000335_pt1 | contig 36297 bp, 28 predicted proteins | sample PRCRCaboRojoPR_6_FD_187275 | JGI IMG/M metagenome (GOLD analysis project Ga0207797, IMG submission 187275) | Marine sediment microbial community from Cabo Rojo, Puerto Rico - PR CR 10% Liquid 1 (SPAdes) | ecosystem: Environmental > Aquatic > Marine > Coastal > Sediment | place: Cabo Rojo, Puerto... | reverse complement strand
CGGAGAAGGGATCTTCGTAGAAGAGCTCCCCAAGCAGCGCCGGCCCCAGGGCGCTCAGCAGCTGGTCGGCCCCGTTGGCCACAGCCCCGTAGTTGAGCACCCGGGAGGAGTAGTCCAGGAGGAACACCGAATCGGGACCGGCGGCCACCTCCAGGCTTTCAACGCCCTGCTGGGTCTCGGCGGCAAGGCTGGCCCGCAGGGCCGTGATCTCCCCTCCGGCACCCTCCAGGGCTACCCGGCCGCTCAGGGAGGGGAGGCCGGCCGCCGCCGCGCCGCAGGCCTCCATTCGGATGTCGTAGGCGGCGGAGCCTACAGCCTCTGCGGCGGAGTCCGCCATGGCCAGTACATGCAGCGCGGCGCTGTCGGGCCCGGCGGGCGGGGCCGTGGAGGTTGTGTCGTCGGGTACCCGTTCGGCGGGCTCACCCCCGCCCCCTCCGCAGGCTGGGGAGATGAGCAGTGCGGCGGCGGAGAGGACAGCGGCTATGGTGGCCTTCATGAGAGCCTCCCGGGTTGGTGATCAGAAGCATAGGCTTTGAAGGCCACCATAAGCCGCGCCGGCGCAGTCGGCAAACGCCGTCGGTCAGAAGAGGGCCTTTATCCCTCCCCAGGTCTCGCTCTGCAGCGAGAGGTCCATGGGGGAGCCGTGGGCGCGTATCAGGTAGTCATTTGCCGTCGGACCCTGAAGTATCCAGGGCTCCCACGCCATGAAGTCGTCGGAGAAGAAGCTGTGGTTCGACGAGTTGGGCGAGTTGTCGGCGAGTATGGACGGCCATCCTCCCCCGGAGAGCTCGGTGTTCTCCAGGATCCAGAAGTCGGGGTCTGCCAGTATGCTGTCCGCCGGGAAGACGATGACTCCCGTCATGTGCGCCGCGGTGACCGTGGTGTCGTACAGCAGCTCCTCGGGACCGGACTGGGCTCCGTTCCAGACCTCGGCGATGAACTCGTCGGTGTCCCAGGGATGGGTGCCCGAATGGAAGAACCAGAACTCAGCCCCTCCCAGCATGAACTCGCAGGGCTCGGAATAGAAGTCGGCGGTGTGGAACCAGGTACCCCGGTAGAGGCCGCCCCAGGTAATCCACCAGGCGGTGCCGTCGTCGTACTGCAGCACGTCGTCGGCGGCTGGTACCTCAACCGGATGGGCAATCTCACCGCCGGCGCCGGCCGATGCTGCCAGTGCCACAAGAACTATCAGAACGTTCATTTGCTTCTCCTTTCGTTGGTGTCATCAGTGATACAGGGTCTTGATACCGCCCCAGGTGGCGGCCTCCAGGCCCAGTCCCACGGGCTCCCCGTGGGCGCGGATCAGGTAGTCGAACGCCGCCCCGCCCTCCACGATCCAGGGCTCCCATGCCTCGCCGTCGTATGAGAAGAAGCTGTGGTCGCTGGAGTTGGGGGAGTTGTCGCCCAGGCTGGAGGGCCATCCTCCCGAGGAGAACTCCGTGTTGACCACCAGCCAGAAGTCCGCCGCAGTCTGCAGGCTGTCCGGGAGGTCTACCATCACGGCGGTGTAGTGCTCGGCGGTTACAGTGGTGTCGTACAGCATCTCCGTGGGCCCGTTCCGGTCACCGTTGTAGACCTCGGTCACGAACTGGTCGGCCACCCACCAGCTGGCAGGATGGTAGAACCAGAACTCCGCCGCATCGGCAATGAAGTCGCAGGGCTCCGGATAGAAATCGGCAGTATTGAACCATGTACCCCTGTACTGCCCGCCCCAGGTTACCCACCAGGCGGTTCCGTCGTCGTACTGCAGAACGTCGTCGGCGGAGGAAACTGCCGGGCAGGCCGGGCAGGCGGGCCCGGCAACCGGCGTCAGCGCCAGCGCAATGATCAATGGCATCATATCTCATCCCCTTTCCCATCGATCAACCATATGTGTAGCAAGCCACTTACCACAGACCTATTTTGCTGTAATGCAGTGAGATAACCTGGATATGCGTTCACGGGCCGCAACCTCTCATCAGGGAATATTTCCCGTTTGCGTAAAATATCCATGGCCGGGGGTTATATTTCCCTTGCCGTTCTTGGGCAGCATGGTTATCCTAGCGGTGAAGGGGGGCCATGGACACGCCGGACGGCATAGTATCGCGCACGCATCTTCCCGGAGACGTAACCCAGGTGGTCTTCCGCAGCGGCGACGGCCTCCGGCTGGGCCGCATCTACCCGGTGTCTCCGCAGCCGGGGAGCGTCTCGGCCCTCCTCTCGTGGCTGAAGGGCCGCAGACCCGAAGGTGTGGTCCTCCCAGACGACTTCCGGCTTCTGGACGGTGGAAGGGTCTGCCTTTCGCTCCCCCTTCAGACCGAGCCCCGTACCCCTGTAGGCCCCGTGCCCGCATCCCTGCTGGTGGAGCGTCTGGAGTCACTTCGCCGCTGCGGGATCGGCTGCCTGGCCCTGGACCGGGGCTCCCTTCTGGAGATGAACGGCGAGGTCAGGCTGGCGTTCTGGGGCGGAGACATTCTGCGCCTGGGCGGGGTTCCGGCACCGGAGGTTGCCGAAGGCGGATATGCCGGTGACTGGTCCACGGCCTGGGCCCTGGGCAAGCTGATCCGGGAGGCACCCCGCGTGCTGGAGCACGGTCTGAGAGAAGCCCAGCTGCGGGCCCTGCTCTCCCCCGTTCCCTCCCAAAGGGCCAGGGCGGCAGTGAAGCTGGGCCTGGCCGCCTGGCCCATGCCCGAGGGATGCGACAGGCTTCCCGAGCCCGGGCTCAGCGTGGTCTGCGGAGGGCCCTGGCGCATGAGGTCCTGCGCGGTGAACGACCTGGCCGGACTGGCGGTGTCGCGCGGGATGCGGGTGCGGATTGTCAGGTGTTCCTCCCGGGAGTCCCACCGTCCGCTTCCGGACGTGGAGCCGGGCGGGGGGGCCATACTGACCCCCGGGGACCTGCTCCGCCGCCTCTTCGGACCCGCCAGCGACATGGACCGGATTCTGGTCTTCGATGACGCTCACAGGGCCTCTCCCGACCTTGCGGCCATGCTGAGGAGGCTGGCCATGCTCCCGCCCCCGGGCCTGAGGCTGGTGATCGCCGCCCCGGAGCCGCCGGAGTTCGTTCCCGCCGCACGGCTGACGGTGAGGCTGGAGGGGGAGGCCGGCGAAGCGGACGACCTTCCGCTGCAGCAGTGGAGAGACGAGATGGAAGGCTGCGGACAGCCCGAGCCCTCCTGGTACGGACCCAGGATCAGGTGTCCGGGAAGGGCCGGGGGGGACGCGGCTCTGCCGGAGGCCGCCCAGCTATACGCCATGGGGGCGGACAGGGCGGCCGCGTCCCTGGCCGAAGACCTCTCCCCCCGTGACGAAGGCGCCCTGCCGGTTGCCGCCAGCCTCATCAGGCTTGGCCGCTGGCGGGAGGCCCTGAGGCTGCTGCCGGAGCATGCGGTCCTCCTGCGCGGCCAGGCGCTGCTGGGGCTGGGAAACGCCTCCGAGGCGGTCCCGCTGCTGCGGGCCGCCTTCGACGAGGAGGCAGGCGACGCCGCCCGCTGTCTCCTGGCCCGGGCCCTGGTGGCGGCCGGCTCCCCCGCGCAGGCTGAGGAGCTCCTCCGCCACGGCCGGTCGGCCGGGTCCGCCGTGGCCCTGGCGGACCTTCTGGACTCTCTGGGAAGACCCGCCGAGGCCATCGGCCCTCTGAGGAGGGTGGCCGAGGAGGGTCCCGATGCCCCGCCGGAGGTGCTGTGCGCCCAGGCCAGGATCTACATGCGCCTGGGCAGGTACGGCGAGGCCCTGGAGACGACCGACAGGGCAGTCGCCCTCGCCGGCTCACTGGGCGAGGGCCGGGCGCTGGTGGAGGGCCTCCTGACCAGGGGCAGGACCCGGGAGGTGCTGGGAGACTGGGAGGAGGCCCTGGGGGACTACCGGATGGCCGTCTCCCTCTTCGACGCAGCCTCATCATCAGCGGAGAGGCCTCCGCACGTTGACCTGTACGTGCTTCTTCTCCGAACCGGCCGGCTGGGGGAGGCCGACGGCATATGGGACAGGATGCTGGCCGCCATGCGGACCTCCGGGGGAGCGGCCCGCAGGATGGAGCAGATGCTGCTGGCCTACAGGGCAGTTCTGCTGGGTAGGGGCGAGGAGGGCCTGCCCTTCGCCAGGAGATCGGCCGAGATGGCCGCGTCGGAGGGCAACCCCCTGCACCAGGCCCTCAGCGCCATGTACGCGGGGGTGCTCACCGTACAGGCCGGCCGGACCGGGGAGGGACTGGATACGATACGACGGGCCAGGGCAAGGGCCGGGATGCTGGGAGACCGGCACCTTCAGCTAATGTGCGACCTGGAGCTGCTGTCCGCCGGAGACAGGGGGTCCGGCGAGGACCTGCGGCTGTCCGCCGGGGAGCTGGGACTGGTCCCCGAGGAGCTGCGGGCGGCGGTAATCCAGCACGGCGATGCCGAGGCCCTGGAATCGCTCCTCGAGCTCCCCGCGCCCCTGGAGGCCCTGGCGGCGGCCGGGTGCATGAAGTCCCTGCCCCCCGCCCTGGCCGCCAGGCTCCGGCAGACGCTGTCCGCTCTGTTCGATAGCCTGCCGGAGGGTGAGGTGGAGAGCCTGGCGGAGCTGTGCCGGGACATTCCGGGTGGCCAGGGCGGCACCGGGGCGGACGGGGCGGCGGTGCTTCGGGAGGTGTCCGGATGGGCCCGCCGCCGGCTGGCGGAGGGTGCGTCCCTGCAGGAGCTGGCGGACTCCCTGGGGATCAGGCGCCTGGACACTGCCGCCGCGGAGGGCTGCGCAGTACCCCTTTCCGAGAACCCTCCGCTGTACGCGAGTTCACCCGTACCGGGACTGGAGAATGCCGCGGGCCTGGTGGCCGCCCTGGCCAGCGCCACGGTGGAGGAGCCGGGGGCGGCTCCCCGGAGCGCCGACTACCCCGAGCTGGTAGGGGCCTCCAGGGCCATGAAGGAGCTGCGGCGGGCCCTGGACCGGGCAATCGGCACCTCGGTGCCCGTGCTCCTGCTGGGGGAGACCGGCACCGGCAAGGAGCTGGCTGCCCGGGCCATCCACCGGGGCCGTGACACCGAGGGCGCCTTCGTCCCTCTGGACTGCGGCGCCATACCCCCAGAGCTGCTGGAATCGGAGCTGTTCGGGGCCATGAGGGGGGCCTACACCGGTCTGCGGGAGGACAGGAAGGGCCTGATCGAAGAGGCCAGGGGCGGTACCCTGTTTCTGGACGAGATAGGCAACCTCACCCGCGCGCTGCAGGTCAAGCTCCTGCGGGCCCTGGATACCGGCAGGTTCCGCAGGCTGGGGGAGAACCGCGAGAGGGAGTCCTCCTTCCGCCTGGTGGCGGCCACCAACCGCGACCTTCGCCGGGCGGTGGCCCGGGGCGATTTCCGTGACGACCTCTACTACCGGATAGCCGTGATGGTGATAGAGCTTCCTTCGCTGCGTGAGAGGAGGGGGGACATACCCCTTCTGGCCAGGCACTTCCTTCGCCGGGAGGCCGCAGACGGACAGGTGGAGATCACCTCCGGGGCTCTGCGGAAGCTGGATGAGCACGGATGGCCCGGCAACGTCAGGGAGCTGCGGAACGTCATTCAGAGGGCCCTGGCCCTGTCCGGCGGCGGGGACATCCACAGCCGGCACATCCACCTCTCCGAGCTGAGGCCCCGGGGGGCGGAGGGGAGGAGGGAGACCATACGCATCGCCACCGCCAGGCATGTTCGGCGAGTAGCGGAGGAAATGGGGGGAAACCGCACCCGGGCGGCGGAGGTGCTGGACTGCGACCCCAAGACGGTCCGCAAGTACCTCAGGATAGCGGAGGAGGAGCTGGATCAGCGGGAGAGGTAGTCCGAGCCTGCCACCGTGAACCTGCGCCTCAGGTGAGCGTCACGGCTGACGCCTATACGGGTGGACACGGATACCTCCAGCGACAGCTCCCGGCAGGGGGCCAGCACCCGGAGGGGAGGGTCTCGAAGGTCGTGGCCGCTGTGCTCCAGACCGATTCCCAGGGCCCTGCAGAGCTTCCCGGGGCCGCTGCACAGCTCCCTCTCCCCCCTGCCTCCGCGGCGCCGTCGCATGATGCCTATCCCCTGAAGCGGCTGCAGGGCCCTTATCAGCACCGCCTCGCCGCTGCCGGCGGGGCCGGAGGTGACGTTGAAGCAGTGGTGCATGCCGTAGATAAGGTAGACGTATGCCCTGCCGCCCGGGCCGAACATGGGCCGGTTGCGGCCGGTGGGGCCGCTGCGGGAGTGGGAGGCCGCGTCCCCCTCCGTATAGGCCTCCGTCTCCACCATCACGCCGGAGACGGCGCCCTCAGGCCCCTCCATCACCAGCAGGCAGCCCAGGAGTCGTCGGGCCAGGGCGACCGCCCCCAGAGAGAAGAAGCCCTCGTCCGGCGGACGCCACAGGCCCGGGGAGAGCCCGGAGAAGCCGCTGACCTTGCCGTCCGGCGGGTCCGCTCTTGACACCATGGTGCCTACTATGCTTGAATCAACACAGGAAAAGGAGGTGCCCACGTGACCAACTGCCCGTTCTGCAACCCGGAGCCGGAGGATGTCCTCTGGCAGGACGAAAACGTCTACGTCATCCGCGACCGATACCCGGTCTCGCCGTCACACTCCCTCGTGGTGCCCTTCCGGCACTTCGAGAGCATCTTCGAGGCCACCGAGGACGAGCTCAGGTCCATCGCCGCCGCCCTCTCGGCCCGCCGCCGGCAGCTGGCCGAGACCCTTACGGTAAACGGCTTCAACATCGGGATCAACGACGGAAGGGCGGCGGGACAGACAATACCCCATGCCCACGTCCACCTGATCCCCCGCTACGACCGGGACGTGCCGGACCCCTCGGGAGGCGTCCGCGGAGTGATCCCGGAGAAACAGAAGTACCCCGTCGGGGAGTGCTGAGTCCGTCAGGCTCAGTAGCTGAAGGTGTAGTGAAGCTCCAGTGAGGGTTCCTGGTCGCCGTGGATGGTGGGTTTGGTGCTGCCCTGCAGGTAGACGTCCTCGCTTATGAAGTACTGGGCGCTCACGGTGCCCGGCTCTGAGGAGAGAACATCGCCCTCGTAGGAGACGAACAGCTCCGGAAGAATGTACTTGCCCACGTTGAAGCGGAAGCTGGTGGTGTCCGACAGCAGCTCCGGGCTTAGGCTGAATGCGTCCAGTCCGATGTCGTCGCGGAGGCTGCGGGCCAGCAGCTTTCCTATGTAGCCCTGGGCTATGTCCTCCAGCCCCGTTCCCAGGGCACCGGTGTCCACCTGCTGCAGCTGTCCGTATGTGAGCCCGGTGGCCAGCAGGGAGAGTATGTCCTCCTGGCTCAGCTCGCCTCCGGGACCCGAGCCGGACAGCACCATGTCGGGGGAGCCCGGCGGGCCGGTGATCCGCACTGTGATGCTGTAGATCGACTGGTCCATGATGCTCCGGACGGTTGTCTCCGCCGTGATGTCCAGCTCCAGGGTGGGGGGCAGCCCCGGCCTGATGGCCACCCGGCCTTCGGTTATGCGGAAGTCCTTCTGCAGTATGTAGACGTTCCCGCGGGAGACGCTGAGCTCACCGTTGACCGTGGGAACATGCTCCTGGGTAATCACCATCAGGTCGGCTGTAAGCTCCAGGTCCGCCATGGAGCTGCGGAACCAGAGACCCCGGCTGCTCCTTATCCGCACCCGGAGGTCGAAGGGCAGCTCCGCCGGGGATCCTCCCCCCGATCCTCCCCCCTTCCCGGATGGAGGCATGCCCAGGTAGCCTCCCGCTATGCGGATGTCTCCCTCCAGCTGCGGTCTCTCCTCCATCCCGTCCCCGGAGGCTCCGATCTCCCCTTCCAGAGCCAGGCTGGCGTAGCTGCCCAACACCACCCTGTAGTCCTCCAGGGTGGTCCGGAAGTAGTAGCTTCCTATCTCGGGGGTGGGGAAGTGGCGGAGCACCTTGAACATGGCCTGGGCCGTCACCTTCCCCATGCCCTCGGCCCCCGAGGTGAGGGATATTCGGGTGGAGTACTGCTGGCTGGTGGGGTAGCTGTAGAGGATGTTCACCGAGACGTTGGGCAGGTGCTGGTTGATGGCCGTGATTATCATCTCACGGGCGGTGGCCACCACCTGCATGTCGAAGTCCGGCTCCCCGGCGGCGTTCCTGGTGTACTCCGCGCTGGCCGAGACCGTGGCCCCCCTGGTGCGCACGGGTATGGGAAGGGCGTAGAACAGCCAGTCCCCTATGTCCGTCAGCTCAACCTCCGCCCAGAGTACGTCCGAGAGGCCCGGGGACGGCGCGCTGTCCGACCAGAATCGCCTTACCTCTCCCCGGACTCCGGAACGGACCCCTTCCGACCAGGAGTAGACCCCGTCTACGGTCAGGACGGAATCCCTGAGCACGACGTCCAGCGTGAGACTGTCGGCCAGGTAGGGGTCCCAGGCCGGACCCACGATCCGGCCCCGAAGGTGCCCACGGGGATGCTGCAGGGTACCGCCGGCCGAGAGCTCCAGGCTTCCCACCCCCGAGAACCCCCCGGAGGGAAGGAAGAGGCCCGATATGGAGGCCATGTCGAAGCGCTCCAGCCTCAACAGCGCGCCCAGGCTGTCGGAGTCCCCTCCGAAGAAGCCCCTGCCCCCGACGCTGCCGTGGGGCGTGGGCATCCAGAGGCTGTCCAGCGCCATTCCCCCATCCCACCATGATCCCGCCAGCCCTCCCCCGGCGATCAGCCGCTGCTTGCTGCGGACCACGGTCAGACTGTCCACTCCGAAGTCCAGGGTGTCCCCCAGGCCTGCGGTCAGGTCGGCCGATACCCGGTAGCCATGCCGGGTATCCAGGTCCAGGTCGTCCACCCGGACCCTTCCGCCCTTCAGGCCCACCTCCGCCGAGAGGGATGCCGCTGCCGCGCCGGCCCGTAGGCTGTCCACCACCAGCTCGCCCCGGCCCTCTGGGAATCCCCCTGTGCCGGCGGAGAAGTCCCCCGTGTACACGATCCCACCGGCCTGCAGCGCCTGGGCCTGCAGCGCTCCGACTCTCAGGCTTCCCGCCACGCTGGCCGGCCCTGCGAAGGAGAGACGCGTACTGCCCCCGAAGCGGACGTCTTCGGCAATCATGCTGTCCAACCTTGCCGATGCGACGGACGCGCGACCCTCCGCCGAGAGGCCCTGCCGGTCCCCCTCCACCTCCACCTGAAAGGACAGACCCCTGACCCTGGGCACGGGGAGGTCGGCTGACAGGTCTTCCAGTATGCTGCTGCCGGAGAGGTCGCCGGAGAGTGTTCCCTGGTAGGAGACGGGCAGCATTCCCTCGCCCAGAACCGCCCCGCCGTCCAGCTCCACGGACCCCCGGGGAGTATGGAGGACCCCCCGCAGGGAGGCCGAGCTTCGGCTGATGCTGCCGCTCAGGGTCCCGCTGTGCACCGTCACGGGACCCGCCCGGCCACCGGAAACCATGGCCGAGAGCTCCAGGTAACCCGGATCCGTCCCGCTTCCCGAAGCGTCCAGGGAGACGCTTCCCGAAAGGGAGGTGGAGGGAACGCCATCCATCAGAGCAGAGAGGTCCGCCCTGTCCAGGGCAACTTCCGCCACTGCGGTCCAGGAGAGGTCCGACAGCCTGATGCCGGCGGCGGCTTGGAGGGACACCCCACCCCTGGAGAGCCGGAACCCCTCCGCGCTGGCCGAATCAGGCGACAGCACCAGGCTGTCCACGCTGAAGGCCGTCATCTCCCCGTCCGGCGCAGCCTCCGCATCGGGTACCGCAACGGCGATCTCCGGTGAGGAGAGGGACCCGGAGACTTTTCCGTCGAACCGTACCCGCAGGGGGAAGTCCAGCCAGCGTATGTCGGGCCCGGCTGCGCCGCTGATCCGGAGATCCAGCTCCTCCTCCACTCCCCGCAGCTCGCCGCTGACGGTGAGGCTGCCCGGAGCAGCCCGGACGGTGAAGCCGTCCGCAAGTGCCAGGCACTCGCGCATTCCCAGGAAGCCACTTCCCTCCAGTCTTCCCAGCTCGGGCAGCGCCGCCGTCACGCTGTCCACCCCCAGCTCGACTCCCTCACCCAGCGATACGGAGGTGGCGATGGACATGCTGTCCACCAGAGTCCCGCTGCTGTCGCGGACGATTCCGTACTCCAGCGTGAGCATGTCGGCCGAGGTCACGAAGCCGCTGCGGATGTCCTCCAGTATGCAGGAGAGGGTGTCGGGCTCATCCGTCTCCGAAGGGACCGGAACCTCCACCTCCAGGCGCTCCACCCCGATGGAGTCCACACCGCCCCCCAGAAGATAGGAGACTGCGCTGCCCCGGACCCGGGCGGGCGCCACCCGAACCACCAGCCCCCTCTCCCCGAGGACCACCACCGAGTCCACCCTGGTGCTCCAGAAAAGGTCGCTCCTCAGGCCGTACACCCCCACCGAGACCTCCTCGCCGCCGGTAAGGCCGTGGACCAGCGAGGTGGCCGCCCTGTCCAGCCATCCCAGGGCCAGGAAGACGTAGACATTCAGCAGGAGAGCCACCAGGCCGGCCAGGCACAGCAGGGGCAGGCAGCGTCTGCGTAAGGTGCGCAGAGCCATCAGAACGCCTGCCCCAGGGCTATGTAGACCCGACCGCGACGGAAGCTCTCCCGCCAGGTTGGAGCGAAGCCGTAATCCAGGCGTATGGGGCCGAAGGGGGTCGATACGCGTATGCCGATGCCGGTCCCGAAACCCGTGCTGCCGGCGGCGATCTCATCCGTGGTCTGCCACAGCCCGCCCACGTCCACGAAAAGTACGGTGCTCACGGGGCCCCATACTCCGACCCGCACCTCCGCGTTGCCCAGGGCCATGACCCTGCCGCCCAGCGGATTGCCGTCCTCGTCCTCCGGCCCGATGTCGCGGAAGCCGTAGCCGCGGACGGTGGAGCTGCCTCCCAGGTAGAAGCGGTCCTTGGGGGGGACTATGCTGCTCTCTCCAAAGGGGAAGACGGTACCGCCCTTCAGCCTCCAGGCCAGCACCAGGCTGCGGGTAATGCTCCTCATCACCCGGGCCTCCGCCTCCAGCTTGTAGAAGTCGCGGCCGCCCAGGGGTCCTCCCGAGAGCTCTACCCGGCCGGAGAGGTAGTGTCCCGTCACCGGGTCCATCAGGGGGTCCCTGGTGTCATGGGCGAGCTGGGTCCATATCCGTGAGCTGGTGGTCCAGTCGGCCTCCTCGTATCCGCCGTCCTCCAGTCCCGCCCTGATCCTGTCCCGGTCCAGCGAGTAGCCCAGCCCCAGCGTCAGATCCCGAGCCAGCTCGCGCTGGAGGCCGGTGCTGGCCTCCAGGCTCCTCTCCTCCAGGGATGGGAGCTGGAAGTAGGTGTAGCTGAGGCCCAGGTTCCACTGCCACCTGGTGGACAGGAACCAGGGCTCGGTGTAGGTCATCTCCGGCTCGAAGACGTCGCCTCCGTCCTCGCCCAGATAGCGCTTGTAGGTGGCTCCTATCCGCAACCTCTGGTTGTTGCCCCAGATGTTGGGATGCTCCCAGTAGGCGCTGCCCAGGAGCGCGTAGGGAGAGAGATATCCAGTGCCCAGGTCCACCCTGCGGTAGTCCTTCTCGGTCACCATCACCCGGATGTCCACGGTGTCCACATCCTCGGAGAGCCCGGGGTACTGGAACCGGACGTCACGGAAGAGGCCCAGGGAGTAGATCTCCCCCACCGACTCCCGAAGGAGGACCATGTTCAGCGAGTCGCCCCGGGCCAGGGGGATCTCCCGGACCACAACCTGATCGCGGACGGTCCTCAGCCCCTTCACCTCCACCTCCCCCATGTACAGGCGGGGCCCCTCCTCCACGTGACACTCCACGGTGCGCAGCACCCGGCCGGAGTCCGCCGCGGCGGTGTCTCCGCTGGCTGCGTATACGTTCACCCTCGCCCTGGCGTAGCCGTAGCGCTGGTAGAGGTCCTGCACCTCCTGCTCGAAGCGGCGCAGCGCTTCCATGGTGACGATGTCCCCCGGTTCCAGGGGGTACATGCCGGAGACCCTCTTGGGCGAGAAGACACTGACCCCGCCCAGCACCAGCCCTCCGGCCAGGCTCTGCAGGCCCGGGCTGACATCGACGGTGACCACCGACATGGTATCCCGCCAGGAGGGCCAGGTGACCGCGGCCTCGGCTTCCAGGTAGCCCCGGGAGACCAGGTTGGACATTATGGCGGAACGGACCTCGCTGCGGGTGATGGTGAAGAGGGATGCCCCCTCCTCCAGGCCGGTGCCGTCGAGAAGACCGCCCCTGCCGAAAGGTATGCGCCCGGTTACGGAGATGGAGTCGACGGTGGGCTCCTCGTACTCTGCCGCCGCTGCCGGGACCGCGGCGGCAACCAGGAGGGCCAGAACAAGGAGCCTCTTGCTTCTCGCAGTCATGTGCAGGAAGATAAGCACAGGCTGCGTTTTCAGGTAGTTGGTGGGCGGGGCCCGCCCCGGCGGCCCGGCCGCCGGACGGCGGGCCACGGACCGGGAACCGAAGGAGGCAGCATGCGGAAGAGGCTGGGAGGGGACAGGCCGGTGGTGCTGCTGGCGGGCGGTACCGATCCCAGCGGGGGAGCCGGACTGGCGGCGGACCTGAAGACGGTGGCCGCCCTGGGGTGCCACGGGTGCCTGGCGGTCACCGCGGTAACTGTGCAGAACAGCAGCGGCGTCAGGGGCTGGACCGGCATGGGCCCCGAGCTCTTCGGCGCCCAGCTGGAGGCGGTCTGTGACGACTGCTCGCCGGCGGCCGTCAAGAGCGGGATGCTGGGCAGCGGGGCCATGGCCTCCGAGCTGGCCGACCGCCTGGAGGGCCGCCTGGGGGATGCCCGGTACATCCTGGACCCCGTGCTGGTGGCCGGCAGCGGCGACTCCCTGCACGGCTCCGGGCTGACCGAGGTGGTGGAGCGGCGCCTCCTTCCCAGGGCCGACCTGGTTACACCCAACCTGGACGAGGCGGAAGCCCTCACGGGCCTGGATGTCCGCAGCCGGGAAGGCATGGAGCGGGCGGGAAGGGCCCTGCTCGAAATGGGCGCCGGAGCGGCCCTGGTGAAGGGCGGGCACCTGGAGGGGGAGCCCGCCGACTACCTGGCGGGCCGGGGCGGGGGACGATGGTATCCCGGCCGGCGGGTCTATCCGGGCAAGGTCCACGGTACCGGATGTACCCTGGGGTCGGCGCTGGCCGCGGGCCTGGCCCTGGGATACGAGACGGAAACGGCCGTCTCCATCTCCCTCACCTACCTGCGCCAGACCATACGGGGCGGGGTGATGCTGGGCGGAGGCCCCGTTCCGGGGCATCTGCCGCCTGCAGGACCCATGCCGGGGGAGCGGGATGGGGAGGCATTCTACCTGGAGCCGCGGTTCTGCTCCCGCTGCGGAGCCCACCTGCCGGGAGCCGGGGAGGAGCAGCCGGTATGCCCGGACTGCGGCATGGTCTCCTGGCGCAATCCCCTGCCGGCGGTCACACTGATCGTTCGGCGCGGCCGCAGGGTGCTTCTGGTGAGGAGAGCGGTGGCTCCCGCCCGAGGGATGCTGTCGCTGCCCGGCGGGTTCCTGGAGCTGGGGGAGACGGTCTACCAGTGCGGCCACAGGGAGCTAATGGAGGAGACCTCGCTGCGTGCGCGGAACCTCCGGCTGGTGGGGACGGAGGTGGACGACACCGCCTACGGCGGCGTAGTCCTCTCCGTGCTGGAGGCGGAGGGGGTCTCCGGCGAGGCCAGGGCGGGGGACGACGCCTCGGAGGTGCTGTGGGTGGAACCCTCACGGGCCCCGGAGCTGGCCTTCGCCGCCCACAGCAGGATCGTCGCCGGGCTGGCGGACGATTGACGCGGATGCCGGCAATCGGTTGATTCTGTCCGAAGGCACTCGAAAACGAAAGGAGCCCCCATGGCTATGGTGAAGTGCGCCTGGTGCGACGGAACGGGCACCGACGGCCCCGGCAACTCGCCGTGCGACATCTGCGGAGGCGACGGATACCTGAACGTTCCCGAGCCCCCCACGAAGTGCGGAAGGTGCAACGGCACCGGAAGGATAGAGAACGAGGTTACCGAAGAGGTCTCCAGGTGCTCGGGGTGCGGCGGGTCGGGCTGGGCCAGCTGACCGGTCTCTAGTCCCGGTCGGGTCTCAGCACCCGTGACAGAAGGTCACGCAGCTCCTTCATGGTGTAAGGCTTGGCGATACAGTCCACGAAGCCGTAGTCGGCGTAGTCGGACATGACCGGATCGTTGGAGTAGCCGCTGGAGACCACCAGCCTGGCCGAAGGGTCCATCTTCACTATCTCGCTGGCCGCGGCGGCCCCGCCCATCCCGCCCTGAACGGTGAGGTCCATGATCACCGCGTCGAAGGGGCTGGCGCTCTCCAGGGCGGCCTCGTATGCCTCGATGGCCTCGCGGCCCTCTGTCGCCTTCTCCACCGTGAATCCCAGGGCCTCTATGAGCTGGCCGGCGGTGGTCAGGACCGACCTGTCGTCGTCCATCAGAAGCAGCCTGCCCTCCAGCTGGCTCTCGGGGGCCGTTTTCTCCTTCTCCTGCGGCTTGTCGTCGGCAGCCGGGAGCAGGATGGTGAAGCAGGTGCCGCTGCCGGGGATGGACTGCACTTCTATGTGCCCCCCATGCCGGGTCACTATGGAGTGGGTTGTGGCCAGACCCAGCCCGCTTCCCTCCCCCTTAGTCGTGAAGTAGGGGTCGAATATCCGCGGCAGCATGTTCTCGGGTATTCCCGTTCCCTGATCCTCTATCTCGATACTTACGTAGTCTCCGGCGGATACCGGGAAGTCCCCCTTGCCGTTCACCCGCTGGTTTCTCAGGCGAATGGATATGGTCCCTCCGGAGGGCATGGCCTGGCGGGAGTTCAGCATCAGGTTGTTCACCACCTGGCTGATCTGCGCCTCGTCCGCCTGCACCGGCCACAGCCCTTCCTCCGCCCGGAAGAGCATCTCGCAGTTTGTCCCACTGAGAACGAACGCGGCGGTATCCCGGATCATGTCCGTTATCCGCATGGGGCGGGCAACGGGCGCCCCGCCCCGGGAGAAGGTAAGCAGCTGCCGGGTGAGCCCCCTGGCACTAACCGCCGCCCGCTCCACCTCCCTCAGGATCTCCCGCTTCGCATCGGGGTCTGAGCGGAGCTTGGACAGCTCCAGGCCGGAGAGGATGGCGGTGAGGGAGTTGTTGAAGTCGTGGGCTATTCCTCCCGCCAGCACGCCCAGGGACTCCAGCCGCTGGGCCCTGGCCTTCTCCTCTGCCAGGCGCCGCTCCCAGGTGGTGTCCCGGAGGATGATGACGAAACCCTCGCTGGGTCCGCTGAGGCAGCGCACGCTGAGGCGCATCGGCCTGGTGGAGCCAGCTCCGTGGGAGAAGGTGCACTCGGTGGTCCTCTGGTGCCCCTCCTCCAGCGAACCGGTGCCCAGCCTGGCGATCCTCTGCCAGGTCAGCGGCTCCCGGGAGTCCGGCTCCAGAAGGTCCAAGCAATCCAGCATGTTCTTCCCGGTGGCGGTCCGCAGGGGAATGTCGGTAAGGTCCTCGGCGGCCCGGTTGAAGAACAGCACGTTGCCGGAGAAGTCCGTGGTTATTACCACGTCCTCGATGGCCGACAGCGTCACCTCCAGCTTCTCCTTCTCGGCGGCCAGGCGGTTGCGGAACCGCTCGGCGGATACGGCGGCGGACACCAGCCTGGCGGCTATTGCACATGCGTCCACCACGGGATGGGGGAAGGCGCTGCTGCGGCTGGAGGTGAGGAGAAGGCACCCCCAGGGGTTGCCCCCCACCTTCACCGGCATGGCCAGGCAGGATTCGCAGCACTCCGCCAGCAGATCGGACAGCCCTTCGGGCAGCCGCTTGCAGGTTCCGGAGAAGGGCCCGTCCCTGCGGGCCAGCTTTGCAGCCAGTCCGGGATCCGGAGACTCCTCCAGGGCCCGGACCACCTCCTGCGCCGCTGGCGGCGCTCCGGGAGAGAGGAAGACCGGACCGGTGTCGCTGTTGGCCACCAGCAGCATGGCGGCGCTGGAGTCGGTGGCCCTGGCGATGCGGTCCAGAGCCTCCTCGATGCTGTCCCGCCAGGGGATGGAGCTCAGGAAAAGGGTCGAGGCGACGCTTACGGACTCCAGTACCCGCTCCCGGGCGGACAGCTCCTCCAGGACCTGCTGCCTTCTGGTGATGTCGTGGACCCTGGCCTGCACCAGGGTCCGGTCGCCAGTCTCCACCCTCACCAGGCTGACCTCCGCGGGGAAATCCGTGCCGTCGCCGCGGCGGTGGGTCCAGGTGAAGAACTGGGGCCGGCCGTCCAGGGCAGCCCGGAGCCGCTCCATTGCCATCTCCCGAGAGCTTCCTCCGGAGGGCTGAGCGGGGGGGGACAGCTCCCAGGGACGGGCGTTTAGCACCGTCTCGCGGTCCACGCAGAAGATCCTCTCGGTGGCCTTGTTGCAGTCGATGAACCTCTCGCCCTCCATGACGAAGAGGGCGTCGCCCGCGTTCTGGAACAGCGACCTGTGCATGGCCTCGCTGCGGGCCAGGTCCCGGCGGGCCTTCCTGGCTTCGGTTACGTCCTGCAGGATGCCCCTCAGGGCCACCAGCCCGCCCCCGGGGTCGCGAATCGCCCGAACGCTCTCCTCCACCCATATGCGTGTGCCGTCGCGGCGCCGCATCTCGCGGGTGCGCTGGGAGACCACGTCCGTCTTCTCCAGCTCGCGGCGCAGCTCCGTGGCGTCCTCGGGATGCACGTACAGGTTCGTGGCCAGGACGTCCAGCATCTCATCAGGATGGTCGTAGCCGAACATGGCCGCCATCTCCCGGTTGGCCCGCAGTATCCTTCCGGTCTCTGAGGTGTGGTATACCCCTACCGGCAGGCTGTCCACCAGCTCGGAATCACCTATGGCGTCGTCGGGCATGCTCCCCGGACCGGACCTGCTCATCTCCCGAGCTCTTCCAGCGTCCTGCGCAGATCCTCGGGGGTTCCCGTTCCGTAGGTGGTGACGTCGCGGTTGCGTCGCAGAAGCCCCTGCAGGACCGAACCGGGGCCAACCTCCACGAACACGTCGCAGCCGTCCCCGATGAGCCTCTCCATCGACTGCGCCCAGAGCACGGGAGACACCACCTGCCTGACCAGCAGGTCCGCCGCCTGCTCTCCGCTCTCCAGGTAGTCGGCGGTGACGTTGGCCACCAGGGGGAGCGAGGGGTCGGCGAAGCCGGTGGAGGCCAGCTCCCGGCCCAGCCCCCGGGCCGCCTCCTCCATCAGCGGCGAGTGCCAGGCTCCGGAGACCTTCAGGGGGATGGCCCGACGGGCGCCCATCTCGCGGCAGAGCTCCCCGGCCCTGCGAAGCGGCTCGCTGGCCCCGGAGATAACCACCTGGCCCGGGGAGTTCATGTTGGCGATGCCCACCGGTCCCAGGCTGGAAGCCTTCTCGACGCAGGCGGCGGTCTCCTCGAGGCCTATGCCCAGCAGGGCCAGCATGCCTCCCGGGTAGCGGGAGGCGCACTCCTGCATGAGCTCGCCCCTCCTGGCGGTGAGCCGGAGGGCGTCAGCGCCATCGATCACTCCGGCGGCCACCAGCGCCGAGTACTCTCCCAGGCTGTGGCCGGCAACTGCGTCGGCCTCTATGCCCGCCTCCCGCAGCACGGCCAGAGCGGCCAGGCTGACCAGGGTTATGGCGGGCTGCACGTTGTCGGTCCTGGTGAGGAGGTCCTCCGGACCATGTGAGATCAGGTCCGACAGAGGGGCCCCGTGTCCCAGGCCCTCCGCCATCTCCAGGACGGCGTCCGCGGCCTCGCTGCCCCGGAGGTGGTCGTCCATTCCCACCTTCTGCGACCCCTGGCCGGGGAAAAGAAAAGCGGTTCTGCCCATGTCGTCTCCTCGGTTTGGCTTCCGATCTGCTCTTCGGCGACAGGTCGGCCGGTCTCAGGATGCTCGCATGCCTGTGTATGTGGATATAGTCCAGAGAGAGAACCGGGCAAGGGCCGCCTCAGTCCTCCTCGGGGACGATTATCCAAGCCACCACGTAGGTGACCAGCGCCGGCATGACGGCGGTGACCAGGGCCAGGAAGACAAGCAGCAGCCTGACGATGGTGGGGTCCACCCCCAGCATCTCCCCCACGCCTCCGCAGAGCCCGGCGAACACCTTGTTGCTCCGGCTTCTGTAAAGCTTCCGTTCCATGGCTACTCCCCCAGTCTGGGCGTGCGCCCCAGCAGAACCAGCAGCTGAGCCTCCTGCAGCAGGCACTCCATCCTGGCGCTCACCACCGAGGCCTCCGCCTCCGCCAGCTGCTGCTGGGCGTCCAGCAGGTCCAGCAGGCTGGTGGCCCCCATCTCGTAGCTCCTCCTGGAGAGGTCGAGCTGCTGCCGGGCCTGCTCCCGGGCCATCAGGGATATCCGGTAGCTCTCGATGGAGTTCAGCAGCTGGTCCCTGGCACCTGCTGTCTCGGTGGCCAGCGACCGCTCCACGCTCTCCAGGGAGGCCCTGCTGCGCAGGTAGGAGCCCCGGGCCGACTGTATGCGGCTCTCCCTTAACCAGCCGTCGAATACGGACCAGCTGAGGTTCAGCGAGACGTTCCAGCTGTCGTTGTCCGGAACCTCCGCCAGCTCCGGCTCGTCGTCGCTCCAGCTCCAGCTGCCCCGGGCCGAGAGGGTGGGCCAGTAGGCCCGCTTCCTGGCCGAGAGGGAGGCCGAGGCCTCCCGGACGTCCGCCTCCGCCGCGTTGAGCCCCGGATTGCCGCTGTAATCCATGCTCAGGGAGAGGGCCTCCTCTGCGGAGAGAGGCTCCAGCACGGCGCCGAAGTCCACGGCGAATCTGCCGTCAGCCTCGATGCCGGCGGCTTCGTAGAGGTCGTAGTAGGCTCCGGTGAGGCCCTGCCTCCTCCGGGCCACGTCCAGCCGGTCCCCGCTCTCCCCCACCCGGGCCTGGGTGAGCTCCAGGGAGGTGGCCCCGCCCACGTCGTAGAGGGCCTGGGTGCGCTCCAGCCGGCCGGTGCTGCGCCTGTGGGCGCGCCTGGCGGACTGAAGCAGCTCCCGGGCCTCCACCACTCCGTAGTAGGCGGATATGACGTCCATCACCTTGGACAGGACCTGCTGGCGGTGAGAGGCTCTGGCAGCCTGCAGCCCGTACCGGCTGGCCGAGAGGTCCAGCCAGCTGGCCCCCCCCTCTCCCAGCAGCTCCTGGGAGAGGGTCAGGGAGTAGGAGTAGCTGGAGTAGTCCTCCCCTGTCCCGCCCGGGATGTCTCCGGGGCCGGTCCAGGTGTGTCCCGCGGACGCGGAGAGCCCCAGGTCGGGCCAGAGGAACGACCTGCTTCCCAGCACGCCGGCTTCCGCGATGTCCACCGATGCCCGGGAGGACGCCACGTCCGGCGACTCCTCCAGAGCCGTGGAGACCCAGCCGGAGAGGTCCATGGCCAGGGAGTCCCCGGGCTGGGGGGTGCCGGATGCGGCAAGGGATGCGGCCAGAAAGAGCGGGATTGCAGCAGTCATCGTTCCTCCCTCGTATTGTCCTCGTGCCCGCTCAGCCCGCCAGCAGCACTGGCGCCGCCAGCAGGAAGAGCCCGCAGGAATATACAAAGGCCACCAGCTTTAGACCAAATGATGGTGACCGTTCAAATAAAGATGACACCCCGGTGCCCCAGACGGCCACCGTGGCCGCCGACTGCAGGTCCAGGTGCTGCAGAAACCGGAAGGCGAAGACGTACAGCCTGGAGGGCTCGGCGGGAATGGGCATGAGCATTGCGGGTGACGGGCCTCCCAGCCACGGCGCCCCCAGCAGGCGGGAGAGGGCGGCCAGGAGCAGGGAGACCGAGGCGTAGGCGGCCATGGCCATCCACGCGGCCTTCAGGTGCCTCCACAGGCTTCGCTTCCAGTCCCAGCTGGCGGCGTATACCACGCCGAAGGTTGCCAGACCCCCTATCAGGGCGTAGAAGGCCCGGGTAACCAGCTCGATGAGCGGTATGACCCAGCGGCCCTCCCGGAAGGCATCCGCCTCCGCGGCGGAGAGGCTGTCCGCCTCCGCCGCGGTCCTGCCCTCCGCAGACAGCCTCTCGGCCAGGTCGCGCCTGGACTCCTCGATGGCCCGGTCCCCGAACAGCAGCGGCACCAGGGCCGCGTTGGCCAGCAGGACCACCACCAGGGCGGCCACCATGGCCACAGCCGGGCTGCGGGTCAGCTGCCGGTAGGACTCCGCCGGCCGCCACAGCTGCGTCACGGGGGCCAGCGCGGCGTCGGTCCACTCCGGGGCGGACACTCAGCCCTCCCTTCCGGCGAGGGCGCGCCGGTATACGTCCACGTATCCGGCTGACCGCTCCGACCAGGAGCTGTCCTCCCGCATGCACCTCTTCACCAGCCAGGGCCAACGTCGGCTGCGGCGCACACTGGCGGCCCTGAGGACGGCGCTCTCCAGGGCCGGGGCGGTGGCCGGCCCGAAGGAGAAGCCGTTGCCCCGGGGGCCGCGGCCCAGGTCGGTTACCGTGTCCGCCAGCCCTCCGGTGGCCCTGACCACGGGCACGGCCCCGTAGCGCATGGCCATCATCTGCCCGAGGCCGCAGGGCTCGAACCTGCTGGGCATGAGAAAGAGGTCCGAACCGGCGAATATCCTCCTGGCCATTTCGTCGTCGTAGTCTATGCGAACGCCCACACCTCCGGGGAAACGCTCCTCCAGCTCCCTCATGCCCTCCTCCAGCTCCCGGTGTCCGGTTCCCAGCACCGCCAGCCCCACGCCCTCCTCCAGCAGCCTGGGAGCCGCCTCCAGCACCAGGTCCACCCCCTTCTGCGGGGTGAGCCGGCCAACCATGCCGGCCAGCACGTCCACTCCGTCGCCGATGCCCATCTCCCGGCGCAGCCGGGCGGAGCACCTGCGCCTGCCAGCGATGGAGTCCGCGGAGAAGCCGGCGGCCAGCGCCGGGTCGGAGGAGGGGTCCCAGGCCCGGTAGTCGATGCCGTTGAGCACCCCCTCCAGGGAGCCGGAGCGGCTACGCAGCACACCGTCCAGGCCGTGGCCCATGCCCGGCGTCTGTATCTCCTCTGAGTACGTGGGGCTTACGGTGGTCACCATGTCCGCCCACACGATTCCGGCCTTCAGGAAGCTCCAGCTCCCCCAGAACTCGATCCCCTCGGGGTTGTACAGGTCGGGAGGCAGGCCGGTGACGTGGTACTCCGAGGGGGGAAAGCGCCCCTGGAACGCCAGGTTGTGGATGGTGGTGACCGTGGCCGTGTCCGAGTCCCGCAGGTAGGCGGGGACCAGCCCCGCGTGCCAGTCATGGCAGTGCACCACGTCGGCTGGGAACACCCTGTTCAGCAGCGGAAGGACGGACCGGCAGAAGAAGGCGAAGCGCAGCGAGTTGTCCGGCCAGGCCTCCCCCGGCCGGGGCCCGTAAAGCCCTTCGCGGTCGAAGAGGGGGCTGCGGCCGATCAGGAAGACGGGACACTGCGTCCCCGGCAGAAAGGTCCTGGCCACGCCGAACTCCTCGCCCGTGAAGGTCCGGAAGCTGCCCGGAAGCCATTCCGGCTCGACGGGAAGGTCGATGTCGCCGTAGAAGGGCATGGCCACCGCCACCCGGTGCCCGGCCCCGGCCAGGGCCCCGGGAAGCGATCCCACGACTCCGGCCAGCCCGCCGGTGCTGGCCAGGGGGTAGGCCTCTGCGGATACCATCAGTATCCTCATCCGCTCCTCCTCCTTGCCAGATGAAAGCCGGCGTAGACCAGGAGGGCCAGCCCGGCCGCCAGCCATATCCACCGCTCGTAGCTGTGCAGGAAGGCCCTTGCGGTCTCCATGTTGTCCCCGGCCACCACACCGGCCGCCGCCAGCAGCGCGTACCATGCCGCCGCGCTGACGGAGACCGCCAGCGTGCTGCGGACAGGGCCCATTCCGGAGGCTCCCGCCACCACCACCAGCAGGGAGCGGACCCCGGGGATGAAGCGGCTGGCCACCAGCGCGAAGGGACCATGTTGCCGGAACAGGACCTCGGCCCTGCGGACCTTCTGCAGACCCAGCCTGCGGGCCAGGAATCCCCTGGTGAAGGCGCGGCCGGCGGTGCGGCCGAAGACGTAGAGGCCCACGCTGGACACCATGCAGCCCAGAAAGCCGGCGGCGGCCATGGTGGCCGCCGAGCTGCCCCCAACCCTGGCCCAGCCCGCGGTGACCACGAAAAGGAGGTCGCCGGGAACGGGAGGGAACAGGGTCTCCACCAGCGCTATCACCCCCAGGAGGGGGACGACCCAGTCACCGGGAGGGGTGCTCTCCAGCAGCCCCAGGAACCACTCGATCAAGGAAGTGGGCCGTCAGGAGCCCGGCGGGTCAGTCTGACCAGCGCCAATGCCCCCATGGCCTCGCCCCGTCCCAGGGGACCCAGGCCGTTGGTGGTGGTGCCCTTGACCCAGACCCTGCAAGGCCGGCACCCCAGGGCCTCGGCCAGGGCGGCCACCATCTCCTCCCTGGCCTCCAGGACCCGGGGCCTCTCACCCATCAGCGTCAGGTCGGCGCTGAGGACCCGCCAGCCCTTCCCTGCTGCGGCATCCACCGCCCGCCGCAGCAGCGTTCGGCTGTCCGCGTCCTTCCAGGCCGGGTCGCCGGGGGGAAAGAGCTGGCCTATGTCCCCCAGCCTGGCCGCCGACAGCACCGCGTCCGCCGCGGCGTGCAGGGCGGCGTCCCCGTCGGAGTGCCCGGCCGGCCCCACAGGATCGTCCAGGTGGACCCCGCAGGCCACCATAGGCCTCCCCTCCACCAGGGGATGGAAGTCCAGGCCGGTCCCCAGTGCGGTCTCCGTCCGGGGGAGGAAGGCCTCCAGCAGGCGCATGTCGCCGGGGCGCGTGAGCTTGATGTTCTCCCGCTCCCCCTCCACGGCCGCCACCTCCACCCCCGCCCTCTCCAGGGCGGCAGCCTCGTCGGTGCAGCCGGGAAGGGCGCGGAGAGCCCGCTCCAGCAGATCCAGCCCGGCGGCCTGGGGGGTCTGGCTCAGGCGGAGCCTGCCGCGGTCCACTGTGTTCTCCACCGACATTCCGTCGGGGGAGACCCTCTTCACGGTGCTGGCCACCGGATAGAGGGGAACCGCCGCCCCCCGCAGCTCGGCGGCGTCCATCACCCGGTGGAAGAGGGCGGCCGAGGCCAGGGGTCTGGCGGCGTCGTGAACCGCGGCATGGGTGACGCTTCCCAGGGCGTCCAGCCCTGCCAGCACCGACTGGCCGCGGACGCTTCCCCCCGGCCGGACCAGGAGCCTGTCGATGGCCGGGGGGGTCCAGTGCCGGCGCCAGTCGTACTCGGCCGGCACCACCAGGACCACCCTCGACACCCTCTCCATGGACAGAACGGTGCGCAGGCTGTGCTCCACCACCGGGACACCGTCCAGGGGAAGGAACTGCTTGGGGACCCGGCCGCCGTAGCGGCTGGACCCGCCGGCGGCCACTATCACCGCTCCCCAGACGGCTTCGGCCGCTTCCCGGCCGGACCGGTCCATCCTAGACCGTCACCTCCGCGTCCTCGGGGTGGGGGGAGTCGGTGGCCCGCGCGAAGATCATGGTGCCTCCGGAGGCCCGGAAGGTGGTGTGGCTCAGGGCGTCGACGGTGTTGCCCACGCTCTTCTCGCCGTTCTCCACCACCACCATGGTGCCGTCGTTGAGGAAACCCACCCCCTGTCCGGGATTCCTCCCCTTTCGGATGACCTTGACCCTTATCCTCTGGCCGGGGAGAACAACCTGCTTGGCCGCCGGGCCCAGCTGCTCCAGCCTGATGGTCCGGCTGCCCTCACGCTCGGCGGCGTCCAGGATGTCCGTGTCGTCACTTATCAGGGTGGCCTGCTCGTCCCGCAGCCAGTTCAGGATCCGGAGGCGCTCCCGCTTCCCCCCTCCGAAGTCCACGTACTCGATCTGCTCCTTGCCGGCGGCCTCCTCCAGCCTCTCCAGCGTCTCCTGGCCCCTGCGGGCCCTTCCCCGCTCCACCATGTCGTCGGAGTCCTTCATCTCCTCCAGCTTCTTCCTGGCCCCGGCGGGTACGATGAATGGACCGGTGAGCAGGCCGGCGTGGACCAGGTCGGCCACCCGTCCGTCCACTATGGTGCTCATGTCCAGCAGCAGCGACCGGCCAGCCGCCGGCTTCTCCTCCTCCGGCGCCGTCTCGATCAGGCCCAGCCTGCGGCCCTTGGTGATGCATACGTGGGCCATGGCGAATCCCAGGGCCAGGGGGATCATCACCAGCGGGTCCCCCCCGTACCTGCCCTCGTCCACCAGGCTGATGTTGCCCATGCGGAGCACGAACACAATCAGGACTCCCAGGATCAGTCCGGCGCTTCCACCCACCAGGGCGTAGAGAATGTCCTCCGCCGGCATCCTGTGGAACAGCATCTCCAGGCCGATGGCCACCAGGCCTATTCCCAGCCCCACCAGCCCCATCCACCAGTCGAAACCCAGTGAACCCACAAGGCCGAGTGCCAGAAGGAAGATAAGACGCGTCTCCCAGACCTTGCCTCTCATAACCAGCTACCTCCCTTTGGATCGTCATGGAGCAGGGAGTCGATTGAATCCATAACCGTCGAATACCCCACCGCTCCTGAATGGGCCGTCCCGCCGGAGTCCGTCTTCTCATCAATGTCGGGCCCGGAGGCCCGCACGTTCTCCAGCGAACCGGCCAGTGAATCGAATCCCAGTCCCTCTACCTCTCCCAGCCTGGTGTCGAAGAAGGACACCGGCCTTATCTCCCCGCCCAGCCCCACCTCGCCGCAGAGAACGGTTCCCCGCCTCAGGGGCCGGTCCAGGAGGCTGGAGGCCACCGCCAGGCAGACCCCCAGGTCCACGCCGGGGTCGGAGAGCGACATGCCCCCGGCTACGTTTACGTATACGTCCTGCTTGCCCAGGTTGAGCCCGCAGCGCTTCTCCAGCACCGCCAGCAGCATGGGCAGACGCTGACGGTCCAGCCCTATGGCCGTCCGCTGAGGCATGCCGTACCTGGTCTCGCTGGTCAGGGCCTGCACCTCCACCAGGAACGGCCTGGTTCCCTCCATCACGGCCACCACCACCGTCCCGGGGCGGGCCGCCTCCTCCCGCCTCAGGAAGTAGGCCGAGGCCTCCCGGACCCCCTGCAGGCCGGCGGCGGACATCTCGAAGACCCCCAGCTCGTTGGTGGAGCCGAAGCGGTTCTTGGAGACCCGCAGCAGACGGTAGCTGTGCGTGCTGTCGCCCTCGAAGTATACAACCGCGTCCACCAGGTGTTCCATGACCTTGGGGCCCGCTATGGCCCCCTGCTTGGTGACGTGGCCCACCACGAAGGTGGTCATGCTCCGGGTCTTGGTGATCCGCAGCAGCTCGGCGGTGCAGTGGCGCACCTGGGATACCGAGCCCGGGGCGCTGGACAGCTCCGGGGCGTAGACGGTCTGTATGGAGTCCACCACCAGAAGCGACGGCTCCCCCTCCCCCACCGCCCGCTCTATGCTGGAGAGGCAGGTGGCCGGAAGGACCGTCAGCCCCTCCGCCACGGAATCCGTCCTGCGGGCCCTTCCCGCCACCTGGGCAGCCGACTCCTCGCCGGTGGCGTAGAGGACGGAGGAGCCCTGCCGGGCAACCGCCGCCGCCAGCTGGAGCATGAGCGTGCTCTTGCCGATCCCCGGCTCGCCGCCGATGAGGTTGATGGAGCCGCGGAGGATGCCTCCCCCCATCACCCGGTCGAACTCGTCCATTCCGGAGACCGTCCGCTCCCCGGAGTCGGAGGGTATGGAGCCGATCTCCACCGGGCTGGCCTTCTCGGCCGGACGCCTCCCGGCGGACGTGCCCCGCTCCTCCACCTCCTCCACCAGGGTGCCCCACTTGCCGCAGTGGGGGCAGCGGCCGCTCCACGCGGGCGACCGCCCGCCGCACTCCCCGCAGACGAACACCGTCCTGCTCTTCGCCATCGGTCAGGGCTTCACGCCGTCCCTGGCCTCGGCGAAGAACCTGTATATGGCCGTGTCGAAGACCAGGTCGATGACGGCCCGGGGGCCGTTCCGCTGCTTGCCGATGATCAGCTTGATCTGTCGGAACATGTCATCGGTCCGGGGCATGCCCTGCTGCTCCTCGGCGGTCTGGTCGGGGTCGTGCAGGAACAGGACCACGTCGGCGTCCTGCTCTATGGCCCCGCTCTCCCGGAGGTCGTTGAGCTTGGGCGGGCCCGTGCGGTCCGCCGCCCGGCGATTGAGCTGGGAGAGGGCTATGACCGGCAGGTTGAGCTCCTTGGCCAGCGCCTTCAGAGAGCCGGATATCTGGGCGATCTCCTGCTGGCGGTTCTCGGCGCGGTCCTCGGACCTCATCAGCTGCAGGTAGTCCACGAACACCGCTCCCAGCTGTTCGTGCTTGGCCAGCCTGCGGGCCTTGGCCCGCAGCTCCATGGGACCGATGCCGGCGGTGTCCTCTATGTACATGGGAAGCCTCGACAGCCTGTCGGCCGCGTGCTGCAGGTCACGGACGTGCTTCTCCGGCAGGTTGGGGCTCATGATGGCCTGCAGCCCCACTCCGGCATTGGCGCAGACCAGCCGGTTGCTCAGCTGCTGGTCCGCCATCTCCAGGCTGAAGAAGCCCACCGCCTTCCCCGAGTGGGTGGCGATGTGCTCGGCCATGTTCAGCGCCAGCGTGGTCTTTCCCACCGAGGGCCTGGCCGCCAGCACCACCAGCTCTCCGCCATGTAGGCCCGTGGTCTTCTTGTCCAGCTCGTCGATGCCGGTGGATACGCCGGTGACTCCGTCCACGGAACCCCGCAGCTTCTCCAGGTCCGCCAGGCTCTGGCCCACCAGCTCGGAGAGAGGTACGAAGTCCTGCTCGGAGCGCTGGGCCGAGATCTCGAATATCCGCTTCTCGGTCCTGTCTATGAGGCCCGCGGCGTCCTCCCCGCCCTGTATGACCTCCCGGATGGTGTCCTGGCAGGTCTTCAGCAGCCTGCGCAGCATGGACTTGCTGCGTACTATCCTTATGTGCTCTATCACGTTGCTCAGTATGGGAATGTCCTCGGTGAGGGCGGCCACGTACTCCTCGCCCCCGCACTCGCCCAGCCACTTCCTGTCCGCCAGCTCCTCGCACACAGTCACCAGGTCGATGGCCGAGTTACGGGAGTCCAGCTCCCGGCAGGCCTGGTAGATGAAGCTGTGCCTGCGGTCGTAGAAATCCGAGTAGTTCAGCCTGGCGAACGCCTCCAGGGCGATCTCCTGGTCCAGGAGTATGGAGCCCAGCACCGACCGTTCGGCCTCCACGTTGCTGGGGGGCCTGTAGCCCTTGAGCTCATCCATCTCTAACCTTCCCTCCTCGGAAGCCCGCTGCTGTCGAGGAAGTCGCGCAGCTGTCGGACGTCGTCCCAGACCGGCTTCTTGAGGGCGGGCGAGCGGAGCAGGGCCGCCGGGTGGTAGGTGGCCATCAGGGGCACGTCCATGTAGGAATGCATGCTCCCCCTGAGAACGCCTATGCCCTCCCGCCTGCCGGTGAGGGTCCTGGCGGCGGATGCCCCCAGGGCCACTATCACGCCCGGCCTCATGATCCGTATCTGCTCCTCCAGCATCCAGAGGCAGGCGGTGACCTCGTCTCCGCGGGGAGCCCTGTTCTTCGGAGGCCGGCACTTCACGATGTTGGTTATGTAGACCGATTCCCGGTCCAGGTCTATGGCTGCCAGTATGCGGTCCAGCAGCTTTCCCGCCCTGCCCACGAAAGGCTGGCCGGTACGGTCCTCGTTGGCCCCCGGCCCTTCGCCCACCAGCACGATCCCCGCCGCCGGGTTGCCGTCACCGAAGACCATCCTGTTCCTGGTCTCGCCCAGACGGCACCTGGTGCAGTCACCTATCTCCTCCCGCAGTCGGGCCAGGTCCCGCCTCACCTCGTCCGCACTCTCCGCAGCTCCCGTTTCCATGCCATCCTCTTCCGGTTCCTCGTCGGCCCTGCTCTGCAGCCATCCCTCAGGCAGGTACACGCGCCTCAGGCCGAAGCTGGCCGCCGCCCGCCAGACAGGGTCGCGCCTTCCCGCCCGGTCAGCCATCGCCGCGCTCCCCCAGCCATCGGCCCAGGCAGGCGGCCAGGGCCTCGGCCACGTACCGCTTTGAGCCGGGGGGTATCTCCAGCCGCCGGCCGTCCTCGCCCAGCAGTACGCCGGCGTTGGCCCCGCTCTCCATGCCCTGCCCCTCCAGGTCTCCCCTGTTGAGGAAGACGGCGAAGGCCCCCTTGCGCCTCATCTTGGCCAGGGCCCGCTCCTCTCGGCCCCCGGCCATCTCCAGGGCGAAGGCCAGCACCGGGCAGCCGGCGTCCAGCTCCGCCAGCAGGTCGGGGTTGGGCTCCAGCTCCAGCTGCGGGGCCGTCTCCCTGCGGTCCATCTTCCCCTTCGCCCGGGAAGCCGGACGGAAGTCCGACACCGCAGCCGCCATGGCCAGCAGGTGAGCGCCGCGGACGTGCTCCCGCAGGGCCCTCCCCATCTGCAGCGCCGTCTCCACTTCCACCAGGTCCACCCCCGCAGGGGGCTCGGCCCGCATGGGGCCGGCCACCAGGGTCACCGACGCACCGGCGTCCCGGAAGGCGGAGGCCAGCATGCAGCCCATCAGCCCGCTTGCCCGGTTGGAGAGGAAGCGCACGTCGTCCAGGGGCTCCCTGGTGGGCCCGGCGGTGACCACCACCTTCCGTCCGCCCCAGTGGTCCAGGCCGTCGGTGCATCCGTGGTACTCCAGGGCCTGGGCGGGGTAGGGGCTCCACGCCAGGCCGCAGGAGGTGGACGTGTATATATCCTCCATGCGCTGCAGGGCCTCCGCCCTGGCGCCGTTGAGCACGAAGTAGTCGAAGGCCCCCAGCCAGCGGACCTCCCGGGCGGCGGCCTCCATCCGCCTCTCCACCGTGGAGGAGTCGTCGGTGCCCCGGCCGGTGAGCCTGGCCCGCAGCTCCGCCGCGGAGGGGGGCAGAACGAAGACCAGCACCGCGCCGGGCCAGCGCTCCCTCACCTGCATGGCCCCCTGGACGTCTATGTCCAGAACCACGCTGCTTCCGGAGGAGGTGGTCTGTCGCACCCACTGGCGGTCGGTTCCGTACAGGCTGCCGTGGACCTCGGCCCACTCCAGGAAGAAGCCCCGGTCCATCCGGCTGCGGAACTCCTCCTCGTCCACGAAGTCGTAGTCTCTTCCCTGCCGCTCGTCTCCCCTGGGGGGCCGGGTTGTGGTGGACACGGAGAAGCGGGCGTCGGCGAAGGTCTCCACCAGGTGTCTGGCCAGGGTCGTCTTGCCGGCCCCGGAAGGCCCGGCCACCACGATCAGTCTTCCGTAGCTACTCGAGGTTCGCAACCTGCTCCCTAAGCGCTGCCAGATCGTTCTTCATCTGTACAACCTGCATCTGGGCCCCGGAGTCGTCCACCTTCGAGCCCATGGTGTTGAGCTCGCGGTGTATCTCCTGCAGCAGGAAGTCCAGCTTCCTGCCCTGGGGGCCTCCGGCCTTCAGTATGTCCCTGACGGCCTCCACGTGGCTGCGGAGCCGCTCGTACTCCTCGGTGACGTCCACCCTGTCCGCCAGGAGGGCCAGCTCCTGGTAGAGGCGCCCCTCGTCCTCCGGCGGGGAGTCCAGCAGGGCCGCCACCCGCTCCTTCAGCGCCTCGAATCGGCCGGCCACCCTGTCCTCCTGGCCCTCCATCACCGATTCCGTGGCGGCGGCGATGCCGGCGATCCTCTCGGACATGGCCGCGGCCAGGTTGGCCCCCTCCCGGGCCCTGGACTCCAGGAAGCCCTCCAGGGCCGATCCCGCGCATTCCATGAGCTTCCGCGACAGCAGCTCCGGGTCCTCCCGGCCGGGGTCCGGGGCGCCCACCACTCCCGGCAGGGAAAGCAGGTCGCCGGCGGTTACGCCCACCTCCAGGCCGTTCCTGCGGGCCAGCTCCCTGGCGACCTCCAGGTACCTCTCGGCCTGAACCGGGTCCACCACAGCCCCGGCGCCCGCCTGGGCAGGCTCCAGCCTGGCGGTGAGGGTGACCCTGCCGCGGGAGACAGACTCGGAGACCATGCTCCGCAGGCCGGCCTCGTTCTCGGCGGTGGACAGTGCGTCGTCCAGGCGAAGAGACAGCCTCAGGCCCTTGCCGTTCACCGAGCGGATCTCCACCGAGAGCGAGAAGGCCTCCGCCTGACAGGTGGCGGAACCGAAACCCGTCATTGACTGCATAGTCTTGTCTCCAAACCGTTTGCATTAGTGCTGCAGCGGCGCCACCCGGCCCGGGACCGCGCGGCTTCTCTCACCGGGCCACGGTCGGGTATTATATACCCACCACGTTATGATGTCGTCCCGCACACGGGGAGGTACTGCCGTGCTGGAGGGCGTTTTTTTCTGCGCTCTGGTGCCGGAGCTGCGCAGCCGGCTTGAGGGCCGCACCGTCCGGAAGGTGGGGGTGGTCATACGCCACGGCCTGACCCTGGTCTTCCCCGGGGGCGCCCTCTTCCTCTGCGCGCGGCCGGACCGGCCCGGCATATGGTTCAGCTCCGAAAGTCACGAGATGACCGAGCCGGATTCCCCGGCGTGGGCCGACCATCTGGAGGGTGCCGTCGTCAGGAACGTCCGTCAGCAGGGGGCCGACAGGGTCATCATGCTGGAGATGGAGTCCGCAGACCCCTACTCCCCCGGAGGCGTGCGACTGGTCTTCGAGGCCACCGGAAGAAACGCCAACCTGCTGCTGGTCCGCAGCAGCGACCAGAGGGTCCTGGCCGTCACCCGGAGGGTGGACCGGGAGCGGTCGCGCTACCGCACACTGGTGCCCGGCTCATCCTACCGCCCCCCTCCCCCCTCCGGGCTTTCCCCCGGGGAGTGGTGCGGCGGCGGAGAAGGGGGCCTGAGCCTTCCCCCCAGCCCCGGGGAGAGCGACATCTACCGGCAGCTGGAGGGCGTCGGTCCCTGCACGGCAAGGGCCGTTCTGCGGGAGGCGGAGTCATCCGGGAGAAGCCCCATGGACGTGCTCTGCGGCCTGGAGGAGAAGCTCCTGCGGGGGGAGTTCCGGCCCTGGTCGGGCCCCGACGGCCCCCTGCCCGTTCCCCTGGGCCCGGGGGAGCCCCTGGAGGACCCCCTGGCCCCCGCGGACGACAGGGTGCAGCAGACCGTGCGTCGCGGCACTCTGGAGGACTACCTGCGGTCCATCCGTCGGGAGGAGGCCGCCCTGCGCCGCCGGCTGGACAATCTGGAGCAGGCCCGGTCGGAGATGACGGGGCCGGAGGAGTACCGCCACTGGGGGGAGCTGCTGCTGGCCAACGCCCACCAGGTGGAGAAGGGGAGGGCAGGCGTGGTCCTGGACGACTGGGAGGGGGGACGCACCAGGATTCCACTTTCCCGGTCGCGGGACGCGGTCTCCAACGCCCAGCGCTACTTCCGGAAGGCCAGAAGGTGCGCCAGGGAGAAGGAGAGCCTGCAGCGCTCCCGGCGCAGCGCCCGGAAGCGGCTGGCGGAGCTGGAGCAGATGGCCTCCGAGGCCACGGAGCTGGACTCGCGGGAGCTGGAGAGGCGCCTGGCCCGCCGCCGGAAGCGCAGGAGGCGCGGGAGGTCCCAGGGGCCCCCGGAGTACCCCCTTTCCGGGGGATGGAGGTGCTTCGTGGGCCGCAGCGCAAAGGAAAACGACAGAGTCACCTTCGGCCTGGGCCGAAGGGGCGACATCTGGCTGCACGCCAGGGGGCTGGCAGGCGCGCACGTTCTTGTGAAGAGGGAGGGGAGGGGAGACAACCCGTCATCCCGGACCCTCATGCAGGCCGCCTCCATCGCCGCCAACCACAGCCGGGGCTCGGGCAGCTCCATAGTCCCCGTGGACTACACGGAGGTCCAGCACGTGCGGAGGATGAAGGGCGGCGGTCCCGGCCAGGTCACCTACACGGGGGAGAAGACGCTCTACCCGGATCTCTCCGATCCCGGCACCAGATGTTTCCTGGAGAGGATCGGCGACGCATGACGGCGGGAGGCGGCCGGGTGGACTTCTCCCGGCCCCGCGGGCGATATTGGGGCGGACGGGAGGAAGCGTGAACAACAGGAGAACATCCAAGATGCGCAGGGCCTACCTCTTCCGGAACCTGGCACCTGCCGAGCTGGAGCCCTTCCTCAAGACGGCCCGCTACCGCAGCTACAGCCCCAACGAGGTGGTGATCGCCGAGGAGGAGACGGGGGACGACCTCTTCCTGATCCTCTCGGGTAGCGTGCGGGTGATCAAGGGACGCAGCGAGGAGTACGAGCAGGTGATCGGCATGCTCCGCGAGGGGGAGTTCTTCGGCGAGATGGCCCTCATCGACCGGATGCCCAGAAGCGCATCCGTCTACGCCCACGAGCCCCTGAAGCTGGCCATATTCAGCCACGCCGACCTCAGGAGCATCTTCGAGAGGAACCCCGCCATCGGCCTGAAGGTGGTGACGGCCTTCGCCGAGGTCCTCTCCCAGCGCCTGCGCAGCACCAACGACAAACTGAAGACCCTCCTCTTCCTGGAGAGGACCTTCTGATGACCAGGGCCGTGGTGCTGGTGCTGGACGGAGTCGGCGCCGGCGAGATGCCCGACGCCGACAGCTACGGCGACGCCGGAAGCGACACCCTGGGAAACCTGGCGGCAGCCGTGGGAGGGCTGGACCTTCCCAACCTGCAGCGGATGGGACTGGGAAACCTCCACCGCATCCAGGGCGTTCCCCCCAGCCCGGAACCTGACGCGGCCAGGGGAAGGATGGCCGAGCTCTCCTCCGGCAAGGACTCCACCACCGGCCACTGGGAGATGATGGGACTGCAACTGGCCGAGCCCTTCCCCACGTTTCCCTCGGGCTTCCCCCCGGAGGTGGTCGAGGAGATCTCACGGCGCACGGGCCGGGGCGTAATCTGCAACCGTCCCGCCTCGGGCACCGAGATAATAGAGGAGCTGGGCCCCCGTCATCGGAAGACCGGAGAGCTGATCGTCTACACCTCCGCCGACAGCGTTCTGCAGATCGCGGCCCACGAGGACGTCGTGCCCCGGGAGGAGCTGTACGACGCCTGCCTGACGGCCCGGGAGATCATGCGGCCTCCGCGCCTGGGAGTGGCCAGGGTCATCGCCCGGCCGTTCGTGGGCGAGCCTGGCGGCTACACCAGGACCCCCGGACGCCGCGACTTCTCCCTGGAGCCCACCGGCCGGACCCTGCTGGACGCCCTGGCGGAGGCCGGCATACCCCGTACCGGCGTGGGCAAGATAGACGACCTGTTCGCCCACCGGTCCATCACCACCGAGCACGTCCCGGACAACGGCCGGGGCCTGGAGGTCCTCTCCCGCCAGATGACGGAGGTGGGCTCAGGCCTGATCTTCGCCAATCTGGTGGATTTCGACATGCGATGGGGCCACCGCAACGACGTGGAGGGGTTCCGCCGGGGACTCGAGCAGGTGGACGCCGCCCTGCCCGACCTCCTGGCTCTGCTGCGGCCGGGCGATGTCTTCATCATCACCGCCGACCACGGCAACGATCCCACCACTCCCAGCACCGACCACTCCCGGGAGTACGTACCCCTGCTCTGCCATGTCCCGGGGGGACGGGCCGCCGACCTCGGCCTGCGGGAGACCTTCTCCGACGTGGCCTGCACGCTGGCTGCGCACTTCGGGCTGGACGAGACCTTTCCGGGCACCTCCTTCCTGGAGGAGGTGAGGGCGTGAGCGGAGAGGACGCGGTGAGGGACAGGCTCCTGGAGACGGCCCGCGGCCTGCTGGACCGCTGCCGCTGCCCCTACTCCCGTTTTCGGGTGACCGCGGCGGTGATGTGCTCCGACGGTTCGGTCCACGGAGGGGTGAACGTGGAGAACGCCTCCTACGGCCTCACCATGTGCGCCGAGCGGTCGGCCATGTTCTCGGCCGTGAGCGCCGGATGCGGCTCCATCACCGATCTGCTGGTCTACTCTCCAGACGGCGACCCCACCCCCTGCGGCGCCTGCCTGCAGGTGGCGGCGGAGCTGGGGCCGCCCTCCATGCGGGTGCACATGGCCGACCCGGACGGAAGGGTGGAGACGGTGACGCTTTCGTCTCTGCTTCCCCGCTCCTTCGGCCTGGACAGCTGACCCCCCGGAGCGGCACCGGCTCTTGACGCGCCCGCCGCCGGGTGTAGAGTTTGTGCCTTCCGAATGCATACGAAACCGCTTTGGAGGCAGCACATGGAAAAGCACATAGCCGATTTCGAGAAGGGCGAGGACATCGTAAGGGTGTCCCTGTCGGAGTTCAAGGGACGCCAGTACGTGAACGTCCGCATCTACTACATGAACGACGAGGGCGAGTGGAAGCCCACCCGCAAGGGGATCACCCTGGCCCCGGAGATGATGCGCGACGTCCACGGGGCCCTGGGAGAGGCCCTGGAGGCGCTGGAGGACAGCGAAGTGGAGGTCGGCTAAACTAGCCGCACTCGCTGTAGCCGCAGTTCAGGGCGCAGGAGACGCAGCCCGACTCGTACTTCAGGGGTCCGCCGCAGTTGGGGCAGGCCCCTGCGTGGTTGCCCGGGTTGCCGTCTGTGTCCGCAAGCTCCCCCCGGCCCGCCGTCTCGGTCCCGTGCCACTGTATGGCCTTTCCGATGGCGTCGGCGCAGGACATTATCCGCACGCCCTTCTGCCAGACCACCCGGTGGCAGCTGATGCCCATCAGCTCGCTGCAGATCTCCTCTGGGGGTATCCCCGACCGCAGAGCCAGCGAGACCAGGCGGCTTATGGCCTCCGCCTGGCTGGCTGCGCATCCCCCCGCCTTGCCCATCTGGGTGAAGATCTCGAAGGGTCCGTTCTCGTCGCTGTTGATGGTGACGTAGAGCTTGCCGCATCCGGTCTGGATCCTCCTTGTCGTCCCCGTGGTCAGCTCCGGCCTGCTCCTGGGCTTCCTGGGCTGCAGTGAGGCGACGGGGGGCTCGGCCTCCTCGGACTCCCCGGCGGCCCGGTCGATGTTCAGCACCTGCCGGTCCCTGCTGCCGTCGCGGTAGATGGTCACCCCCTTGCAGTTCAGGCTGCGGGCCAGGGTGAACACCTCCGCCACGTCGTCCCTGGTGGCCGAAGATGGCATGTTGACCGTCTTGGATACCGCGTTGTCGGTGTACTTCTGGAAGGCCGCCTGCATCCTCACGTGCCAGGAGGGGGATATGTCATGGGAGGTGACGAAGACCCTGGCCGCCTCCTCGGGGACCTGCTCCAGACCCCGGCAGCTCCCCTCCTCGGCCACCCGGTCGAGGAGCTCGTCGGAAAGGAAGCCCCCATCCCGCGCGGCCTGGGCGAAGAGCGGGTTCACCTCCCGCAGCTCGTCCCCCTCGTCCAGCAGGTTGCGGCGGGTGTAGGCCAGGGCGAATGCCGGCTCCACACCGCTGGAGCACCCGGCGATGATGGAGATGGAACCGGTGGGAGCGATGGTGGTGACGGTGGCGTTGCGCATGGGGGGCAGGCCCTGCCGCTCGTATGTGCTGCCGCGGAAGTTGGGAAAGGGCGCCCGCTCCCGGGCCAGCTCGGTGCTGGTCTGCCGGGCCCTGTCGGCCACGAAGCTCATCACGTTCTCGGCCATGTCCAGGCCCTCCTGTGAGTCGTAGGGGACCCCCAACCGGTAGAGCATGTCAGCGAACCCCATGACCCCCAGGCCGATCTTGCGGTTGCCCCGTACCATGCCGTCGATCTGCTCCAGGGGGAACCGGTTCACCTCGATCACGTCGTCCAGGAACCGCACCGCCTGGCGGACCACCCTTCCCAGCCGTGACCAGTCCACCTCCGGGCCGGCCTCCCCCTCCTTCACCATCAGGGAGAGGTTCACAGAGCCCAGGTTGCAGGCCTCGTAGGGCAGCAGGGGCTGCTCGCCGCAGGGGTTGGTGGCCTCTATCTCCCCCACGTGGGGGGTGGGGTTGGCCTCGTTCATCCGGTCTATGAAGATCAGACCCGGCTCCCCGCTGGACCAGGCGGCGTCCACCAGCCTGCCGAAGACCTCGCCGGCGTCCAGGGAGGCTGTGGAGTCTCCAGTCCTGGGGTTTATGAGGTCGTAGCGCTCCCCCTTCTCCACCGCGTCCATGAACCGGTCGGTGGCGGCCACCGAGAGGTTGAAGTTGTTCAGCCGCTTCATGTCGCGCTTCACGTCTATGAAGTCCTCTATGTCCGGATGGTCCACCCGCAGGACGGCCATGTTTGCGCCCCTTCGGACTCCCCCCTGCTTCACCGTCTCGGTGGCCCTGTCGAAGACGGTCATGAACGAGAGAGGGCCGCTGGAGACCCCCTTGGTGGAGTGGACAGCGTCGTCCCTGGGGCGGACGCGGGAGAAGGAGAAGCCCGTGCCCCCGCCGCTCTTGTGGATCAGGGCCGTGTGCTTCACCGCCTCGAAGATGCTCTCCATGGAGTCCTCCACGGGGAGGACGAAGCAGGCGGAGAGCTGGCCCAGCTCCCGGCCAGCGTTCATCAGCGTGGGGGAGTTGGGAAGGAACTCCCTGCCCGCCATCAGGTTGTAGAACTCAATCGCCCGACCCTCGGAGTCCCCGCCGAAACCGTCCTCTGCGGAGGCCACCGTCCGGGCCACCCTCCAGAACATGTCCCGGGGGCTCTCCGTCACCTCCC
>Ga0207797_1000334_pt1 | contig 36318 bp, 30 predicted proteins | sample PRCRCaboRojoPR_6_FD_187275 | JGI IMG/M metagenome (GOLD analysis project Ga0207797, IMG submission 187275) | Marine sediment microbial community from Cabo Rojo, Puerto Rico - PR CR 10% Liquid 1 (SPAdes) | ecosystem: Environmental > Aquatic > Marine > Coastal > Sediment | place: Cabo Rojo, Puerto... | reverse complement strand
TTCGGGAACGTAAATCAGACCCCAGCCGGTTTCCTTGTCGAAACCGGGCTCCCCTACATCCTTCGTGAAGCATTCCCTGATCTTGCTCCTTACTGCATCAACACCCAGATCCTTCAACTTTGGCTGGGTAGACAAAATTAACGCCACCAACCCGGCACCCTGAGGCGAAGAAAAAGACGTTCCAGATCCCGCGTCGCCGAACTCTCCACCGAGAAGGGTGGTGAAGACGTTCTCTCCGGGAGCAACAAAATCTACTTCTTCTCCGTAATTTGAAAAAGAACTCCTGCTCTGTTTTTTTAGATTATAAGAGCCAATAGCTATTACACGTGGATCAGCAGCAGGCGTATCAACTATTCCTTCTCCGTCGTTTCCAGTAGCAGCCACTATTACTGGGGGATTCAAAGATCTCGCCCTAAAATCATCATAGAGGAAGTCCAGCACCTTGGCAAAATATTCTCTCGTCTGTCGTTCCTTCGAAGGTCTGCAGCGGGAACAACCCAGGCTCATATTTACAACATCAGCTTCCAGGTAGAACGCGGCTATTAGACCTTTAGCAATTGTTTCCTGAGAGGCGAACCTGCTCTGGCCAAATACCTTTATGGGAATAACTCGACTGTTGAAGGCAACTCCGGCTCCTAATTTTTGATTTCCTCCACGAGCTGCAGCAATACTGGAAACCATAGTTCCGTGCCCCCTTCTATCGTCCGCGGTAGAAGTCCCGAGCAACAGGGCAAGATCCTGCGAACCGCTGCTTACGTCCACGCCATTCGGTGCCAGTCGCGAAGTTCTTACTTCGTCTTTCACCGCCAGATCCAGACCAGTATCCACAACCGCGACCTTGACTCCCTGACCTTTTATTGGGAAGAAAACTTTCCAGCCGGTAAAAATATTGGTCGCTTCAAGCTGTTCCTGTTCGCCTATATTTGGATCGTTAAGTTCAGTTTCTTCCTGGAGTAACGTCATAAGGCCGTTTTCACTTGCATATTTAACTCCGTCTTCCTTTCCCAGCTCTTCCGCCGTATTAATGGTGTTTCTAATCCCTCTGTTCTGTAAGCGTGCTACGTAAAAGTCCGTAGGGGGAATTTTATCTAGCGCAGCAATACCGTATTTCTCCTTCAGTAAAGCAAAATCAACCGAATCCTCATCAAGCTGTAAAATAACTTCTCCGGGAACGAAATTAATATATTGACCGGACTGGTCAGTTGCCCTCTCCATCAAATCTTCTGGCACCTGGCTGCCCCATTCCTTAGCCTGTTCTTCCGTGACTTCATCTCCCTGATTGCTTGCACACGATTTGTCAATATTTATTTTAACGGTATTGCTCTGATTTCCAGGACCTTTGACTCGAAGAGTGGTCTCGCCTTCCAAACCCGGTGGCACAACCGTAACAACTGCCTTACCGGAAGCGGCAACCAGTTTTGCCTGTTTCTCGCCATTTCCAAAATCTACCCTGCCTTCCCACTTAAAGGTTTCCGGGTCCTGTATATCCGTAACCGGAATTAGAAGTGTCGAACCCGGTGGGGCACATACTCCGCTCATGAAGGAGCTCGGTATTCGTAAGCCCCGAAAGAAAGAACGATCTCTTTCACTCTGTACTGAGAGCGTAAAATTACCTATTACTTCGTGCTCCTGACTTTTTTGAGAAGGGGAATTACACTCTACTTTGAAGGAAGAGCTTATTTGGTAAAAACCGGTTGGAACATCTTCTGTGATTACTGCATAGATGGTAATTGTTTCGAATTCTCCGGATCCCACCTTTAGTTTCTGCGGAACAGGTAGGAGGAATATTTCCCCCGAGCTTGGGGCCGGAAATATATCTAGTTCTTCTAACGTTGTTATGGGTTGTGAGACAAAATCTTTAGAATCAAAGTGACAGGTATTGGAAATGTTTATCGTTGCAAGTGGCACCCTATCACCTGGTACTCCAACGTTATTTAGTTGAGGGCCTAGAACGGATAAACAGCATTCTTTCTCCACTACAGGCTGAACATAAAAAGTGAAAGTTTTCTTGTCGGTATAAGTCTTACTCGCGTATATTGAATCACCACACCTGGCTATTACTGTTAGTTCAACTTGATAATAACCTGGAGAAAGATCTCTGGAAAAATTCCCCAGTATATTTACCGAGGAACTTCCGCCGTAGGGAATATTAGCTGTACTTGAAGAAAGTGAGAAAACCATGCTACCGGAACTCGGAGCTGAGTCTATACTGGTAGATAAAGATATATTAGCGACCATTGAGTTCGGAGCTCCGGGATAAGCGGAACAATCGCTATTAACTTCTACATATGCTATTGGCAAGGAACTGCCAGGATTAACTGCTGAGACCAACTGGTTTCCGATATTCGGCTGGCAGCAAGAATATGTTTGATCTGAAAATACCGTAAGGGTGAACGTGCCGGAAGTAATCGTGTCACCGTAGTGTCCCCAATCTTCGCCAGCACACGTATCTGTACAGGTAGAACTTACCGTTACGGTAAATTCATATACCCCTGGGGACAAATCGGGGGACAGCTCCATCATGATATCAAAGGTCGTCTCTTCCGGGTACGGAGACTGGAAGGTTTGGGCCGAGGCTGGAGAATCGCGAAGTGTTATTGTGCCTTGTGATGGCCCTCCTCCGGTATAATTGATCGAAGGTTGATTCAGGTCAATTTCGGCGCCACATTCCCAGTTAGAGCCCACGGTTACGCTAACCTGGGTTAGTTGAATCGAAGTATCACCGGGATAGCCCGATACCGAGCCGCTGTTAGTCGTAAAACTTGGAACACACTGAGAAAAACTCGCAGGAGACAAAATCAGGCAGAATAGTAGTATAACTCCGATGGAGAAGACAAACCTGGTGAAGTCAAGTTTTCCAGACATCTTGCCTCCTGTACTTTTTCTCTTTATAACATAGTTAAGTAAAATAATCAATCAGGCGCTTAATCACCAGATTATAATAAGTCAGGACCTTCTTCAAGAACTAAACTCAGGGTGTGAAGTAGCAATAGTCACCACAAAAGCGGAAACCTACAAAAAAAGGTCCCGCTGGAAATCATTCCCGCGGGACCGTCAATGTTACCTCGGCTACGTTTTTCCGACGTCCCGTAGTCAGTACTGGTTAAAGGTAGCTGGCTTTCAGTTCCTGAACTAACGATTTGTAGTTTTCAAATGCTTCTTTCTTCCGACCGAGTTCGATCAACTCTACTGATCTTCTAACCAATTTTTCATAAAGGTCCTCGTATACCCTTGAACTATTCTTCAAGCTATTGATCTTTTCTATTATCCTGGGTGCTATTTCGTAGTACTCATTAACAATCTGATTTCCTTCCGGGAGTTTTTTTACAAAGCTGTCACGGAAATCTCTCAATGTGGTCAGTTCATAACAGTCGTCGGGTAGGTTTTTGGCCTCGACGCAGGCAGTAGTCAGGAAACAGGTACCCGCTTCCGCATTGGTGTCAGTACTGACGTCCGTCGAAACCGTGGTATCCGTAGTTATATCGTGAGAGTCCCATTCGTAGGTTGAGTGGTTGGTAGTGGTAGTTTCAGTTATGCTTTGAAGCTGAGTGAGGTTCGCATCGATACCTATTGATATACAATTCATAAGACAACTGTAATTTGTAATAATGTTTATGTTTGCATACGCGCTAGAAGGCGTAAATCCCCCGGGAAGCTCAACTACCTCAAGGTTACCTTGAGCATCAAGGTGAGCCGTGCCGGGTATTACATCAACGTTGGCCCCCTTATCTCCGAACCTAGTCTCACCAAAGCTGATTCCATTCCAGTTGGTTACCATGATATCTACCAGTTGGAGGTTATTGGCCGCCTCAATCAAATCGTTGGAACTAGTAGAACCGGCCAAGTTTAAAATAGCCGCCCAGGTATGAACGCCAGTGAAACCCAGAGCATTTAAAGGGTTGGGTGCTCCAACATTGTTTACGAAGTCGTCTCTAAATGGACCTATATAATCGCTGGCGAAGTCCGCGTCCGCTTGAAAAATTCCGTTAAAGAATTGGACGTTACTGAGAGTCCAGCGCCATCCTCTCATCTCTTCGGGAGAGAGACCCTGCGTGACCCCCTGCAGGGTGGATAAGAATGGATCCGCAAATACGAGACCGGGACGGTCCTCCACTGCTATTGAGCGGTCCACCATATCCTTTACAAGAAAGATAACCTGATTGGAAGGTAATACAGGAATCAAGGCATCCTCCGCCCCCAAATCCATTTCATTTATCTTCTCAGCGATCTCTCCCAGAGTAACACCGCGATCTAGGATTACCGGTTCCAGAGTAAACCTGCCAGGAAATTCTCCCTCGACTCCTTCTTCCGCAAAACTCTTAATCCATTTGAGGTCGTCTTCTACTCCCGGATACTCCACGATGAGATAGACATAGTTACTTGGCACCAGCGCCTTTTCTTCCTCGGAAATCTCATCCATGAAATTCGAGAGAGCAGCAAAGAGAGATTTAGCTCCCTGCACCGTGTCCGAACATATCCTGAAGAAAGAATCCATATCTCTCTTTGTTAGAGAAGACAGGAATGCACCAGAGGAGATCATAGGTAAACCTTCGGTTGCCGCTGCTTCACTTGCTTTGTAGGTAACATCGCTGCTCAAGCAACCGAGTATACCCGACACCCCTTTTGACTTCATCTCTCGAACTTTCATCGCACCCTCATTCGGATCGAAACCGTGATCTGCAAAAACAAGTTCGAGTTTCCTGTCACCAAGGTTTGGAATTCCTTCCCACGCGGGTATCAATTCGGGATAGCCAAAAGGTTTAGATGAATTTACCATATCCGCTGCATACTGGGCCGCTTTCTGCATTTCCAGTCCAGCAGGATGAACTCCAAGCGGCCAGATAACTCCCAACTTCACCGAGTTCTGGGCCCGTGCCTTAAAGTTACTCAAGGCGCTCAATCCTATTAAAGTGCCAGTTGTTCCTTTGATAAATGACCTACGGGTAATACCGCCCTTCTTTGACCGAGATTTTCCCATTTTCGACACCTCCTCAAAGTACCGAACTGCCGATTTAGTTTTATCTCTTGTTGCAAATCAACCGATTTCCCTCACCGAGGCCCATCACAAATACATTCTGTAAAGAAACGCCCGATCGTCCGCTGGTGTTATAAAGAGGTTCGAGCTAGAGAGATTACAGGAAAGTGATAGAAAGATAAGCTATATAAAAACCTCGAAGCAGCGACATAATTCCTCAGCCTCGTCTCTTTGTGACCAATACTCGTAACCATTACAAAAACCTTTCAAATTATTATATCATCGATATTTAGTGTTGTCAATTTTTGCCCTATATGCTGCCATATATTAAATTACCTGGATATTATTCTCATATTGTAAAATATTTTCGAGATATAATGAAAATATAAATTCAAAGTAGCTGGCGGGAACAAATCGCCTGAGTCGTGTCTGGCCCGGCCATGAGACAAAACACCGAGCCAGCTCTGCAATCGATATTTGAGTTCGCGCGGTTTTGTTGCCGTTACTGGGCCCGATTATTTGTTCTCACTTCCCGGGCAGACCTTATAGCGCACCGGTTCGCCTCAGAATATTACAGGTATGGGAGACTCGACAGCAAGGTAAGGCACGAGTGGCCAAGGGTAAAAATGTAAGACGGGGTTATTAATGATTATCAGTAACGATCATGTCCAGAAATATTTCTACTATTTCGGGGTCAAACTGAGTTCCGGCGTTCTCCTTCAGCTCTCTTACCGCCTCGTTCCTGGATAAAGCCTTTCTATACGGCCTATCCGTTCTCATTGCGTCCCAGGCATCCACGACGGCAATAATCCGGGCCTCCAGAGTTAATTCTTCCCCGCTCAAACCTCTGGGGTAACCGGATCCGTCGTAGTGTTCCTGGTGCTGCCCGATAATCTTAGCCGCCCTCTCTAGTTGGCCTACCTTTCCGACTATCATCTCTCCAATTCGGGGATGTTTTTCCATCTCGTCCCACTCGTCTTCCGTCAGCTCATCTGGCTTACCGAGTATTGAATCGGGTACACCGATTTTGCCGATGTCGTGTAAAATCGAGGCATATTTAATCTGCTCCAGCCTTTCATCCGAGAGACCGACCCTTTCTCCGACCCTAACTGAATATTTCTGAACTCTATCTATGTGTTTTCCCGTATACTCGTCTTTTGCTTCGATCGTTCTGTTCAATGCCTGCAAAGTTCCCAGAGTAGCCTGTTCAAGTTTTTCTTCGGCCTCTTTTCGCTCCGTAACGTCCAACGAAAAGCCCAAATAGCGGTTTTCGGAAATCTCTACGGCTTTTAGCACCATCTGACCCTCGGTTCCGTCTCTGGCCAAGTAAGGCAACTCAACTTTCATCTCTCCCTCGTCAAGTAATTTCTGGAAAGCGTGCTGTGCCTTGTCCATTACCCGATCCGGATGAAGATCCGGGACCTCCATGTCTAGAAGTTCGCTCCTGGAATAGCCCGTCATATCGGTGGCCGCCTCGTTTACTTCTACGTATTGTGCTTTTTCATCGGCGACAAAAACACCCAGAGGGGCGTTTTCTACGTAGCTGCGAAACTTTTTCTCGCTTTTCCTCAGGTCGGTCTCCATTTTCTTCCTCTCGGTTACATCGCTGATGAACCCATGAATGTTTTCAAGTTCACCGTCCTGGCCGTATAGACCTCTCCCTCTTTCCCAAACCCACTTTACCTTTCCCTCTCTGGTCTTTATCCTGTACTCCAGCTCGAAGGGTTGCTTGTTATTCAAACTCTTCTGGACTTCCTCCCAAACAAACCGTTTATCTTCGTCCAGGACAAGATCTCCGTAAGCAACGAGCATATTGTCGACGATCTCTTCCGGGGCGTAACCCGTTAGATCCTCACAACCCTCGCTGACAAATTTCATCGTCCAGCTCCTGTCATTCTCGCACTTGTACGCCATTCCGGGCAGGTTCCTTAACAGAATCGACCTTTCCTGCTTTTGCTCCTCCAGCCTTCGCTGGATGTCCTTTTGGTCGGAGATATCTATCGTTATGCCTCTTATCCCTACGATCTCCCCGGCTTCCGTGATTGGAGAAGAATATACCAGCACTGGCGACTTGGTTCCACCGGACTTAAGCGCCAGATATTCGCTACTTGAGATCCTTTCGCCATCAAGTACCCTCTGGAAGTTTCGCGACGCTCTTTCCACGTCTTCCGCCGGAAATACATCCGTTATCCTTAAACCGTCCTCCAGGTCCGACGGTGAATATCCGAAAGCTTCCAGTCCGGCCCGGTTCACGTAAGTAAAATTACCTTTTTCATCAGTTTCCCAGACCGGCTGGGGCAAAAGCTCCGCCAATTCCTCAAACCTCTTTTTACTCTTTAACAGCTTTTCCCTTGCCTCTTTCCGCTCCGTAACGTCAAACATACTCCCCGACATTACCAGCGGTTTATCTTCTTCAGACCAGTTGGTAACTTTGCCGATGAGGTGGCCCCAGATCCATCTCCCGTCCTCGTGACGGAGCCTTATTTCGTCACTGTAGAACTCGAGCTCACCCCGTATGTGACGTTTCAGCGTTTTTTTGGTTTTCTCCAGATCTTCCGGGTGGATTGAATCAAAAAAAGACCGCGGAGTCAGGGGGTGTAGATCTTTCTTCGAATACCCCAGTGTCTCAGCCAGCTGGTCGTTTATTTCTATTTCGTTCGACTCGAAATCCCATTCCCAGGTTCCGGCGTTCGTTCCTTCAATTATCGCCGAGAGGCGTTGTTCCTCCGTCGAAAGCTCCCGTGATATCTTCTCCGCATGCCTGCCTTCCTTCCAAACGGCGAGAAAAACCACCGTCAAAGAAAGCAGAACAAATATTATCCCCTTCAGGCTCTGGACCATCTGCATCTGTCCCGGAGCAAGGGGGAGGTTCGTAACCAGCAGGTCGGTACCGATTATCCAGATGACTCCAAATATTCCGTAATATGCAGCCACCTTCAGGGCAATTCGGAAAGCCTGGCCGGAAAAGCTATTGTTCTTTTTCATGGTAATGACGTTTAACTACCTGTCTAAGCCCTCTTTCTCAGTTAAGAGAGACCGGTGTTAAAAGCCCCCAATAGGTTAATCGTATTCTGGTCTCTCCCTTTACACTGCAACTTCCGGTTCATAGTATACGGATTAATAGTCTCAGCCCAAATAAGCCGTTGAGGGGGGTCTGATGACCAACAGAAAGGCTATTATGGAAGGACATGAATTTCTTCGTTCGGTAAGAGAAAGTACGCCCGGGAGGATTCGAACCCCCAACACCCGGATCCGAAGTCCGGTGCTCTGTCCAGGTTGAGCTACGGGCGCATGAGTGGGAGGAGCGACGGGAATCGAACCCGCAACAACTGGGACCACAACCCAGTGCTCTGCCTTTGAGCTACGCTCCTCACGGGTGTAAGTGCGCCCGGGAGGATTCGAACCCCCGACTTGCGGCTTAGAAGGCCGCTGCTCTGTCCAGCTGAGCTACAGGCGCATTTTGCTATTGCTCTACTGGTGTCAAAAAGCTCAAGATAACTGCTAAAATAAGTTGGAGCGGAAGACGGGAATCGAACCCGCAGCCCCTGGCTTGGAAGGCCAGTGCTCTACCGTTGAGCTACTCCCGCTTGTCAACAACTTCATTGTTTTCGTACTGCTATAAGCCTGTCTGGTCGGAGAGGCCGGATTTGAACCGGCGACCTCAGCGTCCCGAACGCTGCGCGCTAGCCAAGCTGCGCCACTCTCCGGGGCATTTGCCCCAAATTATAGTAGGTCTGGCGCGATTATCAAACCTCAATTGGTCCAGGGATTAGCAAATTTAACTTTTCAGCTCTTCTTTCTTACCTTTTTCTTCCTTCCAGACCCTGTCCAGAATCCCATTGATGAATTTGGGTGCGTTATCCGTACCGTACTCCTTCGAAAGTTCTATTGCCTCGTTCATAACTACTTCCGGGGGAGTATCTTCGTAGTAAAGCAACTCGTAGATCGCCATCCGGAGGATATTTCGATCGAGGAAAGCCAGCCGCTCGACCTTCCAGCCCACGGCAAACGAGGATATCAGTTCGTCTATCTTTTCCTTCTTCTCGAGCGTCCCTCTGTAAATATCCTCGATAAACTCCCTCTGTTTCCCGGGATCACAGTCAGCCAACAGGTTATCCACCGGGTCCGGACCGTACTCGATGAACTCGGACCCGTAAAGCGCCTTAAGGATTTTCGCTCGGGCTTCTCGTCTAAGCATTAGAATTAAGTCAGCTAAAAAACAGCGAGAAAAGTTCCCTCAGTTTTTCTTTTACCTGCCGGCCCGCCTCCAGATACATTCCAACCAGGTAACCCAGCAGACTAAGACCCAGAATAAGCAGAACCATTTTCCAGTTGAAGAAGATAAACAGAAGGGCAACCAAAAAACCGATCAAAGCCCCGATCAATCTGGTATTAATTTTCATCGTTATCCCCTTTGAATTTTATTTCGCCCCGTTCTTCGCCTTCGGGTTCCGACACGAGGTCTTCCTCCGAACCTTCTACGCCCCGAGTGTAAAAGTCGACCCGTCCTACAGTCAGACCCGTCTTGTCGTGGATCTCCTGACGCAGAACCTCCTGCACCCTTTGACCCAGCTCTCCGATATCGGACTTGGATCCCACCTTGGCATAGACCTCTATGTGGACCCCGTCGGTAGATTGTGAAAGGGTCGTCCTGAACGACGAGAGGTCGAGATTCCTTTTGAGAATTTCACTTGTCAGTTCCTTTACCGCGTTGTGGGAGATGTGAATGTCGCCGAACTCGCTTTCGTGAACGAAAGTCAGCAACAGACGATAGGACGCCACGAACTTTCGGAAAAAATAGAGTCCCGTCAGGGCAGCGAGCGCGCCAATCCCGTAAAGGAGCATGTTTCCCGGCCTGTTCGCCAGAAACCCCTGGATGTCGAAATTCGAGTAAAACCCGAACCCGTATCCAATAAAACCCGCCGCAATGGCGAGCCAGATGAGCGTAAGGAGCACGTAAGAAATTTGCAGAAATCGATCTTTTAAATTAGTCACGGTACTATTCCTCCAGGTCTTCCAGCTCTCCTCCTTCACCCTCGAAAGCAAGGGCGGCAACGTCAACGTTAACAGTATTTACCTCAAGGCCGGTCATTTCCTCGACTTCCTCCTTGACCCTATCCTGAACCTCTTTAGCCGTTTCGTGAACGGGATATCCGTATTTTACCGCAATATTAACGTTGATTTTTACGTGACCGTCTTCCAGTTCCGTCTCCACCGTTTTGCTGCTACCCCTTTTAAAAACGGAGGATATTCCGGATTTGCTGCTCTGTTCGACCAAACCATCTACTTCCAGGGCCGCTACCGCAGCAATGGTAGTGATAACGTCCTTTGAAATCTCAATTTCACCAAGACCCAGCGACGACCTATAATCTTCTTCCATAAAAAACCCTCCTCTCCGACTAATCTAGCGTTGATTTCGAGAATTATTGCCCGTCAAACCCTCTCGACGTAACTACCTTCCCTGGTATCCACTTTGACCGTGGCGCCTTCTTTGAGAAATAATGGCACTTTGATTTGTAGTCCGGTTTCAAGAGTCGCGGGCTTCTCTCCTCCGGACGCGGTATCACCCTTAACGCCGGGCTTCGTATCAACTACTTCTAGTTCAACGAATGTGGGCAGTTCGACTGAGACCAACCTTCCCTCGTGGAACAGTCCCTTTACCTCCAGGTTGTCTTTAAGGTATTTTACTTTATCTCCTAACTTTTCTTCAAGAATCTCGAACTGGTTGTAGTCGGTCTCGTCCATGAAATGATAGCTCTCGCCCGAACTGTAGAGAAACTTGAGCGGGCGCTTCTCCATGTAAGCTTTCTTTACTTCTTCTTTGCCCTTGAACGTCTTCGACAGGACTTTTCCCGTGTCAAGAGACTTCAGTTTTACCCGGGCAAAAGCGTCCCCTCGACCCCTTTTCGAGTGCTCGTATTGAACTATTCTATAGAGTTCACCCTGATATTCCACCGTCAATCCTTTCGACATATCCGATACGGACAGACCCAATAAAACGCACCTCCGATCTAACCCATTGACTTTAAAAGTTTTTTAACTATCATAGTAAAGGGTAAAAGTATCAATACCATTATAACCTCGTCGAACTACATTCTCATACATCAGAAATCAATTTGAGGGGTATGACCATGAAAAACGAACTTTACGAAGTGGCAATTATCGGAGGCGGGCCCGCGGCTCATTCCGCGGCTCTCTATTCCCGCCGAAAAGAGCTGAAAACGGCGATGATCGCGAAAGAGGAAGGAGGCCAGCTCCTTTATTCGAGTGAGATAGACAATTATCTCGGCGTTCCCGACGCGGAAGCGTTCGAACTGGTCAAGAAATTCCGGACCCACGTCGACAAGTACGAACCGGACAAGCTGGAAGACGAGGTCCTGGACGTCGAGAAAGAGGATGACGAATTCGTGTTAAATTTGAGAAAAAGCGACGAATTGAGGACAAAGACCTTGATAGTGGCCACGGGTGCAAAGTGGAGGAAGCTCGACGTACCCGGGGAACAGGAGTTCGCGGGCAAAGGTGTAAGTTACTGTACCACCTGTGACGGTCCGCTTTTTGCTGACGCCGACGTAGCGGTAATTGGAGGAGGTAATTCGGCGTTCGAAGGAATCATAGACCTCCTTCCGGTTGCAAACAGGATAGTGAACGTGGATATCGCACCGGAACCCATAGCGGATCCCGTGCTGCAGAGGCACGTAGAAGAGTCTGATCACAGGGAAGAAGTAGAAGTAGAAGAATACTACGGTCACGAGATCCTGGAAATTACGGGAGACGATATGGTCTCGGGCTTGAGGATCAGAGACAGGGACTCGGGTGAGGAAAAGGAAATAGACGTAGAGGGAATCTTCGTGGAGATAGGGCTTATACCTAATTCGGGTTTGGTCGAGGACCTGGTAGAAACGAACGACGCCGGCGAGATAGTAGTCGACTGCAATTCTAAAACGAACGTCGACGGACTGTTCGCGGCGGGAGACGTAACGGACGTCCCGGAGAAACAGATAATAATAGCCGCCGGCGAAGGTGCGAAAGCAGCCCTGGGAGCTTACAGATACTTGATCCATCAATAGTACGCTTCCTTTCGAAAGCTTTATTAATTGAAAATCCTCCCCCTGATCGGGGGAGGATCAACTTTTTGCAATCTATCGTGCAAATCCAGTAGTTCGGATGACTATTCTTAGGACTCGTAATTCTCCAGGACTTCCTCTATCGTACCCGTCATGTAAAAAGCCTGCTCTGGTACGTGATCCAGTTCGCCGTCAACTATTGCCTTGAATCCCTCTATCGTCTCGTCGAGTTCCACGTATCTGCCTTCCCTTCCCGTAAACTGTTCCGCAACCGAGAATGGCTGACTGAGGAATCGCTGAATCTTTCGCGCCCTTTCCACGGTTACCTGGTCTTCCTCGGACAGTTCGTCCATTCCCATAATTGCGATTATATCCTGCAGGTCCTCGTGACGCTGTAATGTCTGGAGAACCCGCTGAGCCACGTCGTAGTGCTCCGTGGGAATTACGTGGGGATCTAGCATGGACGAGTCGGAATCAAGCGGATCCACCGCGGGATAAAGTCCCTTTTCCGCCAGCGATCTCGCCAGAGTAATTGTGGCATCGAGGTGCGAGAACACCGTGGCGGGTGCCGGGTCCGTAAGGTCGTCAGCCGGTACGTAAACAGCCTGAACGGAAGTAATTGAACCCTTTTTCGTAGAAGTAATTCTTTCCTGTAGTTCGCTCATCTCCGTCGCCAGAGTCGGCTGGTAACCTACTTCGGATGGCATCCTGCCCAGCAAAGCCGATACTTCGGAACCGGCCTGAGCAAACCTGAATATGTTATCGATAAACAACAGGACGTCCCTTGCTTCCTCGTCCCGGAAGTACTCGGCCAGGGTAACCCCGGATAGCCCCACTCTAAATCGGGCGCCGGGCGGCTCGTTCATCTGGCCGTAGACGAGTGCCGTGTTCTCCAGCACTCCGGCCTCCTTCATCTCCAGCCAGAGGTCGTTTCCCTCTCTCGTTCTTTCCCCCACACCGGAAAAGACCGAGTAACCCTCGTGTTCGTAACCGATCGACCTTATTAGTTCCATAATGAGTACGGTCTTACCGACACCGGCCCCTCCGAAGAGACCGATCTTTCCGCCTCTCGGAAACGGCGCCAGCAGGTCAATAACTTTTATTCCCGTCTCAAATACCTCTTCTTTTGTCGATTGATCCGGAAGGTCGGGGGCGGGTCGATGAATGGAGTACCTCTCCTCCACTTCGGGAGGGTCCATTTCGTCTATCGGTTTTCCCGTAAGGTCAAACATCCTGCCAAGAGTTTCCTCGCCCACCGGTACTTCTATCGGTCCGCCCGTGTCGTAAATCGGCTGACCTCGCCTGAGCCCGTCGGTCGAATCCATGGCAATCGCCCTTACTTCTTCGTCTCCCAGGTGCCTGGCTACTTCCAGCACAAGGTCTTCCTGGTCCTCTCTTTCAACGACCAGGGCGTGGTTGACGGGCGGAACGCCCTCCTCGGCGCTAAACCGTGCGTCCACTACAGCACTCTTAATCTCCGTTATCTTGCCTTCACTCGCTGCTTCTTCTACCATTATTCACCTCGTTGGGACTAAGACTCCTCTCGAAGGGCTTCAGCGCCTCCGATTATGTCCGCTATCTCTCTCGTTATCTGTTGCTGTCGTGCCTTATTGTAAGTTAGCGTCAGATCCTCGATCAGCTCGTTTGCGTTGTCGGTCGCGTCACGCATAGCCTTTCTCCGGATGGCGTGCTCGCTTGCTTTTGTATTCAAAATTATCCAGAATATTCTTTCCATGAACCACTCTTCGAGAAAGCCGGCGACGATCTCGTCTTCCTCGGGGTCGAAAATATAGTCCTTTTCCACACCCGATACGCTTTCCTCGTCTTCTTCTCCTTTCTGGCTTTCCTCGCCGGCTCTTTCGGGAGAGAGAGGCAAAATCTTTTCGACCTTGAGTTCCTGTTTGAGGTCGGAAAGGAACTCCATGTAAACAACCCACAATTCGCTTATCTCTCCTGACAGGAAACTATTGAGAAGCTCCCTTCCCATCGCCTCGGCGGTCTCGAAATCCGGTTCCTGGTAAAAATCTACCCAGCTCGTCTCGAGCTGATCCCACTTGCGGAAGAACCGAAGGGCTTTGTCTCCCCCCGCGAATAACTTTACATCTTCATCTCTCGATCGAACGAAGTCCCGAGCCGATCTGTTGAGATCGACGGTGTAATTACCCGAAAGCCCTCGATCCGAGTTGAACACGGCAAGACCTATCGACTCGCCGTCGCCTTCTTCGAGAAGCGGGCTAATCATTTCTTCTTCCTCGTTTTCACTCGAGGTACTCCGACCGCCCAGCAATTCGAGCTTGGAGTTTATGACTTCCTGGTATGGCCTGGCTCTCTCGAGACGGTTTTTAAGCCGGGTTACTTTTGCCATGGCGATGGCGTTCATCGCCTTGGTGATCTGCTTGATGTCCTTTATATTGGCTATCCGGCCCTTAATCTCCCGTACCTGAGCCATCCTCTTCCCCCTTGAACGACTCGTCGAACTCGGCGAGCGCCATCTTCAGTTCTTCCTCGATATCCTCGGTCAGTTCGGCCGTCTCTTTAAGTTCGGTCAGCACGTTCTCGTGATAGGCTTCCATGTGATCGTGCATGGCGTTCTCGTAGTCCTTGACCTGATCGACTTCGAGGTCGTCCAGGTACCCGTTCACGGCCGCGTAAAGCGAAATAGCCTGTTTTTCAACCGGCATCGGCTGGTACTGGTCCTGCTTCAGCATCTCCATTACCCGTTCTCCCCGGGCAAGCTGTGCCTGAGATTCCTCGTCCAGCTCCGATGCAAACTCGGCAAACGCCTCCAGGTCCCGATACTGAGCCATTTCAAGCCTCAATTCACCGGCAATTTCCTGCATCGCGTCGTTCTGGGCCGCGCCACCTACACGGGAAACCGAGTCCCCGACGTTAATTGCGGGGCGGAATCCCTGGTTAAACAGGTCGGACTCGAGATAAATCTGTCCGTCCGTAATCGATATTACGTTGGTCGGAATGTAGGCGGAAATATCTCCGGCTTTAGTCTCTACTACGGGAAAAGCCGTAAGCGACCCTCCTCCCATGGAATCGTTGAGTTTGGCCGCCCGTTCCAGCAACCGCGAATGGGTGTAGAAAATATCTCCCGGATAGGCTTCCCGTCCCGGTGGACGACGGAGAAGGAGTGAGATCTCCCTGTACGCGACGGCGTGCTTCGAGAGGTCGTCGTAAACTATGAAAGCGTCGTCCCCCTGATACATGTAATGTTCGGCCATCGCGGTACCGGCGTAAGGCGCTATGTACTGCATGGGCGTCGGGTCCTCGGCGTCCGCCGCTATAACCGTGGTATATTCCATAGCTCCGTGCTGCCTGAACGTATCGACGACCTTGGCAACGTCGGAAGTCTTCTGGCCTATCGCCACGTAGAAGCAATGGACGTCGGAATCCTTCTGATTGATTATCGTATCGAGTGCAATTGCCGATTTCCCCGTACGTCTGTCTCCAATTATCAGTTCACGCTGTCCTCGTCCTATCGGCGTTAAAGCGTCAATTGACTTGTAGCCGGTCTGGAGCGGAATCTCCACCGGACGCCGTTTAACGACGCCGGGTGCCTTTTTCTCAATATCTCTGGTTTCGTCCGAAGCAATCGGGCCCTCGCCGTCCCGAGGCTGTCCGAGCGGGTTTACGACCCTGCCCTGCAGTTCGGGACCTACTTTGGTTTCGAGTATCCTGCCCGTCCTTTTGACCTTGTCCCCTTCCTCGACCTCCTCCACGTCACCGAAGAGGATGGCGCCGATATTGTCCTCTTCCAGGTTCATGGCCAGGCCGTTAATTCCTCCGGAAAACTCCAGTATCTCCATGGAAATGGCGTTCTCAAGCCCGAAGACCCTGGCTATTCCGTCGCCGGCCTCGACGACGACTCCCTCTTCCTCCATGGAGAGCGAATAGTCGTACTTCTTTATCTGTTCTTTTATCAAACCAGTTATCTCGTCGCTCTTTATCTCTACCATGTCTTTATCCTCCTAATACAAACTCCCTCATATCTTCCAGCCTGCCCTGGACCGATCCGTCTATCACGCGTTCGCCGATCTTCAGCCTGACGCCTCCTATCAACTCGTCGTCTTCGGTAACCTCGGTGATCCAGATTTCTCTGTCCAGAATTTCCTCCAGGTTTTTTTCGACCCGATTTATCACTTCGTCGCGGTCAAAACCCGGTGGATAGGCTACTTCCACTTCGACTATCTCGTCCTGGTCCATCCTGATCTTCTTTACCCTTTTGAATATTAGCGGAAGGTAATCCTCCCTGTCCTTCTGGACGAGGAGCTTCAGAAAGTTCATCGCCTCCCGGCAGAGGAATTCTCCAAATATCTCTTCCAGGAGGTTCTGTTTATCCTTGTCCGGAACGAGAGGATGGATCAGGAACGGGAAGAAGTCCTCGTTTGAATCTATTACCTGATTGACCTTCTCGAGATCTGATTGAAGGTCGTCCAGAATTCCCTCTTCCTTTCCGAGTTCGTAGACTGCCTGGGCGTATCTGTCGGCTACTTCTATCGATTTCATCCTAGGTCGAGCTCTTTATCCTGAAGATCTTCAAAAAGGGAATCGAGAAATTCTTCGTGATCTTCCCGGCTGATTTCCCTCTTCAAAACTCTCTCAGCACCAACCATGGCTACGTCGACGTACTGCTCTTCCAGTTCCTCCAGGACCTCGCGCTTTTCCTGTTCGGCTTCCTTCTTAGCTCGGTCAACTATTCTTGAGGCTTGCTCCTCGGCTTCTTCTCGGGCTTCCTCGACTATCTTATCTGCCCTCTGTTCCGCCTTTTCAATTATATCCTGTCGGCGCTCCCTAGCCTCTTCCAGTTCTTCTTTCCTCTGAGCTTTGAGTTCTTCGGCCGTCTTCTCTCTTTCCTGCGCGTTGTCTATCCTCGACTTGATCTTTTCCCGCTTTTCCTGGATGAACTTTTTCGCGGGTCGAAATAGGAGCCAGGACAGAACGGCGACCAGGATCGCGAAATTGATCCAGTTGGCTATTATCGTCAGGTTCAGGCTCTGGATGATCTTTTGCCATTCTAGTCCCATAATTTACCTCGGACTTAAACGACCATCAGCAACATAATTGCGACGATTAACGAATAAATACCCGTTGATTCGGTAATTGCCTGACCAATGACCATGGTTCTCAGCAGACTGTCTTCCATTTCGGGCTGTCTTGCCATACCGTCGATCGCGTGAGAGGCTACCTGGCCCTCTCCGTAAGCGGCGGCAATCGATCCAATTCCCATAACGAAACCAGCTGCCAGGTATTTGGCTGCCGTTACTATACTTGCTGAAAGTTCCATCGAATATACCTCCTAAAATGGTAGTTATTGTTCTACTGCTACGTTTATATAAGAAACTGCCAGTAACGCAAAAACGAAGGCCTGAATGGCCCCGATAAAAAGTCCGTAAAACATCTGAAATATCGCCGGTAGTAAAACTGGAATCAACTTGGCGGTCAACACGCTAATCAGCACGGCGCCACCGAAGACGTTTCCGTAAAGCCTGAACGAATGGGAAAGGGGCTTTGCGATTTCCGATATTATATTCATCGGCAACATAAAGGCGTAAGGTTCGGAAAACGACTTCAGGTATTTTCCCGTTCCGTTTATCCTCATTCCGTAATAATGGGATATGAAGAAAACCAGCAGGGCGAAACTGATTGTTATATTGAAATCCTGGGTGGGCGACGAGAGCCCGGGAACGATGGAAATCCAGTTTGATACGGTGATAAACAGGAATAAAGTCGAGATGAAGGAAAACAACTGAACCTGTAACTGATCCTTCTCGAACGCGTCGGAAAACTGCTTTTCGAGGAGCTCGATCATCGATTCCAGGACGACCAGTCTGCCCGAAGGTTCCTCCTCCACGTCCTGGTTCAATCCCTGCCTCAACCACCAGGCAAAACCTATAATTACCGCCATGACGACCCAGGACATGATAAGCGATATTACGTCCAGACCGAATATCGCTGAATCGCCAAACTGCAGTACGAGCTTTTCACCTAAATGTTCGAGCATCGTCAACCTCCAGAGCGAGTATTTTTAGCCGCGGCTCTCAACTGCAGGATAATCAGGGGTAATAATACCCCGCCGGCCGCCGCAAAAAAACTCAGCCACTCTGTCAGAGCAGTAGCCGCCAGCGCCAGCCCGTAGACAAGATATCTGGCGATGGCAAGAAGTGAAACTCGCCTACCAACATTTCCGCCTTTCTCGCCGGTCTCGACAAGATCGCTCGTTCGGGAAACCAGCAGAAAGTTCATCAGTAAAGAGACCAGCAGACCGAACCAGAGACCGAAAGCGTAGTTACTCCCAATCCCGAAGAACAACCCTTCGCCTATCAGCAAACCGGTTACTATTATTATCTTGACCGGATAAACTTCGGAAAATTTGATTGGAGCTACTCCCGACGTCGATTTCATTCCTCTATTAATCCAGAATTACGGCACTCTCGATCAAACTAGAAAATATTACCAACCGGGCGGGTCAATTCAAAGGGGAGTTAAACAGCACGGAGCTTGCTCGTCTTGTTTTCGACTATCTCGTCGACCTTCTCCGTCATCGACGACGTTATCTCATCGACCTCGTCCTCCAGCATGTACTTGTCGTCTTCCGTGATGTCCCCTTCTTCTTCCAGTTCGTCGATTTTTTTGTTCGTGTCGCGACGGATATTCCGCAGAGATATTTTTGCTTCCTCGCCCTTCTCCTGGATTACGTCAACTAGCTCCTCTCTCCTATCACCGGAAAGTTTAGGAATCGGAATTCTGATAATCTCTCCGTCGTTATTTGGGTTCAAACCCAGGTCGGATTCCAGGATCGCCTTTTCTATCGAGTCGATCTGACTGCTGTCGTAGGGCTGAACTACCAGCAGTCCGCTTTCCGGAGCGGAGATATTCGAAATTTGATTCAGAGGTGTATCCGTCCCATAGTACTCGACTTTTAGGTCCTCAACCATCGCCGGGTTTGCCTGTCCGACGTGAATTCGGGCCATTTCCTCCTTTAAGGTTTCGACCGAACTCTCCATTTTCTTTTCCATCTTCGGAACGGGATTAGTATCGCTCACTTTTTACCACTCCCACCTTCAAGGTTATATTACTGATACCGGATTTCCGGTCCATCTTCAAGAACTGGAAATTGGTATCTCGATAACATCCACCATATATTTTAGCCAAACCCCGCCACTTTGTCATTATTGACTCGACTGAGACAAAAAGTGCTACTCGGGTTTTAATATACCAAACACGACTCCCTTCTTCGCCAGGCGGGCAATTTCAATCAATATCCAGGACGTCCAGCTTCTCGCATTTCGCCTGACAGCCGAGCTTTCCGGCAACACTGGGGTTCGTCCTCCCCTCGTCACCCGATATGAGCTCCTTTATGTAGGTACCAGCCTCCGCCCTGACACTAATTTCGAGGACCCCCCGACAGACCTCTTCCACCCGAATCCAGCGGACTTCACGCTCCCGTACCATGTCTGCCCGCCTGTGAGCGACTCTGTTCGGGGTTCTTTGGCGTACCGTGCCCTGGATTTCCTTAACCCCCTGCATCCCGTCTTCCGATATGTCTCCCGATAGTTTGACCAGGGCTCTATAAGTCTTGTCGGCCCTTTTTTGCTTCACCTCTTCTACTTTGTCCTTACCTGTCTGCTTTATTGAGAACAACTCCACTTTGGACTGGTCCTCGTTGATTTCCCTCTGTATTCTGTCGAGGTCGATTTCCCGCTTTTTGGGGTGGTGCAACTCGAGCACGAACTCCCTCCTGCCGAAACATCTGGCGTCGATGTCTTCCCTCCCGGCACCGTGGAAAGTCGCGTCCTCGGCGTCGGCCTCTTCCAGGAAGGGTTTCTGGATTATCTCCTGAACGGACTCTTGATACTTCTTTCCCGTGTAACCACATTCCTCACAACCACTGCCGCGGCATTCCTTGCAGTACCAGATCGTCTGAGGTATTCCCCGAGCGTACTTGTTGTACCTGCCATGGTAGAGCGAGGAATTAACCCGGAGTTCTACCCGATCCTCTTTCAAATCCAGGATGGCGTTGATGTCGGGCCGCTCGAAGTCCCCTTCGATCCCCAGTCTTGTCTGGACTTCCCGCCCGACCAGCCGATTTAGCTCCGTTTTGGTAGGTTCTGCGAATTCATTCCCATAGTCCCCCCAGATCCGCTCTTCGACCTCAACCACATCGTCCGGCAACCTCGTCCCCATAAGCAGAGTCCTTATTTCGTACGGCTCCAGTGCCCGGACAACCCGCTCCACGTAGCCTTCCACGTCCTCAAACAAACCCTGACAGAACGGGCACGATTCGCCGGAAGGATCCGGGTCGGCGACGTTCCGGTCGACGAAACTATCCTCGTCCAGGTCGTCAACCGTTCTCGCGATGGCCCCGCGTTCATAGTTCTCCAGTCCATGACCGAGCATCGCGAACTGCCTGCCCAGGCAACGATCACAGAGATCCAAGCCGAGAAGACCGTCTCTCTTTTCTCGTAAATCCACTTTTACCCTCCAATGAATAAATTATACGAAAGTCTCGTTCGGAGTCGAAGGCAAACAGCTTGTACAAACATCCTAAATTTGTTCGCTTTTCTCAATTCAGGTATAATTTTGTGGAGTTAATATAGTTACGGATAACCTTAAAAAAGAACTCTCCATCGGGTGAACAAGTTGAAAACAAATTATCGACTGCCGTTTGACATACTGGGTATCCCAATCAAACTAAACATCTCTTTTCTGATATTCCTTCCCCTGCTGGCCTGGGTTATCGGCAGACAAATCGACGTCTACATTGAGATACTCGGCCTGGGAATCGATCCAGCCGTAATTTCGGAGGGCACAAACGCATTCCTGGTCGGGCTTTTTGCAGCAGTTAGCCTGTTCGTAGGGGTAACAATCCACGAACTCGGTCACTCGATATTTGCGATGCGCTACGGGGTAAAAATTGAGAGCATCACCCTTTACGTGCTCGGGGGAGTTGCCCAGCTGGAAGAAATTCCTTCAAGACCGGGAGAGGAAGCAAAAATGGCTCTGGCCGGGCCGGTGACAAGCTTCATTCTCGGTGGAATATTCTGGTTGCTTCTTACGTTTCTCGATCCCGGTCAGGCGGTACCCAGGTTTATGCTGGGTTTTCTGTTTTACGTAAATGTAGCCGTAGGAATATTCAATTTGATACCCGCCCTGCCCCTGGACGGAGGAAGAATACTGCGCTCCCTCCTCTCTTTAAAGACATCCCATTACCGAGCCACCGAAATTTCCACCCAGATTAGTAAATTCCTCGCTTTCGCCATGGGGATCTACGGCTTGCTGGTCTTCAACCTGTTTTTGATCGTAATCGCCTTCTTCATCTACCTCGGAGTAACCTCGGAGTTCCAGGAAATGGTGCTCGACAAAGCCCTGGAGGGGCTGAAGACTGGAGATCTTATGTCCGAAGAGGTAATTACGGTCAGGCCCGACACCTCGATCTCGGACCTGAAAGAGTTAATGATGAAAAAACACCACCTCGGCTATCCCGTAGTCGAAAACGGGGAAATCATGGGCATAGTTACCCTGGAAGACATGAAAAAGACGGACAACCCGGAGGAACCGGTGAGGAAGATCTTAACTTCGAAAATAATCACTATAGATAAAAACGATACGGCCAGCGAGGCGTTTCACAAGATGAACCAGAACAGCCTTGGGCGATTGATCGTAACGGATGAATCCGGACAGATGGTCGGGATAATTACGAGGACGGATCTAATGCACGCGATAAAAGTGGTCACAAAACTACCCGAGCCTGAAGCTACCTGACGGACCCGGTATTGCGTCATCTCACCTTCTCGGAGCGGCTTGAGCTTTGGGTCCGGCTGAGTGCGGAGAGAGTTAAGTACTACAGTTAGCACTGAGGGGTCTTAAGGACTGCATAAGAAGTGGTTCATACAATCGCACCATGTACCATGGATTCCTGCAATCCGGGGTAAACTCGCCGAACCCCCGAATTTAAGCACGAGGACTTCCCTGTAAAATCAGAAATAAGTCAATCATCCTCTCCAGGAACGAGATTTACATCATATTATGGCTTGTCGTCTTTTTCCAACTCAGAAGTGCAGTAGGGGCATTTACTTGCTTTAATTGGAATTGTGGAGAGGCAATGAGGGCACTGTTTCGTCGTCGGAACGGGAGGAGGCTCGACCCCTGTGGTCTCATCTGCTGGTGATTCCAGTGCTGCTTTAAGTTTGTTTATATATCGAATGAGAAAGAACATGGCCAGGGCGACCAGGAAGAAGCTAATTATCCTGTTTATAAACGCTCCATAGTTTAACGTCACCGCGCCGGCAGCTTTCGCCTCCGCGAGGGTTTTGTAGGGAGCAGCAGTTGCTCCTTCGCGCAGCACCACAAATAGATTATTTAGATCGACATTACCGGTAATTAAACCGAGTGGCGGGCTCAGGATGTCCGTTACGAGAGAATTAGTAATCGCTCCGAAAGCAGCTCCGATAATTATTCCAACCGCCATATCTACGACGTTACCCCTCATGGAGAATTCTTTGAACTCTCTTAGAATTTTCATATTCTCCTCCTCATCTTGATTTCGACTTCAAGCTCACGAACACAACCACTTTTCCTTACCCGGTCAAGGGCTCACCGAGCGTCGTTAATCCAAGCCTACCACCATGCCGAAATTAAGTTTCTCCTGGAACTTTTCCGGGACCTCTCACCCTTTAGATTAACCAAATAGCGCAAATCGTCAACCAACTCGGCACCACAAAAGGATTCATTTCCGGCCGGCTGGCCTGGGCCCCGAACCTGTTGAAATATTTAAGTCCCGGCACTAATTTGTGTGGGAGAACCCGCCACGGCGAGACAAATAACTTTACAGAGGGAAGACCATGATTGACGAAGAACGCAAAATGCTGTTCAAGTTTTCCGCCTACGGTTTCCTGAAAAACCTGAGGTTCTTCGAACCGTTCCTCTATCTGTTCTTTCTCGAAACCGGGCTTTCGTTCTTCCAGATCGGGGTCCTCGTAGCCATAAGAGAAGTCTTCGTAAATCTATTTGAAATCCCGACGGGGGCGATAGCCGACCTTACAGGAAGAAGAAGGGCCATGGTATTCTCCTTCACCTCTTATATCCTCTCGTTTCTCGCGTTTTACTTTTTCTCCGACTTCCTCCTGTTCATACCCGCCATGATCCTGTTCGCGGGCGGCGAGGCGTTCCGGTCCGGCACCCATAAATCTATGATAATGGAATATCTCGACATAAAGGGAATAAGCGACAGGCAGGTTAGCTACTACGGAAAAACCAGGTCCGCCTCTCGTCTGGGCTCGGCCCTCTCCGCGCTTCTGGCGGCGCTGATAGTATTCTACCGGGGAAACTACAACGTCGTCTTCCTCGCCACCCTGTTGCCCTATAGCCTGGACCTGCTGCTGATGCTGACGTATCCGGCGGAGCTGGACGGAGATCTCTCCAACCCCAATCTGTCCTTCGGTCGGATGGTCAGACAATTTAAGTCCAGCCTTAAGTCGATATTCTCGACGGAGGAAATGGGCAAGGTCCTTGTCAACGCCTCGATATTTGATTCCCTGTTTAAAATAGGTAAGGACTACCTGCAGCCGATAATCAAGACCCAGGCGCTTGCCCTCCCGATACTGGTGATGATAAAAGACGGACAGAGCAGAACTTCCATCCTGATAGGGATTGTATACTTCTTTATCTACCTGAACAGCTTCGTCTCCTCGCGGAAATCCTCGAGCTTAATGGAGAGGGTGGGAAGTCTTTCCCGCTCGCTCAACAGAATACTCTGGGCCGACGTCTTTCTGTTCTTTCTGGCGGGATTCGGGGTCCTTATCGATTCTTTGATAATACCGGTAATAGCATTTCTGTTCTTTTATACACTCTACAACCTGAGGAAGCCGATGGTAGTGGGGTTTCTCGGCACGCGAATTCAAAGCAAGGAGAGGGCGACAATTCTTTCCGTCCACTCCCAGCTCAGGTCCGTATTCGGAATAGTAATTGCCCCGACTTTCGGCCTGCTCGCCGACTACTTCGGGATTTTTGCGGTGCTTTTCTTTGGAGGCAGCCTTCTCCTGGTGGTGGGGGCCACTCTCAAGTTAACCGAAAACCCGGAATAGCCGTCGAATAACGGGTTTTTGTCTTTTAATTGCCCTTTCACGGGAACAACCCGTCTACTATAATGGATGGACGATGAAAACCACTAACAAGATCTCGGTAGTTATTCCCGCTTATAACGAGGAAGATTGGATCCAACTACCTCTGGAAAGCCTTGAAGATCAAAATTTTGACGGAAGTTACGAGATAGTAGTTGTGAATAACGCGAGTACCGACGATACGAAAGAAATCGCGAAGGATTTCGGAGTAAAGGTAGTCGATGAACCCCAGAAGGGATATACAAGGGCCTGCCAAACGGGATTTGATGCGGCAAAATTTCCAATAATCGCGGTCACTGATGCGGATACAATAGTTTCTGAAAATTGGCTCGCCGAAATAGGTAAAACACTTTCCAAACCAGACGTAATCGGAGCTTACGGTCCCATTACTTTCCACGACGCGGGAGGATATCTTAACTGGCTTGCCAAATACGGTTTTACTGCCTTTTTAAAAATGAACAGCTTATTGGGAAAACCTCACTTTGACGGTTTTAATATGGCCGTATCCAAAGAAGCTTTTGAGGAAGTCGGTGGGTTTAACCTTTCCATGAAATCGGCCTCGGATGTTGATTTATCTCAGAGGTTAAAGAAACATGGGAAGATTCTCTACAATAAAGATATGACAGTCGAGACATCAGCCCGCAGGTTGGAAGATTGGGGATTCAAATTTTTTCTGCACCACGCGATAAATTACATCAATGTAGTCTGGCTGAGGAGACCCGAAAAGGCGCGTGATTTCGACGATATAAGATGAATACCTTTGTTTTTGCCATTGACGGGGCAAGCCCACACCTCGTCAATAAGTGGATCGAAGAGGGGCACCTTCCAAATTTAACCAGGATAAAAAACCAGGGTCTATCCGGCAATTTGGAAAGCACCTTTCCTCCTCTGACAGGACCCGCCTGGTCGTCATTCCAGACCGGAGTTAACCCGGGGAAGCACGGCGTCTTCAACTGGCTTGACCTTAACGGATCCTACCAAGGTAACGTAATCAATAGCACTTCGATAAAAACGAGAACGGTCTGGGAATTCATCGGTTCCCGAGGTGGGGAGGTGGGGCTCCTGTCCCTGCCCGTAACTTACCCGCCCCAGGAGGTCAACGGATTTGTCGTACCCGGTTTCCTAACCCCGAAAAAATCCGACCGCAGATCCCATCCGGAGGGCCTGGTGGAGGAATTGGAAAATGCCGTTCCCGAGTTTAATACTTACGTCGACGAATATATGGGTGGTTCCGAGCAAGACTGGGTCGAGTATCTCAAGAAAACTGCCCACTCAAGAGGAGAGGCAAGCCAGTATCTAATCAAAAACCACCTGTGCAAAAATTCGAAAAATAACGAGGGGTCGGTATTTCTGGTTCACTTTTTTACGACCGATCTCGTCCAACACTTTCTCTGGAATAAAGTAAATAACAACTGGGACCCGAGGCTGGAAGTTTTCAAAGCCGTGGACCGGGAAATTGGTAAACTTATGGAAATTTCTCCGGAAAATTCTTTACACCTCGTAGTCTCGGATCACGGTTTTGGGCCGATAGATAGAGTTTTTAACGTAAATAACTGGTTGAGAAAAGAGGGCTATCTGAAGTTGAAGGACCGGCCGAGCTCCCAATTCAAGCGGGGATTATCCAGGTTGGGAATAAACCAACGCCGGTTGAAGCCTGTCGGCGAAAAAATATACCCGGTGGTAAAGGAGCTGGGCCTGGCACCCGGTAACATCATAAGTGCTTCCGCCCACCCTGCACTAAAAGCATGTTTCCTTTCGGATAGAGACGTAAACTGGACTAAAACTCAAGCCTACTCCAAGTCGGATATCGGTCACGTGAGACTGAATTTAGCGGGCAGGGAGAAAGACGGCTGGGTTGACGACAAAAGCGGCAAAGCGATTCTCGACGAAATTAGGCATAGGCTGGAAAGAGTAAAAATTCCAAACACGTCTACGGAAATGGCGGAGTGGGTTAAACGAAAAGAGGAAGTTTACCGCGGTCCGTACTTAAAAGACGCCCCCGATCTACTTTTTAACCCGCTGTCCCGTAAAACACTGGGTTTCGGTGCAGCAATGTTTATTTCGGAGGACGTTTTCGTAAAGCCATTTAAGCCGGGAAATCACCGAATGAACGGTCTGTTAATGGCTTCGGGGCCGACGGTTGAACCGGGGAATAGAGACGCAAGTATCGTCGATATCGCTCCGACTCTGTTAAACCTGTTTGCGTACCCGATACCGGAGCAGATGGACGGAGAAGTAATTCGTGAGATCGCCCCGGAAGAACCCAGTTACCACAGGCCCGGGGACTTCTACAGGAGCAGGAAAGTCGCGACGGAGTCCGCTGATTCTCGAGAAAAACTCGAGCACATGGGATACTTGTGATTATTTATATTGCCTTTTCACTAAATCAGTAAGATTAAGAACGTTGATCAGGAGGAATAATGACTACATTTCTTATCGCCTTAGACGGAGCGAGTCCGAATTTAATAAATAAATGGATAGACGAAGGTCACCTGAAGAACCTGGAAAAAATCAGGAACCAGGGCCTGTCCGGTAACCTGGAAAGTACCTTTCCCCCGTTAACCGGGCCGGCCTGGTCGTCGTTTCACACGGGGGTAAATCCCGGGAAACATGGAATCTATACATGGCTGGATCTGAGCGACTCCTACAAGGGAAAGGTAATAAACGGGAATTCCATAAAGACGAGGACCATCTGGAACCAGATAAGTTCCCAGGGGGGCCGGGTTGGGTTATTGTCGGTACCGGTAACTTACCCGCCAGAAGAGGTAAACGGGTTCGTGGTACCGGGATTTTTAACCCCCTCCTCGGCCGATACCCGCTCCCATCCCGACGAACTTTTACCCGAACTACTGGAAGCCGTACCCGACTACAAATTTTTGCCCGAACCCTTCATGAAGGGTAAGGACCCGCGGTCCTGGGTTTCGGAGCTGAAAAAGGCAGTAAGGGACAGAAGCAAAGCAACCAAATATCTTTACAGGGAGAAGCTACAAGGGGGCGAGGAAGAGGTCATGATGACTCACTTCTTCGCCACGGATCAGGTCCAGCATTTCCTCTGGGACGAGGTAACCGATGACTGGGACCCCAGGCTCGACGTATTCAAAGAGGTCGATCGGGAGATCGGCAAGTTGATCGAGGTGGCTCCGGACGACGCGGTATTTATAATTCTTTCGGACCACGGATTCGGGCCTGTAACCGGAACCTTCAACATTAATACCTGGCTGGAAAGCGAGGGTTACATCAATTTGAATCGTAACCCGGGAACGAGGATCAAGAGGAGGCTGGCGAAACTGGGCTTCACCGAACAGAACACCCAGCCCATAGGCGAGATAATATATCCGATGGCAAAGAAGCTCGGCATCGTCGACAACCCGATAACCGGCCTTTCGACAAACGACGCGCTGAACGCGCTTTTCCTCTCGTCAAAGGACGTCGACTGGCAAAGGACGCTGGCATATTCTCGGTCCCACATAGGCCATATAAGGTTAAATCTTTCGGGCCGGGAGAAGGCAGGAGCAGTAAAAAAGAAGGATTACGAGGAAATACGGCGGGAAATTATGGAAAAACTAGCCAATATTAGAGTGCCTTCCTCCAATAAGAAGCTGGCAGATTGGGTCAAACCGAAGGAGGACCTATATTCGGGACCATACCTCGACGGAGCTCCGGATATCCTGTTCAATCCGCTGGAAGGACCGTCCTGCAACGGTTCGATAGTCGGATACGGAGCCATAATGTTCTTCAATTCCCGCGTATTTAGCAAGAAGCTCCATCCGGGCCACCACAGGAGAGACGGAATACTCATGGCTTACGGAAAGGGCGTGGAAAACAAGCAAAGGGACGCCTCGATAATGGACCTCGCTCCGACGATTCTCAACCTGGGGTCTTACAAAATACCCGACCAGATGGACGGAAAGGTCATCGGCGAGATATCTCCCGGCGACCCGAAGTACTACGACCCGGAAGATTTCTACAAGAAACCGGTCAGTACCGAGGATAACGAGGAGATCACCGAGAGAATGGAAAGCCTGGGTTACCTTTAATCGAAGGCTCATTAATTACGGAATGACGTAACACGTTAACGTCCCCAGACTGACGGCCCAATGAGGCTCGAAAGAACAATTGCAGCAGGTAAGGCTATGGCGTATAATCGTTTTGTTGTTCGGCTGTACGTAGCGACTTAATGGACAGATAAGGCGATAAATTTTACTTGTTAAAGGGAATTCAGGGAAGGAAATATTTTGTAAATCCCTCCGTTATTTATGAAAATCCATCTGAAAAATTTTGATATCCTAACCTCAGCCAGCTCGCCCCTTATTAAAAACGGGTCGGTTTTGGTTCGGGACGGAATCATTGAGAAGGTAATTTCGGAATTTCACGAGGAAGACTCCGTATCCCCCGACCGAACTATAGAAGGTAACGGGAGGCTGCTGTTGCCGGGATTTGTAAATGCCCACAGTCACCTGGGAATGACGATTTTTCGCGGCTACGCCGACGACATGGAGCTTGACACCTGGTTAAACGACTGGATATGGCCCGCGGAAGAGAACCTTACTCCCGAGGAGGTCTACTGGGGATCGTTACTTGGAATAATCGAAGCCGTCCATTCGGGAACGACCGCAATTGCCGACATGTACTTTTTCATGGACCAAACGGCAAAAGCGATAGAGGAAATCGGAATTCGGGGTCTAATCTCCTACGGCCTGATAGCTCAAGAACTCAACCAGAAGGGGAAAGAGGAGTTACAATCGGGGCTGGATCTCGCGGAAGAGTGGGACGGAGAGGCAAACGGCAGGATCAGGGTCGCGCTGAGTCCTCATGCCCCCTATACCTGCGGTGACGAAGTGCTGAAAGAGGTATCTAAACACGCTTCGCGGGAAGGAATCCCGATTCATACCCACATATCGGAGACAAAAAAAGAGGTAGAGGATTCGTACGATGAGCATGGGGTTTCACCCGTCGAACGGCTAGAAGATCTGGGCGTTCTGGGAAACGAGGTCCTCGCCGCCCACTGCGTACACCTGAGCGAGGAAGACGTGGCAACGCTGGAACGTAACGACGTCGTTGTCGTTCACAATCCGTCCAGTAACATGAAACTCGCCTCCGGTGCGGCACCGGTCAAGGAACTGAGGGACAGCGGCGTGAAAGTTACTCTGGGTACTGATGGTCCGGGAACCAACAACGACCTGGATGCCTTCGGAGAAATGAGAGCGGCAACTTTTCTGGCCAAGCTGAAATCGAACGATCCCACTGCCCTGAGTGCGAACGATACCCTGGCGATGGCTACTGGAAAAGGGGTGGACAAATTTGGCCTGGCGAAAACCGGTGAAATCAGGGAGGGAAACAGAGCCGATATGATCGGGCTCAACCGGAAGGCAATCCACTGGACCCCTGAATACGATACGGTATCAAATCTGGTGTATTCCGGGAAAAGCAGCGACGTGGACATGATGATGGTGGACGGAAAAATGGTTATGGAAGAAGGCAGCATCAACTCGATCGACGAAGAAGAAGTCATAGGCAAAGTAAGAGAAATTGGCGAAAAGTACGGTAAAGTAAGAGCAAACCAACACTAAAACAACCGGCTCCCGGAGCAAACGCCCTGGGGGTCAGGGGATAGGAGTGATAGTTTTATGTCAATCACGCAAGAAGAAAAGCAGGAGTTAATTGAAGAGTACGGAAAACATTCGGAAGATACGGGCTCCGCACCGGTACAGGTGGCAATTTTGACAAAAAGAATCAACGAACTTACAGAACACTTGAGAGAACACCCTTCGGATCACCATTCCCGCCGGGGGTTATTGAAAATGGTAGGAAAGAGAAAGAGCTTTTTGGAGTACTTGGAAAAGGAAGAACCGGAAACTTACGATAAACTGAAAAAAGAACTTAACATTAGAATGAGGGAAACTTTAGAAAAGTAAATAGCGCTTTGAGGTGTAAAAATGTACAAACAGCTGGAAACAGAAATAGACCGTAGTAAATTTAACCTTGAAACTGGTAAAATGGCCCGTCAGGCCGACGGAGCAGTAGTAGCAAGCTTGGGAGATACAAAGGTACTGGTAACGGCGACCTCCGGAGGAGAAAGCGACAAACCTTACTTTCCTCTCAGGGTCGACTACGAGGAAAAATTCTACGCCGGGGGAAAGATTCCGGGTGGGTTCATCAAACGGGAAGGCAGGCCTTCCGACAAAGCAGTATTAACAGCCAGAATGATAGATAGGCCGATAAGGCCGCTTTTCCCCGACGAGTTCATGGATGAACTTCATATCGTCGTAACAGTCCTATCGGCAAGCGAGGATTACTCGCCAGGTATTGCGGGCATGATCGGCGCTTCTGCCGCACTTACTCTGTCAGATATGCCCTTTCAGGGGCCGATTGCCGGAGTAGAGGTCGGACGAGTCGACGGAGAATTCGTCCTCAACCCGACGGCGGAACAGAGCGAAGAAAGCGACATGGAAATCACCGTCGCCGGAACGGGCGATGCAGTCACCATGGTAGAAGGCAGTATGGAAGAAGTAGCCGAGGAAGACGTAGTTAAAGCGGTAAACTTCGCTCACGAAAGGATAAAGAAACTGGTTGAATTTCAACTGGACTTCACGGAAAAAGAAGCAGCGGAAGATACAACCGAGGAAAAGGAAAGGAGCGAACTAGAGGAGAAAGCCGCCGAACTGGCAAAGGACCGTCTGCCGAGCCTGGTCGGTATCGAGAAGAAGCTGGAACGGGACCAACGAGTGGACGAAATTAAGGAAGAGATCGCGGAAGAGCTCCTGGACGAAGAGGAAGCCGAGGAAGCGCTCGTAAGCAAGGTCGAAGACGCGGTAGACGACGAGTACAAGAAGTTCGTCCGTCAGCGAACGGTAAAAGAGGGAGTCAGGATAGACGGAAGGAAGCCCGACGAAATTCGACCGATAAGCGTGGAGGTAGGCCTTCTCGACAGAGCTCACGGGTCAAGCCTGTTCACGAGAGGAGAGACTCAGAGCCTCGGAACGGCCACCCTGGGAACGACGAAACAGGACGAACAGAGAATAGACGGAATGGTCGCTGAAGGCAGCAAGCGATTCATGCTCCATTACAATTTCCCGCCCTACTCGGTAGGAGAAGCGGGATACATGGGAGGACCGGGGAGACGTGAAAAAGGCCACGGTCACCTTGCCGAGACGGCTTTAAGTCCCGTTCTACCCGACGAAGAGGAATTTCCTTACATAATAAGAGTGGTCTCGGAAGTTCTGGAATCAAACGGTTCCTCCTCCATGGCCACGGTCTGCAGCGGCTCGCTCGCCCTTATGGACTCGGGTGTTCCGATCAAAAAGCCGGTAGCGGGTATCGGTATCGGATTAATGGAAGAAGACGGCGAGTACGAACTACTTACGGACATCATGGGTCTGGAAGACCACCTGGGTGACATGGACTTCAAAGTTACGGGAACCAGGGACGGAGTAACGGCTTTCCAGCTTGACGTCAAGGTCGGCGGGATCTCGGAAGAAATAATGCGGGAAGCGATGAACAGAGCCTACGAAGCCAGACTGGAAGTCCTCGACAAGATGGACGCGGTGATCTCAGAACCGCGAGGAGAAGTTTCCAAACACGCGCCGGTCATGGAAGTATTTAAGATCGACGAAGACGAGATAGGTACGGTAATAGGCCCCGGCGGCAGGACTATCAGGGACCTCACCGAGGAGACGGAGACCGAGATCGACATAGACGACGACGGAACGATAAAACTATCCGGCGTCGATAGAGAGGGAGTCGAAAAAGCGAAGAAGCTTATTGAAGATATGACCCGGGAAGTGGAACCGGGCGAAGAATTCGTCGGCGAGGTAGTCAGGGTGGAAGACTTCGGAGCTTTCGTCCAGTTACCCAACAAGTCCGAAGGGCTCGTTCACATATCGAAGCTCTCGGACGGCTACGTCGACAACGTAAAGGATATCACCGACCTCGGCGAAGAGATGAGGGTCAAGGTAATCGGTCACGACGACCAGGGAAGACTCGACCTGAAACGAGTACCCGAAAAGACCGAAGAACTGGAAGTCGGGGACGTAACTGACGCCGAAATCACGAAGACGGCCGATTTCGGTGCGTTCATCGAAACGCCCGGCGGAGAAACGGGACTTATTCATATTTCCGAACTGTCACGGGACTACGTTAAGAACGTACAGGACGTCGTAGAACCCGGAGACAGGGTCAAAGTCGAACTCATAAACATAGACGAAAAGGACAGATACCAGTTCAGGCTAATAGAAAAGAATTAAGGGTATACAATTAAAATGGAACTATTCCCCGGCTGTTATCGAAAAAGACTTAATAGCGGTATCGAGATAATCGGTCAAGAAGAACCACAATCCAAGTCCATTTCGCTTGGATTGTGGTTCAAGTCGGGCAGCCGGGACGAGACCCGAACTGAATGCGGTATTACTCACCTAATCGAACACCTGCTCTTCCGGGGGACGAAAAACAGGTCTTCCTACCAGATCACGAGCGACGTGGATCGTCTCGGGGGACACATCAACGGCAGCACCGGCCGCGAGTTTCTTTTGTTATCGCTGAGACTGCTGCCGGAATCGCTGTCCGAGGGAATAGACATCCTGACCGATCTTGCACTAAATCCCCTGTTCGAGGAAGAGGACTTCAACCTGGAAAAGGACGTCGTCCTGGAAGAAATCAGGTCGTCCCACGATGATCACCAGTCGGAAGCGATAAGGCTGCTGGAGGAAATAATCTGGGGCGACGATTCGGGACTGGCGTTGCCCGTTCGGGGCCTGGAGGATACTCTAACTCGACTTTCAAGGGAAGCAGTCATCGACCGATTCAATTTACTCCAGCAGGCGGACGAAATGATGGTAACCGCGGCCGGCAACCTCTCAATGGAAGAACTCGTAACGACGGCATCCAGCTCATTTGAAGGTATTACGGGGAATGGACGTCGGGAGAAAGACATAGCAGTGTCGGAAAATTCGGATACTCCTGATTCAAAACACAAACACGACTGGCGTGAAATAAACCAGCTTCACTGCGTCGTCGGTACTGAGGGGCTGGCAAAAAAGGACGAAGACAGATATCCGCTGGAGATGCTCAACGTGATCCTGGGCCAGGGCATGAGCTCCCGGTTATTCAGAAAGGTCAGAAAGGACCGCGGTCTCGCCTATCAGGTCACCAGCAGCACCCAGTACTATTCCGACACCGGTCTTTTCTTCGTCTACGGGGCAATTGCACCCCAGAATCTGGATCGCTACCTGAACCTGGTGCTCAAGGAATTCGAAAAGATAAAGGTGGAACGGGTATCGGAGGAAGAGTTGGAACTGGCCAAAAAGAAGACAAAGGGGAACCTCGTACTCGGGCTGGAAAACAACCGGGCTCTGATGAGCCGGCTGGGTATAACGGCACTTCACGACAACGAATTCCTGTCGGTGGATGAGGTCGTCGAAAAAATCGAAAGCGTGACCGCCGAAGACATTCAGGACGTGGCGCGGAGAATCCTGGCCGAGGAAGAGATAAATTACTCCCTCCTGGGACCGAAGATCCCGAATCCCCCGACCCTCTGAGTTTTCTTCGTTCAACCTACACAAATTAAAAATGAACATCGGAAATTTCCGGGCGAGCAGGATCTGGAACCGGTAGTTCTGTCTTTTACCTCCTAACTTAGTCCAATTCCACTAATTCAACCCTTCATAGTTTGGCTTAACTGGATATATCGAGTATACTGATAGCTGAATCGAGCAGATTCAAGAAGTATTTAGAAAACGGAGCTATCCGAAAGTGTGTCTTCGGGCAAAGTTTGGTTCAAAAAAGAAGATCAACCGGAATTCCAGTTCCGATACGGTTGCTAGACGGTGAATTGGGAGGCTTGTACTGGCTCGTCACAATAAGGATCCAACTTATGACGGGTTAATAGTTCGACTTGAAAAATAGGAGAGATCTGGTTTTATCCTGGTTCAGGAAAGTCAAAAATTAGCCAGGTCAAGGGTTCCGGAAATACCTGGCAAGAAAAATCTTTGGAGGTAGACGTGAAGAAGACTAGCATATCTATCCACGTCGTTTCTGTCTTCGTCTCGTTTTTAGTTCTGGCTCTGAGCTTTTCCGCTGCGGGAGCCACTTTAAGGGTCTGTAAAATTGGCTGCGAATTCAGCTCGATCGAGCCGGCGATAAATAGTGCCGAACCCGGGGATACCGTCAGGATTCAGAACGGAAACTACTCGGAAAACTTCAACCTGGATAAGGACGTTACCCTGATCGGAGCCAATTCCCGCTGGGTTAGAGTAACTCCTTCTAACCGGGGTTCTCCGGCTATCGTCGTCGGACCTTCGCCTGCCTCGGTCGAAATTAGAAACCTAACTGTAATTGGAGAGGGCGAACAGCGTCCGGTAAACGGCGTAACCGTTACCGGAGACGCCGAGTTAACTATGGAAAACTCCCGGGTTAACAATTTCAGAAATGCTTTAACGGCCAAACATTCCTCTTACTTAAAGATAAGGAATTCAGCCGTAGTAAACCCCGGAACTGGAGTCACAGGGCTGGACAAATCGGAGGTAATAGTGTCGGGTAGCGAAATATCCTCGGCAGAAACCGGTCTCGTCGCCGGAGACAGTACGAAAATAACGTTAGTTGATACCGAAATATCTAACTGCAACCGCGTCGCAGTTCTGGTAAAAGGCACTGCAAAGGTCAACGCCCTGTCCAGCAGCGTCAGCAACAACCCGTCGCCGGGCATAGTCATCCGGGACTTTTCGAGGTTAAACCTGGAAGACAGCCAGATAAGCAGCAACGAGGGTGGCGGCCTGCTCGTAAAGAATTCCGCTATCGCCAACTTAACGGATAACCGAATAACCTACAACGAAAAGAAAAACGTATCGGTTATCAGCAAAAAGTGCGGGTTCAGCGGTCCGTCCAACCTTTTCTTTGGCGAGGTAAACGGAGCCGGGAACGAAATCAAACCGGCCGGCTCGACCACGATCTGTCCGTCAAAGTTCTCCCGGATAACCTCGAGCCGAGGTGGGAGTTACTCCTATCCGTTTAAGCCCAGCACGTACGCTTTTATCGGACTGGTAGGTGTTGCTACCGCTTACTTCTTGATCTCCAGGTAAGGACGACCGAATCCTTCAGTTGGTCTCCTCGGAAAGAAGGGCGATTAGACTCTCCAGCGCTTTGAGGGCAGCCGACTGCTTGTTTTCCCACCGGTCTCCCTGGAATACGAACTTCTTGACCCGGGTCGTATCGCCCACGGTAATACCGACGTAGACAAGCCCTACCGGCTTCTCGCTCGTTCCTCCACTCGGTCCGGCTATGCCCGTAGTGGAAAGGCCGACCTCGGTCCCCGATAAATCCCTTACCCCCTCAGCCATTTCCTTTGCAACTTCCCGACTTACCGCTCCGTGGTCGTAAAGCGTATCTTCTTCAACTCCGAGTAGTTCCAGCTTGGAGCGGTTCGAATAAGAAACCACACCTCGATCGAAATAGTCCGAAGACCCGGGAACGTTGGTAATTTTGTGCGATATCAAGCCGCCGGTGCACGACTCCGCCACCGCCAGAGTCAGATTGCCGTCCCGCAACAAATCTCCCACCTGTACGTCTACCTGATTGCGAACCGAAGTACTCTCGGACATAGTCGTTCTAAACCTCCAATTATCGGACGAACTGCTAAAGGCATTATAACCTAAAATTTCCACCATCCACCAGTGGAACAAGAGCATGAACTATTCTTCCTTTTATGCGACAGTTCAAATCTGGCCCAGAAGAGCTGTTTGCCGTTGGTTTTCATGTTCTATATCGAGTGCAGGTAGAGTAGTCCTCTGGTTGGAGCTGAGGGCAAGAAAATTAAAGCAACGGAATCATACTTCTGATAAATTTAACGCCCGGGTCGGAAATTCCTAGGTTTGGAAGCCCGGTAGGTTTTACCAACAGGTCCTACCGGCCGGGCACAGGGACCCGGCCTGCTTTGTAAAGAACCTAGCAAAATAACACGTAATACAGCGAAAATATACTTTGTGTCACAGAAGGCTCCTAGCCGGAAAATTTCCCGGGCCGGAATATCTCAACCTGGTAAGGTAACTTGTTCATTCTCGCGCTTAGGTCCTCTGGGAATTGTTCAGGAAAATCCTTTTCAGTCAAAGCTGAACATTGAGGCCGAGTCGTCCCGCACTCAATTGGGCACTACACTCTAAAA
>Ga0207797_1000333_pt1 | contig 36343 bp, 33 predicted proteins | sample PRCRCaboRojoPR_6_FD_187275 | JGI IMG/M metagenome (GOLD analysis project Ga0207797, IMG submission 187275) | Marine sediment microbial community from Cabo Rojo, Puerto Rico - PR CR 10% Liquid 1 (SPAdes) | ecosystem: Environmental > Aquatic > Marine > Coastal > Sediment | place: Cabo Rojo, Puerto... | reverse complement strand
AAGGACCGGGTTACCGCGGCTATCTAGATAGTTGCATTGCGTGTCCACTGGAAAGCCGTTGGATGTACACTGCACGTCCACTGGAAAGCCGTTGGATGTACACTGCACGTCCACTGGAAAGCCGTTGCCCGGAAACCGGGAAGTCACTGGTTACGCACTGAGCCGATTGGAAATCCGCGGGATGGCCACTGAATGACCGCCTGCTGGGGGCCGGAAATTTCCTCGCCTGTACGCGACCTGTTCGTCACGCCGAATCCAGGAACCGCCATCGGTGCCATCGATCTGGGAGTGCGTCGGTCGAATCGAACATCTTCGGCCCCATTCCCGCGTGTTGGGTCGGAGCAGACTTTTCACCCAGTTCCGAGAACCACTCTAGATATCTGGTCAGGGGCATGTTCGCACCAATATCGTACCTCAACACCCGGCTGAAGCTGTTCGAGAAGGTCTCGTTGCTTCTCGCGGTGATGGTGCTCGTCGCCGGGCTGAACATCGTGGTGATCTACTCGTATCACCAGCAGGCCGAGCAGGTGGGCAACTCCGTGAATATCGCCGGCCAGCAGCGCATGCTCAGCCAGCGGATGGTCAGACTCGCCAACGAGATCGCGCACGGCCAGGATCCCGACCTGGCCCGGGACCGGCTGCGGGTCGCCATCGAGCGCTACGACCGCAACCTGGAGGCGCTGACCGACGGTGGCACCGTGACCGACTCGCAACTCAACCCAGGGGCCGAAACCGTCGGCGGGCTCCCGCCCGTCACGCTCCGCGGCGAACGGCTGGCCCCCGCACCCCCACCGACGGAGGACGAACTCGCCGCCGAACGCCGGGTCTGGACGGCCTACGAACCACACATTCGGACGATCCTGACTGCCGACCCGGAGTCGGCCGCCTTCGAATCCGCCCTCGGGCACGTCCGATCGAACAGCGACGAACTCCTCGCGGTCAGCGACGAGGTGACCGCCGAGTTCGCGAGGGTCATCCGTCAGCGACGCGGCCAGCTCGAACAGGTCCTCGTGGTACTCTTAGTGCTCGACCTGGTCGTGGCAGGGGTGGGCACGCTATTCGCCCGCCAATTCATCGGGCTCCCGATGGCCGCGTTGGCGCGGACCGGCCGGCGACTCGCCGCGGGCCAGACGGAACCCGAGCCGACGGAACCCATCCCCATCGACCGCTCGTTGCCGTCCCATCAGCAACGGGCGGAACTCGCCCAGCTCACCCGCTCCTTCGAGGCGGTCAGGGACTACCACCGGACCGTGTCGGCCCAGGCGCGAGCACTCGCCGAACGGGAGTTCGACGACCCGGTCCTCGACGAACGCGTGCCCGGCGATCTCGGGGACTCCCTGTCGACGATGCGGGCCGATATCCGTGCGTACATCGACGAGCTACGGACCACCACCGAGAAACTCGACGCCGTCATCAGGGCCTCGCCGGCGGCGATTCTGGTGAGCGATCCCGGTGGGCGGATCCAGCGCTGGAACCCTGCGGCCGAGGAGATCTTCGGCTGGCGAGCCGCGGCCGTCGAGGGCCGGGAGAATCCAGCCGTACCCGAGGATAACTTCGACACGTACCGCCAGCACCTTTCCGAGGCACTCGTCGAGGAATCGATCTCGGGACTGGAGGGCCAGTGGCGCACCAAAGACGGCGAAACCATCGACGTGAGCCTGTCCCTGGCACGGGTCCAGGGTGCCGAGGAGGAACTGACCGGCGTCATGGCCGTCGTCGAGGATATCACCGCTCGCAAGGAACGGGAGCGGACGCTGCGCCGCCAGCGGGACGAACTCGCCATGCTCACCCGCGTGATGAACCTGGTCCTCGAGATCACCCAGGAGCTCATCGAATCCTCCAGCCGCGACCGGATCGAGAATACCGTCTGTCGCTCCCTCGCCGGCTCGGACCTGTACGAGGCGGCCTGGATCGGGGAACGGCGGGCCGGGTCGGAGGATATCACGGTACGGGCTGTGGCTGGCGGGACAACCGTCTCGGGCCGACTCGGCCTGGATACCGACGAACCCGTTGCTCGGGCCATTCGGCGGGCGCTCGAGACCGGGGAGTTGCAGATGGCCACGGCCCCTGCCGGCTCCGCCCTGGTGTGGGGTGCTGGCGGCCGACCCGAGACGACGGATTCCGACGGGGGCCACGGTCAGACACCCGCCACTCCGGTTTCCTCGACAGTCGCCGCGGTGCCGTTTGCCTACCGTGGAACGGTGTACGGGGTGCTCCTCGTGGCGACCGATCGCGAGTACGCCTTCCGGGACCGCGAGCGGTCGGGGCTCGGGACCCTCGGCCAGACCATGGGATTCGCGACGAACGCCATCTCGAATACGAAGCTGCTGTTCGCTGATACCGTGGTCGATCTGACCTTCGGGGTCGGGGACACGGAGCTTCCACTCGTCCCCACCACAGCGACCCTCGAGTGCGAAGCGTCGCTCGACGGGTACGTGGTCACGACCGGGTCGGAGACCCTGCATCTCTTCGTGGACGTGGAAGGCACGACGGCGGCCGAGTTCGCTGCCGAGGTCGTCTCGGAACCCGTCGTCGACGCGGCGCGCGTGATCGCCGAGGAAGCCGCGCATCAACGGGTCGAGGTCACACTCGGGGAGGCCTCGATCCTGGGGCGGTTGTCCCACCACGAGGCAACTCTCAGGTCTCTCGATCTCCACGACGGAACGGGCACCTTGACGGTCGAGGCGCCCCTTGATGCAGACTTCGAGTCGATCGTGGAGCTCCTGACTGCCGCCGACGAGGGGGTTGCCTTCGAGGCCAAGACGGAGCGGGACCGGAGCGCCCGAACCGCTGCCGCCACTGCCTCGGCAGTGGAGGGGGAACTCACCGATCGGCAGTACGAGGTGTTCAAGACGGCGTATTTGGGTGGCTACTTCGAGTGGCCCCGGGACAGCACGATCGAGGAACTGGCCGAGAACATGGGCATCGCGGGCTCGACCTTCCATCACCACCTCCGGCACGCCCAGCGCAAACTCGCGCAGGCCGTCTTCGACTGGGACCGCGTCGCACCGGCGTCTTGAGACCGCAACGGGCCATCAGGGCCGGTCAGGACCTGCGCGGCTCGACCCCATTCTAGATATATAGTAGGCCCACGATCCGGGGGCTCGAGATACGTAGATATCAATTACTGGTGACCGGGCCCCATCGGTGTACGCGTCGAGCGAGGGGTACCCCGAGTTCCGGCCGGGCGGTCCCTGCCGGGTCCGGGGCCCGGCGGTCGGCGACGGGACGACACCGAGTCATGGCAACCGAGAACAGGTACGTCGCGGTCAGCCCGCAGGAGGACGTCGAGCGCGGCGAGCCGCCGGTCTGCGAGCCCGAACTCTGGGTCGAACTCGAGATCGAGCGGCCACCGGACGTGGACTGTCCGGTCGCGGGCCTCTCGGACACCGAGGCCACCGGTTCGGTACAGTTGACCGGCGATCGGTGCCACGCCCATCTCTCCTTTTCCGGGGACGACGTCACCGTCTACACCGCCAGCGTCGAGGATAGCTGTGCGTGTGCGGGCGTTTGTGGGCCGGGAATCACGCCGGTCGATCTGTCAGTCGAGGACGGCATACTCGTCGTCCGAGCATACGTGGCCGACCGCGACCGTCTCGCGGCCGTCGTGGACTCCCTCCGGGAGTCGGGTGAGGCCTGGCGTCTCAGACGGCTGACCACGCCAGACCGGAACCGGACCGTCGAGGCCGGTCTCGCGAGCCAGCTCCTCGGCGACGTTTCGATCACGGAAAAGCAGCGCGAGGCGGTCCAGACCGCCATCGCGATGGGCTATTACGCCGATCCGCGCGAGGCGACGCTGGGCGATCTGGCGAGTCGGCTCGGCGTCTCCCGTTCGGCCCTCTCCCAGCGGCTCAACGCCGTCGAATCGAAGCTCGTCGAGTCGCTCGCTGCGGAGCTATAGGTGTTTTCGCCGCCGGATGTACGAGAACGAGGCTCAGGGATAGTTCCCCGGCAGGTGGACCTGGACCCGGGTCCCGCCAGGATTGCGTTGCTCAAGCTCCAGCTCGCCGCCGGACGCCTCGACGACCCACTTGGCGATCCACAGGCCCAGGCCGCTCGTGTGCTGCATCGCGGTTTCTTTGCCGCGGTCGAGGACCTGCACTTCCATCGGCGGGATCCCCGGTCCGTCATCTTCGACCTCGAGGGTGACTTCGTCGGCGTGATTGGACACCTCGATGTCGACCGACGGGTCATCGGAGTTGTGCTCGATGCCGTTCCGGACGAGGTGCTCTAGGGCGCTATCCAGCATCGGCGACGCGAGCGCGACGGCGTGCTCGGGCAGGTCCGCTTCGATGTCGGCCGCGGGGAACTCCGACTCGAGGTCCGCGACGATGTCCCGGAGTTCCGCCGCGACGTCGATGGGTTGGCGCCGGCGGGTGCCGCTGAGGTGGGATTCCACGCGGCGGGCCTCTTCGGAGAGTTCGTGCAGGTCATCGGCCTGGTCGATGATCACCGCGGCTGCCTCCCCCGGATCTTTCTCCCCGCGACGGATGTGATTCGCGTGGCCCTTGATGATAGTCACGTTCGTGCGGATATCGTGGCGGAGCACGCGGTTGAGGACCGAGAGCCGTGTGCTGAGGTTGCGGGCGCGTTTGCGTTCCTCATCGAGACGTCCGGAGACCTCGCGCTGGCGGGCGTCGTAGGCCCCGACCACGATACCGCCGATGGCGCCGTAGGTTCCGATGTTGCTGATGAGGTAGGGCAGGTCGGTCACGACGCTGCCCTCGCTGACCTGCGAGAGGGTGATCAGCATCCCGGTGATCCCCGCGGCGATGACGCCGAGGAGACACCAGCTGCCCACGCGGAGGGCGGACCCGTTCACGGTGCCCACGAGCAGGAACGCCGCGATGACGAAAAGCGTGAGTGAGAGTGCCAGCGGGATGGTGATGCCTACCACCATCGACACGACGCCCGACAGCGGTTCGATGGCGTGATGGACGTGCACCGAGGTCAGGTACCCCGCGACCCCCGTCACCAGGCCGGCCCCGGCGGCCCGGCGTCGCTCCGCCCCAGTCTCCATGTTACTCTTGGCACATGTTTCCGACCCCTGCCTCCTAACTGTTTTCGTTCGAAACCTGTCAATTGTACCGAGCGTCTGACGTCCAACCGACGCCGTGGCCACGAAACCCCGGGCGACGCTGAATACGTCATTGTTCGGATGTGCTACACGTGGGGCTCCTGCGGGGCTGGGGCGTCGCCACCGGTGGGGGACTGAGACGGTGCATACCCCAACGGACCAGGGGCAAGCGATCACACGCATTCGGCATCGGTCCCACGAGTTCATCCGGAACCTGTTCGAGCGGTTCCCGTTCTGAGCCCGGATTCCTGTTGCGTGTCGGGTTCCGGGGCAGGAGATGACCAGTTCACCGGGAGTGCGCTGGTCGGTCGTGACGGATATCTGGGTTCGCGCCTACGTGTGCGACAAAAAAACCCGACAGTGTCCCCAAGCGGTTTCAACCGCGGCTCACCGCAGGTCCGCGACGTGTTCGGCGACCTCCTCGGGGGTCCGGCCGACCGGCACGCCGGCGTCCTCGAGGGCGTCGATCTTGCTCTGGGCCGTGCCGGTCCCGGATCCGGAGACGATGGCGCCGGCGTGTCCCATGCGCTTTCCCGGGGGCGCGGTGCGTCCCGCGATGAATCCGACGACCGGGGTGTCCATCTCCCGGTCGATGAAGGCCGCGGCCTCCTCCTCGTCCTCGCCCCCGATCTCGCCGGTCATGACGACGGCGTTGGTGTCCGGGTCCGCCTCGAACAGCGAGAGCGCGTCGATGAAGTCCGTCCCGATGATGGGATCGCCACCGATGCCGATGGCGGTCGTCTGCCCGAGCCCCTCGCTGGTGAGGTTGTCCACGATCTGGTAGGTGAGGGTCCCCGACCGGGAGACGAGCCCGACGTCGCCGGGTTCGAAAATGTTGCCGGGCAGGATCCCCAGTTTCGCCTCGCCGGGGGTGATGATGCCCGGGCAGTTCGGGCCGATGAGCCGCGTGTCGACCTCCGAGAGGCGCTTGTAGACCTTCGCCATGTCCTGTGTCGGGATGCCCTCGGTGATGGCGACCACCAGGTCCAGATCCGTATCCAGCGCCTCGAACACGGCGTCCGCGGCGAAGGCCGGCGGCACGAAGACCACGGAGGCGTCCGCGGACTCGGCGGTGACGGCTTCGTCCAGGGTGTCGTAGACGGGCACGCCCTCGACCTCCTGGCCGCCGCGTCCAGGTACGGCGCCGGCGACGACGTTGGTGCCGTACTCGATCATCCGCTCGGTGTGGAACCGACCCTCGCCGCCGGTGATGCCCTGGACCACGACGCGGGTGTCCTCGTCGACGAGCACGCTCATGCGGCCACCTCCTCGGCCCGCTCGATGGCCCGCTTCACGGCGGCCTCGAGGGTCTCTTCGGTGTCCACGCGGTCGGTTAGGAGGGCGCGACCCTCCTCGGCGTTGGTGCCAGTCAGCCGGACGACGAGCGGCTTCGGGAGTTCATCGAAGTTCTCCAGGGCATTATTGATTCCAGCTGCCACCTCGTCCCCGCGGGTGATGCCGCCGAAGATGTTGAACACGACGGCGTCGACGTTCGGGTCCGAGAAGACCAGCTCGAGGGCGTTCTCGACCCGCTCGGCGTCGGCGCCGCCACCGATGTCCAGGAAGTTGGCGGGCGCGCCGCCGTAGTAATCCACGAGGTCGAGGGTCGTCATGACCAGGCCCGCCCCGTTGCCGATGATGCCGACGTTGCCCGACAGGCGGACGTAATCCAGGTCGTACTCGCCGGCCCGGCGTTCGAGGTCGTCCTCGGCCGCTTCCTCCTCCATGTCTGCCAGGTCGGGATGGCGGAAGAGGGCGTCGTCGTCGATGTTCAGGACGCCGTCGGCGGCGACCACCTCGTCATCGGCCGTGACCATCAGCGGGTTGATCTCGGCCTCGCTGGCGTCGTTCGTCTCCCAGACGTCGTAGAGGGTGCTGAGGACGCTGGCGACCGAACGCGCCACCTCGGCCGGTACCCCGGCCCGGTAGGCAGCCTTCCGGGCCTGGTAGGGGTACATGCCGAAGGCCGGGTCGATGTGCTCTCGGGCGATGGCGTCCGGGTCCTCCTCGGCGACCTGTTCGATGTCCACGCCGCCTTTCGAGGACACCATCGCGACGGGACGGCCTTCGCCGCGGTCCATGGTGACCCCGACGTATAGCTCGTCGGTGAACTCGACGGCTTCCTCGACCAGCACCCGTTCGACGCGATACCCTTTCAGATCCATCCCGAGGATGTCCTCGGCAGCCGTCCGGGCCTCGGCTTCGTCGGCGGCGATCTCGATGCCGCCGGCCTTCCCGCGGCCGCCAACGTGGACCTGGGCTTTGATCGCGACGGGGAACCCGAGCTCCCGGGCAGCGTCGACGGTCTCCTCGACCGTCGTGGCGAGCGCCGACGAGGGCGTCGGGACGTCCGCGTCGGCGAAGAGGGCTTTCGCCTGGTACTCGTGTAATCGCATAGTATTCGACAGGGGCTTCTCCTGAGCCGGCATTAGTAGTATCGGAACACCTGGGCCGTGTCCACACGGCACAGGTAGCCGGCCCGCCACGTCCTCGAAGCGGTCGGTGCCCGGGAGGAGTGGCCGCCGTCACGGGCCGGCTATGGATTCGACTGGTTGGGGAACCGAACACTCACTGCAGGCGACACGACTGTTTATCACTGCATATAATGACAGGCTTAATCTTAAGGGGAGAAACGAAGCAGGAAACGAGCGATGACGGCCAACGCTCCCTCCACCGAGGGTGAACGCGACGAGGAAGCGCCGACGGCCGAGGAGACGGGATCACTCGGTGCGGTTGCATCGGACTCGGGGATGGATGGGACCGTTTCGGAGACCGGGACGAACGGAGGCGGCGGTCACTCGCCCGACGAGCGACTCGGCTACGACCCCGCCACGCTCGCGGAGCGCTCCTATCCGGACATCGAATCGGTGCTCGACACCGGCGCGGTCCTCGACGCGCTGCCCGACCCGTACTACGTCCTGGACGCGGACAACACCGTGATCGAGTGGAGCGACGGCTGCGAGCAACTGCTCGGTCTCTCGCGGGCCCGGATGCTCGGGTGGGACAAGCCCTTCGGGCGCGACGAGGCGGGCAATGTGATCGAGACGCTGTCGAACAAGGTGGTGAAGAACCCGCATGCGGCCGACCAGGATGACTACGTCGACCGGGCGGAAAGCGAGTACACCGACGCCCAGGTCTACGAGAGTACCCACTGGATCACGAACGACAACGGCGAGGAGCGGTTCATCCGCTTTCAGGCCATCCCGATCTTCGACGACGCGGGCAGCTTGAACGCCGTCGTCCAGGTGTGTCGGGACGAGACCGCCCAGCGACGCACCCAGGAGCAGACCGAAGCGCTGGTCGAGGAAGTCATCGCCACGATGGGCGCGTACGGCGACGGGGACTTCGATACTCGGGCGGCCGTTTCCGAGCACGACGCCGTCGAACCCCACCTGCTCGAGGCTCTCGACCAGGTCAACGAGATGGGCTCGAACCTCGAAGCCCTCGTGCGGGATCTCCGGGACCGGACCGACTCGCTGACCGAGACCGCCGAGGAGAACACCGAGGGCGCCGAACGCATCGCAGACCTCGTAGAGGAGCAGACGGATTCGCTGCGGAGCGCGGTCGCCGAACTCGAGAACTTCAGCGCCCGGATGGAGGAGGTTGCCTCCAACTCCGAGCAGGTCTCGACGGCCGCCTCCCAGGCACACGAGACCGCCGAGCAGGGCCTCGAGTTCGGCCAGGAGGCCATGGAATCCGCGGACGCGCTGGGCGAGACGGGTGATGACATCATCGAGACCGTCTCCGCGCTCGAGTCCAAGATCGACAACATCGAGGCAGTCATCGAGGTCATCCAGGACATCGCCGACCAGACGAACATGCTCGCGCTCAACGCCAACATCGAGGCCGCGAGGGTGGACGCCGGCGGCGACGGCTTCGCGGTGGTCGCCAACGAGGTGAAGGACCTCGCGGAGGAGACGGCCGAGAACGCGGACGAGATCTCGGCCCAGATCGCCGAACTCCAGGACCAGACCGACGAGACGGTCGAGACCATCACCCGCGCGAACGAGGAGATCGACGCGGTGATGGACCAGGTCGAGAGCGGCGCAGAGGCCTTCGAACGCATCGTCGAGCAGGTCCGGGAAGCGTCTCAGGGCATCGAGGAGATCGCCGAGGCGAACGACGGGCAGGCAGAGACGATCGAGGAACTGACGGGGATGCTCGAGGACGTCGAACAGCTGGCCTCCGCGGCCCACGACGCCTCCGAGCAGATCGTGGATCGTGCGGACGGCCAGCGTCAGGCGGCCGGGGAGCTCGCCGACCGCGTCCAGACCCTCGCCGGCGAACGGAGCCGATAGCTGGCGACGTCGGCTGCCGTTCAGCAATCGGCTGCACCAGGGCACATTCGTAACCCGCCCGCTCGAGCGCGTGGCGCGCACGTAGCGGGGCGCCCCCGGACCCGTCAGTCTGTGGGTGACCACCAGCCCGGGCGAGTCTTTATCGGCATGTGACCCGTCCCGGGCCCCATGCGCGCAGTGCGGTATCACGAACACGGTGGGCCCGAGGTGCTGGTGGTCGACGAGGTCGACCGACCCGAGCCGCGGGGCCACGAGGTGGTCGTCGAGGTGCGGGCCGCGGCCGTGAACCCCGTGGATACCTACTTCCGGAGCGGCGAGTACACGCCGGCCGCCCTCCCGATGATCCCGGGGGCCGACCTCGCCGGCCTCGTGACGGAGACGGGGCCGGCGGTCGAAACGCTCGCGGTCGGCGACCGGGTCTTCGGCACGGGCCTGGGACGAGACCGGCAGGGCACCTACGCGGAGTACGCGGTCGGCCCCGAGGACAGCTTCGCCGTCCTCCCGGCGGGCGTCTCGTTCGACGAAGGGGCGGCGGTGGCTTTGGTCGGCGTCACCGCCTGGCGGGCACTGGTGCACCACGCCGGCCTCGAACCGGCCGAGCCGTGTCTGATCCACGGCGGATCCGGTGGTGTCGGGCACGTCGCGGTGCAGCTGGCCGATGCGACCGGCGCCCAGGTGTTGACGACGGCGCGGTCGACCTTCCACGACCGGCTGGAACGCCTCGGCGCGGACGCCGTGTTCGATTACCGCCGGGAAGACCTCGCCGCAGCGGTTGCAGACGTCGCCGAACCCGCAGTCGTCCTCGACCACCGCCTGGACGAGTACCTCCAGTTCGACGCCGACGTGGCCCGGCGGGGGGCGCGAGTGATCGGCATCGGCAACACGGAAGCTGCAGCCGGGTTCGACGACGTCGCGGCGGCTCGAGGGAAGGAGCTCTCGGTGGTCATGATGAGTATGTTCAATACCCCCTCCTACGCCGATGTGCTCTCCCGCCTTGCCCGGCTCATCGAAGCGGGAGACATCGTGCCCGACATCGCCGAGACCTTCGCGCTCGAGGAAGCTGCGGCGGCACAGCGCCGGGTCATTGAGGGGCGGTTCTTCGGCAAGCTGGTCATCGAGCCCTGAGTATTTCTCCCTGGCCCACGGTACCACGGACATGGACGTCACCTTCGACTTCGATGGCCGGGTCGCGCTCGTCACGGGGGCCGCCGGGGCGCTCGGGAGCGCGGTCGCAGAGACCTTCGCGGCGGCTGGAGCCACAGTCGCCGGGACGGACCGCCGGGAACCGTCAGCGGCGGACACGCAACTGGAGCCGGGACTCGTGGACTTCTACCAGGCGGATCTCACCGAGGAGGCGCAGGTGGCCGAGACGGTCGCGGCGGTCCTCGAGGAACACGGCCGGCTGGATTTCCTGTTGAACGTCGCGGGTACGTGGAAAGGCGGCAGCCCCATCCACGAGACCGACCTGGAGACCTTCGAGCTGGTCTTCGACGTGAACCTCCGGACGATGTTCCTCGCGTCCAAGCACGCGATTCCGCACCTCCAGGAGACCGAGGGGGCGATCGTGAGCGTGAGCGCGAAGTCCTCCCTGGAGGGCGGCACCGGCGACGGGCCCTATCGAGCGTCGAAAGCCGGGGTGCGCCTCCTCACCGAGACCATCGCCGAGGAACAGCGGGGCACCGTGCGAGCCAACGCGGTCATGCCCAGCATCATCGACACGCCGGCCAACAGAGCGATGCTCCCTGAGGCCGATTACGACGACTGGGTACCTCCTCGTGACATCGGGTTGACAATGGCTGCGCTCTGCAGCGACGCGTCGTCGGCCACGAGCGGCGCGGCGGTGCCCGTCTACGGGGAGGTTTGAGAGCCGTCCCGAAAACCGGCAAGTCTCGCCGTTCTTCCTGATTGTTCGTTGCCATTGCTGGGCATCGAAGCCATTTAGTATGGAAGTCCGCTGCGTTGCGCTGTATGAGCGACAGGGAAACCTGGGCGACCAGGGTGGGTTTCATCATCGCGGCCATCGGCAGTGCCGTCGGTCTCGGGAACATCTGGCAGTTCCCGTTCAAGACCGCGACCAACGGCGGGGCGATCTTCCTCGTCGTCTACCTCGCCGCCGTCTTCGCCATCGGCTTCCCGGCGATGCTGGCGGAGTTCGTGCTCGGACGACGGACACATCTGAACGCCATCGACGCGTTCGATCAACTGGGTCACCGCGAGTGGCGCGTGGTGGGCGCGCTCTCCCTGGTGACGGGCTTCTGGATCCTCTCGTATTACAACGTCGTCGGCGGCTGGGTCATCAGGTACGTCATCGGGAGCGTACGAGGGGCCTACTTCGGTGATCCGGCCGGATACTTCGGGGCGGTCTCAGCGGGGCCGGAAGCGATCGTCGCCCACGCCGTGTTCCTGCTGATCGTCATCGGCATCGTGGCCCTGGGCGTCGAGAACGGTATCGAGAAGGCGACGAAGGTGATGGTGCCCAGCATCGTCGTCATCATGATCGCCCTGGGCGTCTGGGCGGCCACGCTGCCCGGTGCCGCCGAGGGATACGCCTACTTCCTCGACCCCGACTTCTCGGTCCTGCTGGCCAACGCCAGCGACATCGTGCCCTTCGCGGTGGGCCAGGCGTTCTTCACGCTGTCCCTCGGGATGGGGATCATGATCACCTACTCGTCGTACATCGGCGAGGACGACAACCTCCCGATCGACGGCGGGACCATCGTCGTCGTCAACACGCTCATCGGGGTACTGGCTGGCCTGGTGGTCTTCCCGATCCTGTTCAGCATCGGCGTGAGTCCGGACACCAGCGGTCCCGCGGCCATCTTCGTGGCGATGGCCTCGGCCTTCGCCCAGCTGCCCGCGGGTCGGATCCTCGGTGCGGGCTTTTTCCTCGTGGTGCTGATCGCGGCCCTCTCGAGCGCCATCAGCCTGCTCGAAGTCACCGTCGCGTACTTCGTGGACAATCGCGGGATGGACCGCGTGAAGCTCTCTGCGGCCGTCGGCGTGGCCCTGTTCGTTCTGGGGCTGCCTTCGGCCTGGGACACGGCCTGGCTCGGCTGGTTCGACACGCTGGCGTACAAGCTGTTGCTCCCGCTTGCAGTGCTCTTCCTGCTCCTCTTCGTCGGCTGGGTCCTGGCCGACAGGGCTCTCGAGGAACTGGCAACCGGGGCTGGCGGCGGATTGCCGCTCTTCGGACCGTTCTGGCTCTGGATGGTCCGCACACTGGTCATCGCCGGGGTCCTCGTGACCCTCGCGCTCGGGATCGAGACGCTGTTCCTCGCACCCGAGCCCGCCATCGTGCCGCCGCTGTAGGCGACCACGAGACGCGAGGCGGATCGGCTATCCCCCGTCCCAACCGGTCGCATCGACTCGCTACCCCCGCGGCGAACCGCCGGAAACTGCCGCCCTCCGTACCAGCAGGAACGCCCGTCTGAGGGCTGTTACCTGCATATTTTGGCGGTTTCGCCACTCCGACTTCGACAGGGTTTTATTCACGTCTATGGGAGTGGCTCGCAATGGCACGTGAGTCCTGGAACACGCGGGTGGGCTTCATCCTCGCCGCGGTCGGCAGCGCGGTGGGGCTGGGCAACATCTGGCGGTTCCCCTGGATGACCGCGGAGAACGGGGGCAGTGCGTTCTTGCTCGTCTATCTCCTCATCATCGTCGCCGTCGGCGTCCCGGGACTCCTCGGTGAGTTCGTGATCGGCCGCCGGGCGAACCGCAATCCCGTGGGGGCCCTGGCCTCGCTCTCGGGTTCGAAGCGCTGGGGGTACGTCGGTCTGATCACCGTGGTGACCGCCCTCTCGCTTTTATCCTTTTACAGTGTGGTGGGCGGGTGGATCATCCGGTACTTCCTGGGGAGTTTCACCGGGGCGTACTTCGCCCAGCCTGGGGCCTACTTCGAGGCCATCAACTTCGGCTGGGAGGCCGCCGGCTTCCACGTCCTCTTCCTGGCGATCACCGGCACCATCGTCTACGCGGGCGTCCGCCGCGGGATCGAGATCGCGACGAAGGTCATGATGCCATCGATCGTGGTCCTGCTGGTCGGACTGGCCGCCTGGGCCGTCACGCAGCCCGGCGCGGGCGCCGGCCTCGACTTCTACCTGGCCTTCGAGATGGCGCCGCTCCGCGAGAACTTCTTCGACATTCTCCTTGCCGCCGCCGGGCAGGCGCTTTTCACCCTCTCCGTGGGTGCGGGGACGATGATCACTTACGCCTCGTACATCGGCGAGGACCGCTCGCTGGCCGCTGACGGGGTCGCGATCGGCGTCACCAACACCTTCGTGGGGGTCCTCGCGGGTCTGGTCGTGTTTCCGCTGCTTTTCGCCCAGGGAATCGAGGTCGGGGCAGGCGGTCCGGGAGCCCTGTTCGTGAGCATCGCTGGTGCCTTCAGCGCGCTGCCGGGCGGCGTGATCCTCTCGGTGGGCTTCTTCGGGGTCGTCACGCTCGCGGCGCTCTCGTCTTCGATCAGCATGCTCGAGATCCCCGTGTCGTACCTGGTCGACGAGTTCGGGTTCTCGCGCGCCAAGGCCACCGGGGGCCTCGTCCTCGTGTATCTGGTGACCGGCACTTACGTCGCGCTGACGCCGGGGGTCTTCGACTTCGTGGCCGGCACGCTCGTCGACCTCCTGCTGACCGGCGGCCTCCTGGCCTTCCTGCTTTTCGTCGGTTGGGTGCTGGGCCAGACGGCCATCGAGGAGTTCGAGATGGGAGCGGGCGCCATCTCCCGGTCGATCTCCCACCCCTGGCTCTACGCGGTGGGGGTCGTCCTGCCGCTCTTCCTCCTTTTCACCCTGCTGACCGGCATCCTCGGCGTGTTCGAGGTCTCCATCGACACGACCTGGACGCTGGTCGCCACGGCCATCCTCGGGCTGGTCGCGTTCGTGGGACTTCGCCACCCCGAATCGGCCATCTGAGCGGTGGCGCTGGCGGGCCGGGACCACTACACGGAATCCTTTTGCGGCTGGCCGGGGCCATGTCGAACAATGACCATGGACGACCGCATCGACGAGTTGCGGGAACAGAAGGAGCGGGCCCGGCTGGGCGGCGGGGAGGAACGGATCGAGTCCCAGCACGAGAAGGGGAAGATGACCGCCCGCGAGCGCATCGAGTACTTACTCGACGAGGGCACCTTCAACGAGTTCGACCAGCTCCGCACCCATCGGTCGCACAACTTCGGGATGGAAGAGCGCCAGATTCCGGGGGACGGCGTCGTGACCGGGTACGGCGAGGTCGACGGCCGGACCGTGTTCGTCTTCGCCCACGATTTCACGGTCTTTGGCGGGTCGCTCGGCGAGGTCTTCGCCGAGAAGGTCACCAAGATGATGGACGAGGCGATGGCGGTCGGGGCGCCGGTCATCGGGATCAACGACTCGGCCGGGGCCCGCATCCAGGAGGGTGTCGATTCGCTTGCGGGCTACGGCGAAATCTTCCGCCGCAACGCGGAGGCCAGCGGCGTCGTCCCCCAGATCTCGGCCATCATGGGCCCCTGTGCGGGCGGTGCGGTCTACTCCCCTGCGATGACGGATTTCACGTTCATGGTCAAGGAGACCTCCAACATGTTCATCACCGGCCCGGACGTCATCGAGACGGTCACGGGCGAGGAGGTCACCCACGAGGAACTCGGTGGTGCCACGGTCCACGCGGCGGACTCGGGGGTCGCCCACTGGGCAGCGGACTCCGAGGAAGCCGCCCTCGACGACATCAAGCGGCTCCTGTCCTATATCCCGCAGAACAACGTCGAGGACCCGCCACGGGTCGAGCCCTGGGACGACCCCGAGCGGGCCGACGAACAACTCCTCGAAATCGTCCCCGACCAGCCCCGCAAGCCCTACGACATCGTGGACGTGATCGATTCGGTGCTCGACACCGAGTCCTTCTTCGAGGTGCAGCCGGACTTCGCCCCGAACCTGGTCATCGGCTTCGGCCGGCTGGACGGCCGCTCGGTCGGGATCGTGGCGAACCAGCCGCGGGTGAACGCGGGCACCCTGGACATCGACGCCTCCGATAAGGCCGCCCGCTTCGTCCGATTCCTCGATTCGTTCAACATTCCCATCCTCACCTTCGTGGACGTCCCCGGGTTCATGCCCGGGACCGACCAGGAACACGACGGCATCATCCGGCACGGCGCGAAGCTCCTCTACGCCTACTCGGAGGCCACCGTGCCAATGCTCACCGTCATCACGCGGAAGGCCTACGGCGGGGCCTACGACGTGATGGCCTCGAAGCACCTCGGTGCGGACGTCAACTACGCGTGGCCGAGCGCCGAGATCGCGGTGATGGGTCCCCAGGGGGCGGTCAACATCCTCTACCGGGACGAACTCGGTGAGGCTGAAGATCCCAAAGCCCTTCGCGAGGACCTCATCGAAGAATACCGCGAGGAGTTCGCCAACCCCTACCGGGCGGCGGACATGGGCTACATCGACGACGTACTGGAGCCCCCCGAGACCCGCGCTCGGCTCATCGACGACCTGGACATGCTCGCGAGCAAGCGCGAGGACTACCCGGACAAGAAGCACGGCAACATCCCCCTCTAGTCATGGAGCTCTCGCCAGCCGACCTGGACATCCCGGACCACGCCGACGAGGACGAGGCCGCGGCCATCGCGGCCGCGATCAGCGCTCACCTCTCGCGCCTCCAGCAGGCAGCCGACGTGGGCGAGACGGCGGACAGTTGGGAGGGCCGGCGCTGGGCGTTCGCCGGTCGCTTGCACGCGGTTTCGGGAACTGCCGCGCGAGTTCCCGAGGCCGCCCCGCGGGATCCGTGGGCCGCCGCCGGCCGCCGCGATCGGTTCTGAGAGGCGCCGGGCAGTGACTGTTTTTGGGTGGCCATCGGTCCGAGAGGCCGCATCAGCTGACCAAGCACCTGGACCGCTGGCACACGAGCGTCGGCCACATCAGCACCTGGACCGCTGGCACACGAGCGGCGGCCAATTAATAATTAATTTGCGCGCTCGCACGCGCTCGTGGCCCCCGGCTCAGTCAGGTGGAACAGGAGCGTCGTGGCACGGACCACCACGAACCGGAAACATGAGTAGGGGGCCGCCGAAGGGGGAGACACGAATGTTCGACACGGTGCTCGTCGCGAATCGCGGGGAGATCGCGGTCCGCGTGATGCGCGCGGCCGAGGAGCTGGGGGCCGATACGGTTGCGGTCTACAGCGACCCGGATAGACACGCGGGCCACGTCCGCTACGCCGACGAGGCCTACAACATCGGTCCGGCTCGGGCGGCAGACTCCTACCTCGACCACGATGCCGTCATCGAGGCCGCCCTCGACGCGGACGCGGACGCGATCCATCCGGGATACGGATTCCTGGCGGAGAACGCGGCCTTTGCCCGTCGGGTCGAGGAGACCGAGGGCCTGACCTGGGTGGGGCCCAGCAGCGAGTCGATGGAGCAACTGGGCGAGAAGACCACCGCCCGACAACTCATGTCGGCCGCGGCGGTGCCCATCGTCCCCGGAAGCACCGACCCGGTCGACACGGCCGCCGAGATCGAGGCCTTCGCCGACGAGCACGGCTATCCGGTCGCGATCAAGGCCGAGGGCGGTGGCGGCGGCCGCGGCCTGAAGGTCGTCGAGGACGCCGAGGAGATCGAAGACCAGTACGAGAGCGCCGTCCGCGAGGGTGAGGCGTACTTCGACAACCCCTCGGTCTACGTCGAGAAGTACCTGGAAGCGCCAAAGCACATCGAGGTGCAGGTGATCGCCGACCACCACGGGAACGTCCGGCACCTCGGCGAGCGGGACTGCTCGCTGCAGCGCCGCCACCAGAAGATCATCGAGGAGGGGCCGAGTCCGGTGCTCTCCGAGGACCTGCGCGAGGAGATCGGCGAGGCGGCCCGCCGCGGGGTCCGCGAGGCGGGTTACACGAACGCCGGCACCGTGGAGTTCCTCGTCGAGGACGGCGAGTACTACTTCCTCGAGGTCAACACCCGCATCCAGGTCGAGCACACCGTCACCGAGGCCATCACCGGCATCGACATCGTGAAGTGGCAGCTCCGGGTGGCGGCCGGCGACGAACTCGCCTTCGAGCAGGCCGACGTGGACGTCGACGGCCACGCCTTCGAGTTCCGGATCAACGCCGAGAACGCGGCCAACGACTTCGCCCCAGCGGCCGGCGGCACCCTCCAGACCTTCGACCCGCCCGGCGGTATCGGGGTGCGGCTCGATACCGCGCTCCGGCAGGGCGAGGACCTCGTGACGGACTACGATTCCCTCGTCGCGAAGCTGATCGTCTGGGGGGAGGACCGCCCGGAGGCCATCGCCCGGAGCAAACGGGCGCTTCGCGAGTTCGCGGTGGAGGGCTTCCACACCGTGATCCCCTTCCACCGGCTCATGCTGGACGACGAGCGGTTCGTGGACGGCACCCACACGACGAAGTACCTCGACGAGGAGCTGGACCCGAGCCGTATCGACGAGGCCCAGGCGCGCTGGGGAACGGAGCCGGTCGCCGAGGCGGACGAGGAGGGGACCATCGAGCGGCACTTCACAGTGGAGGTCAACGGCAAGCGCTTCGAAGTCGACCTCGAGGAGCGCGGGGCGGCAGAACTCGCGGGTGCCGATGCCGGGGCGGCACCGAGCGGACCGCCGGAACCTGCGGGCGGAGCTGAGGAGGCCGAGTCCGTCTACGCGGGCGAGGGCGAGGAGGTCACCGCGGACATGCAGGGGACCATCCTCTCCGTTAACGTGGGCGAGGGCGACGCGGTCGAGGCCGGCGACGTCCTCCTGGTGCTCGAGGCGATGAAGATGGAGAACGACGTCGTGGCCTCGCAGGGCGGTACCGTGGCCCACGTCGGCGTCGCCGAAGGCGAATCCGTGGACATGGGCGACACGCTGGTCGTCATCGAGTAGGTGGCAGCGAGCGGCGTTCTCCAATGACCGAAGACCCCCTCACCGACACTCGCCGCCAGGTGCTCGAGGCGCTGGCAGCGGGACCGGTCACCGGCCCAGCGCTGGCGGAGCGGCTCGAATGCTCGCGGACGGCGGTCTGGAAGCACGTCGAGGCGTTGCGACAGGCGGGCTTCGAGATCGCCGCAGGTGGCGACGGCTACGAGCTGGTGGGCATCCCCGACTACGGCGCCGCGTCTATCGCCCACGGCCTGTCCGCACCATATACGATCCACTACCGCGAGACCGTCGCGAGCACGAACGACGTTGCCCGGTCACTGGCCGAGCAGGGCGAGCGGAACGTCGTGGTCGTGGCCGACGAGCAGACCGGCGGACGGGGGCGGAAGGATCGGACGTGGCAGTCGCCACCGGGCGGGATCTGGGCGAGCGTGGTCGTGGAGCCCGACCTGTCGCCGGCACGAGTCCCGCTGGTGACGCTGGCGGCGGCGGTGGCGGTGGTCGAGGCCGTTTCGTCCGTCGGCGTCGAGACCACTATTAAATGGCCGAACGACGTGCTGGCGGCACCCCCTCCGGGCGGCAACTCACCGGCTACGACCGCGCCCACGCCGGACCAGGACACCGAACCCCGAAAGCTCGCGGGCATCCTCACCGAGATGACAGGGGCCTCGGCCACGGTCTCGTGGGTGGTGGTCGGGATCGGCCTGAACGCCACCGTCGATCCGGCCGACCTCGGACCGGGGGCTACGTCCCTGGGGGAACTGGTGGGCGACGTCGATAGGCGTGCCGTCCTCCAGGAACTGCTCGAACAGTTCCATGCCCTGGTTTCCGAGCCGGACGAGATCAGGCCCGCCTGGCTCGAGCACGCGAGCACCCTCGGTCGGGACGTCCGGGTGGATCTGGGCGCGGAGACGATCACTGGCCGGGCCGTCGACGTGACCGAGGTGGGGGCGCTGGTCGTGGAGACCAGCGAGGGGCGGCGCACGGTCCATGCTGGTGACTGCGAGCACGTACGGCCCGTATAGCCGGCAGAACGCGACTATCAGTCCTCGTCCGCGTGCATCGTGAGCACGGGCACCGTCGAGGACCGGACGACCTTTTCGGCGACGCTGCCCAGGAGGAGCCGGTCGATGCCGCCCCGGCCGTGGGTGCCCATGACGATGAGGTCACAGTCGTGGGTCTCGGCGTACCGCACGATCTCGCGACTGGGGGCCCCGTCGATCTGTACGCACTCGACCGGGACGTCGGCGGCAGCGGCCGCGTCGGTGACCTCTTTCAGTGCGTCGCCACCTTCCCGTTCGAGCATCTCGGAGACGCCCTCCCAGGATCCCTCTGTGGGGATGGAGGCGAAGCTGGCGGTGTTGACCACGTAGATCGCGTGGATCGTCGCCTCGTGGTGGGCGGCCAGCGCGACAGCGTGTGCTATTGCGGGGCGACTCGCCGTCGACCCGTCCGTGGGCACGAGGATGCGCTCGTAGAGCCCCATCGATTCACCTGACCTATTCCCGGCCCGGACTTAACTGTTCGCCGGGATTCGGTGCCCTGCCTCGATTATGCCGGATCGGTACCGGGGAAGACGACCTGGCGGACGTCCGCGACCTCCGCGCGGCGGACGACCGCCCGGACCGGGTCCTGGTAGCCGGCGAGGTTGTCGGTATCGCCGTCGAGGACCAGCAGTCGGGCCGGCTCGCCGGTCTCGATGGTCCCGCCATCCAGCCCGGCCACCTCGGCGCCCGCGACGGTAGCCATCCGCAGCACCGTGCCGGCGTCCAGGTCACAGCACTTCGCCGCGAAGGTCATCTCGCGGAACATCGAGGGGCTGTTGAGCATCACGTTGTCCGTCCCCAGCGCGACGGTCGTGTGCTCGTCGAGTGCCTGGAGGTCGGGCAGTCCCACGCCAGTCACGAGGTTCGATCGCGGGCAGGCGACCACGGGAATCTCGCGGTCCCGGACCTGTTCGAGGTGATCGGATTCGGCGTGGACCATGTGGACCATGTGGTCCGGATCGAGGTCGATCGCCGCCTGGACGTCGTGGGGGTCGCGTTCGCCGGCGTGGATGCCGAATGGCTTGCCTGCGGCCCGCACCGCGGCGCGGACGTCCTCGAAGTCGGCGTCGCGGGCACCGCTCGCCCCGAAACCGTCCGCGATCTCGAGAACGGCGAGGTCGTCACGCCCGTAGATCACCGGGTCGATCGCGAGCCCCTCGCTCGCATTGTATACTGCTTCCACCCCGGACACGCCACCTTCCCTGAAATCGAGGAACGCGGCGGTCCCGCCAGCCGCCATGTACTGAAGCGAGCGCCGCATCGCCTCGATCTTCTCCTCGTCGCTCGCGGCGGCCAGCAGCTGGTGTTTGAGGCCGTCCGGCGGCGCGACGAGGTCATCGAGGGAGAGGCCGCGGCCCGCCTCCTTCGCGATGGAATCGCCGACGTGGGTGTGGGCGTTGACGAACGCGGGCACCACGATATCCTCGCTGTCGACGGGCGTCTCCTCGATCGCCGCGATCGCCCCGTCCTCGACGACCAGCCTGCCCTCCACCGCCTCGAACGCCGGTCCCGTCAGGATGGTGCCCTCGAGTTCCATCTCAGGCGCCTCCGAAGTCATCGAGGGAGGCGTAGCGGCCCGGCGAATCGGTCTCGGCGATCAGCGCGCCGTCGGTCTCGAGCCCCAACACCGATTCGGCGGCGCGGCCGATCGCGCCGGTCTTCCGCTCCGGAGCGTAGACCCCGAGCCGCCACTGCTCCCGCTGGGTCCGCTCGAGAGCCCGGACCAGCGTCGACTGGTTCTGGAGCTGGCGGATCTCGCCGTTGACCAGGACCCTGGTCGTCGACTCGCGCATCGACGGGGGGCCCTGCACGTCGACGATGACGTGGTCCGGATCCGCATCAGCACGGTCGGCGATGGCCACCTCGTAGTCCCTGATTCGGTCGCGGTCGGCGTCGAAGAGGTCCCCCGCGAGCGGTTCTCCGACGTCGCCGAGTTCCGCCCACACCGCGCGCTTGTACAGGTGCCGGTCCGCAAGCCGGGTCGCGAGGTCTCGCGAGGCGTCGGTGGACCTGATCGCGACCCGCAGTTCGGGGTCGTCCATCCGGCGGAGCTCCCTGGCTGTGGTCTCGCTCGTTTCCAGATAGGCCTCGGCTGCCCGGCGGAGCATGGTCTTGCTGATCCGGGCGACGTGATGGTTGTACACGGTCGGGTTCATCAGCGCGCGGGCCAGCAGCAGACTCTCCGCCGTCTGGACGTTTCCCTCGTCGAGCACGAGGTGGCCGTCCACGAACCGCAACGCCCGGACGAGTCGCTGGGTGTCGATGGTCCCGTAGGGCACCCCGGTGTGGTGGGCGTCCCGGACGAGGTAATCCATCCGGTCGACGTCCAGTTCGCCCGCGATCAGCTGGCCCATGAGTCCGTCGCCTCCGATCAGAGCTTCGACCCGGTCGGCCTCGATGCCGTACCCGTCCAGGACGGCCGCGACCTCGTCGCTCTCGACGATGTCCGCGACGTCGTCGTGGTACTTCCCCGTCCGGCGGTGCACCAGACCTTCCAGCGTGTGGCTGAACGGGCTGTGGCCCACGTCGTGGAGGATGGCCGCCGCCCTGACCTCCTCGGCACGGCGCCCGCCCACGTCGAGGTGGTCCAGGGCCGCCGACGCGAGATGGTAGACCCCGAGGCTGTGCTCGAAGCGGGTATGGTTCGCGGAAGGGTAGACGAGGGACACCGTCCCGAGCTGTCGCACGCGGCGCAGGCGCTGGACCGGCGGCGTCTCCATGAGCGCCCCGCCAACGCCCGCGACCTCGATGTGGTCGTGGACGCTGTCCTTGACGGTGGTCATTGGCCGGGGCTTGGTCGCAATCGTACAAAAAGCCGGGGTTGCTGGGTCGGTCCCCAGTGACCGTTCCCGTGGCCCGCGAGGCGGCGTGGCTATTCCCAGTTTTTGGGGTCCGCTTCCGGGTTTTATTGCTGGGGCTCACTCCCTGTATAGATATGGCTGGTCGACGCAGTCTCGCCGTCCTGACGGCACTGCTGGTCGTTCTGGCGGGGTGTTCGGCCTTCGGGGCCGGCGTCCCCGGGTCGGACTCGCCGGACACGACGACGGAATCGGGCATCGACGAGAGCGTCGGGCCCATCTACGAACCGCCACTGAACACCACCGAGGTGGCCGTCGATCACGTGGTGGCGCTGCGGCGGGCCGGGAGCTTCGAGTATCGGGCGACGGTCACCATCGTCGATTCGAACCAGTCGGCCCAGGTCCAGTTCGGCCGGCAGGCGACCGTCGAGATGGACTCCGGCGAGATGCTCGTGACGCGCAACGACACCGGGATGCGGAGTACCACCTTCTACGTGACCGGGAACGGTTCGGTCTACACGAAAGCAGTGAGTGGGACGACGTCGGTCTCCTTTAACGTCACCGAGGGCACGATGGACACGAGCCGGTACGCCATCAACGGCGTCCCGCGCTTCCTCGACATGTTCGATCTGACCTACGACGGGTACACGACCCTCGACGGCGAACCCGTCTACCGGTACTCCGCCACGAGCGTGGACCAGGTCAACTCCCTGTCCGCCGTTGGTCAGTCGGGGAACAACGACTCCCTGTCCTCCATCGAGGCCACCCTCTACGTGACCGAGTCCGGCCTGATCAAGCGAGCTGGGTACGCGTTGTCCTTCGACACCGGGCAGGGCATGCACAACATCAAGGCCGTGACCACCTACGAGCGATTGGGTTCGGCCACGGTTTCGGCTCCGGACTGGATCGCGGACGCGAAAGCGGCCGACAGCGGGCAACTCAACGTGACCCGCACCCTGGAAAACGAGACGCTCGGAGCCGAGCTTACGCTCACCGCGAACCGGGGGCTTTTCGACCGCATCCGGCTGCTCGACGGGCCGGGCCCGCTGTATTCCGGGAACCACACCTACGAGGCGGCGGCCGTCTCGAAGGTCGTTACCGCGGTCATCCCACCGACGGCGACCAACGTCTCGATGACGCTCGCCTACGACGAAGCGGCGGTTCCCGAGGGTGGCGAGTCCGAACTCGCGGTCTATCGCTACTCGGTAAGCACCGGGAGCTGGGTGCCGGTGGCGGCAACGCAGGACCAAGCCGCTGACGAGTTCACGGTCGATCTCACCCGGAGCGCGCCGCTGGTGGTCATGCACGAGCCGACCTGGCAGTCGACCGGCGAGTCAGCGCACGGGTAATCCCGTCGCTGGTTCGACCGTTCGGACCTGGGAACGAGGTGGGCTGTTTGGGGCAGCAACGCCCGGCTGAGTTCTGTTGGGCACCCTTCACACGAGTAATACTGACCGCGCGGCTGAGTTCTGTTAGGCACCCTTCACACGAGTAATACTGACCGCCCGGCTGAGTTCTGTTAGGCACTCTTCACACGAGTAATACTGACCGCCCGGACGAAGTGAGACAGTGCGCGGGCACGACGCGGCCATCGTCCGTCGTATCGACGCCGCTCACCGCGGCAGGGTCTGGGCACCGCCCTTCGCGGGGTCAGGTCACAAGCGTTTACCCCGTCGACCCCCTGCCCCGGCATATGCCGACTTTCCTCGCCGGCGGGACAGGGACGCCGAAGGTCCTCTGGGGCGCGGACCCGGTCTTCGAGCCGACGAGCGTGACCGTCGTGGGGAACACGGGCGACGACGTGGAACTCGGCGGGCTCCTCGTCTGTCCCGACCTCGATACGGTCCTCTACGAGCGGAGCGACGAACTCGACCGCGAGACCTGGTGGGGCCGGGCCGGGGACCCGAGCGTGACCCACGACGCCATCCAGGACGTTGGCGACGGCCTCGACCGCGATGCGGGCCCGCGATATCTCCCCGAGCAGGCCCAGACCGCGGGTCGCGACATCGCCCGCTGGCGTCGGTTCTCCGCGGTCCCCGAGTTCATGCACATCGGGGACCAGGACCGGGCGGTCCACGTGGCCCGGACCAGCCTGCTCGACGAGGGCAAGTCCTTGACCCAGACCACCAGGGACCTCGCCGATTCCTTCGGCCTGACGGTCGACCTGATTCCGATGAGCGACGATCCGGTGGCCAGCATCATCCACACGCCCGACGGCGAGATGCACTTCCAGGCGTTCTGGGTCGGGTACGGGGGCGAACCCGAGGTGTCCGGCGTGGAGTTCCGGGGAAGCGAGTCCGCCGCACCCTCCGCCGCGGCCCTCGATGCCCTGGACGACCCAGTCGTCATCGGGCCCTCGAACCCCGTGACGAGCATCGGACCGATGCTCGCCCTCGAGGGGTTCCGCGAGGCCCTTTCCGAGACCACCGTGGTCGCCGTCTCCCCGTTCGTCGAGGACACCGTCTTCTCCGGGCCGGCGGCCGAGCTCATGCAGGCGGAGGGATACGAGGCATCGACGGCTGGCGTCGCGGCCGCCTACGACTTCGCCGACGCCTTCGTGCTCGATTCGGCGGACGGAACCGAGCTGGACCGACCGGTGGTGCGGACCGACACGGCGATCGAGACGCAAGCGGACGCCACGCGGGTGGCCGAGGCCACGAAACGAGCCATCGAGGTGGCCTGATGTTCGAGCCGCGGGTCGCCCTGGCCAGTCTGAGCGGTGAGGCCGACGCCGAGTGGGCCATTGCCGGCTCGCACTGGGCCGGGATGGCCTTTCTCGGGGGGATCGCGCTCGACGAACCCACCCGCGGTGCCGCCCGCGAAATGATCGCCGACCGTGACCGCACGGAGTTCCTGCCCGAGGACCCGGTCGCGTTCATCGACGGGCAGCTCTCGGCTCTCGAGGGGCTCCCCATCGCCGCCGCGGTAAACGTGCGGGCGGTGGATCTCGCCGCGCTCCGGCGGGCAGCCCGGGTCTGTGCCGACCACGAGGCCGCAATCGAGATCAACGCGCACTGCCGCCAGGACGAGATGTGCGCCGTGGGTGCCGGCGAGTCCTTGCTCGAGGAGCCCGACCGCTTGCAGGAGCAGGTCGCCGTCGCCGCCGAGGTGGCGCCCACGGTCAGTGCGAAGGTCCGGACCGAGATCCCAGGTGTCGATCTTCCGGCCGTGGCAGCCGACCTGTCTGCTGCCGGCGCCGATGTGATCCACGTGGACGCGATGGACTCGGAGCCCGTCGTCGCCGAGATCGTCGAGCAAACGGACGCGTTCGTCATCGCGAACAACGGAGTCCGGGACCGCGAGACTGCCTGGGAGTACCTCGAATACGGTGCGGACGCGGTGAGCGTCGGGCGTCCGAGTGACGACCCGCAAGTACTCACGCGGGTCGAGCGGGCGGTCGACGAGTGGTTCGCCGGCGAGTAGGGCAGCGGTTCTGGCAATCCCGGCAGTCGCGGAACGGTTCTGGCAATCCCGACAGTCGCGGAACGGTTCTGGCCATCGTCGCAGTCGCCCGCAGCCGGCCAGGCACGCGCGGAACGAATCCTTTTAACCCGAGAAAACAAAATCGGGCGATATGGCCATCAAGCCCGACTACGTCAAGAAGACGGGGACCATCCTCATGGAGCGGTATCCCGACGCCTTCCAGAAGGACGACTTCGAGCACAACAAGAAAAGTGTACAGGAGTTGACCAACATCGAGTCCAAAGAGGTCCGGAACCGCATCGCCGGCTACGTGACCCGGAAACTGAACTGATCGTCGTCGACCGGGCGTCGGCGCCACTGACAAATCTGACCCCCAGCGGAAGGGATTAACCCGGGCTGGACCGAACCACGGGTATGCTTCGCGTTGGTATTCTCGGTGGGACCGGTGCCGTGGGCCAGCGGTTCGTGCAGCTGCTCGATGGCCATCCGGACTTCGAGGTCGCCGCGGTGACCGCGAGCGAGGACAGCGTCGGCGAGGACTACCGGACGGCGGCCAAGTGGCGCGTGGACACGCCGATCCCCGAGGACGTCGCCGAACTGACCGTCCGGGCGACCGAGCCCGACGCGGTCCCCGACGATCTGGATCTCCTCTTCTCCTCGCTCCCGTCCGGCGTCGCCGAGCGGGTCGAGCCGGCGTTCCTGGAGGCCGGGTACGTCGTCTCCTCGAACTCATCGAACGCCAGGCTCGACGACGACGTCCCGCTGGTCATCCCGGAGGTCAACCCCGGGCACCTCGAGGTCATCGACGTCCAGCGCGAGAACCGCGGCTGGGACGGGGCGCTCATCAAGAACCCCAACTGCTCGACGATTACGATGGTGCCCCCGCTCGCTGCCCTCGACCAGTTCGGCCTGGAGCGGGTCCAGGTCGCCACGCTGCAGGCGGTTTCGGGGGCGGGCTACTCCGGGGTCACCTCGATGGAGATCATCGACAACGCCATCCCCCACATCGCCGGCGAGGAGGAGAAGATGGAGACCGAATCCCGCAAGCTCCTCGGGGCGGCGACCGCCGAGGGCGTCGACTGGCACGGCGCGGAGGTCACTGCCTCCTGCAACCGCATCCCGACCATCGACGGGCACCTCGAGAACGTGTTCGTCGAACTCGCCGAGGAGCCGTCCCTTGAGGCGGTCGCCGAGGCGTTCCGCGAAGCCGAAACCCAGGACCTCCCGAGCGCCCCCGACCCCCTCATCCACGTCTTCGAGGACTCCTTCCGGCCCCAGCCCCGTCTGGATCGGACCGTCGGCGACGGGATGGCCATCGCGGTGGGTGGCATCCAGGAGACAGCCGCTGGCATCCAGTTCAACGTCCTCGCGCACAACACCATCCGCGGTGCCGCGGGCGCGAGCATTCTCAACGGGGAATTGCTCTCCCGCGAGGGCTGGATCTGACGCAGCGTCAAGGAGGTTGGGCCCGCCGCTCGCTCAGTACTCCACGACCTTCGTCGACTCGTCTTTGAGGTATTCGGTCAGCGGTTCGCCCATGTAGCGCACGTCGATGCCGAGGTCCTCGAGGTCCTCGGCGACCCCGTAGTTCTCGGCACATGCCCGACAGGCCTCGGTCTCGACGCCGGCCGACTGCATCGCCTTCACCAGGCCGCGCAGGTCGGCGTCGGCCGCGAGCAATGGTGCCGACGGGCCCCAGACGATGAGGCGGACGTGTTCCCACCAGCCCGCCTTGGCCGCATTCAGCGTGTACATGAACGCCATCTCCTCGGCGAACTCTTTGTCACCACGGGTCCAGAGGACGGCGAGCGTGTCAGGTTCTGCCATAGCTGACCTGTGGGTGGGCCCACCTTGAGTGTATGCGCAGTTGTTGTCGCTGGCTGCCCGATTGCGAGCCGGGCTGGATCGGTGCCGTGTACGCTGACTATATAAACTGTGCCCGCAGCGCGCGATCGGCCGTGGAACCGAGATTTCGAGTTTCGGGCCGCCTAAACCCCGGATTCCGCCGTCTTCGCCGGTTCGACAAGTGTTTTTGCCCTACCCGCACAATCCCTACCCGCGATGTGCCATACGGGCAGGTTGTCGTGTCGGGCCAAACTGGTACGGGTGGTGCTGGAGAACCGGGGCCCGCTCTCGCCGTCGGAAGTGGCCGCGGAGAGCCATCTCTCTCCGGAGGAGGCAAGCGAGGCCCTGGCGGAGATGACTGCCGAGGGGGTGGCTCGGTGTGTCTGTGGCCTTCGGGAGACTCGCGAGGAGCTCTACGAACTCACCGAAGCGGGCCGCGAACAGGGTCCTGCCAGGGTATAGGACCGGGCAGGTCTCGGGCCCGCAGGCTTTTCCACGCGCGCGCCCAATTATTGAATGCGTACCGCTGTCCCCGCCGGAGCACGCCCGCTACGGGCGCCATGATCGGCGGCGAACCCCGGTACGCGACAGACCGCCCGGCACGAGGGTTTCCCGACCGACGCGGCACGCTGCCCCGGGATGAGGTCGGTCGTTAGTGTTCCGGGCGATATCTTGCGCTCGCGAGCGACCGCTCGCGGCGTTTCACCGGGTCTCCTCGCGGACCGGCGTGGAATCCTCCTCGGGGTCGAGGAATCCGTGGTACGGGCAGACGTACTCGTCCCTGATGATTTGCTCGTCCTCGATGTCGAGCCCGAGGTCGCCTAGCTCGCTGGCGATCCGGTTCAGGTCGTCGTGGGACTCGCCGATGGCGTTCACGTAGACGTTCCGTTTGCCCGTCATGATCTCCCGGACGGCGGTGACCCCGTGGACGTCCCGTGCTGCTGCCACGAGGGCGTCCCGCTCGGTAACGGGGGCCGAGCAGATGATCTTGGTGTAGAGCGGATAGCCCGCCAGGTCGTAATCGATATCGACGTGATACCCGCGGATAATCCCGCTTTCTTCGAGTTTGTTGAGCCGGGTCCGTACCGTGCTCGAGGAGAGCCCGAGCTGCTCGGCGATGTCGCTCGACGAGGTGCCCCGGGCGTCCTGCTGGAGGTAGTAGAGGATGGCCTTGTCCACCGAGTCGAGCGCGCCGTCTTTCATCTGCCAGGCGCTTGGTCGCGTCCGGTACTAGTACTTTGTCCAGGCCTGGACCCCACTCGGGCGGCTGCCGTTCGCGAACTGTCCGGGCCACGACGGGCCAGCGAACCTCGTCTGGCTGCGGTATCTGGTGACGAAAACCGACAAATAGCGCCTATAATTAGACAGTCCGTCAATAGAACCGCATACTTTATACTGTTCCGTTATTTAGAAGGTGACACTGCACGGAGTCACCGGTGGCCGGCCCAACGGCCTCGGGACCAAGACCTATGAGACTGAAACAAACCAACTCGCAGCTCACTGACGCCTCCGAGGACGGACCGGAGGCCACGTTGTACGTCCTCGGCGGGGCGCAGGTCGGCGCGTCGATCGTTCGGCGATTGCAGGCGGGCAGCCGTCCCGTGCGATACGTCGACGAGACCTGTGATACCGAGACGGCGCCGTGTGTTCGCGGCGACCCGTCGGACGTCGGGGTGCTGAAAGAGGCGGGCGTGTCCGAGGCATCGACGGTCGTGGTGGCGACGGCCCGGGACAGGCGTAACCTGCTCATCGCACAGCTCGTCCGGTCACATCTCGGCGTCTCGGACGTCCTCGTCCTCGTGAACGATCCGGACCGGGCCGACGTCGTCGCGGCGGCGGGCCACGTGCCGACCTGCGCGACGGCCGCCGTGTCGGACGCGGTCGTTGACGATCTCGAGACCATGGAGCTTCGGCTCGATCAACGCGCATGAAGGAACTGGAACGAGACCTGGGATTGCCCTCGGTCCTGGCGATCAGCATCGGGGCGATGATCGGTAGCGGCATCTTCATCCTCCCGGCCCTGGCCCTCGAGATCGCCGGCCCGGCGGTGATCGTGGCCTATCTCGTCGCTGGCATCCTGGTGGTCCCGGCCGCCCTCTCGAAGTCGGAGATGGCCACCGCGATGCCGGAAGCCGGGGGCACGTACATCTACATCGAGCGGGGGATGGGGCCCCTGCTCGGGACCATCGCTGGCGTCGGGACCTGGTTCTCGCTCTCTTTCAAGGGCGCACTGGCGCTCGTGGGAGGGGTCCCCTATCTCCTGTTGCTCTTCGATCTCCCGCTCAAACCGGTCGCGCTCGGACTGGCGGCGCTCCTGATCGTGGTCAATCTGCTCGGGGCGAAACAGACCGGGCGGCTGCAGCTCGCCATCGTCCTCATCATGCTGGCCGCACTCGGGTGGTTCGCCGCCGGGTCCGCCCCCGCGGTACAAACGGGATACTACGCTGACTTCTTCAAAGGCGGACTCGGTGGGCTGCTGGCGGCGACCGGATTGGTGTTCGTCTCCTATGCCGGGGTCACCAAGGTCGCGAGCGTCGCGGAGGAAGTCGAAGATCCTGGACGGAACATCCCGATCGGGATCCTCGGATCGCTCGCGTTCACGACCATCCTGTACGTGGTGATCGTCGCGGTACTCGTGGGAGTCACGACCCCCGGAAGCGTGGCCGGCTCGCTGACCCCCGTCGCCGTCGCTGCGGACGTGACCCTCGGCCGGCTCGGCGTCGTCGCGGTCATCCTGGCGGCCATCCTCGCGCTCGTCTCGACGGCCAACGCCGGCGTCCTCTCCTCGTCCCGCTACCCGTTTGCCATGAGCCGGGATGCACTCGCCCCGCCGTCGCTATCGACCGTCAGCGAACGGTTCGGGACTCCCACCACCGCGATTACGCTCACGGGTGCGGTGTTGCTTGCGTTGATCGCCTTCGTACCGCTGGTCCAGATCGCGAAGCTGGCAAGCGCCTTCCAGATCATGGTATTCGCGCTGATCAACGTGGCGGTCGTCGCGTTCCGCGAGGGGCCGACGGGTTACGACCCCGAATTCAAGTCGCCGCTGTATCCCTGGGTGCAGGGCTTCGGCGTCCTCTCTGGCGTGCTGTTGTTGACGCAGATGGGCACCGTGGCTCTGGCCGGGGCGCTCCTCATCACGGTGGGCAGCGTCGGCTGGTACCTGCTCTACGTGCGGCCCCGGGTGGGTCGCGAGGGCGTGGCCAGGGACGCTATCCGCCGCCAGGTGGGACGAGCGACGCTCTCGGCGGTCGAGTCGACGGCCACGCACGACTCCCACGAGGTACTCGTCGCGCTGACGAAGGACGTCGGCCAGCATCGCGAGCGCTCCCTCGTGGCGATGGCCGCGGACCTGGTCCGTCCGCGCGACGGCCGGGTCGCAGTCGTGCGGTTCGATGAGATCCCGGACCAGGCACCACTCACGGCCGAGGCGGCCGTGCAGTCCCCTGCTGACCGGTCATTCGAAACGCGGGTCGGGGACCTCGAATCGGAATTGGGCGTCCCGCTTCAGGCCGACGAGATCATCAGCCACGACACGAAACACGCGATCGTCAACTACGCCAGGACTCACGGGGTGGACCTCATCGTCGCGGAACACGAGCCGCTCCGTCTCCGGTCCCGGATCCTGGGTGATCCGGTCGACTGGGTCGTTCGCCACGCACCCTGCGACGTCGTCCTCGTTGATAACGTCGGCTACGAGCGCCCCACGGACGTCGTCCTGGCGGGGGACGGGAGCCCCTACACGCCGCTCGAAGTCCGTCTCGCGGAGGCGATCGCGGGGGCCACCGACGGCCGGATCTCGCTCTGGCAGTCCCCGGGCGGGGAGCCAACCGCACAGCAGCAACAGGCGTTGGTCGACTACCAGGCCGAACTCTCGCGTCTGCTCTCGGTCCCGGTCGAGTCCGAATCGATGCGGACCGACGGCGGGCGACCCCGGCGGCCGGACCTCCTCGTCCGCCGCGGGGCCGATTACCGCCTCCGGAGTGCCATATTCGACCGTCGGCCCGCTGTCCCGAACCCCGGGTGTACGGTGTTGACGGTGTATCCTCGACCGACACGCCAACCCCCGTTGGTACGCCGGATCCTCGAGCGGGCCGTGTTCTGAGGCCCGACGTTTCCGACCGGTTTTCGGAACTGGGTAGCACGCGGGGCTTCCCACGAGACGACCAGCGAGGGTTGGGGGCGGTATTACGAGACGATTTTGGGGCTTCGCTCCGAAGGACCGTCCATGACAGTCTACGAGACCGAGCTTCCGGGGGTCGGCCGGAAGTTCGAGCTGGACCTCGAAGGTGGTGCCCGCGCGATCGTGATCGTCCATCACGACGGCCGTCGGGAAGTGTTCGAGCGGCCGTCCCCCGAGGAGGACTCGCGGAAGCTCTTCGACCTGGAGGCGACCGCGGCCCGTCAGTTCGCGGCGATGCTCCAGGGGACGGGTTTCGAAACGGTCGATGTGACCCACCTCGAGGCACCGCTGGGCGAGGCGATCATCGAGTGGTTCGAGATCCCGGAGACCGCCGCCGTCGTCGGCCACACGGTCGGGGAAGCCGACATCAAGGCCGAGACGGGCGTCGCTATCGTGGCCATCCAGCGGGGCTCGACGTCGATCGCGAACCCCGACGCGGACACGGAGCTGCACGCCGGTGATATCCTGGTTGGGCTGGGGACCCGGGAGGAACACGCCGCACTGGAAGCGATGCTCTGATGGCGACGTCCTTGCTCCTCGAGGCCGGCGTGGTGTTCACGATCCTCGCGATCGCCGGGAGCCTCGCCTGGTGGGTCGGACAGTCGGTCATCCCCGCCTATCTCGTCGCCGGCATCCTCGTCGGCCCCTACGGCCTCGAGGTCGCGGGCGTCTCCCTGCGACTGGTCGAGCGGAGCGAGTTCATCGACCTCTTCGCGGAGCTGGGCCTCGTCTTCTTGCTCTTTTTCATCGGCGTGGAGTTCAGCCTCTCCAGGCTCCTGGAGACGCCCGGTCGGGTCCTGCGGGCCGGGGGCGTCGACCTGGTCGTGAACGTCGGCATCGGTCTGGGGCTGGGGCTGGCCTTCGGCTACTCGGTCGCGGAGTCGCTTTTCATCGCGGCCATTATCTACCCCTCCTCCAGCGCAGTGATCACCAAGTCGCTCATCGACCTGGGCTGGATCGCGGACCCGGAAAGCGAGCCCATCATGACTGTCTTGATCTTCGAGGACGTCGTCATGGCGATCTTCCTGGTCGTCCTGACGGTGATCGCGCTCGGCCAGGCGCCGGCCGAGGCGCTGGTCTCCGCCGGTGAGGCGATGCTCCTCCTGGTCCTCTTTGCCCTCCTCGCCGTCTACGGGAGCGGGCTCGTCGAGCGGGCCTTCGGGATTCGGTCCGACGAGCTGTTCCTGCTGAGAGTCGTGGGGCTTACTGCGCTGCTCGCTGGACTCGCGCTCACGCAGGGGGTCAGCGAGGCTGTCGCGGCGTTCTTCATCGGGGGCGCCGTGAGCGAGTCCGATCTGAAGGCGCGTCTCGAGCATCTCATCTCGCCGGCCCGGGACCTCTTCGCCTCGGTGTTCTTCTTCGCGATCGGCCTCTCGACGAATCTGGCGATCATCTCCGGAGCGGGCCTGCTGCTTGTCGTCGGGATTCTCGCGAGCATCGCCTCGAAGGCGCTTACCGGATACGTGGGCGGCCGGTCTTACGCCCTCGACCGACGGCGCTCGATCCGCGTCGCCATGGCGATGGTTACCCGCGGCGAGTTCTCCCTCGTGGTCGCGGCGTTGACCGTCTCCTACGGGGCGATGACCAATAGCGCCGTGATCCAGTCCTTCGCGGTCGGGTACGTGCTCGTGATGAGTATCCTCGGGACGCTCCTGATGCGATATTCCGAGGAGATCGCCGGCTTCGGCCTCCGACGGGCGAGCGGCTGAGTCGCCGTCACGCCCCCCGTGGCCGGCCCATCGGCCTTGGATGGGGCTTCGCGGTGCTGGGGCTGACCTGGGCGTTCATCGCGGTCACGGGGGCGGGACTCGTCTCGCGGAGCGCTCCCAGACAGCTCAGTGGCGCGGCATTGAGTCTTTTCACGGCCCTCTCCGGAATGGGCGGCGGGGTCGGGGGCTTGCTCGGCGGCTATCTGGCGCTGCGGATCGGCTACCACGTCACCGTCCCGCTCGCCGGGGTGGTCCTCGGCCTCAGCATCCCCGTTCTCTGGCGGACGACGTTCCAGTTCGAGGCTGGACGCGCCGTCGAGTGAATGACTCCTGCGTTGGGCGGGACGGCAGGGCCGGGTGGGACAACTCAGGTCCCAAGAACGCCGGCGGGTTAGCCGACACCTTGGGGGCGCGAATGGGTCGCTCCCGGCTCGTCTCAGGAGGTCGCCTTCTCGAAGGCGATGATTCCGATGAGGACGAACCCGTAGATGATGGCCAGCGAGGCGGTCATGCCGAGCCCGGTGCCCACGTGGACAGCGAGCGCCACGCCGAGGCCCATCCCGACGATGAGTGGGACCAGGACGATCGTGAAAAGCACCGGGATCCGATACTCGTAGCCCAGAAGAACAAAGAGCATGATGGCGAGCAGCCCCGCGAGCCCCAGATGCGAGGCCGTAAGCACGACCATACCCCCCGTTTTACCCCCAGGGGCAAAGACAAATCGGACGCGTTCGGTAGGCACCGATGCTATATCGGGCGATTCGCGGAGCCGGGCCCACCCCGCATGAAGCCGATTTCACGCCGTCCACCGGAGAAGGGGTGTGAGCCTGTGGCGCGAAAGCAGCTGTGCTCGCAGGGGGTCGTGTCCGCGGTGGCCCGTGCCGGCCGGATGTAGGGATGGCCTACATCGGCTACGACGCCCGGATATCCCGTGAACTGCCGTCTGCCCGCCTCAGGGTGGCCTGTAATACCATACCAACTGTAATCCGCACGGAGCAGGGACCATATAACCCCTGGGCACGTAGTAGGCAGTAATTACCCCGAGACGGTGTGCTCGGGGTGACGGTACACATGACTGGACAGGTATTCAGACTCTCGGCGTCGTTCGAACTTCCCCTCGAGGACCTGCAAGCGTATCTCGAGGACCCGGATCTCCCGCCCGAGATCGACGCGCTCGAGCAGAGCCGGCGAAACAACATCCTTCTCGTGAAGGCCGTCGCTGCCGATGACAGCCTGAGCAAGTACACCCCCACCGCCCAACTCAAGGCCAGCATCGACGAAAAGCGGGTCTATGAGTCCGAACCGCCCCGGGGCCGGCCCTGGAACGCGGAGGAGGAACCCGAAATCCCGAGCGAACTGGTGACCTTTGCCTCCTTCAACGGGGACCGCGAGGCCATCCTCCAGAATACCGCGTTGCAGTATCCGATGTTCTCGGTCCTGCGGGACATCGCGATGCTCGATACGGAGGGCTCGCTCACCGCCATCACGGCGTTCGAGGGCGAGCTGACGGCCCTCAAGATCGTCGACGGCGAGGAGCGGCCCGCGACCGTGGAGGTCCTCGAGGAGACGACCGACGTCGGGGACGAGGACGAAGGTGGCGTGGACTGGCGCGGCAACCCGTACATCTCGGACTGACCGTTCGACACCCGCGGCTGTTCTTCCACAGTCTTCGACGCCCGGCGCCCGGCGACCGCCCCGCGACCGATGCGAACGGTTTTCCGGGCCCGTCGCCACCCAGCCGATATGCAACTCGCCCCTGAATCCATCGCGGACCTCGGGCCGGACCGGCGGGCAGCCCTGTTCCGCCGGGAGGCCGGCCTCGATGCGGTCCGGGAGACGGTCGCGGATATCATCGACCAGGTCCGCGAGGAGGGAGACGCGGCGCTGCGTGAGTTCTCCGCCGAGTTCGACGACGTCTCGGTGGGTAACATCGACGTGACCGCCGAGGCCGAGCGGGCCTACGACGAGGTGGATCCGGCGGTCCGAGAGGCCATCGAGACGGCCGCGGCGAACATCCGCGAGTTCCACGAGGCCCAGGTCCCGACGGACTGGCGGGCTGATTTCGGGTCTCGCGAACTCGGCCGTCGATTCCGCCCGCTGGAACGGGTGGGCATCTACGCGCCAGGTGGCACCGCCGCCTACCCGTCGAGCGCGCTCATGGGGGTTATCCCCGCCAAGGTCGCGGGCGTCGAGCAGGTTGCCGTGGCGACGCCCCCCGCGGAGGAGATGCACCCCGCCACCTTGGCTGCGATCGACGTCGCCGGCGCCGACGCGGTCTACCAGGTGGGGGGCGCACAGGCGATCGCGGCCCTTGCCTACGGCACCGAGACCGTTACGAGGGTCGAGAAGATCGCTGGTCCCGGGAATCGCTACGTCACGGCCGCCAAGGCGGCGGTCCAGGGCGACGTCGCGATCGACTTCCTTGCGGGGCCCTCCGAGCTGCTGGTCGTTGCGGACGAGACAGCCGACCCCGAGTTGGTCGCGGCGGACATGCTCGCCCAGGCCGAACACGACCCGGACGCGAGCGTGGTCGCCGTGACGGACGAGGAGACCACCGCCGAGGCAATCTGCGAGGCCATTGCGGCCCAGGTACCAGCCCGCGAGCGACAGGACGTAATCGAAGCGGCCCTCGAGGCCGAGGTCTCGGGCGTGTTCGTTGCCAGGTCGATGAGCGAGGCCCTGGTCTTCGCCGAGGAGTACGCGGCCGAACACCTCTCCATCCAGGCCGAGGACGACGAGGCCCTGCTCGACCGCATCGACAGCGCGGGATCGATTTTCCTGGGACCGGCGACACCGGTCGCCGCGGGGGATTACGCGACGGGAACGAACCACGTGCTGCCCACGAGCGCCGAGGCCAAAACAGTCGGCGGGCTTTCGGTCGATACGTTCCTCAGGGCGAGCACGGTACAGCGACTCGACGAGGCGGCCCTCGCCGACCTCCGCGAGACGATCACGACGCTCGCGAGGGCCGAAGGGCTGGAGGCACACGCCGCGAGCGTCGAGGCGCGATTCGAGGACGGGGAGTAAGCGCAGGCCTGTCCACTCGCCGCGGGTTGGCCTCCTCGCTACCGATTTGTCTACTCGCGGCGGGTTGGGCTCCTCGCTGCCGATTTGTCTACTC
>Ga0207797_1000331_pt1 | contig 36346 bp, 27 predicted proteins | sample PRCRCaboRojoPR_6_FD_187275 | JGI IMG/M metagenome (GOLD analysis project Ga0207797, IMG submission 187275) | Marine sediment microbial community from Cabo Rojo, Puerto Rico - PR CR 10% Liquid 1 (SPAdes) | ecosystem: Environmental > Aquatic > Marine > Coastal > Sediment | place: Cabo Rojo, Puerto... | reverse complement strand
CGAAGACGCCGACGGTCTCGCCGGCGATCTCCGTACTCCTGATCCAATCGTGGGCGTTCAGCCGTGCGGTGAGCACGCGCGCGGCGACGGCGCCAGCGACGAGGCTCGCGACGACGTAGCCGACCCGCCGGTCGTCGTCCCGATCGTCGCCTCGCGGCTCCTCCTCGGGCGAGTCGTCGTCTCGTGAATCGTCGCCCCCCAGTCCCGTGCTCATGCTCGCTCCGGCGGCCGTGTCGCCCCGTTCCCGCCCTCGTGCTCGGTCGCCCGCCCGCGATCGGAACCGGCTGCAGGCGGCTGGACGCGAGGCTGGGTGCGCCCCACGTCTCGGTCGGTGACCCGTCCCCGGTCGACCCGAATCACGTGCCCGCGGTGCGCGTCCCGGTCGACCGCCGGACGTCTCGGCTTCGCGCGTGCATGGCTCCCGGTAGCTCGATCCAGCGACAAAAGCCCGTGCGTACCGGTGCAATACGCCCGTTCGCTCGCGAGCGAGTGGCGGTCTTCGTCGGCCGTGTGGTCGCCGGTGGACCTGCGATGTTTCAATCCCGGTCTGGGTTTTCTCCCGGCTGCGACTCGTCATTCGATCTCCGTGACGGAGATGGCGGGAGATGCAGTCGCAGCCGGGAGAAAACCCACATGGGATTGAAACACGGCTTTGTCGCTGCGTGCCGTACACCGGACGATGACGGAATCCGGATCCGGGACGGCGACACGGGCGGACGTCGACCTCCACGAGTCGCTCGACGGACAGGTCGCGCTCGTGACGGGTGCGACCCGGGGGATCGGCGCGGAGACCGCCCGGCAGCTGGCGGCGCTGGACGCGACCGTCTACGCCGGCGGTCGCGATCCGGCCGACGTCACGGCCGAGGGGCTCCTCCCCGTCCAGCTCGACGTGACCGACGCCGGCGACGTCGAGACCGCGCTGGGCCTGATCGAGGAGGGCGAGGGCCGGCTGGACGTGCTCGTCAACAACGCCGCGGTGTACGGGCCGGCGGGGAAGTTGGAGCGGGCGTCGCCCGAGGAGGTCGAGGGGACGCTCCGGACGAACCTCCACGGGCCGATACAGCTGACCCGTGCGGCGCTCCCGCTGTTGACCACGTCGGCGGGGAGCCGGGTGGTGAACGTCTCGAGCGGCTCCGGGCAGTTCTCTGGCGGCGTCGACAGCTCGCACCTGCCGTACGCGGTTTCGAAGGCCGGGCTGAACGCGTTCACGCAGGGGCTGGCGCGCCAGTACCCCGGGCTGCTGGTCAACGCGGTCTGCCCGGGGTGGGTTCGGACGGACATGGGGGGTCCGGGCGCGTCGCGGTCGGTCGAGCGGGGCGCCGAGACGCCCGTCTGGCTCGCCCGGTTCCGCGAGGGGTCGCCGAGCGGCCTGTTCTGGCGGGACCGGGCGGTCATCGAGTGGTGAAGGCAGCGAGCCGGAGCCGGGGGTGCTGGAGCCGGGTGGTGCCGGAGCCGGGTGGTGCCGGAGCCGGGTGGTGCCGGGACGATGCCCCCCTGCCCGCGCCGTCCTCTTCTCTCGGTCCGGCGCGCGCCGCCGATCGCGCCGACCGACGAGGGACGTGTGTCGCCGAACGGCCGTAGCGATGCACGGACGTCGACGCCGCGCGTGACCGACCGGGCGAGGGGGAGATGCACCGGGTCGATCTCGGGTGCTCGCAGTGACCGCTACGAGTGCGTGTGGGGCGGACAGCTCTGGCCGGGGGGACAGCCGTGGTCGGGAACAGCTCCCCGAGGACGCCTACTGTCGTGTCCCGGCAGTCGCGTCCTCTGTGGACGTCTCGCCGCCGGTCCTCCGGTAGGTGTCGAACCCGAGCGCGTTGTTGAGGGGACACTTCTGTGTGGCCGCCGTGACGGTCAGGATCGCACCCACCACGATCCCGAGGGCCGCCAGCGTCAGTCCGAGCGTCCCGGTCGCGATCGTCAGGATCCCTGCGAGCGCGGCAGCGCCGACGACGATCAGGACGGGGCCGACGACGAAGCGGGCGAGGCGGTCGTAGCCGCCGACGTTCTTCTCCATGAGTGGTTTCACCAGCTATCGAGTAGGGTCCCCGTCGGTATATACTTGTGTGAACTTCCCACAATATGCGAACGACCGTACCGAGCGCCGCGACCCGCCGGAGGTGCGTCGCCGATCCGTCGCGCCCCGGCTCGCTTCACCCCCGATCGGCCGTGTCGTGGGGCGTCAGTCCCCGAGCGGTGCGTCCTCGAACTCGCTCCCACAGCCCGGACAGCGGACGACCGTCCTGCCCCCGTCGTCCAGCGCGACGCGCAGGTCGCCGCGACCGCAGTCGGGACACGGCTCCGGCACGCGTTCGCCGCCACAGTCCGGACAGCCGAGGAGCGGCCCCTCCTCGTCCGCGTCCATCCGCAGGCCCTCGCGACCGCAGTCCGGGCACGTCACGGGGATGCGCACGTCCTCGCTGTCGCGTGGCGCCCCCAGCGCGAGCGCGACGAGGTCGCCGTCCGCCTCGTTCCTGCCCGACTGGAACTCGCCGGGCGCGAACCTGATCGCCTCCCCCGCGCCCACGACGACCTCGCCGGCTTCGCCGGTGTTCGCACCGTCGGCTCCGTCGGCTCCGTCGGTTCCGTCGGCTCCGTCGCTTTCGTCGGGCCGCGGGTCGTACGTCTCGAAGGTCGCCTCGCCCTCGAGGACGACGAAGGCCTCCTCCTGGTCCCCGTGGGCGTGGAGGCCGCCGGGGAAGCCGTCGCCGGGGGCGACGCGGTAGCGGTTGATCGCGACGTTCGTCGCCCCCAGGCGCTCGGCGAGGCGGTAGCGGTCGCTGTCGCTTCCGATGCGGTCGGGATCGACGTCGTCGAGGGCGGTCTTCTGCACGGTCGCCGAACGAGTCGGGCGGCACTACTGCGTTTCGGGGCCGCGTGCGTGCCGTCGTTCACACTGTCTCACTGTCGGCCGTCCACCGTCCACTGTCCACCGTACCGATCGGCCGTGGACGTCGGCGTCGGGTGCGTCGGGGCGTCGGCGCTGGGGACGTCGGCGTCGGGTGCGTCGGGTGCGTCGGCGTCGCACCCCCGGACGGCACTGGGCCGCCTCGTCGCGTCTACCGGACCGCCTCCACCATCGCCGCCAGTTCGGTCGCCGCCTCCTCGGGTTCGCGCTCGTTGACGACGTACTGGACCGGCGCGCCGGTCCGGATGCTGTACGTCATCGCCGCTGCCGCCTGGAGCTGGCGCTGGAAGCCGATCGACGCCGTCGTGTCGCCGCCGTAGTGCCGGTGACGGCTCTCGGAGCGTCGCGCCGCGATCGACTCGGGGTCGGCGTCGACGACGACGAACTGGTCGGGCCGCAGCTCCGTGAGCATCGTGTGGTCCAGGCCCGGGAGGAAGCCGCTGGCCGTCCGGACGACCAGGTGGGTACTCACGAGGAGCGGGCCCTCCTCGGCCCGGCGGGCGAGGTCCTCGGCGGCCCGTCGCTGGAGCGCGCGCTGCTCGTGGACCGGCAGCCCGCCCAGCTCGTCGCGGTCGTTCGTGAGCCCGCGCTCCAGCGCGATCTCCAGCATCACGTCGCCGACGTTGACGAGGGTGACGCCGTCGAGCTGCTTGCGGGCCGCCTCGCAGATCCGCGAGACGCCGACGCCGGGGATCCCCGACGCGACGGTGACCGACATCAGAAGTGCACCTCCTCGGTGTCGATCCCCGCCTGGCTCCCTCTGTCGTCGTAGAACTTCCGCCCGATGTACTGGTCCCCCACGAACGTGACCAGCGAGTCGTAGAGTTCGTCGGCCGATTCGAACTCCGCCGCGTCCGTCCGTTCCAGTATCTGCTCGATCGACTCCGGTTCACCCATCGGTGCGTCGAGTTCGATCGAGCCGACGGTCTCGAGGACGGTCTCGCGCTTCGCGGGGAAGTCGAGCCGCTCGACGAACAGGTCGCGCGTTTCGGAGAGTCGCATTCCGTCCGTATCATACATAGTAGATAATGTAATACTGTCGGGCGAGGCAACTCCTGTCGGATAGAAAACCCGGGGCGGGTCGCTCGAGCGACGCCGGTCGTCTCCCCGATCGTTCGGTGACCGCGACAGTCGTTTCTGTACAACTGTTCGGCAATCGGCAAGTCGGGGTCGGGCGTATCGGTTGCCGTGTCCCCTCACACTGGTGCTCGGCCTCGTCGTGTTGGCCGGCGGGCCGGGGTGGCCGGAGTGGCCGGAGTGGCCGGGGTGGCCGGAGTGGCCGGGGTGGCCGGAGTGGCCGGGTGGCCGGGTTCGCCGGGCGAGCGTCGCGCTGTTCGTCTGTCTCGCAGTCGCGATCGTCGCCCCGGCGTCGGCGACAGCTGTCCCCGTGTCGGGGACCGGCTCCTCGGCGCCCGGAACGCTCGCTCCTGCGGCCGGGACGGTTCTTCCGGCCTCCCGAACGGTTGCTCCCGCGGCGGGGACGGTCGGCGGCTCACCGGCGAGCGTCGCGCCGGCCGTGGTGACCGTCACGGTCGTCGAGGTCGTCGACGGCGACACGATCCGGGTCGCGTTCGCCAACGGGAGCACGGAGACGGTCCGGCTCGTCGGCGTCGACGGCGCCGTCGTCAACGAGCGGCTCGTCGAGCTGAGCTACGCCAGCGTGTACGGGAGCCAGTTCGCCGACCGTCCGGCGTACGAGACGGCCGCCGGGACCGCCCGCGCGGTCGAACGGGGCGTCTGGGGGTTCGCGGCCGCCGCCGTCGCGCACACGGGGTCGTCGCCGTCGACGTCGCCAACGACCGGCTCGGGAACGACAACGAGCGACCGAACGGCGAGTGGGTCGTCCTCCGGAACGTCGGCGACCGCCCCGTCCCGATGACCGGCTGGACGCTCGCGGATCGCACGGGCTTCGAGTACCGGTTCCCGACCGGCTTCCGGCTGGCGCCGAACGCGACCGTCGGGCTCTACACCGGCCGGGGCAACGACTCGATCGACGAACTCTACTGGGGGCTCGAGCGGGCGGTCTGGAACAACGGCGGCGACGAGGTCCGGCTGTCGAACGCGAACGGGACGCTCGTCGCCACGGGGACGTACGGTTCCGCCGGACGGCTGCGCTGTGGCGCGCCGCCCCTCACGACGATCCGGCCCAACGCCACCGACCCCGACTGTGACGGCCTCGCCGAGGACGTCGACGGGAACGGCCGGGTCGGCTTCCTCGACGTCGTCGACCTCCTCTCTACCACCTGACGTTCTGCTACCGGGTATTCTCCTCTGCCACTTGCCTCGCCCTCGGTCGGACGGTCCGTCGGTTCCGGGCGCCGGCTGGTGTCATCGGGTCGTGCGTCCCCGTGTTCAGCGGTCGTCGGGCACGACCGCGTGTCGAGACTACTCGATCGGCCATCGGACACGCGTGACGGGACCGAACGACGCACGACCCCATCAGTTCACGTGGACTCCGTGCACCGACTCGCGACGTCCCCGCCGGCTCCGCGCTTCGTTCCCCTCGTCCGACCTTCCCGATTCGATTAATGAACCGACAGGAATAGCACCGTCGCCGGCGTATCCATCCCACCATGCCCGACATCTCCCGTCGCACGGTTCTCTGGTCCGTCCCCGCCGTGGTCCTCGGTGCCGGTGTCACACACGGTGTGAACCTCGTGACCGCGCAGGCGGACGACGACGCCGGGGACGACCCGTCGGGGTCACGAACGGACGTCAGAGTCGTCAGTCTCGAGCACGCGGATCCCGTCGAGAGCAACCGCTCCGACCTGTTCCTCGTTCGCGCGCCGGCCGGGCGGCTGCTGGAGATCCAGGCGATCACCCTGTCGGTCGAGCAGATCGCGCCGGCGACCACGGGCACCCACTCCTTCGAGGTCCGGCCAGCGAACACCGAGATCCGGCTCCTGTTCGGTGCAGCCTCGGACAACGAGCCTCTCTCGTTCGACGGGGTTACCTGGGAGGCGGCCGACGCCAACCAGGTCCCCACGGACCCGGCCGCTCAACAGCGGGCGATCCGGGGGCTCCTGATCGACGAGGACGGGCTGGTCGTCGAGTACCGCAACCGGACCAACGGCCGACAGAACAGGCCCCGGGGCGTCCAGTTGTGGGTGATCGACCGGCCGGCCGACGGGGCCGAGCGACGCACGAACGGCGACTGATCGCGCGCCCTCGCGGCGCAGGCCGCCGGAGCCGGACCCGTCGATCCGGATCCGACGTCCGTCCCTTCCCCGTCCCGGTCGTCTCCACGCCCGGACCGCAGGCCGCTCCACGCTGTTCGTTCCGGACCTCTCGTCGGTACGCGCCGTCGCCCCTGTCTCGCACGACCGAACCCGCCGCCAGACGTTTCAGGCTGGCGCCACGACCTCCCGGCTGCAATGCCCGACGTTCCCCGCAGACCCCTCCTCCAGTCAGTCCCGGCCGCGCTGGTCGGGACGGCGCTCGGTGGTACGGCCACGACGACAGCCGCGTCCGACGGGCGGCCCGTCGCCGACGGCGGCCGGGGCGCGCAGGCCGCGACCGGCCGGGACCCGGCACGGACCGACGTGCGGTACCTCACGCGCGAGCGGACGACACCCGTTCCGCCCAGCGACAGCGACGAGATCGTGATCGCCGCCTCGGAGGGTTCGATCCTCGAGTTGCAGGCGATCACGATGTCGGTCGAGCCGGTCGGCCCCGCGACCAGCGGTCGGCACGCCTTCGAGGTCGGCCCGGCCGGGACCGACGTCGTGATCGTCCGCGGCGCCGCCTCGAACAACCGGTCGCTGTCGTTCGACGGGATCACCTGGCGAGCGGCCGACCGCGAGGCGACGCCGAGCGACGAGGCCGCAGGAGCGCTGGCCGCTCGTGGTCTCGTCGTCGACGACGAGCAGGGACTGGCCGTCGACTACCAGAACCGGACCAACGCCGAGCAGACGTCGCCCCGGACGGTCCACGTCTGGGCGATCGAACACGCGCCCCCCGCCGACGACGGGGACGACGCGGCTGAGTGACGACGCGGCCGAGCGACGGCTGGTCCGGGCGGCCGCGGACCGCCGCGACCGCGTTCCCTCGGCGCGAACTGCTCCAGTCGTCGACGCCCGCGCCCCCGGCTGCGACTCCCGCCACCGGCGAGCGATCGGACCCCCGTCGACCGGTCGGTAGTCGGTGCCGGGCGGTCGGCGGTCGGCGCTGGGCGGTCGGTCGTCCCCGTCGTGCTTTTGTCCCGTCGCTCCCGACGGTCGGCCGGATGACGGTCCCGACACGTGACGACGATCCGACCGACGTGCCGGGCGCTCGTCCGTCCGACGATGCGCCGGAATCGCGGTCGGGACGCGCCCGAACGCTCCTCGTCGCCGGGACGGCGTCGCACGTCGGCAAGTCGACGGTCGCGGCCGGGCTCTGTCGACACCTCGCGGACGCGGGCGTCGACGTCGCGCCGTTCAAGGGGCAGAACATGTCGAACAACGCCCGCGCGGTCCCCCGGCCGGCGGCCGTTCGGACCCCCGGGGTACCTGCTGATCGGGATCGAGACCTGGACCGGGGTCCGGACGGGGAGCCGGATCGGATCGGTGCCCGGGCCCGCCCCCGCGACCCCGCCTTCGGCGAGGTCGGCGTCTCGCAGTACGTTCAGGCGCGCGCCGCGCGGGTCCGGCCCACGACGGACCACAACCCCGTCCTCCTCAAGCCGCGTGGCGACGGCGAGTCCCAGGTCGTGATCGACGGCGTGGCGGTCGCCCACGAGCCGGCCGGGGCGTACTACGAGGACCACTGGGGCCGCGCACGCGAGGCGGCCGTCGCGGCCCACGCCCGGCTCGCGGCCGCCCACGACGTCGTGATCGCCGAAGGGGCGGGCTCGATCGCCGAGATCAACCTCCACGACCGCGACCTCGCGAACGTCGAGACCGCGCGGGCCGCCGACGCGGCGATCCTCCTCGTCGCGGACATCGAGCGCGGCGGCGTCTTCGCGTCGCTGGTCGGGACGCTCGAACTCCTCCCCGACGACCTCCGCGACCGGGTCGTCGGCGCCGCGATCACGAAGTTCCGCGGCGACCGCTCGCTGCTGGCGCCCGGGCTCGACGCGTTCGAGGCGCGGACGGGCGTCCCGGTCGTCGGCGTCCTCCCGTACGACGACCCCGGGCTGCCCGAGGAGGACAGCCTCGCGCTCCCGGCGGTCGACGGCGGTCGCGGGGCCGGGGCCGGACCCGAGGGCGAGGCCCCGAACGCCGGGGGCGGGCGAGTCGACGGCTACGTCGACTCCGGGGACGCGGTCCGCGGGGCGGACGACGGCGTCGCCGACGACCGGAGCGTCACGGTCGGCGCCGTCCGGCTGCCGCGACTCTCGAACGCGACGGACCTCGAGCCGCTCGCCGCGATCCCGGGGGTCCGGGTCGCCTACCGGCCGCCCGACGCGCCCCTGCGGGGACTCGACGCGGTAATCCTCCCCGGGACGAAGAACGCGGTCGACGACCTGCTGGCCTGCCGGACGGCGGGGTTGGGCGACCGGCTCGCCGGGTTCGACGGGCCGGTCGTCGGGCTCTGCGGCGGCTACCAGCTCCTCGGCGAGCGGCTGACGGGCGCCGCGATCGAGGGCACCGGCCCGGACGCGCCCGACGTGGTGCCCGGGCTCGGGCTGCTGCCCGTGACGACGCGCTTCGAGCCCGACAAGCGCGTCGCCGCCGTCGAGTGGTGCCTGCGATGGCCGTTCGGGCGCGACGGGACTTCGGGCTCGGGAGCGGCTGCGACGCTGTCGGCGGGCGACGGGACGCCCGTCACGGGCTACGAGATCCACGCCGGACGGACGAGACCGGTCGACGGCGACAGCTCCCTCCTCACCCCCTTCGCTCCCGGCCCCGACGAGCCGGGCGACGTCGCGCTCGGGGCTGCCGTCCGGCGGTCGATCGACCGACCGGGCGGTGGAGGCGGCAGTGGGGTCGGGGTGGACCAGGGATCCCGACGCGACGGGACGGGGGCGTCCTGGGTGCTCGGCACCTACCTCCACGGGCTCTTCGAGAACGTCGCGGTCCGGGAGGCGTTCGTCGACGCGGTGTACGGGCACGCTGGACGGCAACGGCCGTCGAGACCGAGTGACGGCGATCTGGCGGCAGGAGAAGGCGACGGCGACCCGACTCCGTCCGGGTCAGCGGTCGCGAACGCCGACGCGACGGACCCGTACGACCGCGCGACCCGGCTGGTTCGCGAGCACGTCGACCTCGCGGCGCTCGGCTTCCCCTCGTGAGGGTCGGGCGGTTGTAGCGGTGCGTCCGGGGTGGTTCGATTGGTAGTGAGGTGTTCGGCGTCTCCGGCTTCAGGATCGTTCTCACTGATCCCTCGGTGGTGAGGGCGTCACCGGTCACTCGGCCGTGAGGACGCCGACCGTCGAACGGGTGTTCACGCCTTCGGCTGCAGGATCGGTCGCACCGATCGGTCGACCCGACGAACGCCGAGCGATCGAACTGTCCCCTCGTCGCCCCCCTCCCGTCCACTCCGGAACCCTCCCGCAGCCGCGAAGAGCCGACGCGCTTATGCCACCGCCCCGTTACGTCCGACGCGATGGTCGAGGCGTTCGCAGTCGCCTCGGGGAAGGGCGGCACGGGCAAGACGACGGCGACGCTCGCGCTCGGGATGGCCCTCGCCGGGGAGTACGACGTGACGGTCGTCGACGCGGACACGGGGATGGCGAACCTGCTGTTCCACGCCGGGCTCTCGGACGTGGACGTCACGCTCCACGACCTCCTGATCGCCGAGGTCGACGCGGAGCTGTCGGACGCGGTCTACCGCCGCTACGGCATGCGCGTGGTCCCCTGCGGCACGAGCCTCGCGGGGTTCCAGGCGGCCGATCCCGACCGCCTGCGCGACGTCGTCGCGGACCTCGCGGCCGACGCGGACGTCCTCCTGCTCGACTCGCCGGCCGCGCTCGGCTCGAAATCGGCCGTCCTCCCGATCGTCCTCGCGGACCGGACGGTCGTCGTCCTCCAACCGACCGTCCCCTCGATGTCGGACGGGATGAAGGTCCAGGAGTACGCCCGGTCGTACGGCACCGAGACCGCGGGGGTGCTGTTCAACAAGGTCCGGCCGGCCGCCGACGTCGACCGCGTCGCCGACCGCGCCGAGCGCTACTTCGGCGGACAGGTCCTCGGACGCGTCCCCGAGGACGACGCCGTCCGCGCGGCCAGGCGGGCTGGCCAGCCCCTGCTCGCCAACGACCCCGACTCGCCGGCCGCACTGGCGTTCCGCGAGGCGGCCGCCCGGCTGGACGTCCGCGACCGCACGGGCGACGACGTCGCCGACCGGTTCCGCAGCGCGGTGATCCCGGAGAGCCCATGACCGCGAACCCGGGGCCCCTCCGGGCCACGCCCTGGCCTGGCCGCCCGTTCGATCACCTCGGTCTCGCTCCCCTCGCTCCCGACCCCCTCGCGCGCCCGTCCCGCCAGCCACGGAGGTGTCGCCGGTGATCCCCGAGGGGAGCCTCTGGACATCGCGGGTCGTCGACGACCCCGGCGAGGCGCTCGCGGACGCGCTCGACGCCCGGCTGACCGGCTACGCGGTCGTCGAGCCGGCCGACGCCCTCCTGCTCGCGAACGGCACCCGGGGCGTGATCACCTTCGAGGCTGGCGTCCCGGTGCTCGCGTTCGAGCGCGGTGGCGACCGCCGGGGCGACGCGGCCGTCCGGGGGCTCTCGACTCCCGGCCCGACGCGGGTCGAGCTCTACGACCTCCCGGCCGACGACCTCTCGGCCGCCCACGACGACGCCGTCGACGCGGCGCGCGTCCCGCCGGGCGTCCCCGCCGAGCGCCTCGCGCGCGACCCGCGGCTGGCCGAGCGGACCCGCGAGGTCGCCCCCGGCGAGCGCGTCCGCGAGGAGACGGACGCCCTCGAGTCGTTCCTCGCCGACGAGGAGCGGGTGATGGAGATCCGCGCCGAGGCGCGCGCCGAGGCACGCCGCCGCGCTGCCGAGTGGGGACTGACCGACGAACTCGACGACCCCGCGCCCGAGCCCGACGTGGACGACACGGACCCGGAGGCGGCGAGGGACGTCGATCCCACCGTCGGCGACTCGCCGCCGGAGTGACTCCCGCCCGCCCGGCCGTCCGGCCGAGTTGCCGCCGTCGGGGTGACCCTCCGTCGTCGGGGTGAATTCCGCCGACCGACTCGCTCCCGCCAGGCCGGTCACTCCGGGCGACTCGTCGGCGTCAGGTGATCCCGGTCGGTCGGGCGTCTCCCGCCGCCGCCGACGCAACCGACGACCGGATCGGCTCCACCGACGGCTGGACCGGCCCGACCGACGCACTCGTGGTCCTCAACGGCGCCGGGGAGACGACGCGGTTCGAGCCGCCGCAGGAGTTGGCGGGCGCCGACGCGTCGCTGCCCGCCTGTAACTACGACGCGTCCGTCGACCGGGTGACCGCCGTCGACCTCCGTCCCCGGGAGGCGCGGGTCTGCCGGCTCGACCTGGCGACCGGGGATCGTCGAGCGAGCGATCGGCAGTCCCCCGAGGGGGCTGCCCGCGACTGCCCCGACCGTCGTGACGTCCTGCGGGGGTTCGTACCGGTCCGCCGTTCCTGGCGGCTACCCGCGATCGTCGCCGGGGCTCGTCCCCTCGCCGGATCAAAAGCCCCCGTACCGGAGGTAGACCATCACGGCGATCAGCACGAGCTGGAAGGCGCCCTGGACGCCGCCGAGCATCGCGTTCTGCTTCCCGATCCTGGCGATGGTCGAGGCGTCCGGCTCGGCCGACGTCATCTCCAGGTAGATCCGCACCTCGCCCGGCATGAGGAAGCCGAACCCCTGGACCGACAGCACCGTGACGATCGCCAGCGAGGCGAGGATCGCCGGCGAGATCGCGCCGAGGTCACCGATCGTCGCGGCGACCCACGCCAGCGAGCCGACCGTCGCGAGCGCGAACGGGACCTGCCAGCGCCGGTCGTCCCAGGCGTTCAGCCGCCAGCCCAGCAGGAGGAGGACGGGGATCAGGTTCGCAGCGGTAAACAGCGCGAGCCACGGCTCCGCGTTGGGGAAGATCCCGAGCCGGGTCGCGAGCGTGATCCCGCCGGCGATCGTGACGGTCGCGAGCGACGGCAGCAGGAACGACGTCTTCGGCGTCAGCCGCTCGAAGACCGCCGCGCTCGCCTCGTCGTCGAGCCCGCCGACGACCGGCCCGAGCACGAGCCCCATGAACAGGTCGATCCCCGTCCAGAGGACCCCCGTCATCACGTGGACGTACGTGTGGTGCTGGAGCGACGCGACCGTCACGGCGTAGCCGAGCGCGGCCAGCGGAACGAGCAGGACTGCGACTGCGAACGCCGGGTTCGCCCGCCGTGCCATCCCGCCGACGGTCCCCCTGACCGTGCTTTTCCCTCCCGCGATCGTGGTAGCCATCGACGTCCGATTCACGCGACTCGGGTCACTTGAATGTCACCACGGTATCGGGCTTGCGTTGCGCGTCGGGGCCGGCCGGCCGAGCGACGGTCCGTGACCGGCCGAGCGACGGTCCGTGACCGGCCGAGCGACGGCCCGCGACCGGCCGAGCGACGAGCGTTCGTCAGTCGGGCCCGCTACCGGCGACCGTTCTCCGGTCCGTCCCACCCTCACCGCTCCCGTACCGCGTCCTCGCCGTGAGGCGCCTCGAACCGCGCGAGCACGCGCCGGTCGGCGTCGTCGCGGTTCGTCGACTTGTCGACCGCGTAGGCCGTGTACGAGACGGCCTCGCGGTCGAACTCGACGACCGAGTAGCCCCAGTGGTGGGAGTCGAAGGCGTCGATCCACGGGCTCGCGCCCGTCACCGCCCGGGAGAACAGCGATCGGGTCGCCCCGGCGAGGCGTCCCTCGTCGACGCCGATCGCCTCGGCGAGGTTCACCGACGAGATCGCGGGGGTCATGAACTCGACGCCGACCGCCTCGCCCCGCCCGGTCTCCTGCCGGAGCGTCCCTGCGATGGCGCTGTGCAGGTCCCCCGAGAGCGCGACGACCGAGGCGTCGGCGTCGCCGGCCGCGCGGAAGAGCCGCTCGCGCTCGGCGGCGAAGCCGTCCCAGGAGTCCTGCTTCGGGTACGCGCCGAGCGGCCCGACGCCGAGCCGGAGCGGCATCGCCAGCACCGACGTCAGCCAGACGGCCCACCGGGCGTCCGTCCCGCGGAGACTCCGGGCGAGCCAGTCGGCCTGCTCGTCCCCGAGCATCGTCCGGTCGGGGTCGCCCGCCGGGCGGAGCCCGAGCGTGAGGTGCAGCAGGTTGGCCGTCCCCTCGGGCGGGCCGTCGCGGTAGAACCGGGCGTCCGTCACGAGTAGCTCGGCCAGCCGTCCGAACCGGACCCGCCGGTAGAGCCGGAACGAGTCGTGGAGGGGCTCGACGGACGGGTCGTAGCGGACCCGCGCGGGGACGTACTCGTACCAGGCCCTGATCCCCGCCCGGGCCAGGTCCCGCGCGAACGCCGGGTCGCGACCGCGCGGGTGCTCCGGCGCGACCGGGGCGTCGGCCTCGCGGTCCCAGTAGACGTTGTTCGCGACGGCGTGGTCGTCCCAGGTGGCGATCATGGTGTGCTCGCGCAGCGCCGCCTGCAGGAAGCGGTCCGAGCGGTAGGTCCGGTGGATCGCCCGGAAGTCCGCGCGGGTCCACGCCCGGTCCTTCCCGCTCGGCAGCTCGACCCGTCGGTCGGGGAGCCGGTCGCTCCCGACGCCCGTGTAGAGCCGGTCGGCCGACTCGTAGATCAGGTCCCCCGTGTGGACCAGGAAGTCGAGGCGCTCGTCGGCGAGGTCGCCGAACGCCGGGTAGTAGCCGTTCTCGTAGTCCTGACACGCGACGACGCCCAGCCGGATCGAGTCGACGTCGGCGTCGGGTGCGGGGAGCGTCCGGCAGCGGCCGACGGGGCTCGCGCGGTCGCCGTGGACGAACCGGTAGTGGTACTCGCGCCCGGGGGTCAGCGCGCCGTCGACGTCGACGCGGACCGCGTGGTCCCACTCCGGCCCGACGCGGTCGGCCGGTACCGCGCCCTCCAGGACGATCGAGTCGAAGCCGGGGTCGGCCGCGACCCGCACGACGAGCGGCTCGTCGGGGTAGTCGGCCCACGCGGTCGGGGAGACGCGCGTCCAGAGGATCACTCCCTCCGGCGTCGGCCCGCCGCTGGCGACCGACTGCGGGAACGCGTCGCGGTCGGCGGCCCGCTCGGGAGCCGCCGCCGGCGCGCGGAACGGGACCGGGTCGAGGCCGTCGACGGTGACGTCCGGCGTCGCCTCACCGGCCATCGCGGTGCTCCCCCGCGGGTGGCGCCCTGTGGTTCGGCACCGTCCGTGGACCCGTCGAGCCGTCCGTCTCCGGTCGCGCCGCCGTCGCGTCGCCCCTCCCCGTCGGTCGTTCCGTCGGGCCGCCCGCGTCCCTCGCCGACCCGCTCGACGGGCCGTCCGACCGGGTCGCTCCCGTCGTCCCGACGGCACCGGCTCCCGGTCCGCCGCCGCTCGAAGTCGTCGTCACTCCCCCCGCTTCTCCGGCGGGTGGAATGAAGCTATCGCCGGACTGTCCGACCGGTTCGGCGCTCAGGTGGGCCGTGGGAGGTGGTCGGCCACGACCGTCCGCTCGAATCGCGTCCGACGTCGATCCGGTCGACTCCTCGTTCCCGTCCGGGCGACGTCCCGTCGACGAACGTTTACCCGCCCCGGACTAACGACCCCCGATGACTGTCCTCCGTCTCCTCTCGCTGCGCTCGCCGGCCGACTTCGCAGACTGGTTCCGCGTCGGGGCCGAGTACGTCCGCGACGTCACCGACGGGATGGGGTTCGACGTCGCGCCCGCCGCCGCGAACGGCGGATCGGCGGTCGAGGACGCCCCAACGTACTCGCCGGCGTCCGACCTCGACGCGCTCGTCGCGGCCGGGGTCGACGCGATGCGCGACGGGCGGACCGACGTCGACCCTCGTGTCGGGCGGCTGATCGCCGCGGACCTGCTGGCGGACGCGGCGTTCGCGGACCCCTTCTGTCAGTGGACGCCGCTGTGGTACGAACTGGCCCTGGCGCCGTTCAACGCCCTCGCCGAGCGCCGGCTCCGCGCCGTCGCACGACAGTACGCCCGGGGGATCGCCGACGGGGATCCTGTGGGCTCCGGGTCGGGAGCCGGGACCGGATCCGGGCCGGGTTCCGGCGCCCCGCCCGGACCCGACGCCCGGTCCGAATCGACGGCGACGGAGGTGCCGGTCCCGCGCTTCTCGCGGCCGCGCGACGTCATCGTCGACGGTGGATCGCCCGTCGCCGGGATGGGCGCGGACCCGACGGGCTTCGCCCGGCGGTTCGTCCTCGCGGACGCGCTCGTCCACCTCGAGTGGTACGTCCACGTCGCCCGGGAGGCCGGGGTGGTCGTCCCCGACTCGCTCGTCGCGCGGACCCGCCGGGAGACGCTGCGCTACTGGACGGGCCCGTCCGAGGCCGACGCGCTGTCGCCCGACGTCCGGCAGTTCCAGGCGCTGCTGTTCGCCGACGACGCCTGGGTCCGGGGGATCGACGAGTCGTACGGCCTCGAGAGCCGGCTGCTGTCGGTCTGGGAGCGGCTCTGTCGACGCGAGCGCGAGGCGCTCGAGGCCGGCGAGCCGTCGCCGGTCTGGTCGTGAGCCGGTCTCCCGCCCCGGAGCGTTCGCCGGACGCCTCGCGCCCGACAGCTACTTTCCCCGCACGCCCTAGCGGTCGACAGGCATGACACGCGAGGCCGTCGAGGCGGGGTTCGCCCGGTTCGTCGACGAGGTCGCCGAGGAGACGGTGGCGGCGTTCAGCGTCGCCCGGGCGCTCCGCCGGGGGGTTCGCGGCCCGGGCGGACAGCTCGTCGACCGGCTGGTGACACACAGCGACGGGCTGCGTCGCCGGGTCGTCGAGCCGGAGCTGGCCGACTATCGGACCCGGGCCCGCCGGCAGTTCGACGCGGTGCTCGACTACGTCGAGTCCGACGAGCCGTTCGAGGCCCACGTCGACGCCGTCCTGGACGCCGACTCCTACTGGGTGGCGCGCCGGCCGGGGTTGTCCGACGCGCGGCGGGCGGAGGTCCGGTCGGTCCTGCTCGAGCGGAACCGCGCGCTGGGCGACGCCGTCGCCCCGCTGGTCGACTCGCCGCGCGAGGCGTTCTGGCCGGCCGTCACCGACGCGCTCTCGGAGACCGAGGCGCTCTCGCTGGTCGAGTCGGAGTTCGCGTTCACCGCGCCGATCGTCGAGCACCGCGACGCGTTCGTCTTCGAGACGTCGTTCGATCCGGCCGACGTGCTCGGCGGCGTCGGGGGGCTGCTGGCCGGCGGGCTCCCGACCGTCCGCGTCGAGTTCACCGACGAGGCGATCCGGGCGATGCGACGCGGGGAGCGAACCGTCGTCGACGCGACGAAACGGGAGGTTCGACGGCGGTTCGACGGCGACTGATCGCGCCGCGAGGATCCGGTCCGACGGTTCACGCCGGTCCGTTCGACCGTCCGCAGGATCGCCCTCCCTCCGCCACGGGACCGACTGCTCGGCGGGGACGCGACCGACGGCCGTTCGATCTGACGGACCGGGGCGGGCCCTCGCGGGCGTCGCCGTCGCTCGTGATCGCCGGGGCCGGGCTCGACGACCCCGCGTCCGCCGATCGTCCCGGTCGGCTCGGTCGGCCGGTCGTCGACGTCCGGTGTCGACGCCTGCCGACGCCGGGAGCCTCCAGTCCGGACCCCGACGTCGGAGCCGTCTCAGTCGGACGCCGGATCGTCGATCCGGACCTGCGTCCGCCCCTCCGCGGAGAAGACGCGTACCGGCGTCCTGTCGGTGACGCTCTCCAGGAGATCGCCGTAACAGGCGCTACAGAGCTGTTCGACCGGTGACGCCTCCGTCGCGTACGACGCACACCGGTTGTCCTCTACGAAGGTCGGCCCGTCGTCGGTCGGTCCACCGCACTGCGTACACCTGGCCGTGAGTTCGTCCGGCATGGCTCGGAAATCACCCCGCGCATCCCCCAGTGCGCTGTGTGTCAACACTGGACAGTTAGGTAGTAAACAGTTTCGGTGGGTCGACGCTGAGAGTCTCTATCGGGCGACTGTGGGGAGTTCGTGACTACTGGTGCCGTCTAGGATCGGACGACGACCGCCGGGACGGGCCGGTGTCGTCGCCGTCGATCCGGGCCCGGGTCCGCGCCGCGGTCGTCGGTCCCCGTCCGGGGTCGCGGCGTGGCTCCGGCGGGGCCGTCGTCGGGAGACTGCCATCGACCAACAGTTATGTCGCTCGCCGACGGCGTAGTCGACGTGCGCGACTACCCGACGCTCCGGTCGATCGACGCGGTGCCGGCCGACGAGAGTCCCCTCTCCGGGGGCCACCTCTGGCTCCGCGAGTTCGTCGACGGCGGCGCGTTGCGCTTCACGATGACGGGATCGGGACTGCTCCGGTTCGGCGACGCCGGGCGGACGTTCGGCGACGAGGTCCCACTGAGCTACCGGGCGGCCGCGCGACACGTCCGGCAGTCGTTCGACCGGGACGCCCTCCGGGGCGCCGTCGACGACCCCGAGTCGGTGACCTTCTTCGGGGTGGCGACCCGGCTGCAGTCGGTGCCGTACGACTTCGACCGCCTCCCGCCGTTCCTCGGGACCGAGGTCGCACGCGGGGCCGAGCGACTCCCGATCGACGCGGTCGAGCGGATCCTCCCGCGGCTGGGCCTGTCGCCGGTCGACGCGGTCGCGAAGGAGGTCCACGTCCGGGACTTCCATCCCGCCCGCTACGAGTTCCCGGGGTCGAACTGGTACGACGGTCCGGTCGCCGGCGTGGTGGTCCGGAACCGGGACGGCACCCGGGCGCTGCTCCCGAACCCCGCGGTCCGCGACGGCGACGGCGACGGCGACGATGACGATGACGACGGTGCCGGCGACGGCGCCACCGACGCGTTCCCCCCTGGGACGGGGACCTGGACCGGACCGGACCCGGACCCCGACCCGACGGCGCTCGTCGAGCAGTTCCTCACGCCCGAGCGCGTCCGGACGCTCGCGGACGAGGCCGGCGACGCGGACGTCTCGACGCTGGCCGAGCGCCTCGTCGAGGCGCTCGTCCGCGAGCAGTACGCCCGGCTGTACGCCCGCCCGTCGCGGTTCGACCCCGACGCCGTCCGGGCCGCCGCGCGCCGGCGGGCCAGCCGGCTCCTCGGCGAGGAGGAGTGACGAGCCGGGGTCGACGCCACCCGCCACCAGCCGACCGCCGACGCCACACGTTGCCGTCGCCTCGTCGACCGTCGATCGCGCGTCGTCTCCGACCAGTCGGAACGAAGTAAAATAAACACTACGAACGTAGTCAGACGTTTCGTTCGCCGTCGAGGTCGGCGTACCGAGACGGTGGCGTGTCCGGGCGGGAACGCGGGGCTACGCTCCGAACCGGAGTTCTCGGCCGTCGGACCGGCTCGAACCCGGATACGGCGCGGGAGTCGTCTGCCCCGGTAGCCGGTCCCGGAGGGTGGTCGGCCGTGTCGGGTTCTGTCGGTGACTCTATAGTATTTCAAGATAATATATCCGTTTCGGTCGGTCGATCGGCGAATCCGGAGCCGTCGCTCCGTCGGGCCGGGTGCACGGGGCCGACGGGTAAGCGCCCGGACTGCAGGGGCGTCCGTGGCCGACTCGCGTCGACCGTCGACGGTGCCCCCGGTGGCGACGGCCACGGACCACCAGATATTACAGGGACAACCGGATATGTACCCCATGGCCGAGCATACGGACGACGGGAACCGACCGCCAGAGACTCGCTCGAAAGTCGGGCGCGTCATCGCGGAGTACGGGCTGGACGGACTCGGGGCGGAACTCGAGGAGCGGTGGCTGGGCGACGGCTACGAGCGTCAGTCGCTGCGCGACCTCGCGGACCTGTTCAACCACCGCGTGCTCCGGCGGGCGATGCTCGACGCCGGGATGGACCCCCTGGAGGGCGAAGTCGAGAACGCCTACGACCTGCTGACGGGCGACGACGTCACGGAAGGGGTCCGGACCCAGGCGCGTAACCGCCTCGAGCGATCCGGGGTCGAGGTGGAGTCGCTCCAGTCGGACTTCGTCTCCCACCAGGCGATCCACACCTACCTCAGGAAGTACCGCGGCGCCGAACAGGCCGAAGAGGAGGCCGGCGACCGGATCGAGCGAACGGTCTCGACGGTGCGCCGGCTGGAGAGCCGGACCGTCGCGGTCGTCGAGAACAGCCTCCAGACGCTCCGCAACGCGGGCACTATCTCGATCGGCTCGTTCGACGTCCTCGTCGACGTCCGTGTCTTCTGTTCCGACTGCGGCCGGCAGTACGACGTCGTCGACCTCCTCGAGCGCGGCGGCTGCGACTGCGAGGACGACTGACGGGACCGTCCGTCCCTGGACGGCCGTTCGTCGCTGGCGCACGGACGCGCACGGCTGCCCGGCCCCGTCGCTGCGACTGCCCGGCCCCGTCGGTACGTCCCGTCCTCCGTTCCGGGTCCAGAGGACAGGGGACGGCGCCGGTCGTCCGGTGGCGGCCTCGACCGAATTACTTGCCACCTGACACGATGTCGCGCGACGACGACGCGCCCCGGCCTGCCGGCTCGAGTCGACGTCGACCGCCCGCTGACCGCCCGGAGGGGGTCGTCGGTCGACGTTCGGGAGGCCCCTTCGAACGCCGGACGCCGATCGAGGGTTACACGGATACTCGCGTCACGGCGGCGTCCCGGAGACGAAAGCTTATATCTGTGGGCTAAGTGAAGTCGGGTATGAGTTCAATGCAGACTGCGACGGAGACCGCAGACGTCTCCGTGCGAAACGTCGGAGGCATCGAGGAGGCGGAAGTCTCGTTCGACCCCGGCGTAACCGTCCTCGCGGGTCGAAACGCGACGAACAGGACGTCGCTCCTCCAGGCCGTCATGGCCGCGCTCGGGTCGAACAACGTCTCGCTGAAGGCCGACGCCGACGAGGGAGAGGTCGAGTTGACCATCGGGGACGAGACGTACACCCGGACGCTGACCCGGGGACCGTCCGGGACCGTCCGCTTCGAGGGCGACCCGTACCTCGAGGACCCCGAGGTCGCGGACCTGTTCGCGTTCCTGCTCGAATCCAACGAGGCGCGCCGTGCGGTCGAGCGGGGCGACGACCTCCGCGAGCTGATCATGCGACCGGTCGACACGACCGCCATCGAGTCGCGCATCGACGAACTGGAGGCCGAGCGCCGTCGCATCGACGAGCGGCTCGACGAACTCTCGGAGCTGAGCCAGGAGCTGCCGGCGCTCGAGCAACGCCGACGAACGATCGAGGAGCGGATCGAGGAGACGCGGGCGGAGCTGGAGGCCAAAGAGCAGGAGATCGAGGACGCCGACCGCGACCTCGGGACGACCCGCGACGAGAAGCGCGAGCTCGACGGCAAGCTCGAGGAGCTGCGCGGCGCCCGCTCGGACCTCGAGGGCGTCCGGTTCCGCCTCGAGAGCGAGCGCGACAGCATCGACGCGCTCGAGTCCGAACTCGAGCAGCTGGAGTCCGAACTCGACGAGCTGCCCGCGGCGCCCGCCGGCGAGGTCCGCGAGCTGGAGGGGCGCGTCGAGGAGCTACGCGAGCGCAAGCGCGCGGTCGACTCGACGGTCAACGAGCTGCAGACCGTCGTCCAGTTCAACGAGGAGATGCTGGAGGACGGCGGCGGCGACGTCGCGGCCGCCCTCCAGGACGGCGAGTCCGGCTCGGTCACCGACCAGCTGGTCGCCGGCGACGACGTGATCTGCTGGACCTGCGGGACCGAGGTCGACCGCGGGCAGGTCGAGGACACGCTCGACCAGCTCCGGGAGCTCCGCCGGTCGAAACTGGAGGAGCGTCGCGAGATCGAGTCGCGGATCGACGACCTGGAGACAGAGAAGTTGACCTACGAGGAGAAGCAGCGCCAGCTCGACCAGGTCGAGCGCCGGGTGACCCGGACCCGGGAGGAGCTCGAGCGCCGCGAGGATCGCGTCGACGACCTCCAGGCGGAGCGCTCGTCGCTCGAGGACCGTGTCGAGGAGCTGGAGGCCCAGGTCGAGGAGCTGGAAGACGAGTCCCACACCGAACTGCTCGACCTCCACAAGGAGGCGAACCAGCTCGAGTTCGACCTGGGCCGCCTGGAGTCCGAACTGGAGGACGTCGAGGACGAGATCGACGGTATCGACGAGCAGCTCGACCGCCGGGACGACCTCGAGGCGCAGCGCGAGGAGGTCAACGACGAGCTGGAGGGGCTCCGGACCCGGATCGACGACACCGAGCGCGAGGCCGTCGAACAGTTCAACTCGCACATCGAGACCGTCCTCGGCATCCTCGAGTACGGGAACCTGGAACGCGTCTGGATCGAGCGGCGCCAGCAGACCGTCCGCGAAGGGCGCCGGAAGGTCGAGCGGTCGACGTTCGACCTCCACATCGTCCGGACCACCGACGACGGGCGCACCTACGAGGACACCGTCGACCACCTCTCCGAGAGCGAGCGCGAGGTCGTCGGCATCGTCTTCGCACTGGCGGGCTACCTGGTCCACGACGTCCACGAGCAGGTCCCGTTCATGCTCCTCGACTCCCTCGAGGCGATCGACTCCGAGCGGATCGCCGACCTCGTCGAGTACGTCTCCGCACACGCCGACTACACCGTGACGGCGCTGCTCCCCGAGGACGCCTCCGCCCTCGGCGAGGAACACCCGCGCATCACGCAGATCTAGATCCGAGCGCCGGACGTCCGTGATCGTCCGCGTCGCCGTCCCTCTCCCCGCCACCGTCTCCGGGTGGTCGGGACGAGGACGACCGCTCCGCGCTCGGGACCGTCCGGACCGCATCGGATCCGGCCGGCCCGGCGCCCGACCCGCCCCCGACTCGGGACGGCAGGAGGGTCGCGCGATCGTCGCCGATTTTCTTACGGAACTACGGGCGTAACGACGATCTCGCGGCCGAAACGGCGCCCCTCCGGAAGCGGCGGGGACCCCTCGTGGTCGCCGGGGAGCCAGTCGAGGCGACGACGACCGGCTTCGGGATCGCCGTCCCTGCCGACCGCGTTCACGATGTGTCGATACGCGGTCGAGGGGCGTCCGTCGGGTGGTCGTCCGTCCGATTCCGTGATCGGCCGCTCTCGGCTGGCACCCGTCCCGCTCGACGCCGTCTCCGGTCGATTGTGGACAGTTCTCCTCGGACACGACGACCGCGACGGATCGCCGGCGTGGCGATCGATCGGTGGTACACGTCGATTGTACCGGCTGCGTGGCCGACACCCGGGAGCCGACCCGACCCGACCCGACCCGACCCGACCCGACCCGATCTACGTGGCCGGAGAGCCGTTCGAGAGGGTGCCGGGCCCGCGACGCGACCCGTGTCCGTAACTCTGACTGTCCATCGTTCGGTACAATAACTTCTCTCGACAGGCGGCCTCCCGGACGCGGCGTGCGGTCGTTCGACGCGAGCGTCGGGCAGGGGGACGGCGACCCGGCGGGGTTCGTCCCGGCGAGTGACGTTACAGCGGTACGAACGTAACGCGCACCCGGTCCCGGTCCGCCCCCGAACGCGTCGACGGCCGCGCGGCGAGCGATCGGGCTCAGAAGAGCGCCGGGAACTCGTCGTCGCTCGACTCGGACATGTTGATGTTCACCTCGATCACGTTGGCCGTGTTGGTGACGGCGTCGACGACCCGCTCGCGGTGGTCCTCCTCGCGCATTCGGGTCACCGGCCCCGACACCGAGATGGAGCCGAGGACGCGGTCACGGCGGTCGAGCACGGGTGCGCCGACGGCCTGGAGGCCCTCGATCTCCTCCTCGTCGTTGACCGAGTAGCCGCGCTCGCGGGTCCGTTCGAGTTCCGCGAACAGCTCCTCGCGGTCGGTGATCGTGGTGGCCGTCTTCCGGGGGAGCCCGTAGGTGTCGAGGATCCACTCGACGCGCTCGCGGGGCAGGTACGCGAGGATCGCCTTCCCCGTCGCCGAGAAGTGGAGGTAGTCCGGGCGCTGGAGCTTCGACGTCTGGTAGTCGCTCCCGACCGCGTGCTCCCCCTTGACCTTGTAGAGGTTCACCGAGAGGCCGTGCTGCTCGGTCGAGAGGTGGGCGTACTCGCCGGTCTCCTCGGCGAGCGTCTCCAGTTCCTCCTTGCCGAGCCGGTAGAGCCGCGTCCGGTTGCGGACGTACTCCCCGACGAGCAGCCACTGGAGCGACAGCGAGTACTCGCTGCCCTCCTTGACGACGAACTTCTGCTCGCGGAGGGTGGCGAGGTAGTTGTACACCCCGCTCTTGGACATGTCGAGGTGGTCGGCCAGTTCGGTGACGCCCGCGCCGTCGAGCTCCTCGAGCGCCCGCACGATGTCGAACGCGCGAGAGACCGTCTTCAGGGTCCGCGGCGAGCCCGACGCGGGTCCGTCTGCCATGTCCGCCGCTACCGTCCGCGCGTGTAAAACTGTTCGCATTCCACGAACGGTCGATCGCGTTCCCCGAGCGGTCGACGACGCCCCGACGTGGGATCGAACGGCTCCGGGCTCGAACCCGCCGATCGTGGTTCCAGCCGACGGCGAGGACGGTCCGATCGACCGGGCCGGTCGGGAAAGCCGGTGCGAGAGACTCGCTCCCGTCCGTTCGAGTCGGCGTTCACGTTTCGTTCAACCCGACTCGGCCGATAGCTATAGGTCGCGCGTCGACCGGTCGTGTGCGACCGGCGCGAACCCGACCGACGTCGGCCGGCGGTCCGCCCCGCCGCGGTCCGAGCCGGTCGACGGACGGGGCGCTCGGCGTTCGCGGTACTGCGAGACCCGGCCGGGGGATCGGCTCGTCGACCCCGGATCGCCCGACTGGGCTCCGCCGCGGGACCTGATTGTGGGGCGTGCATCGACCCTGGAGTGGGCCGGCTGTACCGGAGCTGGGCCGTCGACCGGGGCGGCCCGGGACCCGCGTCCGACCGGCCGGAGTCGAGTCGCGCGGCCGGCGTCCCGGCGCGGTCTGCCCCGGTCGGGTGGGCGGGGAGACGCGGCTGGCGACGGTCCGGTCGACGGGCGAGCGCGGGGAGCGAGGCTCGCGGCAGGGACCGGGCCGGGAGAGCGGCTCGCGGTCGGGGCCGTACGGGGGCGACTGGCGCTACTCGCCGGCGAGCCGTCGGATCGCGCCCGCCAGCACGCGCGTCGCGTCGGCACAGTCGGTCCAGTCGGTCCACTCGCGGGGGCTGTGCGAGACGCCGTTCCGGGACGGGGCAAACAGGAGGGCGGCGTCCGTCGCGGCAGCGACGCGCATGGTGTCGTGGGCGGCCCCGGAGTGGAGGTCTATCGTCCCGACGTCGGCCGCCTCTCCGGCGGCGTGGAGCGCGTCGCGGACGCGGTCGCTCATCGGCACCGGATCGCGGGACCACGGTCGCTCGAACGTCGTCCGAACCGGCCGCTCCGACTCGATGCGGTCGAGCGCCGTCCGCGAGCGGTCGATCACCGCCTCGACGGCACCGGCGTCGACGTCCCGGACGTCCAGCGTCACGTCGACGCGGCCGGGGATCACGTTCGGCGCGTTGGGGCTCACGTGGGCGCGGCCGACGGTCCCGACGGCGGTCTCCGAGTCGACCGCGGCGGCGGCCGACTCGACCGCGAGGACGAACTCGCCGGCGGCCGCCAGCGCGTCGGCCCGGTCGTCCATCGGCGTCGTCCCGGCGTGGTCGGCCTCGCCCCGGAACGTCACGGCACAGCGCGTCAGCCCGGTGATCGTGGTCACGACGCCCGCCGGGACGCCCGCGTCTTCGAGCCGCTCGGCCTGCTCGACGTGGAGTTCGAGCCAGGCGTGCCAGCCGGCGGCGTCGAGCCGGCCGTCCCCTCGAAAGCCGACGTCCGACAGCGCGTCCCCCAGCGGGATGCCGTCGTCGTCCTCGATGGCGAGCGCCGTCTCGAGGGACATGTCGCCGGCGGCGACGCCCGAGCCGATCAGCCCGCCGTCGAACCGCTGGCCCTCCTCCTCGGTGAACGAGATCACGTCCACCGGCCGGGACAGTTCGTCGCCGACGCCGGCGTCCTGGAGCGCGCGGACGGCCTCCAGGGCGGCGTAGACGCCGAGCGGGCCGTCGAAGATCCCGCCTTCGGGCACGGAATCGAGGTGGCTCCCGGCGGCCACCGGCGGGGCGTCGGGGGCCGCGCCGGCGGGCGTCCACCGGCCGCGGACGTTCCCGACGGCGTCGATCCGGACCTCCAGCCCGGCGTCGCGCAGTCGTCCACAGAGGTACTCGCGCGCCTCCCGGTCCGCCTCGGTGCCAGTCAGTACGGTCCGTGCCCGTCCCTCTTCCACCGGGACCGCGCCGAACGTGGCGGTGTTCTCGATGTCGCGGCGAAGCCGCTGCCCATCCACCTGCATGATCGTTGTGACTTCTATTCACATACCGTTACTTTAAACTTCCTTTCTTTTTCCGGGTTCTCCGTTCACACGTCCGGCGCACGCGCGCTGACTGGAACGTTCGTCCGGAAATTCTCCCCCGGTGACGGATCTGATCCACAAGAATTAAGTATTTCAACTCGGTTCGTGTGTATATGTCACGGGATAGCGAGCGGGACGGTTCGGGCGGCGACTGGGCCGATCGGCTGCGTCGGCGTCACTTCCTCGGCACCGCAGCGGCGACCGGCGCGGTCGGTCTCGCCGGCTGCGCGGGCGGGAACGGCGGCGACGGCGGCTCGTCGGACTCCGGCGGGTCGGACGCGTCGGACTCCGGCGGGTCGGACTCCTCGGGCGACTCCGGGTCGGGTGACGGGGACACCGAGACGTCGTCGGGATCGCCGAACGCCGGCGGGACGCTCCGGTGGGGCGGCGCGGTGCCGGTCCAGAGCCTCGACCCGCACCTCGAGTCGGCGGCGGCGTCCTCGCGGGTGCTGGAGAACATCGTCGAGGAACTGGTCCAGCTCCAGCCCGACTACTCGCTCGAGCCGCACCTCGCGGAGAGCTTGGAGCAGTCCGACGACAACACGACGCTGACGATGCAGCTCCGCGAGGGCGTCACCTTCCACAACGGCGAGGAGATGACCTCGGCGGACGTGCTCGCCTCCTACGAGCGGGTCGCCAACGGCGAGTACCTCGCGTCGGGCTTCTTCGAGTTCGTCGAGTCGCTCGAGGCGCCCGGCGACTACGAGTTCGTCGTCGAGCTGAACCAGCCGTTCGCGCCGTTCGTCGCCCGGATGGCGACCTCCGAGCTCGCGATCGTCCCCGCCGAGCAGGCGAGCCAGGAGAAGATCAAGGAGCCGATCGGGACGGGCCCCTACCAGTTCGACTCCAGGGAGATCGAGACCTCGTTCACCATGACGAAGTTCGACGACTACTGGGGCGAACCGGCGCTCATCGACGAGATCGTGAAGAGCGAGATCACGGACCCCTCGGTCAGGCTCCAGTCGTTCCGCGCCGGCGAGTACGACTTCATCAACGGCATCCCGCCGAAGGACGTCTCCCGGGTGCAGAACGACTCGAACGCCCGCTTCGAGAAGCAGTTCCCGAAGGCGCTGATCTACCTCGGGATGAACTGCAACCGCGAGCCGTTCGACAGCAAGGACGCCCGGCTGGCGCTCGACTTCGCGATCGACAAGGAGCAGGTGACCGAGGCGGCGCTGTACGGCACCGGCCGGACGACCGCGACGCCGGCCGCCCCGGGGAGCCCGTGGGTCAACGAGGACGTCCAGCCGCGGCCGCGCGACCTCGACAAGGCCCAGGAGCACTTAGAGAAGGCGGGGATGGGCGACGGCTACTCGGCGTCGTTCAAGATCCCGAAGTCGTACCCGAACCAGGTCCAGGGCGCGAAGGTGATCGCCGACCAGGCGTCCGACGCGGGCATCGAACTCGACATCCAGCAGATCACCTGGAGCTCCTGGCTCTCGGACGTCTACTCGAAGCAGAACTTCCAGGCGACGACGTCGTCGTACCTCGCGCTCTGGTACCCCGACGTCTCGTTCTACAAGTTCCTCCACCCCGACGGGGCGTTCTTCTTCACCGGCTGGACGAACGACGAGTACAACTCCCTCGTCGAGGAGGCGCGCACCATCTACGACGAGGCCGAGCGCGCGGAGCTGTACGAGCGGGCGACGGAGATCCTCCACGAGGAGCGCGCGGGTCACATGTTCCTCTGGTGGCAGGCGAACCTCTACGGCTCCGTCCCCGAGTACAAGGGCGACATGGGCTCGCCCGACGGCTCCACGCTCCGCTTCTGGGACAACTACTTCGAGGAGTGAGCGCGGGACGGGGCCGGACGGCAGGTCGGTCGGACCTGGACCGCGGCCGGTCGGACCTGGACCGCGGCCGGTCGGACCTGGACCGCGGCCGGTCGCGCCCGGCACGACCCGGGCGCCTGGCACGACCCGGGCGACCGGGTCGATGATCCGTCCGGACCGACCGAGTCACCAACCACCACACACACTGCACACGGACACGCTGACAACGAATGTCGATGTACAACTACCTGCTGCGCCGCCTGGGCTTCCTCGCGGTGACGCTGTTTTTCGTGACGCTGATCACGTTCGCCGTCACGAACGTGCTCCCGGGGGACGTCGCGCTGTTGATCCTCGGGCCGAACGCCACCGAGGAGTCGATCCAGGCGCTGCAGTCACAGCTCGGGTTGAACCGGCCGCTGTACGTCCAGTACGCGGACTGGGTCGTCGGCGTCCTCCAGGGGTCGATGGGCACCTCGCTGCGGTTCGAGGAGCCGGTCGCGACGCTGATCGCGGAGAAGCTCCCGCGGTCGCTCATGCTGGCGACGGCGTCGACGGTCGTCGCCGTCGCGCTCGCGATCCCCCTGGGCGTGATCGCCGCGGTCCGCCAGAACGAACTGCCCGACGTCGGGGCGTCGCTGTTCGGCTTCGTCGGCATCTCGATCCCCATCTTCCTGTGGGGGCTGGTGTTCATCCTGGTCTTCGCCGTCTGGATGGACCTCTTCCCGACCGGCGGCTACGTCGCCCCCTCGGAGGACCCGGTCGCGACGCTGAAACACCTGGTCCTGCCCGCGACGTCCATGGGCTTCGCCCTGACGGCGTACATCATGCGGATGACCCGGTCGTCGATGCTGGAGGTGCTCTCCGAGGAGTACGTCAAGCTCGCCCGCGCGAAGGGGATGACCCGCCGGGTCGTCGTCCTGAAACACGCGCTCCGGAACGCCGTCATCCCGGTCATCACGGTCGTCGCGTTCCAGTTCAGCTACGCGTTCGGCGGCGTCGTCGTGTTAGAGGAGGTGTTCTTCTGGCCCGGGATCGGCCGGCTGACGCTCACCGCGATCCAGAGCCGGGACATCCCCCTGCTCCAGGGCTGTATCATCGTCGTCGCACTGATCTACATGGCCTCGAACCTCGCCGCCGACGTGCTGTACGCCTACTTCGACCCGCGGATCCGCTACGGGGGTGACGACTGATGGCCGACGAGTCGCGTCCGGAGACGTCGACGGACGCCGACGAGCCGCGCCCGACGGCGGCGATCGACGGCTCGACGGCCGGGACCGACGACCGGCCGGCCGTGCGGACCGACGGCGCACCCGAGCGAGGGCTCGCCCGGGCCGACGGCGGCACCACGGCGACGCGGACGGGCGGCGGTCCCGGTGCCGGCGACGATCCAGGCGACGATCCGGGGCTCCTGCCGATCTCGGCGGCCCGCCGGAAGCGGCTCGCCCGGTTCGTCCGGACGTTCCGGGGGAACACGAAGGCGGCCGCGGGGCTGTTGATCGTCCTGTCGCTGTTCTTCGTCGCGGCGTTCGCGCCGGCGATCGCCCCGTACCCGATCGACCAGACGAACATCGAGGACCGCTCGGAGGCGCCCTCGCTCGACCACCCGTTCGGGACGGACGACCTCGGTCGGGACATCTTCAGCCGCGTCGTGATGGGCTCGCGCATCTCGCTGTACGTCGGCTTCGGGTCGATCACCGGGGCGCTGCTCGTCGGGACGCTGATCGGCATCGTCGCGGGCTACTACGGCGGGCTCGTCGACGAGCTGTTGATGCGGCTGATGGACGCCGCGATGTCGTTCCCGCCGATCCTGCTCGCGCTGGCGGTGATGGTCGTCCTCGGGCCCGACCTGAACAACGTCGTCCTCGCGCTGGCGTTCGTCTACACGCCGTACATCGCGCGGGTCTGCCGGTCGGCGGCGCTCGCCGAGCGGAACGAGGCGTACGTCGAGGCGGCGACCGCCCGCGGGGAGTCGGACGCCCGGATCATCGGCAGCGAGGTGCTGCCGAACATCACCGCCCCGCTGCTCGTCCAGGGGTCGCTCAACGTCGCCTTCGCCATGCTCGCGGAGGCGTCGCTGTCGTTCCTCGGGCTGGGCGCCCAGCCCCCGACGCCCTCGTGGGGCCTGATGATCAACACCGGGCGGGGGTTCATGGAGACCGCGCCGTGGATCGTCCTCTTCCCTGGGATCGCCATCGGGATCACCGTCATCGGGTTCAACATGCTCGGCGACGGCCTGCGCGACGTGCTCGACCCGAAGGTCGACGCGATAGAGTGAACTGAGACCATGAGCAGGACGAACACGACATCGACGGCACCGAACGCGACGGCCGGTCGGACGGGGACCTCGGGGGCCGCCTCGACGGCGACCGACGACGGGGACGCCCCGCTCCTGGAGGTCCGGAACCTCCGGACGGAGTTCCCGACGGAGGGCGGCCGCGTCGTCGCCTCGAACGACGTCTCGTTCACCCTCGACAGGGGAGAGACGATGGGGCTGGTCGGCGAGTCGGGGGCGGGCAAGTCCGTCACGGCCCGCTCGCTGCTCCAGCTGATCGACGACCCCGGCGAGATCACCGGCGGGCAGGTGGTCTTCGACGGCGAGGACCTCTTAGAGCGGACCGAGCGGGAGATGCAGGCGGTCCGGGGGAACCGCATCGCGCTGATCCCCCAGGACCCCATGTCGTCGCTGAACCCGGTCCTCACGGTCGGCGACCAGATCGCCGAGACGATCACCCACCACCAGGGCGTCGAGCGCGGGGTCGCCCGCGAGATGGCGATCGACACGATGCGGGAGGTCGGCATCCCGGACGCCGCCGAGCGCGTCGACGACTACCCCCACGAGTTCTCCGGCGGGATGCGCCAGCGCGTGCTCGTGGCGATCGGGCTCTCCTGTCAGCCCGACCTGATCATCGCCGACGAGCCGACGACCGCGCTGGACGTGACGACGCAGGCGAAGATCCTCGACCTGCTCAACGAGCTGCAGGCCGAACGCGGGATGGCGGTCCTGCTCATCACGCACAACCTGGGGGTCGTCGCCCAGACCTGCGACCACGTCGGCGTGATGTACGCCGGCAACTTAGTCGAGACGGCGCCCCTCGCGGACCTCTTCGCGAGCCCGCAACACCCGTACACCCGCGGGCTGATCGACTCCGTCCCGGAGGTCGACGTCGCCTACGGCGAGCTGCCGACGATGGACGGCGCGATGCCCGACCTCACGGACCTGCCGACGGGCTGTAACTTCGCGCCGCGGTGTCCCCACGCCACCGAGGACTGCCGGGCCGGCTCGGACCCGGCGCTGGAGCCGGTCGCGGGGACCGACTCGGCGGCCGCCTGCGTCCGGACCGGCGAGATCGACCTCGGGGAATCGCGGCGAACCGGGAGCGACAGCGCCAGTGACGGGTCGACGACCCGGGCCGGCTCCGCGGACGGCACCGCCGGCGGTCGTCCGTCCGTCGACCGGAGCGGCGAGCCGCTGCTCCGTGTCGAGGGGCTGAAGAAGCACTTCCCGGCCGGCGACGGGATCCTCGGGAACGTCCGCGTCTCGTGGGACGGCGGGCCGACCGTCGAGCGTCGCTCGGTGAAGGCCGTCGACGGGGTCGACTTCGACGTCCACGAGGGCGAGACCGTCGGGCTCGTCGGCGAGTCCGGCTGCGGGAAGTCGACGGTCGCCCGGACGGTCCTCCGGCTCATCGAGCCGACCGCCGGCGAGGTCTACTTCGACGGCGTCCCGCTCCACGAGCTGTCGGACGGCGAGGTCCGGAGCCTCCGCGAGGAGATGCAGATGGTGTTCCAGGACCCCGGTTCGTCGCTGAACCCGCGCAAGACCGTCGGCCGGATCGTCGGCCGGGCGATGGAGCGCCACGACGTCGCGACCGGCGAGGAGAAGCGCCGGCGGGTCGGCGAGCTCCTGGAGCGCGTCGGGCTGTCGGCCGGCGCCGCCGAGAAGTACCCCCACGAGTTCTCCGGCGGGCAGAAGCAGCGCGTCGCCATCGCGCACGCCCTGGCCGTCGAGCCGAAGCTAATCGTCTGTGACGAGCCGGTGTCGGCGCTCGACGTCTCGGTGCAGGCCCAGATCCTCAACCTGCTCAACGAGCTGCAGGCCGAGTACGGGCTCTCGTACCTCTTCATCTCCCACGACATCGGGGTCGTCCGGCAGGTCTGTGACCGGGTGGCCGTGATGTACCTGGGGAAGGTCGTCGAGTTCGGCACCGTCGCGGACGTCTTCGCCCCGCCGTTCCACCCGTACACGGAGAGCCTGCTGTCGGCGGTCCCACACGCCGATCCGACGCGCGCGGTCGACCGGATCTTCCTCGAGGGCTCGGTCCCGTCGCCGATCGACCCGCCCTCGGGCTGTCGGTTCCGGACGCGCTGTCCCAAACAGGAGCGCGTCGGCGAGCAGTGCGCCGCGGTCGAACCGGGACTGACTGGCGTCGCGGACGACGCGGCGACCGGCGCCGACCACGAGATCGCCTGCCACCTCCCGGTCGAGGCGATGAGCGAGCGCGGCTCGTTCGTCGCCGGGACGACCGGGGGCGAGGAGCCGCCCGGGACCGGTAAACGCGGGTCGAGCACGTCGGACTGACGCCACTCGCTCCGACCCCGTCCGGCCCGATCCAGCGGCCGGTTCGGCGGCGGTTCGACCGCGAACCGGCGGCTCGACGACGCCCCGTCCGTCAGAGGCACGATCGCTCCCCGTCGCGGCCGTCCCGGCCGCTCGGAGGCGGCGTTCGTTCGACGCCCGACGCTCCTCCCGCTCGTTCCTCCCGCGGTCCCCCCGCGTCCGAGCGCCGGCTGTGCGACCGTCGTCGCCGCCCCCGCTCCGACGGTGTTTCGCCCGTCGGACACGTCGCCCGCGGGAGCGCCGTCCGGGGCGAGCCACGACCGATCCCGTTCTGCGGCGATACTCCGGTGCGACGTGGACAGTTTTCGCTGGATACTGCCGCGCGTTCGAGGCCCGGGGAGGGCGGTGCCGGCCCCGGCCCCGGCGTCCGGCGTCGGGGGCCGCCACACCGGCGCACGTCGGCGGGGAGACGGTCGCCGGGTCGCCCCGGGACGGCTCGTTCGACCCCGACGAGCGATCGGGCGAGGAGTCCGGGTCGCGGCCCGCACAGCGACCGCCGGCGTCCAGCGGTCGGCGCGGGTTGCCCCGGCGCGTCGATCCCCGCCGGCGCCGACCGGTGTGGCGTCGACCGATGGGGTGTCGACCGGGACGACGTCGGCCGATTCGGCGTCGTTCGACGCGGGGTCGACCGATTCGTCCCCTCCCTGTGTCCAGATACTTCTGTACTCGGTACTGCGACGCCGCCGGCGACGGTCCCGCCGTCGCCTACAGCTCCGCGACCTGGTTGAGCGCGTAGACGGTCCGGAGGACGTCGGCGCTGTCCCCGGGCTCGAACGTCAGCTCGTCGGTGGCGGCGACGTGCTCGAGAACGGCCTCGGAGGCGTGCTCGGGCGCGGCGCTGATCCCGCAGTCCTGCTCGGCGACCCACTCCATCACCCGGAGGTCGGACTTCGAGTCGCCCATGACGAGGAGGAACGGGTCCCGGACGTCGAGCACGTCGAGTGCCGCCCGGACGCCGGCGGCCTTGTCCAGCTCGAGGCTGGTCAGTTCGGCCGCGTCCGCCCGGTAGTAGCCGACGTCCAGCCGGTCGAGGAGTGCGCCGACCGCCTCGGGGACCTCGTCGGCGTCGACGGCCGGCAGGGCGCCCTGGCGGTCGAGCGCGGCGCGGATCTCCCGGTCGGCCGCGGCGAAGTGTGCCCGCGCCCACGCCGCGCTCGTCGACGGGGCCGCGACGCCCGGATCGTCCGGTGGGTCGGCCCCCTCGTCCGGCCCCGGGTCGTCGCCGCCCGGTGCCCCTCGGGTCCCGCGGGGGACCCCGCCGTCGCCGTCGGCTCGGCCGTCCCCGCCGTCGCCTTCGTCCGCCACCAGCCCGGCGACGACGTTCCCGACGAGGTCGAGCACGTAGACGAGTGCGCGGTCGATCACCGCCTCGGCCTCCCCGGAGCCGGTCTCGGCGTTGGTCATGAACGTCACGTTGAACTCGTTGCCCTGGAGGTGACAGCCGCTCCGGACCTCGGGGGGCGCGTCCCGGAGCGCCCGCGTCCGGACCGCGTCGAAGACGGCGAGCACGTCGTCGTCCAGCCCCTCGTAGAGGAGCCGCTTGGTGTCGCTACCGTGGCCCGGGGTGAACACCCCGCAGCCGGCCTCGTAGACGACCGAGACGCGCCCGGAGTGGAACACCTCGTTGCCGAGCCCCTGGATCAGGAACCCCTTGACGTTCTCCAGGGGCTTGCCCGTACAGATGACGATCGGGACGCCCGCCTCGTGGAACGTCCGGAGGAGGTAGAGCGTCTCCCGGGGGATCTCGTCGTCGGTCGACCCGGCCGACCGGAGCGTCTCGTCGACGTCTAACACGAGCGCGTCGACCGCCCGGCCGTACGTCGAGTGGAGGTCTAACGCCCGGAACGCCTGCTCGCGGGTCGCCCGGGCGGCGATCGCCGCGAGGACGTCGCCGTCGTCGAACGCCTCCCGGATCCGTGCCTTCCGCTCGTCGACCGACTCGCGCGCCTCCTGCCAGTGGGCGAGCGCGAGCTGCGAGTCGACCGGCGGGAAGACGTCGAGGTACTGCTGGCGCTCGCGCAGCCCGTCGGCGTCGAACTCCCGGTAGAGCCGGTAGAGCCGGTCGTAGCGTTCCATGTGACTGGCCAGGCAGTGTCGCTGCACGGTCATAAAGACGGCGGCAACCGCGCTGCGGGGCGCCCCGCGTCGACCGCGACGGGCCGGCCGACGATGTCGTTTCGGCCGTCGCCTACCGCGGCTCGACCGCCCGCCCGGCCTCCGCAGACCGGTAGACCGCGTCGAGCACCCGCTGGACGGTCAGCCCCTCCTCGACGGTCGCCAGCCGGCCGCGGCGATCGCGTCCGGTCGCGGTCACGTTCGCGTCCCCGCGCGTCGCCTGGTCGGTCTCTGCGGTCACGTCACCGGACGCGTCGGCGACGGCCCCGCAGAACCGCTCGATCAGCGCCGCGCGGCGGTCGATCGACCCGGCGGCGTCGAGCGTCTGGTCGCGGTAGTGGTCCCGCGCGCCGACGCCGGCGGCGGCGTCCCGGAGGACGAGCGGACCGCCGTCGGCCAGCAGGTCGAACGTCGCTCCCGCCGCCGTCCCCTGGACCCGGACCGACGAGCCCGGCGGCCGGTCGGCCGCCCAGGCCGCCTCCAGAACCAGCGTCCGGCCGCCCGCACACCGGACGAACGCGGTCGCGCCGTCCTCGACGTCGAACTCCGTCGAGCCGGTCTCGCCGCGCATCCGCGTCCACCCCTCCGGGTCGGCGTAGTCCTCGCGGCCCCCGAACAGCGCCCGGGTGGTCCCGGACACCTCGAGCACCTCCGGGAACCCCAGACAGAAGAGCGCGGCGTCGAGCGCGTGGACGCCGATGTCGACGAGGGCGCCCCCGCCGGCGCGCTCGCGGTCGGTGAACCACGACCCCAGGCTCGGGATCCCCCGCCGGCGGACGTACTCGGCGGTGACTCCCCGGACGTCGCCCAGCCGACCGTCCCGCCTGGCGACGTCGAACAGTTCGACCGCCGGGGCGAACCGGTGCTGGAACCCCACCGCACAGAACGCCGCCGACTCGCGGGCCGCGTCGGCGATCCGCTCGGCGGCCGCGAGGTCGTCGGCCAGCGGCTTCTCGACGAGGACCGGGACGTCGCGGTCCAGCGCCGCCACGGCGGGCGGCGCGTGGACGCTGTTTGGCGTCGTCACGACGACGGCGTCGACCCCGGCCTCGAGGAGGGCCGCGTGGTCGTCGAACGTCGGCGCGTCGAACTCGTCGGCGAACGTCTCCCGGGGCCCGGCGGCCACGTCCGCACCGGCCACGTCGTGGCCGGCCGCGACCGCGTTGCCGGCGTGGCGCCGGGCGATGCCGCCCAGCCCGACGAACCCCAGCCGCACGGCGTCGGTCATGCCCCGGCCTGTGCCTGCGGTGGATAAAAAGGCTCCCGCTCGCGGCGCGGGCGCTCACGTCGACGTGGAGCGATCACCTGTCCTCGTCGCCCGGCCGTCCGCGCGCGTCGGCGCCGATCACCCACCCTGCGAACCTGCGTGGCGAGCCCCCGACTGGCCGTCACCACGCGGACCCGGCGACGGTGCTGGCGTCGAACCATAGTGCTGATTGGACCGTATTGCGCGTCCGGACGGGGCGTTCGTCGTCCGCCGATCACCGTTCGGTTCGCGCGTCGATCGAGCGCCGGTCGTCCCGTCGGGCGTGCCAGTCACCTCGCCGAACGGACCACCGAGCCGTCGACCGCGGGTTCGGGCGGCTCCGATCGCGACCGCGTCGTGGTGCCCCGGGCGCGACAGTCGTCCGGGTCGACGCCGGTCAGCAGTCCACCTACTTCTGTTCCGACGGTGCTGATCGGGCCGACGTGCTCCGATCGCCGGAGCAGTTCCGACGCCGCGTTTATGTGCGTCCGGCTCCCGCAACCCGAACGATGCCGACCGCCCGGCAGTCCCTCCCGGTTCCCTCCCGCCCCCGTCGCGCCCTCCTCCCGTTCCTGCTCGCCGCCTGCGTCCTCCTCGCGGGCTGTGCGTCGCTGTCGGGGGCGGACCCGACGGCGTCCGCGACCGCCACCGACTCGCCGCCGCCGTCCGCGCTGTCGGCGACGCGCCCGCCCGGCGTCTCCGCGTCGGGGGTCGACGATCCCGCCGCGCTGGCGGCGGCTCACCGGCGTGCGACCGCCGACGCCGGGTTCGTCCTCGTCGCCCGGACCACCGTCCGGCAGCGCGGACCGCCCGTCCTCGACGGGCCGGACAACCGCACGCGCACCGTCCGGGTCGTCGCGGCGCCCGGGCTGGCGCGGTACCGGGAGCGACGACGAACCCTCGACGCAGACGGCTGTCTGGCGGTCGACCGCTGGTCGAACGGCTCGGTCGCCACGCGCCGCCGCGTCGCGACGTCCGGTTCGACCGCCATGGACCCGACCGGCGACGCGGCCGGGGACGATCCGACCGCCGGCTCGGTCGCCGCCGACCGGCGCGTCGACTACGGGCCGGCCCCGCCGACCGCGGCGGCTCCGGACCTCACGCTCGCGTCGGTCCTCGAGCGGACGCTCCCCCGGGCTGACTACGCGCTCGTGGCCGTCCGGACGGTGGCGAACGGGTCGGACGACGGGACGGCGGGACGGCGGTACGTCCTCTCGGCGGACGACTACGTCCCCCGCTCCGACGAGGCGGTCGAGGCCGACCGGATCGGGCTGTCGTCGCGGCTCGTCGTCGACGGGCGCGGTCGCGTCCGGGCGCTCCAGGCGACCGTCGTCCGCAACGAGTGGACGAAGTGGGGCCAGTCGCGACGCGTCCGGAGCGTCTCCTACCGGCTC
>Ga0207797_1000330_pt1 | contig 36385 bp, 40 predicted proteins | sample PRCRCaboRojoPR_6_FD_187275 | JGI IMG/M metagenome (GOLD analysis project Ga0207797, IMG submission 187275) | Marine sediment microbial community from Cabo Rojo, Puerto Rico - PR CR 10% Liquid 1 (SPAdes) | ecosystem: Environmental > Aquatic > Marine > Coastal > Sediment | place: Cabo Rojo, Puerto... | reverse complement strand
CTCGGCAGGTGGTCGAGGCGATCCCCGAGGCCCACCTGTTCGAGCAGTTCGCGGGCGCGCTCGCGCCGCTCCGGGGCAGCCCAGCCCCGGAACACGAGCGGGAGGGCGACGTTCTCGAGGGCGGTCAGGCGGGGCATCAGGTTGAACGTCTGGAACACGAACCCGACGGCGTTGCCCCGCACCGTCGTCCGGCGCCGGTCGCTCGCCGCCGAGACGTCCTCGCCGTCGATCTCGACCCGGCCCTCGGTGGGCGAGTCGAGGCAGCCAACGAGGTTCATCAGCGTGCTCTTGCCCGACCCGCTCGGGCCCATGACGGCGGTGTAGGACCCCTTCGGGATGTCCAGCGTCACCCCGTCCAGCGCGTCGAGGGGTTCGCCGACGTGGTACGTCTTGCGGACCTGGTCGAGGTAGACGGCGGGCGCCGGGGGAGTGGCCGTGGCGTCGTCCGTCGTGGAATTCATTGACGCATTTACAGTTCGGGGCGGCAAATACCTTCCGCGCAACCGGTTGGGGATCGGCGACCCGGACCCGCCCCCAGACCCGGATCCGGACCCAGGCTTGGACCCGGACTTGGACCCGGACCTGGACCCGGACATTCAAACCCTCGCCGCGCGGATACCCGTCCATGAAATCGTCAGAGGGGACCGACGAACTGAAGCGGCGGGCCGGGGAGGCGGCGGCCGAGGCAGTCGGGGACGGCATGGTCGTGGGACTGGGCACCGGCAGCACCGCGGCCCACGCGATCCGGGCGATCGGCCGGCAGGTGGACGCGGGGCGCGACGTCCGCGGGATTCCGACCTCCTACCAGTCGCGGCGACTGGCGATCGAGTCGGGCGTTCCGCTGACGTCGCTCGACGAGGCGGACGGGATCGACCTGGCCATCGACGGCGCGGACCAGGTCGCGGCGGGTCAGCTGATCAAGGGCGGCGGCGCGGCCCACGCCCGGGAGAAGGTCGTCGACGCTAGTGCCGACCGGTTGCTGATCGTCGTGGACCCGTCGAAGCGGGCCGAGGCGCTGTCACACCCCGTCCCGGTCGAGGTGTTGCCGGACGCCCGTCCCCTCGTCGAACGCCGCGTCTCGGGGATCGGTGGCGAGGCCGCGCTCCGCGCCGCCGAGCGCAAGGACGGCCCCGTCGTCACGGACAACGGCAACCTCGTCCTCGACTGTGATTTCGGTCGGATCGAGGAGCCGGCGTCCCTCGCGGACGCGCTCGCCTCGATCCCGGGCGTGGTCGCGCACGGCCTCTTCGTCGATCTGGCCGACGCCGTCTACGTCGGCACGGAAGAGGGCGTCGAGGTGCGGACGCCCGACTGAAGGGTCGACGAAACGATCGGGCCGATCGGTCCGTTCCCGTCGCTCCTCGGTCGGCGGTCGAAAAAACGGAACCGGCGCGCTATGGCCTTACAGGTCGCGCGGCTGGACCGTTTTCCGGTCGTTCGCCTCCGCGCGGCGGGCCGCGTCCTCGAGGAGTTCGGCGACTTCCTCGTCCAGTGCGTCGTAGAAGTCCGACGCGACGTTCTTGTCATCCAGCGCTTCCTTGACCGCGGCTTTGACGATGAGGTCTGCCATACGCGGCGAAGTTGATCCAGATGCCTTATAAGAGTTCCTGTATCGTCGTGGTACAGGGGCTGAAACTCCCGTTAGTGGGTGGCCGTATCGTATTTGATAACAATTATATTGGGGGTTTCTATCAGGCAATCCCCGGTCCCGGGGGACGTCGCCCTCCCGTGGACCCGGACGTCGGTTCCCGCTGGACAGCCTCCTCGATGTATCGCGTTCCGAATCAGCGGTCCGTGTTCACGATCGATCGACGCGATCGGCCACCCGTCGGTCGGTCTTCGCGACGGTTCGGCCGCCGTGGACCACGTCGGCATAAACAATCGAAAAAGAAAGTTCGGGAATGACCAATCAGAGTGGGCGAGACACGATTAATAGTGATAGAATAACTCCCGGACATTGCACGATCGCAAACTCACAAGTGATTTTGGACAGGTTATATAAGCCCTCAGTACGAAGGGTTGTATGTCGGACGCACCCCGTCCAGGAACACACCATGCCATCATGTAACCACTGCGGCGCGCACGTTTCGGACCAGTTCGCTCGCGTCTTCGAGGACGATGGGGGGCGCGTTCTCGCGTGCCCGAGTTGCTCGGCCAACGCCGGTATCGCCGAAGTCGCGCTGGAACGTGCCCGTAGCACCTGACCGCCAGACGTCCAGCCCGCACGACCGTCTCTCGTCACCCTTCTCGTCGCTTCGAGACGACCCGGCCCGGGGACTCCGCGTCGCGCTGCCGGCGCGTTCGAGTCCGGGCCCGATTGCCGTCACGTCGGAACCGTAGATCGGGAGTCACTTTGCGTTCGCTCCCGAGCCCACTCCCGTGACCGACCACTACGTGTACGTCCTCGAGTGTGCCGACGGGACGTTCTACACCGGCTATACGACCGACCTCGAACGTCGCGTCCGCGAACACGACGCCGGCGAGGGTGCGAAGTACACCCGCGGCCGGACCCCGGTGTCGGTCGTACACGTCGAGCGGTTCGGCTCCCGGTCCGCGGCCATGACTCGCGAACACGAGATCAAGTCGCTCGCTCGTGCGGAGAAGGAGCGGCTCGTCGAGTCGTCGACCGGGAACGACCCCTGAGTCAATCGTCGGCGCTGGCGGTCCGCCGGTCGGTCCGTTCCCGATCGAGACGTCGGGCTTCCTCGACGAGGTCCCGCCCGAGTCGCTCGACCCGCTCCCGGAGGTCGTCGTCGACGAACGCCCGGCCGTCCGGCGCGGTCCCGTCGACCTCGAACCGGTCCGACGCGTTGCGGATCCCGACCTGGTGAGGGATCACCCGCCCGTGTACCCCGCGAACCGTGATCCGGAGGTGATCGAGCGTGCTCGCGTACGACCCGCCACCGGCGGTCGCCAGGAGCCCCACGACGGTGTCCTCGTACTCGTCGAAGGAACAGTAGTCGTGGAAGTTCCGGATCGCCCCCGAGTACGACCCGTGATAGACCGGGGACCCGAGGATCACGCCGTCGGCCCGGCGGACGCGTTCCGTCAGTCGCTCCGCGTCGCCCTGCTCGGCGTCGTCCAGGTCCGGATCGAACACCGGGAGGTCGTACTGCCGGAGGTCGATCAGGTCGGTCTCCGCGCCGCTCCGCTCGGCGGCGGCGAGGGCGTACTTCAGTGCGGTGCGAGTGTAGCTCCCGTCGCGCAAACTCCCGGCGACGGCGACGATCGTGGGGGGACTCATTGTCGGCGATGGGGTCCTGACGGGTAAAGGTGCGTCGCCCGCGGGAAAATCGACCGCTGACGGGGCGTCGACGCTGACCGCCCTCCGCGGGTTTTTTCGGCCACCCCGCGCATGCGCCGATATGGACGCGATCTCGTTCGGGACCGACGGGTGGCGGGCGACGCTGGACACCTTCACCACACCGCGCGTGCGAATGGTCGGACAGGCGGTCGCCGACTACCTCGCCGCCGAGGGCCGGGCGGGCGAGACGGTCGTCGTCGGCTACGACGCCCGGCCGACCTCGCGGGGGTTCGCCGAGGAACTCGCCCGGGTGCTCTGTGCCAACGGCCACGACGTCCTCGTGCCCGAACGCGACCGGCCGACGCCGCTGGTCGCCTACGCCATCGTGGATCGGGAACTCGCGGGCGGCCTGATGATCACCGCCTCGCACAACCCGCCGGAGTACAACGGCGTGAAGTTCATCCCCGACGACGGCGCGCCGGCGCTCCCGGAGGTCACCGACACCATCGAGGCGAACCTCCGCGAACCGGAGACCCGGCCGGAATCCGAGTGGGGCGAGGTCCGCGAGGTGGATCTCGTGGAACCCCACGCCGAGCACGCCCTGGAATTGGTGGGGGACGCCTCCGAGGAACCCCTCGACGGGCGGACGATCGTCTACGACGCCATGCACGGCAGCGGCCGCGACACGACCGACGCGCTCCTCGAACGGGCGGGCGCGACCGTCGAGCGCCGACGCTGCTCGCAGGACGACGACTTCGGCGGGACCCCGCCCGAACCGAGCGAGGACAACCTCACGGCCCTCGTGGACGCCGTTCGCGACGGCGACGCCGACCTCGGGATCGCCAACGACGGGGACGCCGACCGGATCGCCGTGATCACGCCGGACCGCGGGTTCCTCGACGAGAACCGCTTCTTCGCCGCGATCTACGACTACCTCCTGGAGGACGACGTCGGCCCCGCGGTCCGCACCGTTTCGACGACGTTCCTGATCGACCGGGTGGCCGAGGCCCACGGCGAGTCGGTCGTCGAGACGGCGGTCGGGTTCAAGTGGGTCGCCGACGCCATGGCCGAGCACGACGCACTAATGGGCGGCGAGGAGTCCGGCGGGTTCTCGATCCGGGGGCACGTCCCCGAGAAGGACGGCGTCCTGATCGCCCTGCTGGCCGCGGTCGCCGACGCCGCGGAACCCCTCGACGACCGCGTGGATCGCCTGCTCGACGAACACGGCGAGATCCACCAGGACAAGGTTTCCGTCGACTGCCCCGACGCGGAGAAAGCCCGGGTCCTCGACGACCTCGACGGCGAGATTCCGGACGCCGTGGCGGGCGTCGGCGTCGAGGACGTGGTCACCGTCGACGGGTTCAAGCTCCTGCTCGCCGACGGGTCGTGGCTGCTGGTTCGTCCGAGCGGGACCGAGCCGAAACTGCGGGTCTACGCCGAGGCCGAGAGCGAACGGGGGGTGGACGAGTTGCTGTCCGAGGGCCGAGCACTGGTCGAGGCAGCCCTGTAAGCGGCGGGAGTAACCCCGTCCGACGTCTTCACCTCCGGTCCGCCGTCCGCACGGCCCGCAACCGACCGTCCGGCGTGTTCCCGTCCAGGACGTCGAACCCCAGGGCCTCGTAGAACGGGCGAACGTCTGCCTCGAACGCGGCCGAAAGCGCGCCGCGCTCCCCGGCGCGGTCGATCAGCGCCGCTCCGACCCCCTCGCCACGCCGGCGTCGCCGGACCGCGATCGCGTCGACGTGGGCGTCGATCCCCTGGTCGAGACGACCCTCGCCGTCGACCCGGGCGACCCAGTCCGGCGCGTCGTCGGGCGGGACGAGGACGCACGCGCCGAGCACCCGATCGTCAGCAACGGCGACGAGGACGTCGCCCGCCTCGATCCGGGCAGGCAGACCCTCGACGTCGAGCATCGCCGCGTCCAGCACCCGCCGGACGTCGACCCGGTCGGCCGGTCGCGCCTCACGCACGTGCATCGTCGGCGGAGCCGTCGCGAAGCCGGTCGATCTCGGCCAGGATCTCGTCGACCGTCGGGCGGTCGAACGTCGATCGCCCGCTGTGGCTCCACGCGATTTCGGGCTCGCCGCGGACGTCGATCACGAGCGCCTGGGGCATCCGTCCGAAGAAGTCGCTCAACCGGCCGAGCAGGCCGAACCGGACCGGCTGGTCGGTAACGCCGCCGATCGCCACCTCGGGGTCCGCGAGCAGGGGATAGGGCAGGTCGTAGGCGTCCTGCCACCCCTGGAGCGTTTCGGGCGCTTCCGGAACGACCGAGACCACTTCCGAGCGGCGGTCGCGGAACTCGTCGTACCGGTCGGCAACGGCCTGCACCTGCTTTCGACAGTTCGTACAGTAGTAGTCGCGCTGGAGGAGGAGACAGAGGGCGTCGTGCTCGCTCGCCAGGTCGTCGAGCGAGCACGGGTCCGGCCCCGCGCCGACGTTCGGGAGCGTGAACTGGAGGTCGACGGTCACGCCGTTCGGTAGCGGCCGGCCGGACAAAAGGATGTCCCGGCCGTTCGGGGTAATTTCAGTGGCTTCCGCCGCACGCCGACCCGACCGACGTCGGGTCGCCGCTCAACCCCCTCTCACCATGCGCAACACGGTCACGCGATCGGTCTCGACGGGCTGGTCCTCGGGCACCGGCCGACCGTCAACAAGCACCGAGACCTCGTGTGGACTGTAGCCCACGGCCTTCGCACAGTCGGCGTACGTCGGCTCCTCGAGGTCGACCTCGTGGGTGTCCCCGCCGGCGACCTCGACGGTCACGTGCATGGGCGGTGGTCGGGGAGACGACGATTTCAGACTGTCGTTCGAGCACTCGCCGTCGAACTCCCGGGTCGCGGCGTCGGTTCAGGCCCCGGGTTGCGGTTCGGCGTCGTCGGAGACGCCCTCGTCCCCGGCTTCACCCTCGGCTTCGACCGGCTCTTTCGGTTCGCCCCGCGCCCGATACGACGCCCGGAAGCCGAGCACGAGGGCTCCCAGGCCGAGCAGGAGCGCTGCGAGGTCGAACACCCACCCGACGAACGGCACGAGGGCGAGCAGGCCGACCACGAGGAACCCCACCAGAAGCGCGGCCCAGCGTCCCTCGAAGTCGGTGTACGACAGGATCCAGGTGCCGACGACGTAGCGGCCCATGACGAACCCGATCCACAGCAGCAGCGCGAACACGAAGATGCCCATGATCGTAATCGGGATGCCGATGATCGTGATCGCGAACGCGATCAGGAGGACCGGGATCCCGATCAGCGCTATCAGGCCCGCACCGGCGGTCCGCCCGGGCGAGCCGACGGTTCGCTCGCCCATTCCGTCGGTGAACCGCGGGAAGACGAGCAGGAGGGCGGCCGCGAAGGCCAGGTTCACCAGGAGGCCGTACACGTCCAGGGTCCAGCTCGGGATCGACGGCACGAAGCTGACGCCCCCGATCGAACTGTCGCGGGTGACGGTCCCGCCGACGGTCGCGCCGGCAGCCCGGTTGAGCTTCCCGTCGTACCGGACGTCGCCCTCGACGACGGCGCCGGGGCCGAGCGTGATCGTCTCGGCACCGGCCCGCAGGTCGCCCCGAACGGTCCCGTCGACCCTGATGCTGCCGGCGCCGGCGCTGAGGTCACCCCCGACGACGCCGGACTGGCCGACGGTCACGCTGCCGGCGGCGCCCTCGACGTTCCCGCGGACGGTCCCTTCGACGTCGACCGACCCGGCGAACGCCCGGACGTCCCCGGTGACGGTCCCGCGTATGACGACGCTCCCGCCCATGGCGGTCAGGTCGCCCCGAACCGTTTCGCCGGCCTCGACGACGATGGTTCCGCCGGCCTGCGTCCTGTCGGCCGCCGCCAGGCCCGGAACGCTCCCCAGGACGACGAGGAGTGCGATCAGGAATATTACACCTTTTCGTGTCGAAATCCGACTGTTCATGCGGCCAATACGACCGGTGATCCTATAAAATAATAGGTCGTTGATAGGTGAGCGACGGGGCGCCACGGCTCCCGGTCGCACGCTCCCGCGGACCGGAGGGGTCGTTGACGGAATCGCCGTCGGGACCGAACGCCTATTTATTCCCTCGCCGTACCCTCGCGGCGATGCGAGACCGCTTCCTCCGGGCCGCCCGCGGCGAACGCACCGACCGGCCGCCGGTGTGGCTGATGCGCCAGGCCGGTCGCTACCTCCCCGAGTATCACGACGTTCGTGAGGAGTACAGCTTCCTCGAGGCGATCAAGACGCCCGCCGTCGCCGAGGAGATCTCCCTCCAGCCCTACGAGCGCTTCGGCGTGGACGGCGTCGTGATGTACTCGGACATCCTCACGGTGCTCGAACCGCTGGGGTTCGACTATCACATCGAGTCCGGCGTCGGCCCGGTGATCGAGAACCCGATCGAGGGTCCCGAGGACGTCCCGGAGCCGGGGTCGCACGATCGCGTGGACGAGGCCATCGACTACGTGGGGGCCCTGCTGGAGCGGCTGACCGCCCGCCTGGGTGACGAGGCGGCCGTCATCGGCTTCGCCGGCGGGCCGTTCACGCTCGCCTCGTACGTCCTCGAGGGCGGATCGTCGCGCAACTACGTGACGACCCGCCGGTTCCGCGTCGAGCATCCCGACGCGTTCGACAGACTTCTGCACGCCTTCGCCGACGTCGTCGCCGATTACCTCGACTACCAGGAGCGGGCCGGCGCCGACGTGGTGCAACTGTTCGACACCTACGCCGGCGTCCTCCCGCCCGAGGAGTACCGCGGGAGGTTGCTCCCGCTCCACCGCGAGACCTTCGACGCCGTGGACGTGCCGACCATCGCCTTCGTCCGCAACGTCAGCGGGAACCTCGACCTGCTCGCCGACGCCGGCGCCGACGTCGTCGGGCTCGACTGGACCGTCGACATGGCGGCCGCCCGCGAGGAACTGGGCGACCTCCCCGTCCAGGGCAACCTCGATCCCGCCCACCTCTTCGGCGGGCCCGAACACGTCCGGGAGCGGACTCGCCAGGTGATCGAGAAGGCCGGCCCCGAGGGGCACGTCCTCAACCTCGGGCACGGCGTGAACAAGGACACGCCCGTCGAGGGCGTCGAGGCGTTCGTCGAGACCGCGAAGTCGGTCGAGCGGTGAACCGCCCTCCTGACGGGATTCGGCTGTACGGGACATCGATCCCCCGGTGGGGCGTCGACGGACGTCGGCACCGATCACAGAACCCGTTGAAAAAGCGAATTCAGCCGGGGAGCTACGTGATTATCGGCTCCATCGATAGTCCGTCGGGAGTGATCGAGACGGACAGGGCTCCGCCACCCGCGCCGTTCCAGTCGTACTCGGTCGATTCGTCCCCTTCGACGATGGCGGTCACCGTCGCGTCCGTTTCGAGCGGCGGGTACGATCGGACTTCCCGTTTACTGCCCGGGGACAGGTCCCACGAATCTGCCTTCGTCGTCCCGCCTTCCGGTGCAACTCGAAGGGTAAGCGTTTGCGGGCGGTCCGTTCGGTTGGTCACGATGAGCTGGGGAAGTTCCCGGGTAAGCGGTGGTTTCGTCGGCGTTTGCGTCGACGCGTCCGACGATGGATCCGGCTCGCTGGACGAGCACCCGGCGAGGAACGCGATCCCGACGACCGACGTCAGGTATCCCCTTCGGGAGGGCACAGCCGTCGATCGTGTCGATACCGGTAAACTCTTTCTGGAAACGTGGGGGCGCCCGAACGTTTTCGACCGGCTCAGTCCTCACTCCCGCAGTTCTTTCACGCGCTCGACGTTCCAGGCGAAGCTCTTCCCGCCTTCGGTCGGCGTCTCCAGGACGAACGGCCGGTCCCTGAGGTCGTCGTGATTGATCACGGCCCGCATGCCGTCCTCGCCGATCTCGCCCTCGCCGACGTGGGCGTGCTCGTCCTTGTTCGTCCCGCACTCGTGCTTCGAGTCGTTGAGGTGGATGCACGCCAGGTTCTCGAGGCCGACCACGTCGTCGAACTCGGCGACGGTTTCCTCCACGGCCGCGGGCGTGGAGAGGTCGTAGCCAGCAGAGAACATGTGCGCCGTGTCGAGACAGACCTCCAGATCCTGCTCGCTGCGGTCGAGAACCGTCGCGAGGTGCTCGAAGTCCCCGCCGAGTTTCGTCCCGCTGCCGGCGTCGCTCTCGACGAGCACGGTCACGCCGTCGGGCACGTCGAGTTCGTCGAGCGCGCTCGCGGCGTTGTCCAGTCCGGTCTCGACGCCGGCGCCCGTGTGGGCGCCCAGGTGGACGTTGACGTACTCGATCCCGAGTTTCGCCGCGGCGTCTACCTCCCGCTGCATCGACTCGATCGACTTCCGGCGGAGGTCGGTCTTGGGCGTACAGAGGTTCACGAGGTACGAGGAGTGGATCACCCACGGCTCGACGCCGTGGTCCTCGGAGAGCGACCGGAACCGCTCGGCCTCGTCGTCGCCGACGTTCGGGTCCTGCCAGACCTGGGGGGAGTGCGTGAAGATCTGGCCACAGTTGCCGTCGTACTCGACCTGCTCGTCGACGGCGTTGTGAATGCCGCCCGCGATGGAGGCGTGCGCACCGACGCGTAGCATGTCCGAGGGGTACGGGGCGAGGGGCAAAGGGGCATCGGTGGCGGCAGGCGTGGCGGGGGATGGCGTCGGGCCGAACGCCTAACTACCACGAACGCGAACCGCGTTTCCAATGAACGCCGGCGGAGCCGCTGTGACCGCCAGTTTCGTCGTCCCCGCGAAAAACGAGAGCGGGTATCTGGGCGACGCCCTCGAAAGCGTTCGGGACCAGGACACCGACCGCGAGTACGAACTGATCGTGGTCGACGGGGGAAGTGAGGACGGAACGCCGGCCGTCGCTCGCGAGCACGATGCCGCGCTCGTGCGCCAGGAGAGCGAGGGACGCGGTCCGGGGCGCCACGAGGGAGCCCTCCGTAGCGAGGGGGCGTGGCTGGCGTTCGTCGACGCCGACACGACGGTTCGGCCGGACTACCTCGACCGGATGCTGGCGTTCGTCGAACGCGAGGGCCTCGCCGCGGCCTCTTCCCGGTGTCGGGTCGTCGGGTCTCCCCGCGGGAAGCCCATGCAGGCCGTGATCAACCGCGTCTTTCCCAGACTCGACCGCCCGATCCTGCCGGGGTTCAACTGCTTCGTCGACCGCGGGGCGTACTTCGCGGCGGGCGGGTTCCCGGGGGTTCCGAACGAGGATACGGCGTTCTCGCGGCAACTGGCCGAGGAGTATCCGGTCGGCTACTGCGACGACGTCCTCGTCGAAACCTCCGCACGGCGCTTCGTCCGACAGGGATTGACCGGCGGGCTGGCGCACTACCTCCGGCTCGACTGGCGGCGCCTGCAGGCCGATTACTGACGACAGGCGCCGATGACCCGAGGTAGGCCGAGGGTCAGGGGTCCCGGTCGACTTCGTCGGCGAACGACCGGATCGTCGCCGTGTACTCATCGGGCCGGTCGAGGTTGGCCGTATGGCCCGCGCCGGCCAGGGTTTCGACGCGTGCGTCGTCGAGGACCGCGGCGAGATCGGACGCAGCGTTCCCGTTGAGGCGGTCCTCGCTCCCGTTGAGGAGGAGGGTCGGCCCGGAATAGGACCGCAGGTCCGACCGAACGTCGCGCCCGGCGAGGTCGCGCGCGCTCTCGCCGTACGCGCGGAGGGAGACCCCGCCGTCCCGGATCGACGCGGCGGTCGAACCGTCGACCGGTTTGTCCCGCACCTTGCGGAGGGTGTAGCGCTCGAACCAGCGTTCGACCGGGCCGATCGATCCCGCGAGTCGGAGGACCGTTCCGGCGAGTCGACTCCGGGTTCCGAGCCGTCCCCGGTAGTCGGCGCTGCTTCCCGACAACACGAGGCCAGCCACCCGTTCGGGGTGCCCTCCCGCGACCGTGGCGGAAACGTACCCGCCCAGCGAGTGGCCGACGAGGAGGCACGGTTCCCCGATCTGGTCGAGGACGCTTGCCACGGCCTCGACGGCGCGGTCGAAGTCGAAGGGCTCCGATCCCCGGACGCCGTGGCCCGGCAGGTCCATCGCGACGACGCGAAACTCGTCCGAGAGCCCGACGATCTGGGGTCGCCACTGGGCACGCGAGACCCCGGCCCCGTGGACGAAGATGATCGGTCGCCCGTCCGGCGGCCCCTCGACCGAGAGGTCGCCGCTGGTGTCGGCGCTGGCGGCCACGGACGCTCAGCCCTCGATCCGCTCGCGGGCGGCGGCCACGACGATGGGGAGCGTGATGGTCGCGTCGGCGTAGACGGAGGCGTTCCGGGCGGCCTTCTCAAGCTTGCCCCAGGACCGGGCCTCGTCGAGGGTCGCCCCGGAGAGCCCGCCGGTCTGGGGCGGGTCCATCGTCAACTGGACCGCGTAGTCGTAGGCCCGGGGCGCGACGAGCATGGTCTGGAGGACGAAGTTCTTCGGGACGCCCCCGCCGACGAGGAAGGCGCCCGCGGAGTCGGCCTCGAAGGCCCGGTCGTTGAGGTCGGTCATGTCCGCCGTGGCGTCCAGCCGGAAGTCCGAGGTCTGGCCGTACATCCAGGCCTGCAGGCCGAGCACGGAATCCTGGATCGCGGGACAGTAGATCGGCACGTCGTGCTCGTACGCTGCCGCCGCGATGCCCGAGTCCTCTTCGACGTTCTCGCGGTCGTTGACCGCCGCGTTGGCCCGGCCGAGTTCCTCGGTCAGGCGCCGGATGCTCACCGTCTCCTCGACGTTCGGGAAGACCTCGGCGCGGAGGTGCTCCTCGAAGGCCGCGAAGTACTCCTGGGGGAGGTAGACGTTGTAGATGCGGTCGACCTCCTCGTCGCGGAGGCTCTCGTCGTGCTCGCGGGGGGTCGTCCCCTCCGCCGGCTCCTCGCTCCCGTGGTGGTGTTTCCCGCCGATCGCCTCGATGGCGTCGTGGGTGAGGTTGGCGCCGGTGGTTACCAGGACGTCGACGTAGCCGTCGCGGAGCAGCTCCGAGACGATCTCGCGCATCCCCGCCGGGACCATCGCGCCGGCCAGGCCCATGAAGACCGTCGCGTCCTCGCTCCCGAACATCTCGGTCGCGACGTCGACGGCCGCGTGGAGGTCGGCCGCGCCGATGCCGGCGTCGCCGTAGGCGTCGGCGAGCTCGCCGACGGTCATGCCCCCGTCGACGCTCGCGTGGTCGATCGGATCGTGATCGAAGGTCTCGCGCTCGGGCGGTTCGTGGGTGCCGTGCGGGTCCGGGTCGCCATCGTCGGTCATGCCCGGGAATGGACGGGCCACGGGTTTGAACGCCGCGGTTCGTCCGAATAATTAACCCTCCGGGTGTCGAGTTCCGCCCATGGTCTCCCGATTCGGGTCCCTCCCGTCCCGGTATCGCGTCGCCATCCTGTTCGGCCTCGGGCTCCTGTTGCTCGCCACTCCGGCGATGGTCGGCTGGTTCGACCTGGCGGATCTCGATCGCTACCGCTACGAGGCCGAACGGGTTCAGTTCACCGACGACGGATGGGCGGTCGACGGTCACGTGGCGGTCATCGACGGGGACGCCGCCTGCCTCGAGCGCTTCCCCGATCGAGCGTGTATGCTGGAGCGCGCGATTCACGAAAACGGCGGACTGGAGTACGACGGGCCCCCGAGCCAGGCGCTCGGGAGCCGGTACCGATACGTCTACGGCGAGGGGCAGTTTTACCGGACGGTGGCGAACGAAACCGCCAACGGCTCGGTCCTGTACGATTTGCGGCCCGCCCCGACCGACGAGGCGCTCGCGGCCATCTCGACCGAGCGGTGGCGAGCCTCCTCCACGGTCAAGCGAGCGATCCGGACCGGGTCCGTGACGAGCGCCGACGAACTCGACGGCGCGAACGAACTCGTCGAGATGGAGGACGGGTACTACGTCGTGTACGCGGCGTCCAGTCACGAGGTGGCCGGCGAGCGGAACCCGTGGATCGTCGGCGCGTCGTGGATCGCGGCCGCCATCGGGCTCGGAACCCTGCTCCGGGCGCAACGCCTGCGGGTCGAACGGCAGTGGTAGCGACTGATCGAGCACTGACCGAGCGAACTCGACCACGTAGCGATCCGGCCTCCCGGCCTCACAGCCCGGTCGGGTGGTCGATGTACGTCGTCTTCAGTCCCCACTCCGCGACCAGGTCCCGGAGCGCCCGGACGCCGAAGGTTTCGGTCGCGTAGTGCCCGCCGAGGACGACGTTCAGCCCGGCCTCGCGGGCCTCGTGGTAGAGTTTCCCCTTCGCCTCGCCGGTCACGAGCGCGTCCACGTCCGCCTCGCGGGCCTCGTCGAGGAAGTCGGCGCCGCTCCCCGTGACGATCGCGACGTCCTCGATCCCCTCGGGACCGAAGTCGAAGGCGCGAACTCGGCCGTCCCCGGTGTCGAGTTCGGCCGCGAGTCGGTCCCGCAGGTCCCCGATGGTGACCGGGTTGGCCGTTCGCCCGCGCTGCCCGATCGCTTCCGGCCCGATCTCGCCGAACGGTTCGCGGTGCTCCAGTCCGAGCAGGTCGGCCACGCCGGCCGCGTTTCCGAGCTCCGGGTGGCCGTCCAGGGGCAGGTGCGAGACGTACAGCGCGAGGTCGTGCTCGACCAGCGGCGCGATCCGGTCGTAGGTCCCCCCGGTGACGCGATCGAGCCCGCCCCAGACGATCCCGTGGTGGGTCACCAGGAGGTCAGCGCCGGCGTCGGCCGCGGCGTCGATCGTCGCCCGGACGCCGTCGACGGCGAACGCGACGTGCTCGACGGTCCGGTCCGCCCGGCCCACCTGGAGTCCGTTGGCGCTCGCGTCCAGGTCGGCGAAGTCGGCGGTTCGCAGGCGGTCGTCGAGTCGGTCGCACAGGGCCCGCAACTCCGTGGCCATCGTCACTCGCCCCCGGGAAGGACGAGTTGGCCGTCCGCCTCCTCCAGGACCCCGCGGTCGATCGCCACCCGAATCACGGCGTCGAACTCCTCGTGGGACAGCTCGTAGGCGTTCGTCGCGACCGCCTCGATCTCGTCGCGGTCGACGGGGAACTCGCGGTTCTGGAGCAGTCTGACGACCCGGTTGTACGTCCGGGCGTCGGGCATGGAATCGCTCGATACGCCGGTGCGGTCCGCCGACGCGGTCGAGCCTCGGCCGTCGTCGTTCGACCCTTCCCGGTCCTCGGCCGCCGCTTCGTCGCCGTCGGCCGTCGCGTCCTCGCCGCCGGAGTCCGTCGACGGGGCGCCCGCTTCGTCGTCCTCGAACACGGGCCCGTAGGGATCGCTCTCGTCGGCCCCGTCCGACGACCCGTCCTCGAAGATCGGGGACGGGTCGGAGTCCGGTTCGCCCGCCGCCGTCGTGGGCGGGGTCGACGGTTCCGACCCCGTTCCGTCGTCCGGAGCTTCGTCGTCCGGTCCGTCGCCGGTTGTCGCCACCTCTCCGGGTTCGGCGTCGGCGGTCGTCGCGGCTCCGGAGTCGTCGGCCGTTCCCGGTTCGGCGTCGTCGGCCGCCGTCGGTTCGGAATCGTCGACCGCCGTCGGTTCGCGGTCGTCGGCTGCGCCCGGTTCGGCGTCGCCGCCCGCCGTCGCTCCCTCGGTGGCGGCCTGGAGCGTCGAGTCGGTGGGCCGCCGCTCGCCGAGCGAGGAGTCGACCTCGACGGCGGCGATCACCTCATCGAGGATCGCGTCGAGCTTCCCCCGGCAGGTCGGGCAGAGGACGACGGTTCCCTGCCGTTCGGGGGAAGGGTGCAGTTCGGCGGGCACGACCGGGTGTTCCTCGAGCGGCGCGTCCAGCGCCGCCCCACAGAAGTAACAGGACGAGAAGTCGGCCATGTGAGGGGCATCCGCGGCCAGGTTCTAAAGGGCTTCGAGAGGGAGATTCGCGCTTCGGGAGACCTCCGGTCCGGCGCCGTCGATCCCCCGCTACCCGTCGGCGTGGGCGTAGACGAACGCCCGGAGGAGCTTTCCGGCGAGGGCCGCGGCCTGGCCGTCGTCGCGGTCGTTGACCTCGACCACGTCGAAGCCGACCGCGTCGGGCGCGACGGCGCGGACGACGTCGCGCATCTCGCGGGGGAAGAGGCCGAACGGCTCCATGGTGCCGGTGCCGGGGGCGAACGCCGGGTCGGCGCCGTCGACGTCGACGCTGAGGTAGACCCGCTCGGAGTCGAGGGCCGGCGACCAGTCGGCGACGTCCTCGGGCGGGATCACGGTGACGTCCCGCTCCGCGGCCCGGTCCCACTCCTCCCGGCTGCCGGTTCGTGCGCCGAGGATCACGGCCCGCTCGACGGTGTCGTGTTCGAGCGCCCGGCGCATCGCCGTCGCGTGGCTCAGCGGGTTGCCGTCGTACGCGTCGCGTAAGTCTAGGTGGGCGTCGAGGCAGACGATCGTCTCGGGGTCGGTCGCCCGGACCGCCGCCGGCGTGACGCTGTGCTCGCCGCCGACGGTCACGGGGAGGGCGCCGTCGCGGACGACGTCCGCCAGGACGCCCTCGAGGTACTCGAGGTACTCCCCGGCGTCGTCCCAGGCGCGGACGTCGCCGTGGTCGTGGACCCCGAGGTCGGTGAACGAGTGCCCGGTCTCGCGGTCGTAGTCGTCGTACGTCTCCGCGAACCGGCGGACGCGATCCGGGCCGAAGCGGGCGCCCGGCTGGAACGTGGTGGACACGTCGAGGGGCGCGCCGACCACGACGTAGTCGGCCGAATCGCGGTCGGCGGTGGCCCCGGGGAACATGGCGATCGGCCTCAGGAGAGGATCTTCCGCTGGTCTTCCATCTGGAGGTACTCGATCTCGTCGTCCGGCGAGAGGTCGACGTCGTCGGGGACGGAGATGGTGATCGTCTCGTAGGTTTCGAGGTCCATCACCTGGGCGACGTCGTCGGACTCGACGCTGACGACCTGCCCCTGCTTGCGGTCGATGATCGGCACCCACACCTTGGCGTCGACGGGCTGGGAGAGCGAGCGCTTCTTGCCGTCGAAGACGCCCTTGGCCTCGATGCGGGCCTTCGCGCTGCCGTGCTTCCCCGGCTTGGCCGTGCTGTAGGACCGGATCTTGCAGGCCGCGTCGTCGATCATCACGTAGTTGCCTTCCTGGAGTTCGCGAACTTCCTTCTGCTCTTTAGCCATATGGCGGCGTAATCGGAGGGACGGTATAAACCGTTTGGAACGCCCTGGGCCGGTCCTCGCGGCGGTTTCGTCGGTCTGAGCGACATCGACCGCGGCCGACACCCGCGATGGACGCCCTCAGGCGTGGCGACCGATGACGCGCCCGACCCGTTCCAGCCCCTCGGTCAGTTCCTCCGTCGGGAGACCGAACCCGATCCGGAAGTAGCCCGGGAAGCCGAAGAGGCCGCCGGGCGCGAGGACGACGCTGGCCTCCTCGACGACGGTCCGGCAGAACTCGCGGCCCCCGTCGAAGCCGTCCGGGACGGTGACGAAGCCGTTGACGCCCACCGGGTCGAACCACTCCAGGTCGTGCTCCTCGACGAAGGCCGCCACGCGGTCGCGGTGCTCGCGGGCCAGTTCGCGGTTCTCCGCCAGGATCTCGTCCTCGGCCTCGATCGCCTGCTTCGCGACGTGCTGCCCGAAGATCGAGGGCGAGATGGTGGTGTAGTCCTTCCAGTTCCAGGCGCGCTCGATAATGGTTTCGGGCCCGGCGATCCACCCGAACCGGAGGCCGGCCAGCCCGTAGGCCTTCGTGAGGCTCGTCGTCGAGACCCCGCGCTCGCCCAGGCTGGCGACCGGCGGGAGCGGGTCGTCGGCCAGCAGGCGGTACACCTCGTCGCAGAGCAGGTACGCGTCGGCGTCGACCGCGAGGTCGTACAGGGCGTCGACGACCGCCCGATCGTGGTACCGTCCGGTGGGGTTGTTCGGGTTGTTCAGCACGATCAGGTCGGTGTCGGGCCGGACCGCCTCGGCGACGGCCTCCACGTCGAGCGTCCACTCGGGCGGATCGAGCGACACCCGGGTCACGTCGCCGAACGCGTCGGGGACGGTGTGCAGCGCCTGGTAGGTCGGCGTGATCACGACGGCGTGGCCCCCGCCCTCCGTGGCCGGCGCGGCCCCGCCCATCGCCGCCAGGAACGTCAGGAAGTTCGCCTCCTGGGTACCATTCGTGAACAGCACTTCGTCCGCCGGCCGGTCGTACCGCGCGCCGATCCGCTCGCGGAAGTCCGGGTCGCCGTTCGTCGGGATGACGTACCCGACCGCCCCGGGATCGGTGTCGAACCGGGACGCGTCGAGGCTCCGGATTCCGCTCTCGGCCAGCATGATGTCGGCGTCGTGTTCGTACTCGGCGAACCAGCGCTCGAGACCGAACGGTTCGATTTCCATGCGGGTGCCAACGACGCCCAAGGTCAAGGGCGTTCCCGTGCCGGCCATCCCGGCGGCTCGCCGTCGCTTCCCGCGGTAAGTCCGGGCGCTCAGTCCTCCTCGCGCTCGCGCTGTCGCATCGCCTGTCGGGTGAACTGCGGCTGGCGGGGGAACCCGCGGGGCTCGCGGAACGACCGGTAGAGCATGACGAACGTGACGAAACTGATCCCCAGCGCGACGACGGCGCCGGGGAGTTTGTCGGCCGCGTAGAGGAGCGCGGCGGACAGGAGTCCGGCGGCGAGGACGAACCCGTAGATCATCCGGCGGGCGAGTTCGCTGTAGAGGTCCTGCGGATCGCGCAGTTCGGCCCGGACGGTGAGGCTCTCCCGGTCGACGCGGTCGAGCGCCGCCTCCAGTTTCGGCGGGACCCGCAGCATCGACCAGGCGGCGTCCTGGAACTCCTCGCCCGTCTCCGAGAGGTACTGTCTGACCGACTCCTCGCGGTACCCCTGCTCGGTGAGGTAGTCGGTGGCGGTCTCGATGAAGTCGAATTCCGGATCGAGCGTCACGCAGACCCCCTCGACGACCGTGGCGACCCGGAGGACCAGCGCGAGGTTCGGGGGCAAGCGGAAGGGGAACTCGTAGATCGAGTCCTCGATCTGGCCGACGATCTGCTGGACGCGATACTGGTCGACGTCCCGTCCCCGGGCGTCCTGTATCGCCAGTTCCATCACCTCGCCCATGAGTTGCCGGTCCGCGTCCGGGCTCAGCGTCCCGATGGCGACCAGGGCGTCGAGGATGGCGTCGGTGTCCCGGTTGGCGACGGCGACGTAGAAGTCGACGATGCGTTCCTGGATGTACTCGTCGACCCGGCCGCTCATCCCGAAGTCGTAGAAGACGATCGTTCCGTCGTCCTGGACGACGAGGTTCCCCGGGTGGGGGTCGGCGTGGTAGACCCCGTCCTCGATTATCATCTTGAAATACGCCCGGGTGAGTCGCTCGGCGACCCGGCTGCGGTCGATCCCCATCTCGTCGATGGCCTCGACGTCGGTGATCTTCGTTCCCCCCACGTACTTCATGGTGAGCACCGTGGGACCGGAGTGGGAATCGACGACCTCCGGGACGACGATGCCCTCGTCGTCGGCGAAATTGTCCCGGATCTCGGTGAGCATTCGGGCCTCGCGCTCGTAGTCCATCTCCTGGCGGATCACCGTCGCGAACTCGTCGGCGAGGTTCTCCAGCGAGAACGCCCGCGCCTCGTCGACGAACCGCATCAGGAGCGGAAGCGACCAGCGGACGACCCGCAGGTCGGCCTCGACCAGCGTTTCGACGCCCGGACGGCGGATCTTCACGGCGACGTCCTCGCCGTCGATCGACGCCCGGTACACCTGGCCGAGGCTCGCCCCGCTGATCGCGTCGGTGTCGAACTCCTCGAAGTATTCGTCGACGGGCCCGAGTTCGGCCTCGATCACCTCCCTGGCGTCCGCCCAGGGCGCGGGCGGGACCTCGTCCTGGAGCTGCGAGAGGACGTCGATGTACTCCGGGGGGAGCACGTCCGGTCGGGTCGAGAGCAACTGGCCGATCTTGATGAACGTCGGCCCCAGCGTCAACAGCGAGTCGAGCAACCGCTCCGCCCGTCGAACCCGGGTCGCGGCGTCGACCGAGCGCCGACCGCCGAACAGCAGGAACCGGCGGCGGTCCCGCGCGTAGGCGAGCAACAGGGGCAGGAACTGCCACGCGACGACGAAGAACCGCTTGTACGCCCGGAGGAAGACCAGCGTGATCACCCCGCTTTACGCGTCCTCGGTATCGTCGGGGGCCTCGTCGATCTCGACCGTCGTCCCGGCTGCCGATCGTTTCGGGAGGCGCAACTCGAGGACGCCCCGCTCGACGGTCGCCTCGGCCTCGCGGTCGCTGGCGTCGGGCGGGAGCGGGAGTTCGGCGTCGAGAAAGAGCTGGCGTTCCTCCCGGACGTAACGGAACTCGCGGGGAACGTCCTTCTCGCGGCTCGCCTCGATGTGGACCCGGCCGTCCTCGACGGAGACGTCGGTGGAGTCCCCCGTCGCGCCCGGCAAATCCACGATCACGAGGTAGGCGTCGTCAGACTCGAGCAGGTCCGCGAAGATGGAGTCTGGCAGGTCTCGCAGGGCGTCGCGCAGCGCTGACATGAAAGGGACTTGGGAAGCAGGGGCGAAAAAGGCCGTGGTCACGGCGAGCGCAAAGCGACGACCCCCGCACCGACCCCCGCCAGGAACAGGGCGACCAGTCCGGGCTTCGCGATCCGCCAGACTGCGCCGCGTTCCGCGGCGTCGGAGACGACGAATTCACGGCCGGCGAGGCGATCGCCGAGGCGCGCGCGGAGCGACTACACGTTTCCCGCCCCGTCACCGTCGGGGCGAGGCCCGATCACGGCGTTGACCGACCTCTTTGATTCCAGCCCGTCGCGCCCGTGGCGGGCGGGACCGAGGACGTGGACGTCCTCGACGGGGTCGAGTCGGCCGCTCGAGGTATCGCCGGTCGTTGCCCGTGTTCAACCCGGTCAGTTTCAGGTCGAGGCTGGTGTGCTCGCTGTCCACGTCCGGGTTGTCCTCGATGAACCGCCGGATCCTGGGCGGTGGCTCCTCGCCGCCGTCGACCCGTAGCGTCGTTTCCGTCGAGAGGTTCGTCCGGGCGCCGGAACGCGGCAGGCCCGGCGCACTCGCGAGGGTTTTTAATCGCCCCGTCCCAGTCTGGGGGTATGGGCGACACGAGCGAGGACATCGCGGAAGCCGGGTTCAAGGACAGAACCCGGGTCGACGAGGCCCGCGAGGCGCTCCGGGCGGTCGTGTCGAAGGTCGACCAGACGGAGGTCGTCGACCTCGATTCGGCCGACGGACGGGCCATCGCGGAGTCGGTGCGGGCCGAGCGGCCCGTGCCGCACTATTCCCGGGCCGCCATGGACGGCTACGCCGTCCGGGCCGAGAGCACCTTCGGGGCGAGCGAGCGTTCGCCGGCCATCCTGCGGGAGATCGAGGAGGGACCCGTGGGGGGCGACGACGCCGTCAGGGTCCACACGGGGAGCGAACTCCCCGACGGTGCCGACGCGGTCGTCAAGATCGAGGACGTCGAGCGGGTCGGCGCCGAGGTCGAGGTGTTCGACGCCGCGGCCGAGGGCGAGAACGTCGGCCCGGTCGGCGAGGACGTCGAGGCCCGGACGGAGCTGTACGAACCGGGGCATCAACTCCGGCCCTCGGACCTGGGGCTGTTGAAATCGACGGGGATCGGGACCGTGGCCGTCCGGGAGCGCCCGCGGGTGAGCGTGATCCCGACGGGCGAGGAACTCGTGCAGTCGGATCCCGATCCCGGGGAGGTCATCGAAACGAACGGACTGACCGTCTCCAACCTCGTCCGCCGGTGGGGCGGCGAGCCGTCGTACCGGGACGTCGTCACGGACGACCGCGAGGCGCTCCGCGGGGCCGTCGAGCGCGACCTCGACCACGACGTGGTCGTCACGACGGGCGGATCGTCGGTCGGCGAACGGGACCTCATCCCCGACGTGATCGACGAGATGGGCGAGGTCATGGTTCACGGGGTCGCGCTCAAGCCCGGCCACCCGGTCGCGCTGGGGGTCGTCGGGGAGACGCCGGTGATCATGCTGCCGGGGTTCCCGGTCGCGTGCATCGTCAACGCCGTCCAGTTCCTCCGACCGGCCGTGAAGTGGGCGGGCGACCTCCGGCTGACCGACCCGCCGACGTTCCCCGCGCGCCTGGATCGCAAGATCCCGAGCGAACCCGGCATCCGGACGTTCGCCCGCGTCTCCCTGGAGACGAAGGACGGCGAGCGCGTTGCCGTCCCGACCCGCGCCTCCGGGTCCGGCATCCTCTCCTCGGTGGCGCTCGCCGACGGCTGGATCGAGATTCGGGAGGGGGTCGAGGGGCTCCCCGAGGACGACATCGTCGCCGTGCAGGACTGGGAGTGGTTGCCGTGAGCGCGACGTCCACCGCCGGGATGGCCCCGAGGAGGGCCGACGGATGACCGACCGCAAGGAGTTCCGGGACCTCGCCCCGCCGGCGGAAGCCCACGGGACGATCGCGAGCCTCGACCTCGAACCGGAGCCCGAGACGGTGCCGCTCGAGGACGCCCGCGGTCGCGTCCTCGCCGAGCGAATGGACGCCGCCATCGACGTCCCGGGGTTCGACCGGGCGACCCTCGACGGGTACGCCGTCCGGGGCCGGGACACCTTCGGGGCGGACGAGGTCGACCCCGTCGCGCTCGAGCTCGTCGGCGAGGTCCACGCCGGCGAGGCCCCCGACGAGTCGGTCGGGGAGGGCGAGTGCGTGGAGATCTCGACCGGCGCGGTCATGCCTCCGGGGGCGGACGCGATGGTGCCGGTCGAGCAAACGGACGAGGGTGACGACGGCGAGATCCTGTTCCGGAAGTCCGTCGCGCCCGGCGACAACGTGATGCTCGCCGGCGCGGACGTGGCCGCCGGCGAACGGGCGCTCGGGCCCGGTACCCGGCTCACGCCCCGCGAGATCGGCCTGCTCTCGGCACTGGGGGTGGACGAGGTCCCCGTCAGGGGACGGCCGACGGTCGGGATCGTCTCGACCGGCGACGAACTCGTCAGGCCCGGCGATCCCCTCGAGCACGACCGCGGCCAGATCCACGACGTCAACAGCTACGCCATCGCCAGCGCCGTCGAGGAGGTCGGTGGCGATCCCCGGCTGTACCCACACGCCGGCGACGACGTCGAGGAACTCGAGCGCATCCTCCGGGAGGCCGCCGCGGAGTGCGACCTCGTCCTCTCGTCGGGGTCCACCAGCGCCAGCGCCGTCGACGTGATCTACCGGGTCATCGAGGACAGCGGCGAGTTGCTCCTCCACGGCGTGGCCGTCAAGCCGGGCAAGCCCATGCTCGTCGGGCGCCTCGAGGGCGGCGCCTACGTCGGATTGCCGGGCTACCCGGTGTCCGCACTCACGATCTTCCGGACCTTCGTCGCCCCGGCGATCCGCCGGGCCGCGGGCTTGCCGGAACCCCAGACCGCGACCGTCTCGGGCACGATGCTCTCCCGGGTCCGCTACAGCGAGGGACGGCGGCGCTTCCTCCCCGTCGGTCTCGTCGAGGACGGGTGGGGCACGACGCGCGTCTACCCCGTGGACAAGGGCAGCGGCGCCACCACCAGCCTCGTCGAGGCCGACGGCGTCGTCGACGTGGACCCCGACACCGAGTACCTCGGCGAGAGCGAGACCGTTACCGTCCAGCTTTTCTCGCCGGACGTGCGCCCGCCCACGCTGTTCGGCGTCGGCGAGGACGACCCAGTCCTCTCGCGCCTGCTCGACCGCCTGGACCGGCCCCGGTACCTCGCCGTCGGCAGCCGCGAGGGGCTCCGCCGCCTCCGGAACGGGGTTCCGGACGTGGCCGTGACGGCGGGCCCCGTCGACCGCGAGGTGGACGCCGAGACGCTTGGGTCGTGGACCCGGAACTGGGGGCTCGTCGTCCCGGCGGGTAATCCCGAGGAGATCGGGGGCCTGGACGACCTCGTCGATCGGGATCTGCGCCTGATCAACCGAACGACGGACTCGGGGCTCCGGACGACCCTCGCGAACGCCGTCGCCGGCCTCGCCGACGAGCGCGGGGAAACTCGCCGCGACCTCGAGGCGGCGATCGACGGCTGGGACCTCGCGGCCAGGGCGCACGAGAGTCCCGCCCGGAACGTGGCCGCCGGCGACGCCGACGCCGGGCTCGGACTGGGTGCGACCGCCGAGGCGCTGGGGCTCGGGTTCGTCCCGCTCGGCGAGCAGGTCGTTCGCGTGCACGCCAATCCCGACCGGACGGGTAAGGCGAGCGTGGGGGCACTCGAGGAAGCGATCGAGGACGTGGATTCGGTCCTCGACGACCTGCCCGGGTATCAGTAGCGCGTCGCCGGGTTCCTGTCGACCCAGTTCCTGTCGAGGACTCCTTCCCCGAGGCACAGCGCCCGCTTCGCCGGGCTCTTCGATATAATTAGACACGTCTAAAACAGAATTTCGATAGTAACTACTTTATGTTTCGTAACCTCTATGATAGCCATTCACTCACGCATGACCGATCAGCGAGCGTCCGATCCGACGACACGCGAGGACGAGGCGGCGTCGGTTACGAGGGGTCTCGAGGAACGATTGATCGATTCCGTCGAGGACCACGAGGGTGTAACCCGCCGGTCGGTCCTCGGTGGACTGGCCATCGCGGGCGGGGCGGCGGTCACCGGTCTCGGGGCGGCACAGTCCGAGAACGACCCCGATGGCGGCGACGGGGAGGTCAACGGCTTCGGCGCCCCCGGCGAGTACACGCACGAACAGTTCGATCCACACGGGTTCCTCCGGGAGTTCAACGCCGGGGACTCGCCGAACGAGCGCGACGCGATATTCGGCCGGGCGGACGACCTCAACGCGGGCGTGTACGAGGAGGACGGTCAGACGGTCCGCGAGTTCAACTTCACCGCGATCGACGTCGAACAGGAGATCCTCCCCGGCGTCAGGTTCCCGATGTGGACCTACAACGGGCAGGTCCCCGGCCCGACGATCCGGGTGGAGGAGGGCGACCTCGTCCGGATCAACTTCACCAACGGGTCGCGCAAGATGGACCACACGATCCATCCGCACCTCCGGAACCTGAACCCGCGAATGGACGGGATCCCGCAGAACGGTCCGGGGCTGATCGAACCCGGCGAGTCGTTCACCTACGAGTGGCGCGCCCAGCCGGCCGGCACCCACCTCTATCACTGCCACACGCTCCCGCTGAAAGCCCACGTTCACCGGGGCCTGTACGGAACGATCATCGTCGATCCGAAACCCGAACTGGTCAGAGAGAACCCCCGAAAGTACCTCGACTACCACGGTCCGATCACCGAGGAGGTTCGCGAGATGGCCGTCCGCCGGGCGAAGAGCCGGAACATGATTTCGCACGCCGGTTTCGTCCCCGAAGGATACGACGGGATCGACGAGATGGTCATGGTGATGAACGGGTTCGACACCAACTTCAACGGCGACAACGAGGTCTACGGCGTCAACACCCGGGGCTTCGCCTACGCGCCGGCGAGGACCGATTCGTACCGTGGCGAGTGGGCGGCCGGGAAGACGAAGAAACCGATCCAGGTCGACCGGAACGACCTCCTGCGGGTTCACCTCCTGAACCTGATCGAGTTCGACTTCGTCAATTCGTTCCACACCCACTCGCAGTTCTTCGATTACTACGACGCCGGGACGACGCTGTTCCCGAACCGGAAGACCATCGACACGGTCCTCATGTGTCAGGCCCAGCGCGGGGTGCTCGAACTCGATTACGGGGACCATCAGCCGGGGCTGTACATGTTCCACGCCCACCAGTCGGAGTTCGCCGAACTCGGCTGGATGAGCTTCTTCGAGGTGAACTGAGATGTCGGACGACCGTGATTTCCCGTCGAACTCGGACACGGAACCCGAACGGGAGTCAGAACCGAGACCGGAAGCGGACGGCGGCGTCACCCGGCAGGAGGATTTCCCGCTGGATATCTCGCGGTGGGTGGCGGCAATCGCGCCGATCGTCCTCCTCGCGCTGTTCGTCGGGGGATTCCTGCTGGCCACGCCACTCGCAGGTATACAGGGTGGCGGCGAACCGCTTCCCGCGGTCTCGATCGACTACACCACGCTCCCGGACGGCGAGACGATCCGACTGCACGTCACGAACAACGGGCCGCCGGTCGAGATCACGCAGGTCCACGTCAACGAGGCGAACTGGCAGTTCGACGTCTCGAGTCCGGGGGACGACGCTCGTCTCGGCACGGGCGAGAGCGCGACCGTCGAGATTCCCTACCACTGGATGGCGGGATACGACTACGACGTCGCGATCATGACGGCGGACGGGGTGACGTTCGGGACGACCATCGTCGCCGCCCACCAGTCGCCGGGGATCACGACGCAGATCCTCTGGACGCTCGCAGTCATCGGATTCTTCGTCGGGATCGTCCCGGTCACGCTCGGGATGTTCTGGTTCCCGTTCCTGCGGACGATGCCCCGGACGTGGCTCCACGCCGTCCTCGCGTTCTCGGCGGGCATCCTGGCGTTCCTCGCCGTCGACGCCGGGTTCGAGGCGTTCGAAGTGGCCGAGCGGGTCCCGACCTACTACGCCGGGCCGCTCCTCGTGGTCCTGGGCATCGTGGGGGCCGTCCTGGTCGTCCAGGCGATCATGGACTGGGGGTCCGGGGACGAACCGTCGCGACTCGCGCTCGCGTACTCGGCGGCGCTCGGGATCGGCCTCCACAACTTCGCCGAGGGGCTGGCCATCGGGAGCGCGTTCGCGATCGGGCGCACCTCGCTCGGGGCGTTCCTGATCGTCGGGTTCATGATCCACAACGTGACGGAGGGCCCCGTGTTCGTCGCTCCGCTGGCGGAGGGCGACCGTCCCGCGTTGAGCCACTTCGCCGCGCTCGGGCTGCTCGCCGGTGCCCCGGTCATCCTGGGCGGCTGGATCGGGATCGCGACGCAGTCGCCGATCCTGTCGGCCCTGTTCCTGGCGATCGGCGTCGGCGCGCTCCTGCAGGTCGTCTTCGACATCGGGGACCTCGTCCGTTCGTCGGGGTCCCTCCGGGCCGCTCCGAACCTGGCCGGCTTCGGCATCGGATTGTTCGTCATGTACGCGACCGACCTCCTGATCGTCCTGTAGAGCGCGGCGGGGTTTCGAACCCATGTCGATAACCACCCTCACGCGACGGGAAGCGCTCGTTCGAGGGGCGACGGCAGTCCTCGGCGGATCGATTGCCGGGTGCCTTGGTGACTCCGGATCCTCGGGACCCCAGACAGTCACGATGACGGAGGACCTCCGGTTCGATCCGGAAACGATCCGGATCGACGCCGGAGCGACGGTCGTCTGGGAGAACACCACCGAGATCAAGCACACCGTCACTGCACTTGAGGGCGAGACCCCCGAGAAGGCAGCCTACTTCGCCAGCGGGGGCTTCGACTCGGAACGCGCGGCCAGGGAGCAGCAGAACGAGGGCCTGATCGCCCCCGACGGGTCGTACGAGCACGCGTTCGACGCGACCGGCACCTTCGAGTACGTCTGTCTGCCACACGAGGAGTCGGGAATGAAGGGATCCGTGGAGGTTAGCCGGCCAAACGAGTCGGGGTGAGCGTACGACGCCTGCGGTCGGACTTCGAACCGCCGCTCGTCCTCACAGCAGTTCGTCCAGCCCGGACACCCGGTAGTCGGCGCGAACGCAGTGGCCCCGGGCCTCCGGCGAGTGGCGCTCGACGTGAACCGCGTCGAGCCCGGCGTTCCAGGCCGCGCCGACGTCGCTGCTGCTGTCGCCCGCGAGGACGCCGACGTGGCCGTTGTGCGCCACCCCGAGGTCCTGCATCGCCCGACGGACGGGCCGGGGGTCGGGCTTCCAGCCGAGGTCGTCGCTACAGAAGACGACGGTGTCGAACCAGTCGCGGACGTCGAGTTCGTCCAGCACCGGGTTCGCGAGGAACGGGCGGGAGTGCGTGACGATCCCGGTGGGGACGTCGAGGTCGGCGACGAAGGCGGCGTCCTCGTGGATATACGAGTGGGCGGCCCGGCGCTCGCCGTCCTCGACCTCGTGGAAGACCGGCCAGAACCCGTCGGGATCGATGCCCTGCTCCTGGAGCCACTCGTTACGGGAGCCGTTCAGCCCGTACCAGAGCATCTCGGCCTCCCGGTCGGTGAACTCGCGGCCGAGGCGGTCGCCGACCTCGTCGAACACCGCGCGGACGTAGTTCTCCTCGACGTCCACGAGCGTGCCGTCCAGGTCCAGCAGCCAGAAGTCGTACTCGTCGGCGACCATCGGGAAGGAGCAATAGGTGAGTCGATAATAAGTGCTTTCCGGCTCCGTGCGAGGGGTTCGCACCCGCCCTACAGCGAATCGCGGACCTCGATGGAACTCCCGAGGTACTTCGTGAGGGCCTCGTCGACCGAGTCGGCCCGGAACGGTTCGAGGTCCGCCGCGATCGCCGCCTTCAGCGCGTCGAGGTACTCGGGATCGGTTTCGAGGGCGGCGAACGAAACGGAATCGATCTCGACGCCGAGCGCGTCGGCGACCAGATCGCGAAAGTGTTCCTCGTCGGCCACCTCGCCTCGCCACAGGTTGTCCCGGAAGAACAGCCAGCCCTCCTCGCCCGGGTCGGCCGCCCGTCGATAGAACCGGAGGTCGACGGTCGCGGGCTCGACCGAGACCCCGGGTGGGGGATCGAACCGGACCCGAACCCGGAAGGCGTAGCGGGCGTCCACGGTCACTCGGCGCGCTCGGACTCGATCAACTGGGCCATCTCGAGGTCCTTGTCGGTCACGCCGCCGGCCTCGTGGGTCGACAGCCTGATCTCCAGTTCCTTGTACCGGATCTCCATCGTCGGATGGTGTGCCTGTGCCTCGGCGATCTCGCCGACGAGTTGGGCGAAGTTCACCCCGCGGAGGTAGTCGTCGAACTCGAACACGCGGACGACCTCGTCGTCCTCGTAGGTCCACCCGTCGGGGAGCCCCGACTCGATGTCAGCGTCGGAAAGCAGGTCCGTCATACTCCCCCCTATCGCCCCGGCGCGAAATAAATGATTGTGGCTGCCCGATCGGGAACAGCCGACAGCCTCATTCGACGCGCCGGCGAAGGCTCGCGCGTGTCCGGAGAGTTCCCGTCGCTCACCAGGCGGACGCTCCTCGCGGCGACCGCCGGCGGCCCTCCCGCGGGCGTCCTCCGAGAACTCGGTCGGGTCGGTGCGGCGTCCGCGATCGAACTCCGGGTTCGCGTCTACCCCGACCAGCGCCTGGGCTGGGCGGGCACGGCCCGGGACGTTCGGCGACACCTCCGACGATCGCTCGAGTGGCTCCGGGCGATCGCCCGCGAGCGCCTCGACAGCCCCGTCGACGTGCGGCTGGAACGTGGGCCGGTCGTCCCGCGCGATCCGCTCGATTTCGACAACGAGACGCGGCTCTATCGCTCGTTTCGGGAGTGGCTGGACGAGACGGAGGCCCCCGAAGGGCCGGTCTCGCACCTCTTTCTCGCCGACGCGCCGTTCGGTGCCGACCTGGGCTACGGAATCGCGAACACCCACGTCCGCGGCGGCGGCCGCCTCGGGGCCCAGGCCGTCGCCAACGTCGGCGCGACGGAGTTCTGGGACGACCGCACCGTCACGCGAAACATGGCGATCCACGAGGTCCTCCACACCCTCGTCAGGAGCCAGGACGCCCGGGCGGTCAACGGGAGCCCGTGCGAACACGACCTCGGCGCGGTCGTCGGCGAGACGCCCGATCGGATCTTCGTCACGCCGCTGGCGACCAGTTACGCTGGCGCGTCCGGCGGCGACGAGACGACCTGGCACGGCACCGGGTGCTACCACCACGATCGCTTCTCGCAGTACGACGCTCAGTCGGACCTCGAGACGACCTGGCACCACACCTGGGTGCCCAGCGACGCGACCTGCGACGCCGTCGTGCGGTACCTGCGGGACTGGTAATCGCTCGGGAGACCACCTGCGGCGTCGTTTCGGCACATCGCCGGCGTGTTTCGGGGCCACGGTGTCCACGTCGATACCGAGGTGACCGATTACCAGGATAACCATTATCGGGATAATGACCGCTGTAGCGCCTCAGCCGCCCCAGGCCTGTTTCCACAGCAAACCCCGCAGACCGTCGGCCATCCGAACGGCCTTTTGCCGCTCCGCCCACATCCATCCCCATGAGTCGCTGGCTCCAGAGCGGGATCCGACGGGATCTGTGCGTCGTCATCCACGCGCTGGACGGCCCGACCGGCCAGGCGGTCAAGACGGCGCTCGAGGACCGCTACGACGACCGGCTCGACCCCCGGACGGTCCACGGCGCCCTCGACGAACTCGAAACGGCCGGCTACGTCACGACGCGGACCGACGGGTTGCACGACCGCTACGCGCTGACGGACGCCGGCGAGGCCGCGTTGCTCGACCACTACGAGTGGCTGCGGGAGTCGATCGCCGTCGGCGAAAACGGGACGGACGGGGCCTGATCAGTTCTCGCGGGACTCGGCCGGCACTTCGCGGTCGGAGGGTTCCGCGTCCGACGGGACCCGCCCGCCGCCGAAGTCCGGATCGAACAGCTGGAGGGCGGCGTTGATCGTCGCCCAGTCGTCCTCGGCGGCGGCCTCCCGGAGCGCCTTGGTCGGCGCGGCGAGCAACTGGCCGACGACCGCGTCCGCGAGCGACTCGACGGCCTCGCGCTGCTCGTCGGTCAGGTCGCCGCGGTCCTCGAGTTTCGAGAGCGCCGTCTCCAGCTCCCGGGCCTTGATCCGGTCGGCGCTCTCGTACATGGTCGCGATGGCCTGGTCGGCGCGCTTGCGCTTGAATCGCTCCCGGAGGTGGGCCTCCTCGGCGTCGACGATGGTCTCGACGGCGGCGACGGCGTCGCGTCGGCGCTCCCGGGTTCGCTCGGTGATCGACTCGAGGTCGTCCAGGTCGTGCAGGGAGACGCCCTCGCGGTCGGCCGCCGCCGGCTCCACGTCGCGTGGCTGACCGATGTCGATCACGGTCGTGTCGCCGGCACCGTCGAAATCGCCGGCGTCCAGGATGGGGTCGTCGCTGTCGGTGGCGGTCACCACGACCGTGGCCTCGCGGAGTGCCGAGTCGACGTCGTCGAGGCCGACCGCCGTCGCCGGGGCGGCCACCTCGTCGGCGAGGTGTTCGGCGTGGGGGATCGTCCGGTTGGCCACGACGACGCGCCCGACGCCGGCTTCACCGAACGCCCGCGCGGCGATCGTCCCCATTTCGCCGGCGCCGATCACGAGCGCGGTCGCGTCCTCGAGGCCCCGTTCCTCGCTGGCCACCTGCACGGCGGCGCTGCCCAGCGAGACGATGCCCTCGTTGATCCCGGTCTCGTTGCGGACGCGTTCGCCGACGTGGATGGCCTTGGTGACGGTCTCCTCGAGCATCGGGCCGATCCCGCCGGCTCCCCTGGCCTCCTCGTAGGCCGTCCTGACCTGGCCGAGGATCTGGTCCTCGCCGAGGACGAGGGACTCGAGGCCGCTCGCCACCCTGAGCAGGTGGCGGACGCTCTCGTCGTGGTCCATCGTTCGGACCGCCGCTTCGGGAGCGTCGGCCGCGTAGGACTCGAGGGCGGCCAGGCCGGTCGCCTGGTCGTCGGTGACGACGTAGGCCTCGGCGCGGTTGCACGTCTGCAGGACGAACGCCTCCTCGACGGACTCGTCGGCGAGCAGTCCCGTGACGGCGGTCGCCTGCGAGTCCTCGCTGATCGCCGCGATCGCCTCGACCGTCGCGGTCCCGTGGGAGACCGCCACGCCCGAAATCACGCCTGAACGGAACGCCATGTTAGGTATCACCGATGGGGGAGTGCTGCCGTCGGGGAATTCTCGGAGTAGCTACTCGCTCGGTGACCGTAAAGGTGTTCAAACCACCGAAAGCTTCCCCCGAACATGTTCCCTCGGGCGGGAGGTCGGCCGCGAGGATCGCGCCTCGGTCGCCTGCCATCGTCGGGTTACGTCCCTTCGACGCCCGTCACGTCGTATCCCAGGTTCTCCTCGATCGCCCCGACGATGCCCTCCTGGTCGGCCGACGCCTCGTAGTAGAACACGAGCGCGAACGTGTTCTCCCGGAGGAGTTGCTGGCACTCCCAGACGAACTCGTCGTCCGCGACGGTCAGGCCCTGGTGCTGGTTCGAGGCGAACTCGGGGTCGTCGTTGCCGGAGTAGACGTAGACGTCGTCCGGGTCGTAGCCCGCGTGCTCGGCGATCACGTTGCCGATTTCGACGGTCACGCCCGTCATCTGGACGTCCTCCTGGAGGCCGAGGTCGGTGTGGACGACGATCCCGTTGAGGTCGATGTCGCCGGGTTCGAGCAGCCGTTTCGTCCGCCGATACAGGTCCTCGTCGATGACGTCGGTCATGGTCCGAACCTCGGGGCGCGGTGTGAAACCCCTCACGGTTCCGGATGGACGTCGCGTCGGCGTCGCCTCGGCGGCGAGAGGACGTCGAGACGGCAGCGAAAGGAAGGGGAGACGACGGCGAGACGGCAGCGAAAGGACGACGAGACGGCGGCGGGACGACGGCGTGGTCACTGACGGGTGAAAAATACGAAAACGCGCTTCACGGGTCGCCGGCGGCGAGGGGGCCGCGGCGCCCGGCACAGTGCCGCAGCCGGGCTTACAGGCGCTTGAGGTTCTCTGCGCGCGGGCCCTTCTCGGCTTCCACGATGTCGAACTCTACCTCCTGCCCCTCCTCGAGGTCGGGGCCGCCGACGTCTTCCATGTGGAAGAAGACATCCTCGTCTGCGTCTTCGGTTTCGATGAAGCCGTAACCGCCGGAGTCGTTGAAGAAATCGACCGTACCTTTCGCCATTGCATCCGGTCGGAAGGGGCCCACGTACAAAAAGGGTGTGGGTTGCAGCCCGAACTGGCCGCCAGCAGCGCCGGCGACGGGGGGTCGCCGGCCCCCTCCGCCTCCGAGACACGGAACACAAGACACATGCCCCGTCATCGAGTGACTCCCCACTGATGCACTCGTGGCTCCGCGACGCGGGACTGGCCGCGTACGAGCGACTGCTCGAACGCGAGATCGACGGCGGACCGACCCACGTCGCGATCATCCAGGACGGCAACCGGCGGTACGCCCGCGAGCACGGCGGCGACGCCAACGAGGGGCACGAGGCCGGCGCCGAGACGACCGAGCAGGTGCTCCAGTGGTGTCAGGATTACGGGATCGAGGAGTTGACCCTCTACGCGTTCTCGACGGAGAACTTCGAACGACCCGCCGAGGAGCGCGAACACCTGTTCGACCTGCTCGCCGAGAAGCTCCGCTCGTTCGCCGACACTGATCGGATCCACGAGGAGGAGGTTTCGATCCGGGCGATCGGCCGGACCGGACGCCTCCCCGAGCGCGTCAGGGACGCCATCCGGTACGCCGAGGACCGGACCGCGGAGTACGACCGGTTCGTCCTCAACGTCGCGGTCGCCTACGGCGGTCGCGCCGAACTGCTCGAGGCGACGCGCACCGTCGTCGAGGAGGCCGCCGACGGGGAGATCGATCCCGGGGACGTCGACGCCGCGTTGATCGAGGATCGACTGTACGACCGTCCCGTCCGGGACGTTGACCTCATCATCCGGACCGGCGGGGACGAGCGGACCTCCAACTTCCTCCCCTGGCACGCCAACGGCAACGAGGCCGCCGTCTATTTCTGTGCGCCCTACTGGCCGGAGTTCGACAAGATCGACTTCCTCCGGGGTATCCGCACCTACGAGCACCGCGAGGAATCCTGGCGACGCACCCGGGCCCGGCGCGGGCTGGCCCTCCTCAGGGAGCTGGGCGGCGCGGAACTCGAGGAGGCAAAGCGGGTCGTGGAACGCTTCCGCGACTCGCTGCCGACCCCCGAGCGGGAAGCCTACAACGTCGACGAGGTGACCTCCGGCCCGCCCTCCGACTGATCGTCGTTGGATCTAGCGGAAGGGGCCGAGAAGTGGTTGCATTCCTTCGAGTCATTACAGGATCGAATCGGTCGGTACAGGGCGGTGAGGCTCCGTCTCGATCGGGGACCTGCCGAACGGATGTTGGAAACCGGCTGATGAAATTCGAGGAGCTATTCGGCGATGAGAACTTGTCGAGGTCCGGCAACCCTCTGTAACTCGCCGGTTCACTATGCGTGCGGACTGGCTCCTCACTCGGAATGGGTTGATCGATACCCCGCGAGGGATTCGAGAAGAACGTACGAGACGACGGAACCGAGAATCACTCCAAGCCCAATGGTACTGAGTGAAACGGACGCAATCGTTCTCTCACCGGCATAGAAAACCACCGCACCCGCACCGAGGAGAACAGCAAGCAGCGCAATGAATCGCCACCGCGCACTGACTGGAACCATTCCGTCTTCCCCTCGGAGCGCGAGGTACAGATGGGCGCCACCAAAGACGGAGCCGTAAAACAACAGGAATCCCGCTATCGGCGTTGTGCCGTTCTCCGGGCCGATAGTATAGTGATCGATAAGAAACAGAGCAACGAGCCCCAACACCACAGCAACGATGTGAACGGACGTGTCCCGTGAAACCATACAATCGAACTGATCGCTCAGTAACATAAAGGTCCCGTCCGTCGCTCCGTATCGACCGACCGATCGTCGCCGGACGGGGTCAACCCTGATTCATTCGCGCCTTGGGTCTCGCACTCCACTGCTTGCATTCTCATGACGACGCGCGATGAGTTCATCCGTCTCATACTGTCTCCTCAACGTCAATTCAGAAACGCGCTGATAGACCTGGCGGGTGTATTCATCATCACGGAGAGATTCCGCTCGCGGTGATTGAACTGGATCTGTCGTGAAGCAGGGATCTGCGCCCGAGTGGGTTCTATGCCACTCAACACGGTGCTACAACCACCAACAGTCCCCTATAGAGCAGTTCGGAGGAACAGCTAAGAGCTGCCCACCTCAAAGGGACGTATGAAAACAGCGCTTCACCGGAGAGTGAGTGCACGCTCGAAGAACGTCGTCCTCTTCATCGCCGCGATGTTCGTGGGAATAATGGCCTACACCGGGGAGCTCGTGTATACCCCTGTCGTTCTCGTACTGTTGTTGCTCGCGGTGGGGATCGACAAGTACGGTTCGGAGCAGTAGTTGGTAGAACCTCGCAGTGATCCCCTGAACGAGACGCGCCGTGAAGTTCATCGAGGTCAGAACGTTCCAGTAGCACCCCGTCGGAACAGTCCGATGGATTCAGAGGACGTGTTGCCCCCTCTCGACTGCCTCTTCCACTCCAAAACGGTCCTCGGTTCGTCAGTCTCGCTCCGCCGCTTCGTAGGTTCGTCCGGCGTAGCTGAACGTCCATCCTGAAACCATGGCCGGATCAGGAATGCTGTTCGTCCGAACGGTTAGTCGTTCGACGCCCGCTTCGACGTGCGCGAGAGCGTTCCGGAGTACGGGGTGACCGTACAGGGATTCGGTGATGTACCTGGGAGGCTCGTTGCCGCGTTCGGTGGCGGGACTCGCCCGACGAGCGACCGTGATCGCGTGGCTCGAATCAACTTCCCCCATCGTCACGGTGACAGCGTTTCCGTCACGTGTTACGTCGCGAACCGTGTTCGTCGGGACGAGCGGGAGTGGGCCCCCTTGCAGGGTGAACCGCCCGGCGTAGCCGATGATCGGCTGGTTGTCGCGCCACGAGGCCCCCGCTCTGCCATAGGTGCCGACGACGATGACCGCGTAGGAGCCGCCGCCCAGCGCCCGAAGCGGGAGTGACGCGTTTGCTTCGACGGGCGTGACGGGCGCATCGAGATCGTCGTTATCGACGGTGACGGTCCACGTGTGCGATGCTCGGGGGCGAGTGAGGTGTCGGACGAAACGCGAACGGTGGTGACGGTCGTTCCGTCCCACTGGCCGTCAACTCGCGTTTGGAGGATCCAGTTGTAGAAATTGGCGTCGAAGTGTCGGGCCCGTCGGTTCCTCAGCGTGAACGAGATCGTCGCGTCGGGGAGTTTCGCGGACAGAGGGGTGGGTCGAAGTGTCGGTGTTGAGACGGCCGTCGTCGTATCGGCTGGTCTATTACACATCATTCGGAACTCCCCTTCGTAATCGACATTCTCAACCCGTGGAACCGACGACGGACACGGCGAAGCAGTATCTCCTGAGGGGTACTGAGAACCACCGAAGGCAGAACACCCTGCGAGACCGACTCGGAAGAGTACAGCGCCGAGTTGGAGGGCCCCCGCGACGTGTGAACCGCGCTATATTACCGATGGCGATGGGGAGAGGGAACAAAGGTTTCTGGGAGAGGGCTCTGTTGAAATCCTTGGAGAGTTTCAGATCCAGTCGATAGTGTGAGTGGATGCGGACCCTCCCAAAGTCGCAGTTTCTCCGGTTTGTCGAGCAAGCATTTCACCGTGCCCAGCGAGCAGTCTCACGCTATTCCTCAACGTACTCGAAGCAACGCTACACGCTTCTTCAGCACGCAGTTCTGCTATGTCTCAAAATCCGGAAGAACACGACCCGGCGAACACTCCTCGACGATCTCGTTGAAATGCCCCGTATTCGGAACGCGATCAACCTCACCGAACTCCCTGCCCCGTTACCGTTGTGCAAGGCGGTCGACGGACTCGACTTGGCCGTCTGGCGGGTTGTTCTCAATCTCTCTGTGTCACTGCTCCCGACAAACGGTGTTGCGGGAATCGATGCCTGAGGAGTTGACCGAAATCATGTCTCGAAGCACTACACGAGACGGACACCGCTGACGATTCAGCAGCTGAACGTCACGCTCTTCGTCGATACGAGAGCAACCGCAGTCCTCGATCTCCACGTCACAACGGACCCGGAAACACGATACGGAGATCGCGCCATCGCTCATCGACCGCAACGCAGCTGAAATCGGAGTTCTGCTCGGTGACGAGGGATCCGATGATCAGCAGATTCGAGCACTGGCCCGCGAGAACGAGGCTCGTCCGCTCATCAACCGCCGTGAGTTCTCTTCACTGCAGAACGCGTGGAACGCTCGGTTGGATACTGAACTCCCCGCCCACCGGAGCCAGAGCGAAACGGTGAACTCTCAACCCAAGCGAACGTACGCCCGTTCGTCCGTTCACGACGCCGGTGGAAGCAGTTTCGTGAACTCGCCCTTGCAGGTATTGTCCAAACTCTCGGCCGAACCCTCTAACGATCAGTACAGCCACCGCATCGATCACTCACCGATACGCCCAAGGTTGGTACTGGGGCTCCTGACTGCGAACCCGAAAAGTGGGTTTTCACCCCTCCAACGCTATTGTCCGGGTCGTTCCACCTTCGAAATCGAACGCAGCGTTCGGAGGAGGAACCTCATGCTCTTCCGCATGTACGACCACTGGTTGAAGGTCCCGATCAGATAGACGTCGATCGTGGGATTGTACACCATGAACGCACTGCTCGCCCCCAATCCGCCCCACGAGTGGAAGCGTTTGAGAAACGGCAACGGCCGGATGCGGACGACGCCGTAGCCGTAGTCGATTCCCTGCCACAGTTTGTTCCAC